>Ga0307508_10006264_pt1 | contig 11207 bp, 4 predicted proteins | sample 9_EM_MG_FD_203089 | JGI IMG/M metagenome (GOLD analysis project Ga0307508, IMG submission 203089) | Populus trichocarpa ectomycorrhiza microbial communities from riparian zone in the Pacific Northwest, United States - 9_EM | ecosystem: Host-associated > Plants > Roots > Unclassified | place...
GGACGTTTCACCGTCTCGATCGCCGACTCTCTGGACAATCGTTTGTACTCCGACGACCACCTCCTTCTGGACGGTCCTACCGCGGCTCCAATCCCGATCGCGATCAAGCTGGTTGACGTTGTGGGACACCTGCACCTGGGGGACAGACCGCTGGCAGGGACTGTCTGGTTTGGCGGCCGGAACGGCGTCATCCGGGTGAGGATGCCGGCTGATCAAGAAGGTCGCTTCCGCGGTGTGCTCCCTCGCGGTGGCGGTTGGCTCCTCGATGTCGAGTCGTTATCACCGCCCATTCTGGTGAGGACCGAGGTGGAGGTCTCTGCGGATCGCTCGCGCAAGGCTGATCTCGATGTCGGCTTGCCGGACACACGTATTTTTGGCCGGGTGCTCGACGAGCAGGGGAAGCCTGTGCCAGGGGCGGTGGTTCTGGCCGATGGGGAAGGCCCGCTGCAGCACGTGGAGACCGAGGAGGCCGGCACCTTCGAGATCCGAGGGCTGCGGCCGGGAGCTGTGCGGGTGAGCGCTTCTGCGGGCTCGCGGACGAGTGAAAACCGCCCCGTGACCCTCGCCGAAGGGCGAGACGCCGGCCCGATCGAGCTTCATCTCAGCCATGTCGAGAAGTGGTCCGGGTCGTTGATCTCCGCGAGAGGGCCGGTTGCCGGTGCCCGCATCGTCGTCCAGTCCGTCCCGGCTGGCGATGGCGGAGCGGTCGGTACCTCGGGCATCGACGGCAGCTTCACGGTCGAGCTCCCCACCGACGTCCGCCAGGTGATCGCTTACGTCAGCGCTCCCGGCTTTCCCTTCCAGGTTTTTGGACCGCTGGACGTCTCCTCCCTCGCGTTAAAACTCTCGGAGCAAGGAGGGACCCTGAAGGTCACCCTGCCGGGCAGTGGCGCCGATTTCCAGCGGCAGAATCTCGGGCTCTCCGCGGATCTAAACGGCTTGCCTCTGCCGATCATGCTGCTGCGACAGTGGGCAGTGGAGCAGGGAGAGCCCGGACCGAACGGCCAGAGCACGTTTCAGGTACCCAACGTCATGGCCGGAGCCTATCGAGTCTGTGTGGTTGCCCGCGAACGGATAGCATCTCTCCACGGCGGCGGCGATCCGGATGTCGGTGCCGTGTGCGATGCGGGGTCGTTGGCTCCGGGGGCAACTCTCACCCTGAAGCCTTAGAGCATCCCCCGATCCCTGTCTATTTCTTCTCCTCGCCCTCCCCATGCCCCGCCGCCGCATTGGCGGCCTTCATCTTCTCGTCCAGCGCGGTGCGGAGCTTGCCGCCGGGATCGAGCTGATCGACCGTCTTTTCGTCTTCGTTGGCGCCGGTGTGCGCTTTGCGGAGATCCTGATAGGCGTGCTCGGCTTTTTCGACCTTGACGTCGGTGTCGCCGACGGCGGAGCGGGTGTGCACGAGGGTGCGGCCGAGTTGGCCGACGGCGAGGGAGGCGATGAGGATCGAGATGATCCAGGCAGTGCGGCTGGCGAGCAGGACGCCGAGGGAGGCGATGACGATGCCGATCTCGGCGATGAGCTGCGCTTTCTCGTAGCCCTCCGCGGCCTCGAAGTGGGCTTCGACGAGCGGCTCGTAGCTGTCGGCCCAGTTTTTCGAGAGGGTGCGCTCGGAGGAATAGTCGAGGTAGAGGCGAAGGAAGCGCTCCAGCACCGGGCTGGCCGGTGCGGCGGTGGCGGCCGGTGCCGCGGTGACCAGCGCGCCGCGCTGCTTCTCGAGCTCGAGCATGATGAGGCGGAACTTGGTGCTCGCGCTGGTGTAGTCGGAGTGGGCCTGCGTCTGCAAGATCATGGCCTTGGTGAGCTCGTTGCGTTCGGAGCCCACCATGGCGGCGCAGAGCGCGATGAGCACGCCGATCAACGCCATGGTGAGACCGATGAGCTTGCTGCTTCCCTTGTGGCCTCCGTGATCTCCATGCCCTCCGCTGTGCGCTGCATGCTCGGCCCTCTCCAGCGCCTCGTGCGCTTCCGACATGACACCTCTCCTTTCTGGTCTCTCAGCACAGGCGGCCTCGCCGGCCGCCGGAATTCGACTTCGGTTGGATCTGGTGCCGGGGATTTTACAAGAAAAACCCCCTGGGTGGGCTGACGTTTCGGACAAGGGCTGTTCTCCCAGACTCAGGAGAGACCACCTTCATTTGCTGCCGGAGGGCGGAGCAAACTCTTGCAGGGCGGCCACGCGGGGTGCCTTCGGCATCCCGCGGACCGCCCCTACGAAAACAGCGGCATCCGTTGAGTTAGCGCCTATGCTCGCAGGGGAAGAGGGGCCATGCCGCTCCGCAGCGCCCGCGCAGGAATGACAAATCATGCCTGCCGACTGTCATCCTGAGGGCGAGCCTCGCGAGCGGCCTCTTCCACCGCCCAGATCCTTTGAGTCGACGAGGCTCCCCGCAGGATGACTTCATCGAGCCGAGGTTCTGGGATCCGGCCAATTTCAGAACAGGGGGAGGCAATTGACGACGAGGTCTGCCATGCCGGTGCTCACCTCTTGGCTTTCGGCGCGTTGGCGTCCTTTCCGTAGGAATCCTTGCTCCGGACCAGCCCGTCGCGGCCATGGACGTAGAGCTCAGAGCCTTGAGCCTTGCTGATCTTGCGCCCGTAGCTGATGGCTTCCTTCTGCGTCTCGAAGCGCTTGGTGGCGTGGCTAGCTCCACCCTTGTTCACGCTCCACCCCCCATCGGGGTGCAAAACGACGTGCTGTGAGCTCTTGGACATGGCTTTCTCCTCGCCTGGAGGAAACTTAGCAGAGCTCCGGCCGCAAAAGAAAAGCCCCCTCTCCCACAGGGGAAGAGGGGGCCGGGAGAAGCGTGGAGCCGTCCTACGGCGTCAGTGAGCTGGGCACCGTGAGTGTGATCGTGGCTGTGTGGTTGCCGCCGGTGGGTGAAGGGGCGGCGGTGAGGGTGATCGGGTAGGTCCCGGCGGCCGTGGTCGCTGCGACGGAGAAGGTGACGGTCGAGAAACCGGCGCCCGGCGCCACGATGTAGACGGGGCTGAAGGAGACGGTCACGCCCGAGGGCTGGCCGGAGGATGAGAAGACGACGGCGCTGTTGAAGCCACCGGCGATCGCGGTGATGAGGGTCGAGGTGCCTGCGCTTCCTTTCGTGACCGAGATCGCTGCCGGCGAGGCGGCAAAGATGAACCTCGGCGCTTCGGTGACGGTGAGTGCGACGGTGGTGGTGCGGGTGACTCCGCCGCCGGTGCCGGTGACGGTGATCGGGTAGGTTCCGGCGGCTGTGGCCGCGCCGGCGGAGAAGGTGGCGGTCGAGGAACCGGCGCCCTGCGCCGCGATGTAGATGGGGTTGAAGGAGACGGTGACGCCGGCGGGCTGGCCGGAAGCCGAGAGCGCGACGGAGTCGTAGAACCCGCCGGAGACGGTGGTGTTGATGGTCGAGGTGCCCGCGTTTCCTTGCGCCACCGAGATCGTTGTCGACGTGGCGGCGATGGTGAAGCTCGGCACCGCGAGGACGGTGAGCACGAGGGTGGTGGTGCGAGCACCGCCGTCGGTGCCGGTCGTGCCGGCGATGGTGATCGGGTAGGTTCCTGCGGCCGCGGTCGCCGCAACGGAGAAGGTGGCGGTCGAGGAACCGGCGCCCGGCGCCGCGATGGACGCGGGGCTGAAGGAGACGGTGACGCTGGTGGGCTGGCCGGAGGCCGAGAGCGCGATGGCGCTGTTGAACCCGCCGGAGACCGTGGTGGAGATCGTCGAGGTGCCCGCGTTTCCTGCCATCACCGAGAGCGCGGCGGGCGCGGCGTCGAGGGTAAAGCTCGGCGCCGGGAGGACGGTGAGCGTGACGGTGGTTGTGCGGGTGCCGCCGCCGGTGGAGCCGGTGTTGCCGTGGATGGTGATCGGATAGGTCGCCGCGGCCGTGGTCGTGGCGACGGTGAACGTGGCGGTCACGGTTCCGGTCGGCGCCTGGATGTTCGTGGGGCTGAAGGAGACACTGACACCGCTGGGCTGGCCGGTGGCCCAGACCGAGATGGTGCCGGTGAATCCGGAGGCCGCGGCGGAGATCGTCGCGGTGCCCGCGCTTCCTTTCATCACCGCGATCGCTGCCGGTGAGGCGGCGAGGGTGAAGGTCGGCACCGCGTAGACGAGGAGCGTGACGGTGGTCGTGCGGGTGATGGTTCCACCGGTGCCGGTGATGGTGATCGGATAGGTCCCGGCCGCCGTGGCCGTGCTCACGGCGAAGGTGGCTGCCGAGGCTCCGGCGCCGGGCGCCGCGATGGATGCCGGGCTGAAGGAGACGGTGGCGCCGGTGGGCTGGCCGGAGGCCGAGAGCGCGACGGCGCTGTTGAATCCGCCGGAGACCGCCGTGATGACGGTCGAGCTTCCCACGTTTCCTTGCAACACCAGGACCGTTGAAGGCGTGGCGCCGAGGACGAAGCTCGACACCGCGGAGACGGTGAGCGTGACGGTGGTTGTGCGGGTGACGCCGCCGCCGCTGGTGCTGGTGCTGCCGGTGATGGTGATCGGGTAGATCCCTGGAGCCGTGGTCGCTGCGGCGGAGAGGGTGGCGGTCGAGGAACCGGCACCCGGGGCCGCGATGTATGGGGGACTGAAGGAGACGGTCACGCCGGTGGGCTGGCCGGTGGCCCAGAACGCGATGGCGTTGTTGAATCCGCTTGAGATGGCGGTGGAAATCGTCGAGGTGCCCGCGTTTCCTTGCACCACGGAGACCGCTGCCGGCGTGGCTGCGAGAGTGAAGCTCGGCACGGCGGTGACGGTGAGAGTGATGGTGGCCGTGCGGGTGATGCCGCTGCCGGTGGCGGTGATGGTGACCGGGTAGATGCCGGTCGCGGTGGACCCGACGGAGAAGGTTGCCGTGGAGTTGCCGGAGCCCGGTGCCGCGATGGAGGCCGGGCTGAAAGTGACGGTCACTCCGGAAGGCTGGCCGGAGGCCGACAGTGCGATGGCGCTGTTGAATCCTCCTGAGACGGCCGTTATGAGAGTCGAGCTGACCGCGTTTCCCTGCACCACCGAAATCGCCCGCGGTGTAGCACCGATGGTGAAGCCGGGGGTTGAGCTGCCGCCCCAGTTGTTGATCAGTGCGGCGCCGTCGACCGAGCCGAGCCCGGTGACGAGGTCGTAGCCGGGGGTGCTGGTAAAGCCGGTGACGCCGGGAACGCTGTTATTGCCGCTGGTGATGTCATGGAAGATCACGGCACCGGTGCCGCCGTATTGGCTGGCGGCCAGGGGATAGAAGACCGTGTTGGCGTTGCCCTGCCGTGCCCCCGTTTTCTGGACGATGAGCGACATCAGGCCGGCGAACGAGGGTGACGAGGCGGAGGTGCCGCCCACGGCGCCGAGACCCGGGTTGATCGAGGTGTGTCCTTGAATGATCAGGTAGCCGTCGTGGCCAGCCGCCGTGAGTGAGACATCCGGGACATAGCGCCTGGCGTCGTTCGGCACGCCCGGCGCGACCTGCCAGGAAGGTTTGGCGTAGGTGTTGCTCGCCCCGCCGCCCGTCGACCACAGGCCCGAGCCGCCTGCCACGTTGCCGCTCTCGTTCCAGGCGATCTCCGGGATGTAGGAGAGCGCCGAAGACTGGGTGGTGGGATTGTTGGTCGACGACCACCAGGTGCTCGGGTTGGCCGTGTCGTTGAGCTGGGTGCCGCCGACGCAGACGTTGAACGGGGTCGAGCACAAGCCGGAGACAGCGATGCCGGAGCCGGTCGTGGCGCCGCCAACGTTGCAGCCGGCGGCGCCGGAGTCGCCGGCAGAGACGAACGCGGTGATGCCTTGCGCGGCAGCCTGCGACCAGGTGCTGTTGTAGAAGGCGAGTTGGGTCGAGCCCATCGAGGATTCGCACAGGCCGAAGCTCGTGCTCATCGAGTCCGCGAGGTTGTTGTTGACGATGTACTGGGCCGACAGGGCCACGCCGTCGGTGGTGCTGGTCGACTTGGAAATGACGAGCTTGACCGTCGCGTTGCGGCCCACTGCGCCTGACCACTCGACGTCGAGATCGGCTTCCGTCTCCTCGCCGCCGCCAACGTCGCCTGGGGCGATGCCGTTGTGGACGAAGACCGGGTCGTTCGCCGGCAGGCCGAAGAAGCTGCGGAAGAACTGGACATCGGCCAATTGAATGTCCGTGCGTCCGACGATGGCGATCGTCCGGCCCGAGCCGTTGGTGCCGGCGCTGTAGGCGGAATTCAGATCATAGATCGTCGCGAAGTCCGCGGGTCCGACGTAATGGCCGCCCCCGGATGTGAAATCCGGATCGAGCTCTTCCTGCGAAACCGGCCGGAGGATGCCGTGGTTTGTGTGGAGGGGAAAGTTGTGCAGTGTGACGATGCCGTTGACGAGGCCCGCGAACGCACGAGGCACCGACGGATCGGCCGCGTTGGCGTGGCGGAGCTTGCCGTCGACTTTGTAGTCATGTATCTCTGTGGCGAACGTCTCCTCCACCTGGCCTGCCGTGCCGCTGAAGTTGATCCAGCCGCGGCCTCTGGCCATTTCGTCGATGGTGAAGCCATGCTCCTGCAACCAGTTGGTGATGAGCTTCAGGTCCTGGTTGCGAAGGCCGAAACGCGCGCCGAATTCCTCCGGGGTCAACCAGTGGTGATACAGCGGTGAGGCGGGATCGTGCTGCTGCGCCAGCAGCCGCTCGAGCTCGGCCTGGGCTCCGGCACGCAGGCGGAGCGAAAAAATCATCCGTTCCATCGGCAGATTGAAATCGGTGCGCCCGATCTCGAATTGTGGCTGTGCCAGCGGGTTGACGTTGTCGTGCAGGACGACGCGGTCCCGTTCGTCGATGAAGTGTGGTGCGGCGGCGGCGGCGGAGCCGGCGAAGGTGCAGCAGATGATCAGGGAAAAGACAGGGACGACAAGAGACTCAAGAGCTCGTCTCCGAGAGAGACTCGACATAAAAACCTCCAAGCGCGTGACTGAACCATCAGCCAGCTACTTGGAAAAATAGAGCAAAAACATTACCGCCCCTATTTCGAGACAACCCATCAAAATAAAAACCCCCTCTCCGGTTGGAGAGGGGGCCGGGGGTGTGCAGCTTTCGAACGATTAGTTGACGTTCAGAGCCGTGTCGTCGATGACGAACGAGGTCTGCAGCGAGACGTCTTCGTTGCCGAGGAAGTAAACGCGGATCGTCTGACCCTTGTACGCGATCAGGTTGTAGCTCTTCAGCGCGTAGCCGGTGTTGTGGTCGAGGTTCGAGAAGGTCTGGAGCGTCGCGAGAACCGTGTTCGAGGAGTTGCGGATCTGCACGGCCAGGGTGTCGAACGCGGTCGTGGTGGTGGTCTCCGCGGTGTCGATATGGAGATAGAAGTTGAGCGTCGCCGAGACCGCGGTCGACGGGATGGTCACCTGCTGGTAGATGCTGTCGGTGTGGGTGGTGCCGTAGCCGTTGAGCCAGGCATCCCAGGTGCCGGAGTGCGCCGGCTCGCTGGTCGAGTTATTGATCACGCCGGTCGTGGCGACCCAGGGGGAGGCCGTGCCGGTCTCGAAGCCCGGGTTGCCGAGGAGCTGCGTCACCGTGGTGCTGCTCACCGTGAGGGTGACCGTGGCGGTATGCGTCTTGCTGCCGCCGGTGCCGGTGATGGTGATCGGGTAGACGCCGACTGCGGTGGTGGAGGCGACCGTGAAGGTGGCCGTCGAGGTGCCGGCGCCGGGCGCCGCGATCGAGGCCGGGCTGAAGCCGACGGTGACGCCGGTGGGCTGGCCGGTGGCGGTCAGCGCGATGGCGCTGTTGAAGCCGCCGGAGACGGCGGTGGTGACCGTCGAGGTGCCCGCGTTGCCCTGGACGACCGTGAGCGAGGTCGGCGAGGCCGAGATCGTGAAGTCCGGGACAGGCGTGGACGTAACGGTCAAGGTGACCGTGGTGGGGTGGGTGGTGGTGCCGCCGGTGCCGGTGATGGTGATCGGGTAGGTGCCGGGTGTCGTGGTGGAGGCGACGGTGAAGGTCGCCGTCGAGGTGCCGGCGCCCGGCGCCGCGATGGAGGACGGGCTGAAGCCGACGGTGACGCCGGTGGGCTGGCCGGAGGCGGTCAGCGCGATGGCGTTGTTGAAGCCGCCGGAGACGGTGGTGGTGACCGTCGAGGTGCCCGCGTTGCCCTGCTGCACGGAGAGGGTGGTGGGCGAGGCCGCGATCGTGAAGTCCGGGGTGGCGATGGTGCCGTCGGCGATGTTCGCCGTCCACACCTCTTCCGAGGCGCCGCTGCGGCGGTCGGTCCACACCGGGAAGAAGGTGCCCGCGATGCCGGACAGGCCGGTGTAGTCGCCGTACTGGTTGCCGGAATCGGCGCCGGCGAGAGTCTCGTTGGTGGCGGCGGTCGTCACCTTGAACGGGGTGCTCCAGGTGGTGCCGTTGTCGGTCGAGGACTGGTAATAGACGTTGGTGGTCGCGCGGGTCGAGTCGCCGACCGTGTCGTAGTAGGCGATCGCGACCTTGCCGTTCGTCTCGTCCACCACCAGCCAGGGGAAGAACTGGTCGTTGAGGCCGGACTGGTTGTTGATCTTCACCGGCGCCGACCAGGTGGCGCCGCCGTCGGTCGAGCGGGAGAACCAGATGCGGCTCTTGCAGGTCGAGGCGGCGTTGGTGCCCGGGCCGCCGCCGCTGGTGCATCCGGAGTCGCCGGAGAGGTCGTTCCAGGCGGCGAAGACGTTGTTCACCGTCGAGGTGCGGTAGGCGCCGCCGGTCATGTAGACCAGCACCTGCCGGCTGGCGTCGGCCGGGATGGCGAACTGGAAGGAGGCGAAGCTGGTGCCGATGCGCACCGGGGTGCCGAAGGAGACGCCGCCGTTGGTCGACTTGACGACGTTGAGCCGCTGGCTGCCGGTGTCGGGGAAGAAGCCGAAGACGTCGCCGAAGCTGTTGGTCTTGACGTCATCGCCGATCGCCGTGCCGGTGGTTTCCGAGCCGCTGACCTGGACGGGGGTCTGCCACGAGCCGGTCGGCCCGGTGCGCCGCGCCACGACGGCGGGGAGACCGGGGTGCCAGATGGCGTAGATGTTGTCCTTGAACGGCGAGGTGGCGGAGTGGTCGACCCAGATCATCTGCTTGTCGTTGTTGGTCGTGCTGCCGGAGAAGGTGGCGTCGAAGGTCCAGGTGGCGCCGCCGTCGGTCGACTTGTAGGAGCGCATCTTGAGGATGGTCCCCGCCGAGTTGATGCCGATCGTGGTGGACCACGCGGTGCCGTCCGAGGTCCACTCCACTGTGGGGTCGGACTGGAACGAGTCGCCGGTCACCAGCGGGAGCAGGGTCTGGCCCCAGGAGGTGCCGCCGTTCGAGGAGAAGAACATCGCCTGGCGGCCGGCCGAGCTGATGTTGTTCGAGGCGCCGATGATCTTCAGCGGGTTCTGGTAGTTGACCCGGATGTCGGTCTCGCTGCGCGGCGAGGTCTGGGCGCCGGAGATCCGCATCTCGCCGGTCTCGGTGGCCGACTTGTTCTCGCTGTGGATGCCCTCGACCTTGCCCCGCTGCAGGTCCTGATGGCTCACCATCCACTCCCACACTTCGTGCAGGACGAGCGGATAGCCGCCGGTCGGATCTTTGGGCGAGAACGTATCGTGCGGGTGGTTCTTCCGGTAGAGGACACGCAGCCAGAGAGGAATCGTGATGCGGTCGTTGAATTCCTTGGGATTCAGGACGCTGAAGTCCTGGTTCTCCACAATCAGCCGTTCGAGGGCGGACCCGAGCTGCACGTGGTCCTTGCTGAGCTGCTCCTGCACCGTCGGCCACTCCAGCCGGCCCGCCGCCAGCGCCCGGGAGGCCGGGATGAGACCGGCCACGATGATCCCGAGCGCGAGCACACGCATGAATCTCCGCATAAATTCTCCTTCTTTTTCCAGAAATGAAATTCCGATGACAGATTGACGACGAGTTGGCGGGGACGACCTCCGCGTCGCCCCCTTTAGACATTGGTGCAGGGGAGAGCTGAAAGCGAGCCGATTTTCAGCATGGACATGCGTTGCGCCGGAAAGAGGGAAGAGAAGAGGAAAAAGAAAAGGCCCCCTCTCCGGGTGGAGAGGGGGCCGGGGGTGTGCAGCCGCCGACTGGTGGGGTCGGCGCTTAGTTGACGTTCAGGGCGGTGTCGTCGATGACGAACGAGGTCTGCAGCGAGACGTCTTCCACGCCGAGGAAGTAGACGCGGATCGTCTGGCCGATGTACGGAGCCAGGTTGTAGGTCTTCAGCGCGAAGCCCGTGTTGTGGTCGAGGTTGGAGAAGGTCTGGAGGGTCGCGAGGACCGTGTTCGAGGAGTTGCGGATCTGGATCTTGAGGGTGTCGAACGCGGTGGTGGTGGTGGTTTCCGCGGTGTCGATGTGCAGGTAGAAGTTGAGCGTCGCCGAGACCGCGGTCGACGGGATGGTCACCTGCTGGTAGATGGAGTCGGTGTGGGTCGTGCCGTAGCCGTCGAGCCACGCCTTCCAGGAGCCCGTGCGGGCCGGCTCACCGGTCGAGTTGTCAATGACTCCGGCGGTGGCCACCCAGTTGACCGCGCCGCTCTCGAAGCCGGGGTTGAGCAGGAGCTGCGTCGCCACGGAGCTGGTCACCGTGAGGGTGACGGTGGTCGTGTGGGTCTTGGTGCCGCCGGTGCCGGTGATGGTGATCGGGTAGACGCCGACCGCGGTGGTCGAGGCGACGGTGAAGGTGGCCGTCGAGCTGCCGGAGCCCGGCGCCGCGATCGGGTTGGTGCTGAAGGTGACGGTCACGCCGGCCGGCTGGCCGGAGGCCGAGAGGGTGATGGCTGCGTTGAAGCCGCCGGAGATGGCGGTGGTGACCGTCGAGGTGCCATTGTTGCCCTGCACCACCGTGATCGCGCTCGGCGAGGCCGAGATCGTGAAGTCCGGAGTGGGCACGGAGGTGACGGTGAGGGTGACGACGGTGGTGTGGGTGACGCTGCCGCCGGTGCCGGTGATGGTGATCGGATAGACGCCGGTCGCGGTGGTGGAGGCGACGGTGAAGGTCGCCAAAGAGCTGCCGGAGCCCGGAGCCGGGATCGGGTTGGTGCCGAAGGTGACGGTGACGCCGGCGGGCTGGCCGGAGGCGGACAGCGAGATGGCGGCGTTGAAGCCGCCGGAGACGGCGGTGGTGATGGTCGAGGTGCCCGCATTGCCCTGGACGACCGAGATCGCGCTCGGCGAGGCCGAGATCGTGAAGTCGGGGGTGGTGGTGGCTGTCGGGGTCACCGAGATGCAGGTGCTGGGAATGCTGCCGCAGGCTTCGTTGCCGCTCGGCTGGGCGATGACCTG
>Ga0307508_10006265_pt1 | contig 11206 bp, 8 predicted proteins | sample 9_EM_MG_FD_203089 | JGI IMG/M metagenome (GOLD analysis project Ga0307508, IMG submission 203089) | Populus trichocarpa ectomycorrhiza microbial communities from riparian zone in the Pacific Northwest, United States - 9_EM | ecosystem: Host-associated > Plants > Roots > Unclassified | place...
CGCAGTCAAGGCCCAAGCCACCCTCCACTCCATCCGTGAGAGGTTCCACTACCCGGCAAGCCGGAATGTCCCTCAACCCCCCGCCCGCCCCGAATCGACAGCAGGCGCCGGAGCCAAAGAAGGGTGGGTTTTTATGCTGTTGACCGAATGTATATATGTTGTATATGTTGTAATACCCAGTCTACTCCCTAGTAGCGTGCTTATTGTAGAACACAAGCTTAGAATTTTAGTACCGCTACCAGGTCCTCATATACATGAATACTTACTAGTACTAGGATGTTCTTGAAGTATCTATGAGAATGATTACATAATGTTCTTTGTCCTTCTCGGACGTGCTCCGTTATTCCAGATTAGTGAACAGATGAAATCACATTTGAAAATGAAGGAACAACGAAAACATAATCATGAAATGGGAACTTTTGATATGTCAAGAAACAGAACATGCCCATCGGAACAAAGAACCGCAGTGGTTAATCCCGCTGGATGCACCACAAGGCGACGTGGAGAAATGTCGGGAGGGAACCAACAAATGGCTCGTGTGTCAGAAGGACTTTCAGGATTCAAAACTGTCAAACCACAAAGAGTGGGTTCTCTTCGTGTTTCCAAAAGAAATAGGATGTTGCGTTGGTTTAGGTAAAACGCATCTACAGCAGTTTTTTTGCATAACACGTGTGGATGGGTAATGTCAGTGATATCCCAAATCAGAACAGCGTCAACGGTCAGGTAAAGTCGCCCAAATGACCCGGATATTAGTCGTGAGCCATCAGCCGAGAATGCCACGAAATTGACGTCGCCAAAATGTTCACGGAGGGTGGCAATGTGGTCTCCTGTTCTACCATCCCACAGCCGCAGAGTGTGGTCCCGAGATGCTGAAGCGAGAGTTGTGCCATCCGTGGAGAATTTCACAGTGTTGACAAAATTAGAATGCCCGGAGAGTGTAGCAATGCGAGTGCCGGTTCTGCCGTCCCACAAACACACTGTTTTATCCTTTGATGCTGAGGCGAGTCGTAAGCCGTCTAATGAGAATGCCGCGGATGTGACTGATCCTGAATGATCCGAAAGTATGGCGATACAGCGGCCAGTGCTGGTATCCCAGAGCCGCACCGTTTGGTCGAGGGACGCCGATGCAAGCTGCGAGCCATCTGCAGAAAATGTGACTGAGTTAATTGAATCGGAATGTCCCACCAAAACAGCAGGAGGATGGCTACTTCCAATGTCCCACAGCCGTATCGGCCATAGCTCCCATGCCGGCCATATTGTACTGTCGCCGGGCACCGACGCAAGTTTTGAACCATCCATCGAGAAAGCGACAGTTGAAACCGGGCCAAAAATGCCCTTCAGGGTGATGATGTGAATGCCAGTTGCGCCATCCCACAGCTGCATGGTCTTGTCATCCGCCAGAGCAAGTTTTGAGCCATCGGGTGAAAATGTTATAAAACTGATGAGGCCATAATGGCGCTTAGGGATAGCAATGCGGCTGTTCGCTCTGCTGTCCCAAAGCCGTACTGTGTTATCTTGGGACGCAGAAGCAAGCTTTGAACCATCCGGTGAGAATGCCACAGAATGAACCATGTCAGAATGGCCGTTGAGATCGGCAATGTGAACACCAGTCCTTCCATGCCACAACCGCACAGTCCTGTCATAAGATCCCGACACGAGCCTTGAGCCATCTGTTGAGAATGCGACGGATGTAACGTCATGAGGATGGCCTTTGAGGGTGATAATGTGACAACCCGTTCTGGCATCCCATAGGCGTACCGTGCGGTCGCTGGACGCTGAGGCAAGTGTCAAGCCATCGGGGGAGAACGCCACGCAATTCACGCAGTCGGTATGGCCCGTCATGATGGCAAAGTGGTGACCTGTTCCGCTGTCCCACAACCGTACCATTCGGTCGTTGGATGCAGAAGCGAGTGTCGAGCCGTCTGGTGAAAATGTCACTGAATTCACCCAGCTGAAATGGCCAGTGAGAGTGGTGATGAGACTGCCAGTTCGGCCATCCCACAGCCGAACCGTTTTGTCATAAGACGCTGAGGCAAGCCTCAATCCATCTGCTGAGAACGTCACGGAATCCACATTTCCCGAATGGCCTGCAAGGGTAGCAATATGGTGACCTGTTCTGCCATCCCACAGCCGTATGGTTTCATCATCGGATGCTGATGCAAGTCTTGAGTTGTCCGGTGAGAATGATACAGAATTAACAGGTTTGGTATGGCCTGCTAGGGTGGTAATTTCATAGCCCGTCCTGCCGTTCCACAAACGTATCGTGCCGTCCCAAGATGCTGATGCAAGTCTCAAGCCATCCACCGTGAATGTGACACAGCACACGGTACTTATGTGGCCTTTCAGGATAGCTAGGACAGGGTTCCAATCCGCCTCTGAACCAGAAATGACATCCACATTCCGTGTATGCAGTCCTCCGTGTGTGCGGAATAAAGCAGTAATGCGTGGTGCAAAAGCGAGCGCAGAATGATAAATCTGCATTGGGAATGAGTGTAGGACGCCGGGGCTTCTTTGGATGAATCTGCACCCATCATTAAACAACTCCTGCACTATCTCAGGAAACTGACTCCACCACTCAATCGTGCGAACAACGTCAAGACTCGTGTATGCTGTATCCATGCGTCCGATGACACTGAGCGCCTCTAACCATGTCAAAAGGTGTTTAGAGGCGAGACGCTCAAGACGATCCTTCGCTTCGGAGCCCAGCTCTGCACCACTGCTGAGCGCCGCCGTAAGATGAGACGCCCAGTGAGTGCAAGCATACGCAAGACACGGCGATACTTTGTGCTGAGTCCGATGGAGTATCTGAGCTCGATCCATATGCCACTCACTAGGTTCCAAACCGCATAGATTTTGCATCAGGAAGTGATCCATGATGTATAAACAGCGCATGGCTATACGGAAATTGTGTGCTGTTTGATCGATGCGGAGCTGCGGGTCCAATATACAGCGATCGAGGTTTGAGATGAAATCGGGAAATGATTTATGATGGACCCGAAATGTCTGAGTATCTGCACTTGGAGCGAGAAGTGAGTGTAGATTTGACAAAGTCCCGAGGATGATGCGAATATCTATGCCAATGAGTTGGGCGAGTGCATCACATGGCAAAGGGTCGTGTAGGAGCACAATAGTGCCAACACATGCCTGGAAATGAACGGTCCAGTCGTTGATAGGGTCGGGCTGAGCAGCGCGGATAATCTTCATGTATACCTCGTCCATAGCCGTAGTATGCTTCGAACCGTAGAAATCTATATCGGAGACGCCGTGGAGCAAAACTGCTAAACGTTTCGCGGGGTCTATGTGCTTGCCATCGAGAATGAAACTGGCTGCCGTTGCCGCAATGATGAAGAGCTTCCCGGAGATGCCAACAAGCGCATCCATCTGCTCTGCCGTCGGCTGCCAATTCGGAGGTATAAGATCAGGAAGTGCTTTGTGCACTTGCTCGGTCGACAATCGGAACTCGAGGTAAGTGCGAATATCAGCCTCGACGATAGCCTGGCTAATATCATGGAGATGGAACTGATTGTGGTTATGGTAGCGCGTGAAGATGGATCTGATATGTCGCTCGGGACGAGCGGTGATGAAGATTCTGAGCCGCTCAATTCGTGCAAAAAGAGAGAAAATAGTCTCTGCATCATTTTCTTCACACTCGTCTAGTGCATCGATGACCAAAAGGATCGGGTTTTCTCCCCCGACCGGCATTTGCAGAGGCTTGGCGATCAAGCGATTGAATTGTTGAATAGGATCGCGCTCCACCAGTTCCGGATCCTCCTCGAGTGCAACGTTAATCCGCTCAGCAATCACGGGATAGCGATAAGCGAGATGATATGCAAGTGTATTGAAAAACGATTTCGCCGACTTTCTGTTGTCCTCATCTCTCGAGAAGAAGAAACTCGCGCCCAGAGTCCCATCCTTTGCCGCACGCTCCGCCACTGTTTTTGCTACGGTTGACTTGCCAATACCAGCAACACCATATAGGATGTAAATAGATTTGCCACCATGATCGTTCATCCAATGTTGTATTTCGGATAAGAGTTGCGCACGAGTGTCTCCGAAGCAAGATTGCCGTCGGGCGGAGTCATAAGCAGCCGCACGGACGGGTTTGAGCCTGTCAAACTGTTGCGGACACATATGAGGTAAATGTGCTGCAAAATGGAGGCATGCACCTACTAAGGATCGTAAAGATGGCTTAGTGGCGGGGCTTGATCGCCAAAAATCATCTAATTTGTCAAGTGCAAATTTATTACAGCGTTATTCGGGCGTAACCCCGCATAGAAAATGTCTGAAAACGCACCGAGGCCGCGCTCATGTACTGGTATTTCTTTAAAGGATGGCGCCGCAGCGCTACGGTGCCCTAAATAGGTTTAAACGTATCACCTAATTAATGCGTCTATGGCAGAATAAGGTGAAACGACAACCTACTTAGCGGCTCACGAAGATGTGGTTGGAGGGGAGGATGGTCGTTGAAGTAATCCACGACCAGCTGGCGCAAATCATCCGCTCTCGGCTCCATGTTCAAGTAGTCAAATAAATTTCGGAATCCCTTGATGTGAGCGGTGGGTTCGAAGTGAATCAAGTGGCTCCAGATGTGACGTGGAATGAGCCCCATCCGGCCGCTTCGTAGGAAGGCAGAACGATCTTGGCAAAGATCATTTTCAGCATCATGACTGTCGACAAATGTATCCGCGAGCCAGCCTGGGTAGAGAGTGGTGGGCGAGCATCAGCCGATATCTTGCGAACCAGGGCGCAGGCGTACCAGACATCAATCGATCCTCCCGACTGATGCGTACTCAGGATGTCTATCCCGGCTCTAACCCAACGCTTCAGAATCCGGCGGAAATCGTAGACGCGATCCCTAGGAACGCCGTCCCTTCAAAACGTGTATTACCACGTCGACGAAAGTTGGCGGTTTGAGCGATTGGGATGGCAACGACCAGCTGTCGCCCGTGCAGACGGAAAGAATCTGATACAATTCGGTGCCTCAATACTGTCCAAGGGCGAAGGACTCCAGCTGTTGCTGAATGTGTTGAGCAGGCACATTCACGTGACCAGCCCCGCAATTGCTTGTTCATCACAACAACTTAAGTTATTTGGGCCCGCTGAAATGTAAAGGCTTGAAAATTAACTGGAAAGCTGAAGTAAACCTGAAATACTGTAATGGCCAACTAATTGCTCATGATGTACAGTACATACTGACGCCGCTTGAGAGGCTTTCCGACGGGGAAACATGCACATATTCCCCCTTGCATGCATAGTCTATCTTCTTTCTTATTAACAACATTTCACCAAAGTGCTTTTAGCAGTCATTTACAAATCATCACATCGAGCGACGGTCTGGAGCGCGCTCATGTTTTCCTTGCGCAGCGTAGCTTGCCGATACGTCTAGACGTCTACATTTCCAAAATACAGCCACCATAATGCAAATCACACCTATGTGTTAGTCTAGTACGGGATCGATCCACATGGACTACGAGATAGATGGGCGGTGCATGGCCAAGTGACATCCGCACTTGTAATCGGGTCAGAAGCGGTTTAGACCTTGAGCGTTGCATTCGGAGAAACAGCAGAATAAAAGACGTACACTGTTCTTCCCAGGGTAACCAGAGGCATGTCGCACCATGAAAGGCATATTTAGAAACCAGGAAAGAACGGATCTTGGTAGTTACGCGATGGCACTGAAGACATCCTTGGCACATGTGCATTTGTTCTTCTGTGCATCGAGGACTCGGATTGTCTCGTGTCTAGCGAATAACGGTGTCCATCCAGACGCCCCCATGGGTGGCTTGACAACTAATCATCTCGATAAGCTCTCGATAAGCTGAGTGTGGCCGAATCAGATTTCAAATATCTTAATCTGATTCACGCTCGCCTAGCTGGCCGCCGCTCTCGCGGATTGGGTGGTTGGCAGGGGCATGCAGGCCACGGTGCACGGGCAGCAAACAACCGAGCTAGGCCACCCGGGATTGAGAGCGGACACAGAGTAAGGTAGAGCCTACAAGTGGAAGGGTAGTTTAGACAAATGCGAACACAAGCGAGTTGCGGTCGAGCGAGTCGCGCGCTTCTGTGTGAGTCACACTCACGCACCTGGTCGCTTATCGAGACGATTATCTAGGACTGTCGTCCAGATATGCTATATATTTTGCGATGTCGCAAATCCGCTGAGGTGGTCTCGCAAATTCTGGTAGCCCGCCATTATTAGTTTTTCCCAATCTTCCAGTAAAAGAACGTCTTCTGGATTAAACAACTCCACGGAATTAGAGTCGGAAGCGTCTCTTGCAGAGATAGGACAGCTCGTGGGTTGAGCGATTTCGAAAAATGGATTTGGGTAAAAACGCGTCGGAAGGTTTCGGGTTTGAAGGGGGATGACTGAGAATTACATTCGAAGGGCGTCCGTGCCTCGTGATCAACGCAATAGAACGTCATACACAGGTTTGAAGTAATAGCTCAAGACAACATCAATAAAATTTTGCGATAACTGTATTGAAGTCTGGATTAACGTTCCAGATAGAATTTGACAATATTAATGAGCTTTGGATGGGTGGTATTGCTTCGAGCTTATTTGAAAGGTAAGTCCAAAGCTATAAAAACTGTGAGGTATTAGCGCCATTAAAGAATTTGGGCTAAACTAAACATACCCCGTCGTGTCGATATGGCAAGATAGTGGGTGCGGATTTAGTGGTGCTTATGAACGCATCCATCACTTTAAATTTTTCCCGGATTTCTGAACCTGACTCAAATCCCAAATCCTGACTTCGGTTCCGATTTCTGACATCCTGATCTACGTAATTTCAGGTTTTTGCATGAGATCATCTTAGTGTTATCACGCAAGAACCTGAGATTCCAATTTCCATCACCCAAAGAAAAAATTCAATAACTTGATTTTGAAATTCTGGAGTGGCCCGCTTCACAATTATTCAAATATTGTCTTGAAAAGAGGCAGCAGCTCAGGGCAGGCGCGTCACGGCTCCGAGCGATACGTGCGCGCTTAAGCGCTTACGCGCTAGCGCCGACGGAGTCAGGGTCCACGACGATGCCAAACGCTTTTAAGATGACGTTTGGCAGGTCGGCCACGGTGCTCCAAGCCATGGCGCTGCAGCGCGACAGGGTTCTCATTTTAGTATTGAAATTTATCTATAGGTATTAAAAATACATGAGTATTCAAAAAAATGACCCGGCCCGCTACGGCCCGTCCATTAATACGTTAGCATAAACAAATAAAAAATTCCCGGGGATTCACGTGCTCCCAGTCACGTCATGTCACATCGCCCCAACGTTTTTTTCCCCCATGCCTCGGCAGCTCTCCAACCACCCAGATGCTGACCGCAGCTGTGCACGCCGTGTCCCTGCAAAAGCTCGCATCCCTCCTTCTGCTAAAGGCTCTTTACGTGCGTCACCTGAAGTTGTTCGACATCAACACGCGCTGACACTGCACGCGCTCGCACCGTCCGACGCACCCAAAACATAGAGCGGCACCGTAATGCACTTGAGACTGGTAGCTCTCTAGAATTTATATCATCCTACCCTCCCAATTTCATCAAAAACCCGTGGCGCGCATCACCTTGTGAATACTGCAATACAACGCTCCTTGTGGCGGAATCTCCGAATTGGTGTTGCAACAAGGGCAAGAATGTTTTGGAGCCCTTACCCCCCCCCTTACCCCCCCCCTCACGCCTGGACTTCACGCCCTGCTCTCTCTTCCACGTGATGCTCAACGCGTCTGCCAGTCTTCACGCTCCCTCAACAATCTATTTTGTCTTAATGCCCTTGGTGTGTCCCGGCATTGGCAAACACTACACGCGTGATCTATTCCGCTTTCTTTCTATCAGATTTTTCTGACCCATTGTGCTCATCTGTTTCATCCCCGCCTGACCTCCTCGGCACATGTTTCAATGCACCAACCTGGCCGCTTTAACTACTGTGTGCTCACGTGGAACAGTCAAGAAGATATAAAAGACACGCTGTATGTACTGCCCCACCCCCCATTCCAAAACTTCGCTCGCTCACTTGCTTGCTTAAAAAAAGCCTCCTCGGTCATTATATTCTAACATGTCGTCTGCTGCCCCTTATTCTTCCTCTGTCGTTGCGCTCATTCCCGTGCTCGAAGACCCTTCCTTGGATGCCAAGCGGCTCACACTTCACTCTGCGATTGCATCATCCGATAATAGCACCACCCCAATTGTCATCTCCTATTGGCCAGGGTCGGAACCCCGAGCTACCGGTGCCAATGACCTGGTGATGATATCTGCTTCTGTCCGATTTACCGCCTCCAACAGCAATGTTACTGCCTTTGCTGACGCATCTTTCGTCAGCACAATTGTTGCCGCTGATGACATTGGCGTTGTTGATCCTCGGACGTCACTGCTATCTTTCACCTGACAAGTATGGTCACGCTCATTGCCCCTGGGGAAAGGGAATTCGAACTTGAAACTGGTGCTTGGGCCACCGAGGTATGTGATGTCATATAACATCTGCCGTAAGTACACCCTCTAAATTTGATTATAGGCATCAACGGTTGTGAAATGGTCAGCAGTGTGCCGATTCCCGTCAACGAAAACGTGGGAGAACACTATCCCGCCCGCGATTGGCACCCCGGCCGTCAGGTATGAAGGTCACAAAGGCGGCAAGCCCGTGTTCACCATTGAAGACCTTACCTACCTTCCAAAATTGCTTTGTGCGAGCCCCCGCAAGGCCACATCTGCATCTTCCGGCAGTACTCCCACCACTCCTTCCCGCCTCTTCAAAGGGAAGAAGCGCTTGGGCGACTGCCATGAAGGCCCTTCCACACCGTCGCCGAAGCGCCATCATACTGATAGAGATGTACCTGTCACGCTGGAGCCAGCATCCATGCCTCCTACTGTCCCGAAACCAACTGAGCCCCCTCAGGCTCCCGATGCACCTCCGAGTCCCGTTGCCCCGCCCAAGAGGCGCACGTCTCAGCGCCGCACAGTGGCTTGAGTTTGTTCTGTAAGTCTGTCTCACTAATGCCGCCATTCCCATAGGAAGCTAACAATATAGTTCCTTAAAATTGAATGTCGTGTATGTGTTGCACACATGTTTACTCTCTGCACCAGTACATATGTAGTCACATGGTCCCTATACTATTCAATGCACGTACTCATATGTCGAACCCGAATAACGGACACGGGCCGCAAGCGTTTTCTAGTCATATAAATATTAAATTTGGACCTTCTCGGAATGAAAGCAGGAATCAAACTTGGAAACCGGATCTCAGGTCGGAAACAAAAATTCGGATAATATTTTCGGTGACGGATGCGCTCATAGGTGCTGGAAGGCAGCCTGGTTACAACTGCAGGTCGGGAGAATGGGCGGACACGTACAATGGCCTGTTTCAATCTGCGCAACAGCCTTGGGAGTAGCATGCGAGTTCGTAGGAGACTTGGACTTGGAGAGTCGGGGGATAACCAGGCAGAATGAGTTTTGCATGGCAAGCGTGGATTGGCGATACAGTAGTGATGGCGTCCCTTAGTTACTGAGGCTGGCAGCGGACTCAAACAAACAACAGTACTTGGCCAACTCCATTAGCTGAGCTTACCCGGGAAACTTAGAATACTAGGCGCATCGTTGGTCCACTTCATATGCGAAATCAAAGATGAACGAAGCGGGAAAAGGAGACGAAACAGAAAAGCCAGCAAGAAGTGGGGGTTGTCGACACAAACAAAGCCAAATCAACGTTGCTTAAATTAGAAGATCGTAAATTTGCAGGTCGCATCCGCCGCACATGGGGATCTCAACAACCTTCGGCTAGCTGGTGACACTGAGATGCAACGAACGTGTGAATGCTGAAACCAGAGACGCCATCAAGATTTATAGATAAGGCGTCAAATCAAATTGTGAGTATACACTATACAGCAGTACAGGTGGTGAGAAGAATCAAAGGAAGACGATCCAAGGCACGTGTATATAAACAGGTGCCTAGTAAGCGCTTTGCCTTTAGTAGCCTGAGCGGAGCGCGCAATCGAATAGGCGCGGAATAGTACAAAACTTCCTGTAGCGAGAAATTTCTGCAAAAGGAAACTTCTCAAGCGCACCTGGCAAGGATGCTGCACACGAGTACCACGAGGCAGTCCAGTCCTGTGCAAGTTGCACCCCTCAGCGCTCCGCGACCCCCACTGGCACCCGAGCAAAACACCTTTCCTAATCCTCAATTCTCAACGCCGCAACTGCGCAGTGCGCACTCAAGGAACAATTAAAGCACTCTCATTCTTTGGTAGTGACACACAAAGCGCGTGAAAGCGCCGTCCCATTTACGTCAGGCATGCCAGTTAATGACCAGTTTATACAAGTGAGCCTTTTCCCAGCGCTCTTGGAATGTACAGTACTGTTCCGTAGTGTTCTCAACCTTTGCTGGATCCACACAACGACAGCGTGCTTGGGATGCAAACACCAAGGACACAAACGTCGACCTCGCCTCGTGTTACCTCCCACCCACCCACCGCACACCTCAGACGAGCACTGCGGTCCCAACATCAACATCAGTTGCATATGAGCACCCTGTCGATATGGAAGCTGATGATGCATCTCTTGTACGCCCAATGCGGGACAAGCGAAGCGTCTCTAACAAGTTCTGATTCTAGCACGATTTCCTCGCCGACCATACGGGGAACCCCGAACAAACGTCCTGTGGATTCGCGATTTCGAACACCGCAGTCACCAATCCGCTGACTCACACTCCTTCCAATTTATCTGGTGAAACCGCGGTGCAGAGTCTCGGCGTCCTGGATCTATCCATTTCCGAGCCATGTCAACTCATCCAACAACGTCGATCTCTTCAACAAGAAATCATCACAATGACAGAAGGATACACAGAACCCGCAGGGGGCGTCCTTCACCGTTTCCTGGTCCTGGGGCTGGCGCAAGGAGAAGAAGCCAATTTATCTGCGACTAGACAGACGGTTGGGCGAAGGCGTTTCCCTAATGTCACTTCTCTTCAGATCATCCGTGACCCGCGCCAACGATATTGTGAGTGATGCTAGCGTTGTTTCCTGGACAAATTTGTCGCAGAACCTTCTATACCTGTGTCAAGGCTCGAGTAGCAGTTACGAAAGGTCGCCTCACTGGGGTTGCTGAGCTGGAAAACCGGCAGGTTTTCAGGACGCCCCCGACACTAGCTGCATTGCAGCGCCTCCTTCTCGCTACATGTGAGGAGCTTCAAACATACAAGCTCTGGCCCGTCAGTCCTTAGCGC
>Ga0307508_10006267_pt1 | contig 11202 bp, 12 predicted proteins | sample 9_EM_MG_FD_203089 | JGI IMG/M metagenome (GOLD analysis project Ga0307508, IMG submission 203089) | Populus trichocarpa ectomycorrhiza microbial communities from riparian zone in the Pacific Northwest, United States - 9_EM | ecosystem: Host-associated > Plants > Roots > Unclassified | place...
TTCGTCACAGGGTCTGGGTCAGCGGCTGCCGTAGCGGCGGCGTGCGATGGCCACGGCGGCCGGGCTGAGGGCCGCGAGAGCGGTCAAATACCAGGTGACGGCGACGACGGCGGTGGTGCCGCCGAAGAACATCACGGTGAGCATCACTCCGAATCCGGGGTGTGCCACCAGGAAGGCGAATAAGGGGGCCGAGCATCATCAGCTTGATCGACAGCGTCGCTCCGCCTTCCTCGACCCTCTACCAGGCGTGATGTCACACTCCGGGCCGCCGTTCCGTCTCCCCTTCCGGGCCCGTTTCCGGGTCCCGGAAACGGACGCGAGAGGATCGGGGCCATGGCAGACCTGGCAGAGTTCGAGCAGCAGCGCGGTCGGCTGTGGGCCGTCGCGTACCGCATCACCGGGTCGGTCGCCGACGCCGATGACGCCGTACAGGAGACGTGGCTGCGCTGGCAGGCGCTGCCCGGGGACGAGGTGGCCGACCCGCGCGCGTATCTGACCACGGTGGTCAGCCGGATCTGCTACGACCTGCTCGGCTCCGCCCGCGCCCGCCGCGAGGCGTACATCGGGCCCTGGCTGCCGGAGCCGGTGGTGGCGGGCGACGGTCCCGAGGACCGGGTGACGCTGGACGAGTCCGTGGGCTTTGCCCGCTCACGGTGTTGGAGCGGCTCACCCCCGCCGAGCGGACCGCGTTCATCCTGCACGACGTGTTCTCGGTGCCGTTCCCCGAGATCGCCGAGGTCGTGGGCCGGTCCCCCGAGGCGGTACGGCAGCTGGCCTCACGCGCCCGCAAGCGGGTGCGGGCCGAGGCCCCGCGCCGCTCCGTCGACCGCGGCGAGCACCGGCGCGCGGTGGACGCCTTCCTGACGGCGGTGACGGGCGGCGATCTGGACGGGCTGCTCGAGATCCTCGATCCGGACGTGGTGTGGCGCTCGGACGGCGGCGGGAAGGTCGTGGCGTCCCGGGTGCCGATCCTCGGCAACGAGCAGGTGGCGCGTTTCGCCCAGCGCCTCGCCCGCGGCCTCGACCCGGCGACGATGTCCCTCCTGCGGCGGGACGTCAACGGCGCCCCCGGGCTGGTCATCGTGGACCCGGCGGGCGAGCGGGCCGTGGTCTTCGCGTTCACCGTGCGCCACGAGCGGATCACCTCGGTCGACGTCGTCATCAACCCCGACAAGCTGCGCCACCTCGACCTCCCAAACCTGTGACCGGCGTCACCGTCACACCCCGGCCCGCTGTGTCGTCCCCCTCGTGAACACCCCTTGAGGAGGAGGCAACCGACATGAAGAAGCAACTGGTTGTGGTGCTCGGCGCGGGCTACGGCGGGCTGCTGGCCGCCCTGCGCCTGGCCCCGTACGCCCACGTCACCCTCGTCGACCCGAGCGACCGCTTCACCGAGCGGGTCCGGCTGCACGAACGGGCCGCCGGGCGGCCCGAGGTGACGCACCCAATGACCGCGCTGCTGCGGGGCACCGGCATCGCGCACATCGCCGCCCGTGCCACCCGCATCGACCCCGCCACCCGCCAGGTGGACACGGATGACGGCCGCCGTCTGCCGTACGACCGTCTGGTGTACGCGCTCGGCAGCTTCACCGCCGACGTCGGCGAAGGCGCCTTCACCCCGGAGACCTCGGCCGAACTGCACAAGCGGCTGCTCGACGGGCCCGGTGACCTCGCCGTCGTCGGCGGTGGGCTCACCGGTATCGAGCTGGCCGCCGAACTCGCCGAGAGCCACCGGGACTGGCGGGTACGGCTGCTCACCGCGGGCGAGATCGGCGGCGGGCTGTCCCCCAGGGGCCGCGCCCATGTCCGTACGGCTCTCACCGGGCTGGGTGTACGGATCGGGGAGGGCCGATCCGTGGCGCGCCCAGGGGACATCGACGCCGATACGGTCGTATGGGCCGCCTCGATGACGGCGAACACCGGGCTCGCCAAGGCGGCAGGACTCGCCCTCGACCCCGCCGGGCGCATCCGCGTGGACACCGCCCTGCGTTCCGTGTCCCACCCCGGGATCTACGCCGTCGGGGACGCCGCCGCCGTTACCTCACCGCTCGCCGGAGCGCTGCGGATGGCGTGCGCCACCGCCCTGCCGACCGGCTCGCACGCCGCCTCCTCGATCATCGCCGAGGTGCGGGGACGGCAGCCGAAGCCGCTGGCCTTTCGTTACCTGCCGCAGTGCGTCAGCCTCGGCCGCCGGGAGGGGCTGGTCCAGTTCGTGCGCGCGGACGATGCCCCGCGCGACGTGATCCTTCGCGGGGCCACCGCCGCCCGCGTCAAGGAGCAGGTGGTGCGCTCGACCGTCCGCGTACTGCGGCTGGCCGCCCGCCGCCCGGACGCCGTCGGCCACATCCCGGGCATGGGATGACGCGGTGCCTCCAGCGCTCGGGTAACCCCTCAGACCATCGACACCGGCTCCTGCGCCCCGGAAGGCGAACCGAGCCTCCCCACTAGAACGGGTAGTGGGCGTGCTGGGTGGCCAGGGTGATCCAGCGAGTGTCGGAGAACGCCTCGATGCCCCAGCGGCCGCCGAACCGCCCGTACCCGGACTGCTTGATGCCGCCGAACGGGACCTGTGGTTCGTCGGCCACCGACTGGTCGTTGATGTGCACGATGCCGGTGCGGATACGGCGTGCGACCCGCAGCCCGTGCGTGCCGTTCTCGGTGATGATGCCGCAGGTCAGCCCGTGGTCGGTGGCGTTGGCCAGGGCGATGGCCCCGTCGTCGTCCGCGAAGGTGGCGACCACGCACACCGGGCCGAACGCCTCGCCGTGGTAGAGGTCCATGTCCTCGGTGACGCCGGTCAGCACCGTGGCCGGGTGGACCGAGCCCACGGGGGCTGTGCCGCCCGTGAGCACGGTCGCGCCCTTGGCCACCGCGTCCTGGACGAGGGCCGCCACCCGCTGCGCCGCCTCGGGGCGGACCAGCGGGCCGACCACGGTGGTCGGATCGGCGGGGTCGCCGCAGGGCAGCGCGGCGACCTTGGCGGTGAACTTCGCGGTGAACTCCTCGGCGAGGCTCTCGTGGACGAGGATGCGGTCGCCCGACATGCAGATCTGGCCGGAGTTCATGAACACGCCGAAGGCGGCGGCGTCCACCGCGTAGTCCACATCGGCGTCGTCGAGCACGATGATGGCGTTCTTGCCGCCCAACTCCAGGACGGCGGGCTTGAGATGGCGTGCGGCGTGGGCGCCGACGATCCGGCCGACACCGGTGGACCCGGTGAAGTTGACCATCCGTACCCGCTCGTCGGCGATCAGGGCCTCGGCCACCTCGGCGGCGTCCTCGGGAGCGTTGGTGACCACGTTGAGCACACCGTCGGGCAGCCCGGCGTCGCGCAGGACGTCGGCGACGAAGAGCCCACAGGCCAGCGGCGCGTCCTCGCTCGGCTTCAGCACCACGGTGTTGCCCGCCGCGAGCGGGGCCGCGACCGCGCGGACACCGAGGATGACCGGCGCGTTCCACGGGGCGAACGCGGCGACGACACCCATCGGTTCCCGCACCGCGAGCCCCAGCGCCCCGGCCTCCTGGGCGCTGAGGACATCGCCGCGCGGCGCGGTGACGGCGGCGGCGGCCTCGCGCAGGATGTTGGCGGCCAACCCCACGTTGAAGTGGGCCCAGGGCGCGGTGCCGCCCGCCTCGTGCCGCATGTACTCCGCGACCTGCGCGGCGCGGGACTCCAGCAGGTCCGCCGCGGTGAGGAAGATCTTCCGGCGGGCGAACGGGGCCGTCTCGGCCCATTCGGGGAAGGCCGCGTCGGCCGCGGCCACCGCGCGCGCCACGTCCTCGGGCCCGCCGGCCGCCACGGTGGCGTACACCTCACCGGTGTAGGGGTCGACGTCGTCGGCGGTGCGGCCCGAGGCGGCCGGAGTGTCCTTGCCGCCGATCATGAGGTCGCGGGTGATGGTCATTCCGGTGTCCTTCGCGGTAGCGTGCCGAACAGCCTGTGCGCGCAGTGAACTTGAGTTCATCACACGTGTGCGCGCCAGTCTCCGCCGCCGTTTCGAGATGTGTCAATCGAGTGCTGCCGACCGGCGCGCCCGCCGTCCCGGCCACCGCACTCCCCCGGCCGAGGTGACCGCCACCACGCCGAGCAGGGCGAGCGCGGCGGCGGGGGTGAGCACGGCCCAGGGCGCGCGTTCGGCGTAGGGGTGGTTCTCGGCGAGGAGCCGCCCCCACTCGGGGGACGGCGGCTGGGCGCCGAGGCCCAGGAAGCCGAGGGAGGCCAGGGCCAGCGCCACGGCGGGCAGCCGCAGCAGCGCGTGGCGCGTGACGGGCGACAGTACGGCGGGCAGCAGATGGCGGCGGAGCAGGTGGCGGCGGCCCGCGCCCAGCGCACGCGTCGCGGCGAGGTGGGTGGCGGCGCGCTCCTGGGTCAGCAGGGCGGCGGTGTGCGCGGCCAGGGGCGCCCAGGCGACGGCGGCGACGGCGAGCGCGGGCGTGTACGGACCGGCCCCGGCGGTGCCCGCGACCAGCAGCCCGGCGAGCACGGGCGGTACGGCGTTGGCGGTCTCGACGAGCCCGCCGGACAGCCGGGGCACCATGCCGAGCAGCAGCCCCACGGCCAGGGCGCAGGCGCTCACCGCGAGGGCGAGGGCGAGGGTGGTGAGCGCGCCGTGTCCCACCCGGGCCAGCAGATCGCGGCCGAGCGCGTCCGTACCGAACGGGTGCTGCCAGGACGGGGCGTCGAGACGGGCCATGGGGTCCAGGGCCATCGGGTCCCGGAGCGCGCCGATGGCGACGACGGCCAGCAGGACGGCCCCGTACAGCAGGGGGAGCGCGCGGGCGGGCTGCCCGGACGGCCGGTGGAGGGAGGGCAGTTCGCCGTCGCGCAGCGCCGGGCCGAGCAGCAGCCGGGCCGCGAGCCGGGCGAGGCCCCCGGCGGCGGTGGCGAACACGATGAGCACGAGGGTTCCGGCCTGGAGGACCGGCAGATCCTGGGCGAGGGCCGACTGAAGGGTAAGACGGCCGAGCCCGGGGATGTCGAAGACCTGCTCGACGGCGACGGCGCCACCGGTGAAACCCACCACGAACAGGCCCACGTTGGGCAACACCCCGGGGACGGCCCGGCGCAGCGCCTGCCGGGCGATGCGCCGGGCGGGCATGCCGCGCGCGGCGGCGGCCCGCACCCAGGGCTCCGCGAAGGCACCGGGCAGGACGTCGTCCAGAATGCGGCCGAGCGCCGCGCCGACGGGCAGGCCGAGCGCGAGCGCGGGCAGCGGCATCCAGGACCATCCGTACCAGCCGACGGCGGGCAGCCAGCCGAGCCGCACCCCGATGACGGCGGCCAGGACGGAGGCGAGCAGGAACTCCGGCAGCGCGGCGAGGAGCGCGCCACCGCTCCCCGCGCCGCGCGGCAGCGGCCGCCGCCGCGCGCTGAGCCACAGAGTACGCGCGCACACCGCACCGGCCGTGGCCACCGCGACCACCAGTGCCCCGGCCATCAGCAGCAGTGAGCAGCCGAGGGCCTGGGCCACCATGGGCGCCACGGCCGTACCGGAGAGCCAGGACGTCCCGGCGTCGCCGTGGGCCAGCCCGCCGAACCACTGGCCGAGGAGGTGCAGGGGCCCGGCGTCCAGGCCGAGGTCGCGGCGGATGGCGTCCAGCAGCTCGGGGGTGGGATCGCGGTCGGCCGCGCGCGCCTTGAGCACGGTGCGGGCGGGGTCGGTACGGGACAGCCAGGGCAGCAGGCCGATGCCGCACAGCAGCAGGAGGGCGAGCGCGGCGCGCCACAGCGCGCCCATCGCGGCGGACCGTCCGTCCGCGGTGGTGGCCGCGGCGCCGCGTATGCCGGTCAACGGTGCGTACCGGGGCCGACGAGGGCGCGCTCGTACGGATCGAGCTCCACTCCCCGTACCGAGGTGCCGACGCCGTGGATGATGCGCTGGTGCACCAGGGGCACGACGGCGTCGGTGCGCAGGATGGCGGTCTGGGCGGCGAGCGAGGCGCTCTGCCGCTCGGCGGTGTCGGCGCGGGAGTCGGCGTCGGCGACGGCACGGTCCACGGCCTTGTCGCAGAGCCCGGCCAGGTTGTAGCTGCCCTTACAGGTGAAGTCGCTGGCGAGGTAGGAGACGGGGTCGCCGGTGTCGAGCATGGTGTTGCGGGCGGCGACGACGGCGTCGAACTTGCCCGCGAGCGCGTCGGCCTCCAGCCGGGAGTACTCCCGGACCTCCAGTTTCACGTGGAATCCGGCCTTCTCCAGCTGCTGTTGCACCACCTGGGCGGCCTCGGGCAGCTCGGGCCGGTTGTCGTAGGTGCCGAGAGTGATCGAGGTGTTTTCGACGCGCGCGGCCGAGGGGCGGTCGGGCGTGGGGTGTGTGCCGGTGGCCCAGGAGAGGGCGGGGCCGAACACGCCCTGGCCGGGGTCGGCGTGGCCCTCGTACACGCCCCGCGCGAACACACCGGGCTTGACGGCCTCGCGGACGGCGGCGCGGACCTTCGGGTCGGCGAAAGGTCCGGAGCGGGTGTTGAGGAAGAGGCCGGTGGTACGGGCGGTGGGCACTTCCCGGACGGTGGGTTTGTCGAGGGTGGCCGCCTGGGAGACGGGCACGGCCTCGGCGATGTCCGCGTCGCCGGTGCGCAGGGCGTTGGTGCGGGCGGTGCCGTCGGCGATGAAGCGGACGTCGATGCCGGAGGCGTGGGCGAGGCCGCCCCAGTAGCCGTCGAAGCGGTTCAGGGTGGCCCGGGTGGCACCGGTGGACCGGCCGAGTACGAAGGGTCCGGTGGCGGTACCGGCCGGGTCGGGGGTCGCCTTCTTGTACGCCTTCGGGGACAGGATGGCCAGGCCCGGGCTGGAGAGCGTGAGCGGCAGCGCGGGGTACGCGGCCGCGGTGGTGATCCGGACCCGCCGCTCCCCCGCGGGCTTGGCGGTGAGCTTGACGCCGGAGAGCGCGGCGGGCACCGGGTCGGCGTGCGCCGCGCGGGTCAGGGCGTCCGCGACGGCCTTCGGGGTGACGGCGGCGCCGTCCTGGAACTCGGCCTCGCGCAGGGTGAACAGCCAGCCGCGGCTGCCTTCCCGGGTCCAGGACTCGGCGAGCGCGGGCGACGCGGAGCCGTTGCCGTCCAGACGGGTCAGCCCCTCGGTGACGCCGAGTCGGCTGAGCAGGGTGGCATCGGCGCCGTACGGGGAGAAGTTCTCGGCGGGCGGGAACGCCATCGCGACCCGCAACCGGCCGCCGCCTCCCACGCCGGAGCCGCCCGCCGCGTCGTACGCCGTGCCATTCGGGGAGGCGAAGCAGCCCGCGAGCAGCGGGACGAGCAGCAGAGCGGCGGCCGTCCGACGGCGGACAGGGGGCATGGGTCAGGTTCTCCAGAGGCTGCGCGGAGCGGGATGAGCCGAGACTACATGACAATCATTTCCATCAACTCGACGGAGACGGGCCCCGGGGGCAGAAGATGGCCGCCACTCAGGCCATGGGGACCTCGAAGTGCAGGACCCGACTACCCCCGGACTCCTCCCGCTCGTCGCACACGGCCTTCCCAAGCGACCGCCAGAACGGCTCGGCGCCGGGCACACCCGGGTCGGTGTGCAGATAGACGGCGCGATATCCGCCGTCGGCCGCGGCGAAGTCGAGCAGCGCGCGCACCAGTCGGCGGGCCAGTCCCTGGCGGCGGTACTCGGGCCGCACGTAGACCCGGCGCAGCTGCGCGGTCTCCCCCGACGGGTACCGCTCCGCCAGCCACGCCGGGTTGGGGGGATGGGCCGGGCCCCGGGAGTCGAGGGCCGCGGTCCCGGCGACCGCGCCGTCCCGCTCGTCCACCGCGACCAGCAGCGTGTGCCGCGGCGACCGCAGATAGGCGGCGCCGGGATCGATGATGTCGGCGTGCCAGCGCGGCACGTACCCCGTCCCGAAGTCGCGGTAGACGGTGTCGAGCATCACGCCACGGGCGGCGTCGAGGTCGTCGGCTGTCGCGGTCCTGATGCTGAATTCATGCACCTGCAGATCGTACGCAATAAGCCCCGGGCGCGATCAACCGGCCGGGGCGTCGGCGAGGTACGGCGGCGCGGGCTCGTACTGGATGTAGCGGCGTACGGCGCGGGCGTGGTCGACACCGTGGAGGCGGCCGACGAGCCACAGCGCCATGTCGATCCCGGCCGAGACGCCCTGGCTGGTGACCAGGGAGCCGTCCACGACGTACCGCGCGTCGCGCACCACCGTGATGTCGCCGCGCGCCTCCAGGGTGTCCTCGAAGAGATGGTGGGTGGCGACCCTGTGCCCGCGCGCCGGGCCCGCCTCGTGCAGGAGCAGGGCCCCGGTGCAGACGCTGGTGGTCCAGGTGGCGGCCTCGGAGGTACGGCGAATCCAGTCGGTGACCACCGGGTTGGACACCTCGCGCCGGGTGCCGCCGCCACCCGGCACCAGCAGGACGTCCAGGGGCGGATGGTCGTCCAGCGTGTGGTCCGGCAGCACCCGCATGCCCTTGTTGCAGCGGACGGCACCGGACCGCTCGGCGATGAGCACGGCGGTGTCGGCGTGGTCGCGCAGCATCGAGGAGACGGTGAACACCTCCCAGGGTCCGGCGAAGTCGAGTTCCTCGGCGCCCTCGAAGACCAGCAGCCCGTACGTCGTCATATCTGCTCCTTGGTGGATCGGAATCGGTCCCGGTAGTCGGACGGCGCGACGCCGACCTGCCGGTGGAACGAGCGGCGCAGGGTTTCGGCGGTGCCGAAGCCGTACCGCCGGGCGATGGTCTCGACGGGGTCGTCGCCCCCGGCGAGCGCGCGCTGCACTGCCTCCACGCGCACCCGTTCCACATAGGCCGCGGGCGGGGTGCCGAGTTCGGCGGTGAACCTGCGCTGCAGATGGCGCGGGCTCATCCCGGCGCACGCGGCGAGATCGGCGATGCCGTGCCGGGCGCCGGGGTCGGCGTGGATGGCGGACACCACGACGCGGAGGGAGTCGGTGGCGGGCTGCGTGGACCACAGCCCCACGCCGAACTGGGACTGACCGCCGGGGCGGCGCAGGAACAGCACCATCTCGCGGGCGACGGTGTGTGCCACCTCCCGCCCCAGATCCGCTTCCACCAGGGCGAGCGCGAGATCCATCCCGGCCGTCACCCCGGCCGAGGTCCACACCCGGCCGTCCCGGATGAAGATGGGATCGCAGTCGACCCGCAGACCGGGATGTTCCCGGGCGAGCTGTTCCGCGCGCGCCCAGTGGGTGGTCACCCGGAGCCCGTCGACGAGTCCGGCGGCGGCCAGCAGGAACACTCCGCTGCACACCGAGGTGATCCGGCGGGCACCGGCCGCTGCGGCCGCGATCCAGCCGGTCAGCGCCGGATCGTGGCACGCCCGGTCGACCCCGGCGCCGCCCGCCACCACCAGGGTGTCGACGCCGCCGGGGTCGAGGTCGGCCACTCCGTGCGCGATATGCACCGGCAGCCCGCTGGACGACGCCACGGGCCCCGGGCGGGGTGCCACGATCTGGCGGCGGTAGCCGCCCGCGAGCTGGTCGGCGTGCTGGAACACCTCATGCGGGCCGGTGAGATCGAGGGACTGGAACCCGTCGAAGACCACGAAGACGATGCGTCGCTCGTTCACTCCTCCAGGCTGCGATCCCGCCCGTCATGGCGTCAACGACACATACCCCACACATCGCGCCACGCCATGCGCAGGGTCCGCAGAAACCCGGTGCGGCGCGGCACCGGACCGGGCCGGGCCGTACGGAGTGACGCGGCGGCATGAGGTGACGCGGCGGTACGGGGCGGCACGGGCTTGCGGGGCGGCGAGCCCGTACGCGGGGTGGACACGGGCACGGTCCCGGGCGGCTCGGCCGGGGGTGCGGAGGCGTCGGACTGGGCGGGGACGGGGACGGTGGACGGGCGCGCGGCTTCGGCGCGCACCAGTGCACCCATGGCGGCGTAGACGTCGATGGGCATGCGGGGACTCCTGCGGTGTCGGACGGCGGTTGGCTGATCCGGGGCAGGCCGTACCGCACCCGCGCTCCGCCCGCGCGGCGGCGCGTTGAGAAGACGCGGCGCACACGGGGAGATGCGGGGGACGCGGGAGAGCTGTGGAAACGCGGAACGGCCCGGTCCCCGCTCAGCAGCGCAGGACGACGTCCCGTGCGGGGAGCCGGCGGGGCGCGGCCTCGGCGGCGGAACCGGAACCGGCGGGGCCCGTCGTGCGGTCCGCCGGGCGGGCGCGGACGACGGCCACGGCGAAGTGCAGGGGTGCCGTGGGAAGGGACCGGTGGGAGCCGACCGAGGTGGCGCAGGCGCTCCCGGGATGACCGGCCGGGTGGCGGCCCAGCTCATGGGCGGCGCGGGCGGCCGGACGCGGGGCGGACGGACTGTCCTCCTCCGGCGACGCGGCAGGCGACTGGACGCCGGGCCCGCAGCGGCTCACGGAGGGCGGCGGGGGATGGACGGCGCCGAGGGAGAGCAGACCGTGCAGCAGGGTGATCGCCAGCAGCGCGACCAGCAGGACGGTGCGCGGCCGACCGGGAGCCGGGCGGCGGTTCGTCTCGCGGCCGTGCACCATGCGGCCTCCCTCACTGGTCTCCTTCCAGAGAACCGCGAAGAGCGGAAGGCAGCACTCCGATAGCCCGAAAGAGGCGGGCATTTCACCCGTGTCGGTTACGTCCTCGAACAGGCATGCCGACGCATGACGAGGACATGCGCCCCGAGGAGGCGTCAGTCGGAGGTCGCCGCGCCGGAGTCCGGCAGCGCGTCGAGCAGCGCGACCGGCGCCGCCTGCCGCCAGGAGTCGACGAGGATGTCCCGCAGCTCGCCGAGGTCCTCCAGGGCGGCGAGCCGCACCCGCACCCAGGCGAAGCCCGCCTCATGATCGGCGATCCAGAACTTCTCCGGCTCGGCGAGGGTGAGTTCGTTCCGCTCTTCCCTGGGACAGCGGACGGCCATCGAAGTCTCGTCCTCGGGGAGCGTGGCGAACATCTTCCCGGCGACCCGGAAGGTCGGCATGGACCAGGCGATCTTCTCGGTCGTCTGCGGCAGCGACAGCGCGATCCGGCGGACATCGTCAGACGTGATCATGGCATGACGGTAGAGCACCCCACCGACAGCGCCACCGGGGCGAGCGGAACCCTAGCTTCCGTAGACGTACGGCGTGGTCGTGGTCAGCGGTGCGAAGCCGAGGCGTTCCAGGATCGGGCGGCTCTGGTCGGACGCGTCGACCTGGAGATAGCGGTAGCCGCGCTCGGCGGCGATCCGGGCGCGGAAGGCGATCAGGGCCCGGTAGAGGCCCCT
>Ga0307508_10006269_pt1 | contig 11201 bp, 12 predicted proteins | sample 9_EM_MG_FD_203089 | JGI IMG/M metagenome (GOLD analysis project Ga0307508, IMG submission 203089) | Populus trichocarpa ectomycorrhiza microbial communities from riparian zone in the Pacific Northwest, United States - 9_EM | ecosystem: Host-associated > Plants > Roots > Unclassified | place...
AAGAGCTAATTCATGCCATCTGGAAAATCCTTCTTGATGACAACTTCATCAACACTTACAAGGATGGTATGGTAATCAAATGTTACAATGGAATAACTTGTTGAGTCTATCCATATATTTTCCAATTTGAAGAATCCTTCTTGCCACCATCTGTGACAAGGGCATCTGTGCTTGTTCAAGATGTCTGATCCCAAAATCAAGCTTTGGTCACCTCAAATTTCAGGAAGATACATATGTCAGCATGCTTGACTAAACCAAGAATTTACATACCTCCAAAGCAAAGTTAATGATGCTTGGCATGCCAGTAAAGGAGACTGCTATTGAATGAATCTTAAAAGACATGCCATTGGTAACAACGCTAGTAAGTACCTGAATTATTGGTTTATTCCATGGGTGATACCTTATCAAAAAATGCATCTGCAAAGTGCCTGTCACCATTTGACTTTGAATTGTTTCCAATTTTTGTTGTTGATTTTCTGCACAAGTTCGAGCTGGGAGTATTAAAGTTTGTGCTCCAACATCTCATTCAGATCTTATACGCCATATATTCTGGTCTAGTTACAACTCTGAATGAACAGTATTATTCCACTGCAGCTAATCCTTATTAACATATTGTTTTACAAAAACAAGAGCTTCTCAAAAATACCATCATTTGGACTCAACACTATTCACTGCTTTCCCCCTAATATAGCAGAGATGAGGCAGCACACCACAAGGCAGATGACTCCTTGGCTTGCCTTGATCAAGCTTCGAGACAGCTTGTGAATCATATTCATAAATTTCAGCATGTCACATGTACCACATTCCAAACACAGAAGACACCAAATGAAGCTGCCATGCAGCAACAATAACAAACTGGGATGGCTTCAGGCATTTATCAAGTGCAATCATCACCTGCTCAGGATAGAATGCAACCCAAGCTGTTCAATATGCTAACATACAAGTTCCATGCTCTTGGAAATTACATCAGAACAATCAGACTGTTTGGGACCACAGACTCCTACACAACTCAAGTGGTATATTATACAGTATGTTTGACTATTACCTTAATTGATTTGCATGGTTCAGGGGGAGCTTGCGCACCGCCTCATCAAGAAGTTCTATAGGCACACAAACAAAAAAAATGCCTAACTCACATCAGACATCAGCTAGAAGTTCATGGCCAGATGCTCACTAATTCAGATTTGTTCTCAAGTGGTGTTGAGCTACTCCCAGAACTGCACCATGTCATGGCAGCATGATCAGGCCCTAGCATCAATCTCGTAAAGCTTTTCAGTGATCATTGAGGTGACCTGGCTGTGAAGGTAAAATACAAGCATTGTTAAATTTTACTTGAGGTTCCTATACATTCCATAGAATTTTATCCTGAAACTCAAAGACCACCTCCTCTAGTGGTTGCATGGGCATGAGTACAATGGGAATGAACACACTTTTATTTTTTTATTTTTATTTTTTTAAATCCTTTTATTGTCCATTGTGGGGTAGATAAACCCTATGTAGGACAGTACTAAATGAAGGTGGGGTATACACCTAGGGTGATAACTGGTGTGGTGGGGAAAGGACTGGTTGTCCATGACTAATCATACACTTGGCCATTGAAATGAACGGGAAAGTGGAGGAGAAGCTAAAGGGGCAGATCCAAATAGATAGATATAGCGCTAGAGATGAAAATGAGAGCTAGATAGAGAAAACTGTACTTTTGCCTGCATCTGGAATGGACTAATCCTTGCCAGTAATTGAATACCATTCCTTCACTGCAGCAGGTGGGGGAAGGAGCGGGAGGTGGAGGGATTATGCCTATGAGGGGTGTGATTATGAGAGGCTACTTGACCCACCCTGATAGCCGATTGAGAAAGTGATGCAGATGGTGATGATGTCTGGCTTGCAGTGGTCAGAGAAGATAAGATCACCATTACTATTGATTCCAACATATGTTGGGGGGCTGTGGGAGAATGTCATTATTACTACCTATGGGACATTGTCAGGTGTTCATTGACAATGAAGTGGGGTCATTCCAGAGTTGACAGTGTGGAGGAAGAGAGGGCAGTGGGGGGGTTATCCAGGATGTTCTGGAGCCAGGAACAGGAGGAATGGGCAGATTGGCTGTGGGTGGTGGAGATGGAGGACATGGGGGAGGTAGAGCATGGGTCAGGAATTACTGTGGGAGCAGTGAGGGGGGAGAGGTGGGTGAATGATGCCTCATGACGTGAGAGAAGGCTATTGACTTGTTGCTTTAGGGCAGCCAACTCAGCACGTAGTTTCACAACTTCTCAGCAGAGATTAGTATCTGGTGGGGCAGGGGGGGGAGGAGGGGGGTGCCTTGGTGGGGCTGGGACTGTGCCCAGGGGGGCACTAGCATGGTGTGATGGGATGGAGGTGGCTTTCAACTGAGCACAGAAGTGGGTCAGCATGTTGTTTTGGTAGAGTTTCACAAAGGCAGGTAGCACTCAGCCAGTCTCAGGGTCCAGGGCTTCAGACTTAGATGGGTCTTGAATGAGTGGAATAGGAAAACAATCCATTTGACAGATGAGGGCACATCCTTTTTGCAGGTGATGGGGATGGTAGGAACTTGAAATAATTTGCCCTCATTGGGCCCAGCCTTTGTGGTCAAGGAAAGGATGGCATGGGGGATGACAGGAGGGGTGTAGCAGACATGGAAAGTGCCTTTGGGGAATGAATGGTACCACTTTTCAATATCTAAGAGACACAGAATATACAGGATATTAGGGTCACAGCAGTGATGAGGCCCATGGGTGGAGTTTCCCATGGGTGGTGATAATGGTAGTGGTTCAAGGAGCATTTGTTACGAATACTCTTTTGATAACACTGAGTGAAATAATTTGCACTTCTCAATAATCTCAATGTCGTTTACTAGTTTAGAATACATATTTCACATCAACTACATGACATACAACATTCATCATGATCAAGACATCTTACATCCAGGTCAGAGTTGCACTGTCATGACTCTCTCAAGAGAAGACAACTCAATCACTGCAGTGTAACTCTTGTGGTATACACACATATGTACTGCACATCCTTCATATTGATGTCCTTCATGTTGGCCCTCATGCTTGATATCACTCCCCTCTATTAAAGTTCAAGGAACTCCAATAGCATAGGCAAGCAAGGAATGATAGTTCCAAGATGAGAGACTGACTTGGATAGCTTGGTGTAGCAAAGAGGTAAATGTGAAAGAAGTACTTGAGTTGTCTGGAGCTAAGGTTCAACAGATGGTGAAAGTACAAGTGGGGAAGTTCTTATTGAGACTGGGCAATGAGACCAGTCTTATATACTACAAGGACTGTTTGTACTTGTATCATCTCCTAACTAGATATAGTAAGGGAATAGAACATCATAAAATGTTATGGAACATGAAAAAATCATGTATGAGTCATATTGTATGTTTTTTCCATTTTAAAACTTGGATTTGCCAAAATTCTTTATAAAAAAGTCCACTATCTGTTGATTAGTTGGAACATAGAAGATGTCAAGTTCTTTGTGGATGATCACTTCATGAATATAATGATCATCTTTTTGAACATGTTTTGAATGTCTTTCTTGAGTGGGATTCATAGCAAGAAATATTGTATTGCATCCTGATTGTCAACACAAACAGGTATATGTAGCTGACAGATTGAATCCTAATTCCTCATAAAGGTTTTGAATCCATTGAAGCTGTTTTGCAAGCATTGTCATAGCACAATATTCTGCTTCTGTAGAAGATAGGTGAACTCTTTTCTGTCAGCAAGACAACCATAAGATAATACCATTAGCAAGGAAGATCACATAACCAGTGGTGGACCTTGATGTATTGATGTCACCTGCTCAATTGGTATCACAATAGGCTAATAAGCCATTCTTTAAACCATGAGGACAATACTGAATGCAGAAATATTTTGTGGTAGAAAGATATTGCACAATATAAAGTGCTGCAAGTGATCTTCAAAGGGATTAGAAGAAAATTGTGACATTTTGATGACCCAATAAGCCAGGTCTGGTCATGTACCAAGCATGATATACATATAAGAGAGAACCAATCCCTGACTGGTATCTCATGCATAGAGAGTTGTCACATTGTTAGAACCATGCAACTCCTGGTGACAACTCTGGCACTCCGGAGTTACATCTGGTCAAATGGGACTTGGCTTCAGTTTATATGCTGCACCCTTACTATTCATACAGCTGTCCCTGATTTTGAAGGGCAGAGACAAAGATGAGAGGAGACTTGAACAGAACTAGTTCTAGTTGATATTCAAGCTAATGTATAGCAGAGTATCTATAAGTTTATATACTATGGAGGAGCATAGGATTAGATAACGGAATGGAGGAAATGAGTAAGATGGAGGTCGGGAACTAATCCATGGGAACTATGCACTGGAGGGATGAATGCTGGAGCAGTGCACATAGCACAGGATATCTAAGAGCAGAAATAATACTAAAGTAGAACAAGGAGAATATTGTAATCGGAGGTACAGAGGAGACAGAAGAATGGAGAAAAGGTCCAGAGGTCAGGTGATATGGATTGAGTGTGACAATGCCAGAGATTGCTCAATCATGAGTGGAGATGAGCCCAGAGGGCCAGAGATGGACTTGAGCATCATGGATATGACACATATTGACCTTTGTAAAACTTTGGATTATATTCAGTAGGGAGAGGGATATCTTTTCCTTTGGAATTTTCTAGTTGAAAGCATTTGACGACTTTCTCAGCATAAGCACATTGATCAAGAGTGATGATTTTCTTCTTTTGTTCTCTTATAATGCACATGCCTAGATATTCCTTCACCTCTCCCAAGTTATGAGATTCCCATCATTGCATGAACTGCTTCTTGTGAAAAAGGACTAGCTGCTTATTACTACCAGTAAAAAGTGCATCATCATAATAAATGAGAATAACAATAATGTCCTAACCAATAATATTCACATAGGTTTCAGAATCTGCAGATGTGCACTAGAAGCCCATTTTGAGTAGTGAAAAGTGTAGCTGCTTATTCCATTGGAGTGCAGCTTGTTTTAATCCATAAATGGATTTTCACAACCTACAGACATAAGTCTCTTTATCCTTGATGACATAACCTTCAGGTTGTTCCAGGTAGATTTTTTCTTCTAACTCACCATAGAGGAATACCGTTTTGACTTCCAAAGCTTCTAATTTCCAATCATGAAGTGCAATGAGAGAAATCATAAGACGAAGGGTCTTAAATCTAGCAACTGGTGAGAAGGTCTCTTTGTAGTCAATGCTGAAGACTGGTATAAAGCCTTTTGCAACAAAGTGAGTTTTTGTCCTGCCATCAGATTTCTTTATGAATACCCATCTTCCCATAATGGGTTTTTTGACCTTTCAATAGAGGAACTAAATCCCAGATTTTCCTTTCTTTTAAAGACTTCACATCACAGGCACAATCAGATAAGTGGTTACAACTTGGGTAATACATAAGTACAAACAAATTCCGCCTAGCCATCTGCTAATGTAATTGATACATAATTTACAACAAATCGAGAGAATGTTGCTGAGTTTGTCTGTCAAACTTAGGCTCGTGAAAAAGGCAAAATAAGATGTCTAAATATAGTCATAATAGGAGCTAAGCCTCTGTGCTGTGAACTTATTAGCAAAATGTTCTGAAAAGGATTGGATATTTGTGTTGAATACAAATGCAACATAGATTACTAAATATGTTGAGAGAAAATATTTCACAACATATCCAAAGTCGGTTAAACACACGGAGTTTGCCTGAAAAGGAGAAACATATTTTGCAAATGTACACAGTCTAATTTCTAACGACTTATTTTACTACAATTTCTGAATATGGTGAGCAATATGTGTAAGTGGACCACTCAGGGGGCCACTCAAGGGACCACTCAGGGGGGCACTCAGCGGATCACATGCAGGGCTAGTCAGAGAACTGGTCAAGAGATGGACAAAAGGGGTAACGATCTCCAAAAGTCCCCACTCTGCCAGGCACCAGGCTAATCCGAGTAGAGCAATGGCTAAGAGAAAGCTAGTGATCTTTTTCACATTTTGCAGGTAACGAGGTGTCTAAAGTAAATGATCAGCATGGGAAAAAAGAAGGAGGAGCGATTGACCTTTATTCAATGTTTAGGTGCTTGTTTCTGTAATTGGGATTTGGCCTGCATATTGCAGTAGACACAACACTAGTGGATGGTCATCGTTAACACATGCAGTTGTTGATAGACGACATACCATTTTGGGGAGTGAATTGGATGTAGACCATCACAATGGGCATGTGATTTTAAAGGGTATTTCTATTGTGTTGAAGTCAACAATTACACTGCCAAATCCAGAAACAAGGTAACAAACTAATTGATTTCAAGCGGTTACTACCAATCTGCAAGGTTGTCTTCTAACGTGACACTTGATCCAGGTAGTCATGTGGAGCAATTGTTACTTGTTGTTATTGGTTACTAGAGGCAATTAAATGTGACGTACTTTCTTTCCTAGGGAGGCATGCCTTGTCCAAGTAGGTCAGGTAGTAGTGAGTATATAGTGAGACTGGGACATACTGCTGAAGTATACATCACCATGGTCCTGTGCCTTTGCACCAGCTGTAGGGGAAGGGAGGTCCATAAGGATATCAAATGAAATCATGAGTGCAACGACTGTGCGCAACTTGGTTTGCAAGGAGACAGCGGTCGGTACACCCAGGTGAATACCACTGCGATTGTTTTCGAATTTCCTTCAACAGGCCACTAGTTAAATAATAAGACCGACACTGATTTACCAATCAAAGATCACCTAGAAGACATACCAGATGTGTGTGGTAGATCTTGGTTACATTCCCAAAACGTAACAGTGCCATAGGATCCTGAGTCAGACGAAGAATTGATACAAGGTCTTTCTGAAATGGCCTTAGATCAAGGAAGTGGAAATGTAAGACAAACATTCTAGCATAGTTATATATTTGACATTGCTACAGGACGCATCTGTTGAAGAGGTTGCGCGAAACATCTTCAGGATGACCCTTACAGATGAAATAACTCCCACTGAGCATATAAACCCACCCACTCCAAATACCACACCACTGGCTACAGATCCATCGAGTGTAACGTCTCCAGCACCATTTGACACACCTGCGAATGCGACCTTTGCAGAGCTTGCTTTCATCGACCACAGATTGCACAAGCGAACCAAGAGTATTTCCACCATGGTGGATCGTTTGGACGCACGGGGGACACAGGCAGCTATGATAATGTCACTCGAGGAAGATTTAGTTTGGTTAGCAGTAGGCAACTGCATGGGTATGACATACCCACGTGGGTCATGGGTATGGGTACCATGTGGGTGTGGGTGTGGGTCAGACCTTTGTATACCCATACCCATACCCATACCCACCATGTGGGTATGGTGGGTATCTCATGGGTATCTAAAAAGTGCAAAAAGCTTATATGTGTTACGGTTGGTCCGGGTAGGAGCAAACGTAGCCTCGGTTGGTCTAGTCAAGGTTCTTAAGTCCCAACAGTAGTTGGGTCGAAGGTTCGAAGTACCGACGATAGTCGGGTCAAGGGTTCAGGGTACCGACGATAGTCGGGTCAAGGGTTCAAGGTACCGACGATAGTCGGGTCAAGGGTTCAAGGTACCGACGATAGTCGGGTCAAGGGTTCAAGGTACCGACGATAGTCGGGTCAAGGGTTCAAGGGAGCGTCCACTCAAAAGTAGGACGATGACTTAGAGAAGTCCGAAGGGTTCGAAGGGATGAAGCTAGGTATATTCCGAGGAGGTCTAACTTAGCGTACTAAGTACAGAGACATCGGGTTAAATAGTTAGGACGGTGGCGCACGGACCAAGACGGAAAAGGAAACATAAAAGTGGGACGAGAGAGAAGATATGACTAATCATGTGGAAAGAACGGGAACGTTTCGGAAGGTGAAGGAGGAAGGTGGAAGATTCGATAAGAAAGATATCAGAGAACGTCCGGGGAAAGAGAACGTAGACATGGAGCGGACAAATGGTTCGGGGTAAGGGAAGACGAGGGAGTGAGCATAGTACGAGCGAGTAGTCCAAAGTGAGGAAAGAAAAAGGGAATCGTAACAATGGGCTCCAGGAAGTAAGTGCACTTCAAGTAAACAAATGTCAACAAAGCAGCCACAATATGAATGAACACTACAAGCCATGCTCTTCTTGGGCAGAGACACAACAACACTCAACTCTAACAAGCATACAAGACACATCCTGAAGTCTAATGTTAAAAACTAAGAAGAAGTGACATCGGACTTGCAAGCTCTATAGAACGAGTGAATAATAATGATACATATCAACATATCAACAAGATGCCACAATGATACATATCAACATATCAACAAGATGCCACAAGGATCAAATCCTAAAGTAACTGACTCATCCCATGACACATCTGTCAGTCACACTAGATATGTAATGTTAGTCACTCAACACAGTAAGCAATCACCATGCTCAACATCTCCTCCCAGGTATTGGGGTTCCCAACAACATGAGCAATGGCAGAGTGAATAGATTCATGCAGGTTCTCCATCATCAAGTCTAGGGTGAAGGCAGCAATGAAGTTAGCCAATGTATTGTGGTCAAAATCATGGTCAGCATCAGCATCTTTCATCTCATCATCTGATGAGGACTGAGGGAACAAAAAGCCACCAGGTGTATCTGCATCCCTGCATAACTGCTTTGACAGTGTCCTTGTCACCTGCTCAGGCTCAAGGTTGAAGTCTGCAGGTTCAGGGGCACAACTTTTTCGTTGGCCAAATAGAAAGATCAGCTGAGATCATAGGGCTTGTGGTGCTCTGCAGATATTTGATACAGCAGCGTTCACAAATGAGAAGCACAGCTGGAAGGCATGGAGGAAAAGTCAAGGTTAGAGAAGGTCGGGGTGACAACTCCATGCTCTATCAGCATTTCCTTGCCCTTGGCAGTAATTGACTCTGACCAGGAAATCCAGTAAGTAGTGATATGCTAGCAAGACTTCCCCTCTTGGGGTACTTTTGATAATGGCCTTCCAGACATCAAAATGATGCTGTTCAACCACATCATTCACCTGGGAGTTGTAAAGGGAAATACATATGTGCTGAATCTGATATCAGTTGGCAAGAATGTCAAGGGCCTGTACAAAAGCAGAACTGTTGTCAGTAACAATTTCGGCCAAAATGCCCCAACAGCAAAGAATATCTTCAAAAATAAATGAAGCAAGGGTGGTGCCATTTTCAGAACCGAGTATCTGCCACTTGGGGAAGGCAGTCAAAGTACAGCTTGCCTGCATAATATATCAGTAACCAGCAGACCAGGGCATTACCATACAGTAGATAGTGTCAAGTGGGCCTTGTGAAACAGATCACCAACCACTGGCATGGTAAGGGAAATGTGGAAACAGCAAATTTGGAGCAGTTGGCACTCATAGCAGGTCCAGATGAACCATTTCACATTGTTGACCAATATCAGCCACAAGAAGCAGAGGAGCAGGCTGGTATGGACTATGAAGACACCTTTGTGCCCAAGGTCATCATAAGCCTCCTTAATCAGACTGTACTGCTGGGACTCTGGCACCACCAACTGATGATGCCTAAATATCTTTGTGAGATAATATGAAATCATGGTCTTAGAAAAATGTCCTTGAGAATTTGACAAAGCTGAATTGGACAATAATGGCTACATTAGCATTGTACAGCAACACAAATGTGCACAGCAGTCCTTAGTGAGCAGCAGTGATGGGCATGATTCTGAAAATCCTGATGCATCATGCAACCCACAGAAGATCCATGCTTTCAAAGGCTTGGTTGTTGCAAAAGATTATGAAGTTGTGATCCAAGAGATCCTGAAGGAGGCTATTGGATTATTTTGCTCCCACGTAACTGTGGAGCATGCCTACTCAGATTATATTACTCATGTCATATGGGTGAAGGAAGCTTGGCTAAAGATTGCAAGTCATGTGATGTGCAGATCAACTTTAATAATGAAATTATCCAGCTGATATGTATAATATCATCTACTGGTGACTCCTTGCACCTAGCTCACCAAACAAACTTGACACCTAATCAGTGAACTAAAAAAAAAATCTGACCACTTGCTGAAGCCATATATGGCTTTGAAAATAGCTCAAAGCTGTCCATTCAAGTATGTATGTAACTGCAAGCTGGTAGAAGACCTTTCAGAAAACTTCAGATTGTGTTATAAGGTACATTTCTTATATGTGCTGCACTCCAAGTCTGTTGACAATGGTTACTGTAATATAAAGTCACCAGATAATCCAGACATGAATGAACCACATTGCAGTTTATATGAAAACAAGATCATCCAGAAAGCAATCAGTGTTTGCTTCTACAAGAACCAAAGGGATGAATGGGTTCTATATCCACAATACTTCTATCTGTTCCAATTCCTAGGTTGGCTCTCATTTTAACAGTTATATGTGTCCTGCCCTCAATAGAATTCTGAGCATGCCTATTGTATCTCACACATGGACATGCAGGTCAAGGCATTGATTGAGAAGTGGAGCTCTGGTGAGCAGTGTGACATCCCATTTACTAAGCTTGTATTCAAGCTGATCTACAAGCTTCATCTCAGCCAGCTGTGCCAATTTGATGCATTGAGGTGGATCATGGCAGTTTAGCAAAGCTACTAAGGCATCTGAATGATAATGGGTGGTAATGTCACCAGGCTCTCTAATTACTCTACAGAAATACCCCCCTCCCTCATGTGCTGCATCATGTCCATGGACACTATCCCCATTAGCAACATGCCTAAGCAATGAGCAAGAGTACAAACTCCTTGATAGTACACAAGCCCATATCATTCTAGATAGAAAATGCAATGAAATGTTGCTACTCTTTCCACATACAGAAATGTACATATGATTGGTGTACATATGATTTCCTTGAAGAATATCTCAAAAGTTCTGTTACCAGTTCAGGAGACAAGCACCATACATATACCATGCTTTTATGGCATTCTAAAGATCTATAAATTACCAGTTAAATTCAGGCCAACTCTATCCTGTCATAGTACAATCCAAAACCATGCTGCTAAATTTTGTTCAAAAATTCTCAAACCTCTTGTTGCAGAGGCACTCACTGTCAACCAAGGCAGCAAAGACTTAGTGATAAAATTGAGTCAACTCCAACTTGTCCCAGGAGCCAAGTACTACATTGTCACAGGTTAGGTTGTCACTTATTATCCAAACATTCCTTCAGAAAAATACCTAGAGCATACATACATC
>Ga0307508_10006270_pt1 | contig 11201 bp, 5 predicted proteins | sample 9_EM_MG_FD_203089 | JGI IMG/M metagenome (GOLD analysis project Ga0307508, IMG submission 203089) | Populus trichocarpa ectomycorrhiza microbial communities from riparian zone in the Pacific Northwest, United States - 9_EM | ecosystem: Host-associated > Plants > Roots > Unclassified | place...
TGACCACCCGAAGCAGCCGTACAAATGGCCGTACCACTCTTTTCGCCTTTCCCTTCGATGTCGGCGCCCTTCTCGAGGAGAAGCCGGACGGTGGCTTCGTGGCCACCCGCGGCAGCTGTACAGATCGCTGTACCACTCTTTTCACCTTTCCCTTCGATGTCGGCGCCCTTCTCGAGGAGAAGCCGGACGATGGCTTCATGACCACCCGAAGCAGCCGTACAAATGGCCGTACCACTCTTTTCGCCTTTCCCTTCGATGTCGGCGCCCTTCTCGACTAGAAGCCGGACGGTGGCTTCGTGGCCACCCAAAGCAGCCATACAGATCGCCGTACCGTTGTATTTGTCTTTCCCCTCGATGTCGGCGCCCTTCTCGAGGAGAAGCCGGACGATGGCTTCGTGGCCATCCAAAGCAGCCGAACAGATCGCCGTACCGCTGTCTTTGCCTTTCCCCTCCATGTCGGCGCCCTTCTCGAGGAGAAGCAGGATGATGGCTTCATGGCCACCCGAAGCAGCCGTACAAATCGCCGTACCACTCTTTTCGCCTTTCCCTTCGATGTCGGCGCCCTTCTCGAGGAGAAGCCGGACGATGGTTTCGTGGCCACCCCAAGCAGCCGTACAGATCGCCGTACCACTCTTTTCGCCTTTCCCTTCCATGTCGGCGCCCTTCTCGAGGAGAAGCCGGACGACGGCTTCGCGGCCACCCAAAGCAGCCGCACAGATCGCCGTACCGTTGTATTTGTCTTTCCCCTCGATGTCGGCGCCCTTCTCGAGGAGAAGCCGGACGGTGGCTTCGTGGCCATTCAAAGCAGCCGTACAGATCGCCGTTCCGTAGTCTTTGCCTTTCCCCTCGATGTCGGCGCCCTTCTCGAGGAGAAGCAGGATGATGGCTTCATGGCCATCCAAAGCTGCCGCACGGATCGCCGTACCGTTGTATTCGTCTTCCCCCTCGATGTCGGCGCCCATCTCGAGGAGAAGCCGTACGATGGCTTCATGGCCACCCGAAGCAGCCGAACGGATCGCCGTACCGTTGTATTTGCCTTTCCCCTCGATGTCGGCGCCCTTCTGGAGGAGAAGCCGGACGATGGCTTCGTGGCCACCCGAAGCAGCCGTGCAGATCGCCGTACCGCTGTCTTCGCCATTCCCCTCGATGTCGGCGCCCTTCTCGAGGAGAAGTCGGACGATGGCTTCATGGCCATCCCAAGCAGCCGCACAGATCGCCGTACCGTTGTATTCGCCTTTCCCCTCGATGTCGGCGCCCTTCTCGAGGAGAAGCCGGACGATGGCTTCGTGGCCACCCGAAGCAGCCGTACAGATCGCCGTACCGCTGTCTTCGCCTTTCCCCTCGATGTCGGCGCCCATCTCGAGGAGAAACCGGACGATGGCTTCATGGCCACCCAAAGCAGCCGCACAGATCGCCGTACCGTTGTATTTGCCTTTCCCCTCGATGTCGGCGCCCTTCTCAAGGAGAAGCCGGACTGTGGCCTCGTATCCGCCGAGAGCTGCTCTATACAGCGCTGTGTAGTCCTTCGAGTCCGTCAAATCGACTGCAAATTGCCTTTCAGCAAGCAAAACTTTGATGGCGCCACATAACCCGAAAATTGCAGATGCATGAAGAGGCGTTAGTTCTCTGGGACTCCAGTCGTATCCGTAGTGGCTCGTATCTTCCGGTGCAAAATAGACTTGGAATACAAGATGTAAGCGTGCCGAATCCTTCATAATGGTCAGGGATTTTGCAGTAACATCTGCATCTTCGTCCTCAGTTTCGTATGACATCCGGCAGTGGTTGCCCCAGTGCCGGCAACAATAGTCCAAGAAGCTGTGTCTCAGGAGTAACGAATTGAAAGACTCCTGGGAGAGGCAGGGTCCGGCCCCGAAGTCATCAAGCGAGAGGTAATTGAGGCATGTTTTTGCAATCATCGTGTGCACTCCATTCCGGATGCTAGAAAGCGGTAAGAGGTATTCTTGAACCGTGTAATGGACTAAACGAACAGTCTCCGTCTGCTGGTCCACGATTACAAGACTTGCACACTGCTCGATGATATCATGAACCTCGATGAAGTCGTCTTCATCTAGCAGTGACTTTGGTTCACCATCTCCAATCGCTAGGGCAACCTGTAGTTCAGCTACATGGAGCGGACGCTCCGCATTGACAATCCATCCCAGTGCCTGCAATGGTAACATTCGGTCCTCGTCTGGTTGTGCCTCAATTGTTTCCATCGCCCTTGCATAGGTTGAGTTCAAATCTTGTGGAATGAGACCAAGTGCCCGCCGTTTTTCATTCGGGGTCTTCCGCCGGAGGATGGATTCTGTGTGAAGGATGGCCAACAGAAACCTAGTAACCAATCCAGGAGAGTAGGGGATGAGCGACTCGTCATTCGGAATGCGAATTAAAGCGGGTGACTTACATTCCGTCGGCCTTTTCCAGCACTTTGGCTACAATGTCCAACTCTAGCTGTGCGGGAATTCTGTGCCTCTTCTTTGCGACATCGATCTTCTCCTTGACAGCTAACTCCATATCCTCCGCATCTGGGATGATAGCCAATTCAAGTGCAGCTGCATCTGCGAAGGCGCGTTGCATATCCGCACGATGCGGTCGGCCTGTGATCATGATTTTGAATCCAACATTTCCTTTCCGTGCTAGCGGCAACCGCATCAAGAACGGTAATAGCAAATTCCTTTCGTTTTCACCACATTCGTCCAAGGCGTCGAAAATGAGGAACACTTCACTGAATTCGGCAGCAATCGAAATGAACACCTCCTGCAAATCGCTCATGCTTGGTCGCTTGCCTTCTGTATGCATTTTCTCGTACATTTTCTCGATATGCGGGCTGACTGATGTGTCTGCTTGTAAATCTGTCCGTCGGAATGCAAGCTGTTTTAGGAGCTCAGACAGAATAACTTCTGGCGTTTGCCTTGCTCGGTCTTTATAGTCGAAGTAGATGTATGCCAATGCGGCCCTGGAGTGGATTGGTTGTTGAATTCTGGCTAGGATATGTTCAACAACGATCGACCTAGTATCGTTAGCTTAGGTAAGCACGCCTACTGCAGAGCGGATAGTACAGACATCAAGCAGCTCTTCCCAGAGCCCGCTAGCGATCATCACATTAGCCTACAATCAAATAGTTTTAGAAACAGCGGTGGGTGCTCACGGATACCAGAACACCACAGGATCGGTGAACTTGACGACCCACCATCGAGCCACATCTTGAAAGTAGGAGCATCAAGGAACCACTGCCCAGTTCGATCCTTGACACTCTTGCTAACCTCTCTGTGCCGCTTGTCGTGCTCGTAAGGCGATAACCACTGGAGAACTCGGAGGCGATGGGCCGCTACGTACACAGTCGCCGCATTTCCTGTTAGTAAATAACTAACCGCCGAAGCAGAGGAATAGAAGCAGCACACACCCCGCTGTTCCCGCTTTCTCTCTAATCCGTCATCCCGTAAGTCACCGACGATTTTCGTAACCTCTCTGCTGCTCTCCAATAAGGACAGCGACACTTGGCTAACAAACACATCAGCACCACCACTGGGTCAGAGATGGCAAATTCAGTACAGATTGTCGGCCATCACTGCTACAGTGATTGTGCTCTTGTGTCTCTCGATTCTCTGCATGAGATCAATTATCTCCGTCTTCTGTAGCGGCCATTTCATGGCAGTTCTGAGGTTCGAGAACGTTTCTTTCCGCCGTAGGTGGAACCGACTAAGGGCATTCCCAACAGCCGCCAGGTCATCGCGGCAGGCTGTGAAGCTCAGGCTGGGCAAATTGTCTGTCAATATGGATCATGTTAGCAAACTACGGTGAAAATGACAGACCACAGCCCGGCGCTGCGGCCGGCTGCCTCCAAGGGAAGCGAGATGGGAACTGTCATACAGAGCTCTTCCGAAGTGGCGTCTTCAATAAGTTGTTGAAGTGCTTCGAGAGCGCCTTTGAGGCTGTTGATTTCCAAGACGAGCGCCTTGAGTTCCTCCGGGCAGTCTTTGCAGTCGCGCCAAAACTCGCGGCCCTGCTTGTAAACCACCTCGGCCAAGCTGAGGATTCCAACCACTCCCGCCGCGATAGAAAACGGATCACTCATGGATTCTTCACTGGCGATGGCTGCGATATGTAGTGCGGTGTGGTTTTCTGAGATCGACTATCGGGAGTGCGAAGAGTGTGTGGAAAAGTTGAAGCTTCAGCGCGGCGATTGAATTCGGATGGGTTTGCAACCAAGTGGGGCTCCCAGCACCACTTCCCCAACGGATCAGGCGCGCAACTCTCTGGGCTGGGGTTGGATGGTTACACAACTACCCAGATACTTATGTACGAACCTGGTACTCAGGTAGCTAGCCGTGTCCACCAGAACCACGTGAAAGCACTTCTCGCTACCACTCAAACAATCAAATCCACGTGACTCGGAACCAGTTCACCCGTCTCCTCCTCTAGTGTCGCCCGGGCACGCAGCCTGATGGTGAGGGCTGCGCTGCTGGGCTGCTCCTCCCAGTCTCCGGAGAGCTATTGTGAGTCCGGGGCTGATGATGATGATGCTTCATTAATCGTATGCGACCCTACTGGATCATGACGATATTATATACAGTCCTGTGAGTCCGGGGCGGGATGGTGGGTGGGGCAAGCAACGGACGACAGCGAGTGCGGTGGTGAGGAGGGAAGGGTCAAAAAGGCCTCAAGTCCGGCCTTTATCCACACACTCCTCCCCCGGGTCCCCTGCCGCTGGCTGCCACCCCACTCGTGCCCCCGACCCCACTCTCGGTGCTCCTTCGCTTGCCTGTGGAACGGAACATCTAACTCTCTTTATCTTGTACATACACCGATAACTTAAAGCCCCACCGAGACGCTAACTACATAGTCTCCATCTGCCCCTCGGCGTTGTTTCTACTGAAAGACCCGATAAACGACCAACGGGTAAAAAGAGGTGATTGATTCCTATGTGCCTTGACAGTATGTATGGGATAGATCAGCTCCCGCGAATCAAACCTCTTCCTCACGCCAAGACGCTAACCATCCCCTGGCTTCCGATGCGGAGACGAGAGAAGGAAGTTCCGTCGTTGTCGCATTGCCCCGCTTCGACCCCCTGTCGCTGATGAAAAGTGCAGTCAGGCGGTGCTGGATTTCCTTACTACTACGGAGGTGGGTAAAATAGTGCCGGCTGCGGAAGAGGACGAGGACACGGGAAGCTAGGTGCTGGAATGGGAGCTCCGGGAGCGGATGGAGCCGGAGGAAGAGGGAAGGGAGGAGGTGGAGGCGCTGGGTGCTGGGGAGGAACCGCTGTTCCTGCCCACCCCACCCTTCATGGCATCCACTGGGGTAGGGGACGGGGTCTTTTCCTGTGTCTCTTCCGTTGGGCCGGCATCATCTCCCCCGCCATTTTCTTGGGTGCGCTTCACACTTTTCGGGCGGAAGGTAAAGGGGAGCTTGCAGCGAGCCGCGTTGCGCGGACTGCGGACAGGAAAACCGGGTAAAATGTACGCCGCCATGATCTATATAGTCGCATGCGAGTATGAATAAACAAAAAAAAAAAAACTTCGATCCCCTGAGCCTGTTCTTTCAGAGTATATAATTTTCTACCAGACAAATGCAATACAGAGGCAAAAAAGGGGGGATTCCAGCTGCAGGTGATAGACAGCATGCACCGCGACGACTTTCTTCAGGCTAGCATATACATAATATAGTCGGGTTACTTGACATTGAAGATTCCAGCCGTAAAACACATGCAAAGGGAGCACATCGCGACGCTACGGGGTGAAAGGCTGGGCATCACTACCGAATTCCGGCGGTGCCTAGCGCACCAAGGGGTCCCGGTGAACTAGGAAGCCGATGACTTCGCAGTGGAGGAGCCGGACTCCCGAGGGGTGGAATGAATGCAGTTTTAGGATCGGTACAGCGCATGGCGAGTGCCCCGCCCAGGTCTCTGGCACACCTCATGCAGGAAAATTCGGAGAAGAAGCGGGCCGAAACTAGGCGCTAGGCAGGAGGCTGAGTCACCGGCAAGAAGCACAAGCCGCCGACCTAGCAGCGGCCGGATGGGGAGGTCGCCGGTAGTTCCAAAACGCTTCCCTCGAGCTTCTACCAGCTGAAGACAGCTCACTGCCCCACCAGCCAGTACGTAGAATGGACGGAGAACCAGCCCACCGCTGAGGGCTGGTGGTGCCATTACAGGACCCGGACGCAGTAGCACGCCCCTCAAAACTGCCCCCACTGGAAGGCCCGGCAGGAGATTCTGTGAGTGACGGTGCAGAAGGAGACCGGAGAGGGAAGCACCGATTCAGGATCCGGCGCCTTCTCGCCGATGCCAGGCGCAGCCAGGCGGTCCTGGACTTCCCCTCCACCACGAATGTGGGGAGGCGGGTCCCAGCACCGACTGAGGAAGACACATAGAGTGAGGCGGCCGAGCGCGAACTCTGGGAGAGGCAGGATAGGGAGAAGGCAGCAGTTTTCTACCTAGTCCGGACCGGACTGCAGTCCAGACTGGACGGACTGCCAAGATACAGTCCAGTCCAGTCCGAGGTTCGGGACGGACGGACCGGACTATCTAGAGTGCTGGAAGGCAGTGAGGGTGGGTGCTGAGGGTGAGGAAGTGCCACTGTTCCTTCCCACGCCATCCTCCATGGTTCTGCGGTGGAGTCTGAGGGCGGCCGGACGGCTTTCCTTTGTCTTTCCTTTGTCATTTCTTTTGTGATTTCCTTGGTGCGCTCTGCTCCTTTTGGGATAGGCCTGGCCAGAGAAAAGGCGGGAGCTACGACGGGCCACCCTGGCTGGTCGTGGCTGGGGTGGAACAGTGGGCGGGAACCGGTGTGTGTAGATCACCATGCTCTGTTGTATGTCGCACCCGATTAATGGATAGAAAATAGAAAAATAAGGGGAAAGCCATAGGCTATCATGTGAAGCCCAGCACGGGCCCTAGAAGTTGAATCCTACCAGCCGGAGTGATTTGGGCTGCGCTATTGCCAGCACTGCAACAAAACACCAACGCAGAGCGAGGAACACAAATTCCTTCCAAAGGACCAGAGCTTTCCGGCTGTGCTAGCCAAGCAGCCGCAGAAGTAGGTTCATCGGCAACAGCATCCTTTAGCAGGAAGAGAACACGACCTACCGTTGCTGGGGGAGGCGAGATGTTGAGAGGAGGAAAGGCGAACGGCGATAGCGAGATACTTAGATAGCACACCGCTGGAAATACTTGGTGTACTTGTCTCCTGGAAAAAGTTACTCTTATTTCTGGGCAGTCTAGAACACATACAATGGGGTAGATAGCCTTGCGGTCCCGAGTAGGAAATTAGTTCGATTACTCAAGGATGCGGGTGCCAAACACGTCCTATGGTTCGCACATATGCAGATAACTCGCGACGGCCATGACTTACGGCCGTCGCATAACACGCGATTCTACCAGCTGAAGACGGGCCACTGACTCACTGGCCAACCCCCCGCGTGGCGGCGTGGACGAAGTACCGGCCCACCCCGAAGTTTTGGTGGTGCCCGTACAGGACCAAAACGCGGGAGCATCTCTTCAAGTGCTGCCCGCACTGCAAACTCCAGCAGAATACATATGGGTGGAGATTTGGAGGGGGACAGGGAGAGGCGAGGACCGGTTCAAATCCAGGATCTTTTTGCGGACGAGCGATCAACTAAGCGATCTGGGACTTCCTCGCTCCGATCTAGAAAGGACACACGAGATTAATGACAAAACGAAGAAGCCCATAACACGTGATTAACGATGTATATAGATAATGAAAACTACGGCCGTCGCCTGGTGAACTGATTTGATTTCAACCTCCATCATAAAGAAAGCTCGGCACCACACACCATGAAAAGTTGTATTTTCTAGATTTTGACTCAACATCAATAGGACTGCCACGCTCGCCAAATAAAACCTCTTGCTTGTTGTGAAATCACCAGATCAGCTCCGAATCAGAGAGTCAGAGAGTGAGAGAGGGTTCACGGCGGGGTGAGGGGATGTTAGAGCTTAGCAGTCCATTGAGTCGAGATGGTGGCGCGTGGGTCGAGATAGATCAATTCAAGAAAACGGCTCACGATTTTTTTCTAATGTCTAGGTATATCAGAGAAAGAAAGAACGAAGAAGAAAGAACTAAGCAAAGAACGCCCAGTCGTCACACGACACTAATCCCAATGTGGCCCCCTTTTCAACACAGCGTCACTGCCGTTGCCACGGGTTTTCTTTTGTTTATTCATACTCGCATGCGACCTATATGGATCATGGCGGCGTACATTTTGCCCGGTTTTCCTGTCCGCAGTCCGCGCGGTGGCGGCACGTTGCAAGCTCCCGTTCGGCCTCCGCCCAGGCCTGTCCCAAGAAGATACTGTGCGCACCAAGGAAATCACAAAGGAAAAGACATAGGAAAAAGCGGCCGTCCCGTACTCCCCGTCCGTCGAAGCCATGAAGGAGGGCGTGGGCAGGAACAGCGGCCGTTCCTCCCCGGCACCCGATCCTCCCGTGGCCCCCAGCTCCCCCGCCTCCGCCTCCCGTTCCTCTTCTCACTGCCTTTTCGTCTTGTTGTGGCTCTTCCCTGCCCTCCGCCCTGGTCTGACCCAAAATAAAATATACGCGCAAAACTCATCGCTCCCTCATAGACTTCATTCCTCTCCAGCCTCTAGCCTCCTCTCCTGCTCCTCTTGCTCCCTGAGCTCCAGCTCCGCTGTCTCGCTCATGAGGTCTTCCTCAGCCCTATCCAGCCCTGTCCTTCGTCCCACATCCGTGGTCGAAGGAAGTTCAAAATCGCCTGACTGCAACGCTCATCCGCAAAGAGATCCCGGATCTTAAACCGATATTTACTTCTCCCAGTCTGCTTCCTCACCCCCGCCCACAGAATCTTCTGCTGGCGATTCCAGTGCAGGCAGCACTTCAAGACTGATACCACAACACTTGGCTGTGGGCCGATTCTTTGTCCAATGTAGGTATTGCCCGTAAGACAGTGCCCGGTTTTCAGCCGGTGAAACCAGCCGGCCAGCCACTTCGATCACCCAGATACCGCTCTGTTCGGCCGCTGTGTTGAAAGAATATCGATTGGCGGTGAAGGTTACTTTCAGAGGATATTGAACAAGTATGTATAACAGGAAGAGAAGTACCGGCGGAGCAGCAGATATCCCACTCTTGCGCTTCCCCGCTCTTGCGTCTTGCGTAATCAGGGGTCTCAACAGTCCGGCCGGGCCAGCCCTGGCCTCGGCCTGGTCTGGTCTACGAGACACAGTCTACGCTAGTCCACGGCCCGCGGGCTCACCGGCTTTTTTGGCGCCGGCCTGGTCTGGACTGGGTCGGCTGGCGGGCCGGAAAACGAGGGAGATCTCATGATCCACTAGCGTCTTACCATATCTTGGAGTGGGTTTCCAACTACAACTAAACCATTATTGGAAGCTCTCGGCATCCACCACAATAACAGATATAAAATCGTACATACCCTGCGGAGTACTGAAAATATAAGGCGAACAAGATTATCCAAGAATTCTGTTAATCGGCGAAGAGATGGTGGAACTGTAAGCGAAATTCGGTGGACATTTCTCGTGTTGTAGGTGGGTTTCCTATTACTGAGAGCTTTCGGTCGCCACCACAACAACAGGCAGAAAATCATACATACCCGGAAGAGCACCGGAAAAATAAGGCTATCAAGATTATTCAGAAATTCTGTTAATCGGAGAAGAGATGGTGGAGTTGTAAGGGAAACCAGATTCGCATTTCTTGGGTTGTGGGTGGGTTTTCGGGGTTTGGGCTACACCTGGCCTGTTACTGGGAGGTTTCGGCCACCAACACAACAGACAGAAAATCGAACATGTGCGAAAGACCACCAGGGAGGTAAGGTAAACAGGATCACCTAAAAAAAATTTTAATCGGAGAAGAGATGGTAAAGCTGCCATGTGTGGTGGTGTTTTTTGTTAACCACTAGTATTAGCGCTGGCCCGCGGGTGCCCGCCGGCAGACCCGGGTCAAGGCAGTCCGGCCGCTGGCCCCATCCAGCCGGACTAGGTCATCAGAAATCCCGCCCCGGACTAGACAGTCCCAAAAGCCCGCGGGCTGCCCGCGGGCCGGCCTGACTATTGAGACCCCTGTGCGTAATCGTGTCCTCAACAAACCCTAAGGCACAAACACCAAATCCGAAGACCGTCTCGGCACCACAATACATAGAACGCCGCGAGAAGCATTTCCAACACGCTGCTTGCCTGTTATGTCCCTGAATGCCCCTTTGGGCAAGGCACCAACGGATCTTAATGGCAATATCCGATCTGACTTTCCGAAGCGCCACCGCGATTTGCTTTCTGGCCTGGATCGTGTACCTCTGGCCGGGACCAAGTTCCTCTGAGGGTATCCGCTTAATGGAGGCTTGGGCATGTGTGAAGATCGTGGCCCTCTCCGGCGTTGTCTGTCGCCTTGCGGCTATCTCCAGAGCGCTGGCAAGCGCGGCACACTCCTCCGGCAACTCCACTGCCAACCATGGCCCATCTGTATCTTCTCCCAGCAGCAGGGTGACGGCGTCGAGCGTCTCCAGCACCTCTAGTAAGATTGTGTTCTCCACCCTACCAGGGTATCCCAGGGCGCACTCTAGCCGCTATAGCCTATCCGAGACCTGATGCTGCGCCTGCCACCTCCCTGGACTGGCCACCCTCAGGCGGGCTGAGCAGTCGCCGCCCTAACCGCTGCTGTCTATTCTCCAGCTGTGTGGCCGCCGGCCTGAGCCCCTGCCTCCACCGACAGCGCTTCCGGGCCGGTCACCCAGAAGCAGCCTGTTATTGCGGGCGCTCCCTGGTTGACCAACAGCCGTATGTCCCCAGCCTGACCAATGGTGCCATGGGCTTTGTCAGCCCCTCACCAGAGCTCCGCCCCAAACGTTGCGAATGACCGCACGCAGGCCGTCATGACCTTCCGGCGAGGCCTAATCTGCCCTGTGAACCTTCAACCGCCGGAGCCGCTTCGTAGCATTCCTCGCCTTCTTCAGCCCGATGAGGGCGCGGTTTAGTAGTATTCAATTAGCTAAACCCGTCGAACAGAAGTGCGAGAACGTGTGCAGTAGCAAAACTCCAAATTTTTCTTCAATGGTTATTTTGCGCAAATAGTAGGCGCCCGGGAAGCTTGGCTTTGGTACTTACTGGCCCGCAAGGAAGGGTGTTGGACTGCGTGAAAACTTTGGAATGTATAGTGAGGGGGGGGGGGGGGGGGGTTTTTTAAAAAAAAACGCAAAAAGCCAAAATTGAAGGAGAAAAAG
>Ga0307508_10006271_pt1 | contig 11200 bp, 14 predicted proteins | sample 9_EM_MG_FD_203089 | JGI IMG/M metagenome (GOLD analysis project Ga0307508, IMG submission 203089) | Populus trichocarpa ectomycorrhiza microbial communities from riparian zone in the Pacific Northwest, United States - 9_EM | ecosystem: Host-associated > Plants > Roots > Unclassified | place...
CATAATACTACGCCCTCAGCCATGTTCCGAATCATGACCTGTCTCTTTACTCATACATTTTCTTTCCTCGTTCGTTGCTCTCCTCGCAATGCTTTCGCGGCAAGCAATCAGGCGGTTTCCGTGCGCTCTGCGAGCCGGCTCCGGGCGTGTGCGTGCTACGGTGGTCCACCGTGCGTTAGCCACTCCAGCAGCACCTCCTTCGCCCAACGACCCGTTCGCGAATGGCACGAACGCTTACTATGCTGAGGAAATGTACAGGCATTGGAGGCAGGATCCTCAGTCGGTCCATGCCTCATGGGCTGCCTATTTCTCGGGCATGGAGCACGGGATGCCTAGTGCTAGGGCCTTTCAACCCCCTCCTGGTCTGATTGCTCCACCTGCAGACGGCGCTCCGGCGCTCCACGCGGTGGGAGGCGCAGAGTTGGACGATCATCTGAAAGTAAACATTGCGTTTCTCGCCATTTTCTTCTCTAATTCGTTTTAGGTCCAACTCTTGGTACGCGCATATCAAGTCCGGGGGCATCGTGTCGCGGAACTAGATCCCCTTGGTATTCTCGATGCTGATCTCGCGGATGGAGTCCATCCGCCGGAACTCGAGCTCAGCCGTTACGGTTTCACGGAGCGTGATCTGGATAAACAAATTGCTCTCGGGCCTGGTATTCTTCCCCACTTTGCGACGGAAGATAGGAAGTCAATGTCGCTTCGTGACATCATAAAGACCTTGAAACGTATTTACTGTGAGTTTCTGAACCATACTGTTGAACGGATTTTAAGCGCTGTTAAGGCGGTGCTGTTGGCATCCAATACGTTCATATTCCTGATAAGGAACAATGCGATTGGATCAGAGAACGAGTCGAGATCCCTAAACCTTGGAACTACACATTAGAAGAGAAACGTATGATCCTAGACCGACTCATCTGGTCAGAGTCCTTCGAAAAGTTCATTGCTAGCAAATACCCCAACGAGAAGAGGTTCGGTTTAGAGGGTTGCGAGGCACTCATTCCTGGGATGAAAGCCCTTATCGACCGCTCGGTCGACAGTGGTGTGAAGCATGTTACAATTGGCATGCCACATCGTGGTCGTCTCAACGTGTTGGCAAACGTTATCCGCAAGCCTATCGAGGCCATTCTGAACGAGTTCGCTGGCGCGCAAGACGATGATTCACCGGTTGGTGACGTCAAGTATCACTTGGGTGCCAACTACGTCCGGCCCACTCCATCCGGAAAGAAGGTTTCCCTCTCACTAGTTGCCAATCCATCACACCTCGAAGCCGAAGATCCAGTCGTCCTTGGAAAGACGTTTGCTATACAGAACTTGGAAGGAGACCATACTACCCATAATACCGCAATGGGCGTCCTTCTCCACGGAGATGCTGCATTTGCTGGCCAAGGTGTCGTGTACGAAACCATGGGCTTTCACAATTTGCCGAACTACGGAACCGGTGGCACTATTCACCTCATCGTTAACAATCAGATTGGATTCACCACTGACCCGCGCTTCGCTCGCTCAACGCCCTACCCATCTGACATCGCCAAGTCTATCGATGCACCCATCTTTCATGTCAACGGTGACAATGTCGAAGCGGTGAACTTTGTCTGTCAGCTCGCTGCGGACTACCGCGCCAAGTACAAGCGCGATGTTGTGATCGACATTGTTTGCTACCGGCGCCACGGTCACAATGAAACAGACCAGCCTAGTTTCACACAACCTCGGATGTACCAGGCTATTGACAAGCAGCCCACTACGTTGACTCAATACTCGAAGTTCTTAGTTGGACGTGGTACCTTTACGGAGAAGGACATTGAAGAGCACAAGAAGTGGGTGTGGGGAATGTTGGAGAAGGCCGCCTCAGCCGCCAAAGATTACGTTCCAACAAGCAAGGAATGGCTCTCGGCATCCTGGCAGGGCTTCCCGTCGCCCCGCGAGCTAGCAGAGAGAGCGCTTCCAACCCGAGCTACCGGCACCGATGAGGAGACTCTCCAGCGAGTTGGTAAAGCCATCTCGCAGTGGCCAGCCGGCTTTACCCCACACCGCAACCTCGCGCGGATTCTCACTCAACGAGGGAAGACCGTCGAAGAAGGCCGTAATATCGACTGGTCAACCGCCGAAGCTCTAGCATTCGGTTCTCTTGCTTTCGAGAAAATCCATGTTCGTGTATCGGGTCAGGATGTTGAGAGAGGCACCTTCTCGCAACGCCACGCTGTTCTACACGATCAAGTTAACGAACAGCAATACGTTCCGCTGAACGATCTGGGCTCGAAGCAGGCACGGTTCGTCGTTTGCAACTCATCTCTCTCCGAGTTCGGCACCCTCGGTTTCGAGCTAGGCTATTCACTTGTCTCTCCCGATTTCCTCACCATCTGGGAGGCTCAGTTTGGTGACTTTGCAAACAACGCGCAATGTATCATCGACCAGTTTATCGCGGCCGGAGAGCGGAAGTGGCTACAACGAACTGGCTTGGTCATGAATTTGCCTCATGGTTATGATGGCCAAGGACCGGAACATTCGAGTGGGCGAATTGAACGCTTCTTACAGCTTTGCGACGACCATCCCCACATCTTCCCCACACCAGAGAAGATAGAAAGGCAGCATCAAGACTGCAACATGCAGGTCGTGTATCCTACGTGAGTCTTGTTCGTTGTATGTAATTTTCCCTCAGCTGACACGTTCACAAGGACACCGTCCAACTACGTGGGTCACGTATTCTGAGTTGGATGATAGTGGCGCTAACAAAAAAATATAGTTCCATGTCCTCCGTCGCCAAATACATCGTGATTTCCGGAAACCGGTATGCCCCTTTCCCTTTTGTTCCCCTTACGCTCAAAATGCAATGTTGTAACCAGTTGATTTTGTTCTTCTCGAAATCCTTGTTGCGCCATCCTCGGGCACGCTCAGAACTATCAGAGATGACTGGAGACACGCACTTCCAGCGATATCTCCCCGAGCCTCATCCGGAGGACTTGGTACCAGCCGAACAGATTCGCCGACACATCCTTTGTACAGGTAAATTCGATGCCGCTTTGTAAGATCCAGCCACTGACTCGACCTTAGGCCAGGTCTACCATACACTCCTACAAGAACGTGAAGACAAAGGCATCAAAGACGTTGCCATAAGTCGCATAGAACAACTGTCGCCCTTCCCTTATGATCTCGTAGGATCACCTTTTTAGGGGTTATCTGTCATCTAATGGTTTTCAGATCACACCGCACCTGGACAAATACCCGAATGCTGAGCTTTTATGGTGTCAGGTAATTTTTTTTTCTGCCGCTCACCCTCTCGGTTGCAATAACACGGACTCTAGGAGGAGCCGCTTAACAATGGAGCATGGACTTATGTTGGCCCTCGCATTCTCACCGCTGCCAACGAGACACAATACCATCGGGGAAAATATCCCTACTACGCGGGACGTTGTCCGACTAGCTCAGTCGCGACGGGTAGCAAGGTACGCAATGAGCCTCCTTCTCCATACTCACTTACAAACATTCCCTGAAGACCCAGCACAAGAAGGAGATCGAAGAGTTCCTCGCATCGGCATTTGCTGAGATGAAGTAGCCTATTGTGTCGCTTCAGCAGTATGAAAAAAGCACTTTTTTTTTCTTAATATTGGGCTGGATAGAAAAATAATGATGTACATACATAAAAATTGACACATATGATACATCTTTTCTACGGATGAGTGCACTGAAGAGTCCAAGCGTGGCATCGCATCATGGACCACTAGCACTTTCATATCAACACAACGACACTGGATACCCAACGAACAGTGTATTTGCTACACACATGATCCAGCGTACATAGCTCCATCTTTATTCACAACAATGTCGTTCGTCAGCCCAGTATCCTCGGTCTCGTCGGTCCTCTGCATAAAATTGCGGAGTGTTGGCTGCTGCTGATCTTGATCACCAGGTGCCTCAACGTCAACTTTAGTTTTTTGGGGCTTTCGTCTTCCTGTCGACTCCTGAGATCCAATTATTTCTGCAATCGTTCATATGAGCAAAGTTTCCGAGATCCTTCAACGTCAACCTACCGTCCAGAAAAAGAAATTCGTCCGCTCGTCGGACAACAGTAGCTACGAGACGTTCAGACGAGCATCATAGCACGCAAAATAGCGATATCCTACCAACATCCTTTTGTTGGACGGTCGTTCTCTTCTCCCTTTCAGCAATTCTCTGACATGCTTGGGAAAGCCTCTTGATAAACTCTTCAGTCGCAAGCGAGATCAAAAAAGTCGCATCTCTAGCGACCATAGGAAGCTCCTGAACCCGCGTCCTGCAGTCACTCGTCCGTTGCAATGAACGCGTTGCGGAGACCGGACTTGCCTTGTCTGCTTTGATGATCCTCTGTACTCTTGAGAACGGCAAGATTGATTTTCCTGGCTCGCGATCTCGTAGTGCAGTGGCTTCCTTCCTTCCTTCTCGCTTGTCTCGTGTTTGCTCAACCTCTCTGTCTGCTTCTGGTGTGGCTTCGACCTCGACATCGCGTTGCGCCGTTGAGTCTATCTGACTGACTTCTCCTTTGGTATCTGTGGCCTCGGTAGCCATGGGAAGTGTGGTTGGCGAAGATCAAGGTGGAGGCATAACCGCGGCCACAGACGCGTCGGGACACAAGATTCGATTGGTACTTCAAATAAATAATTTTTACTCCACTAATCGACCAATCAAGGCACTTAGATCCAACCATCATCATCATGTCAGAAAGAACAAACGGTGGTAGATCTCATCGCGTAAGTGCTACAGGCAACCTTCAACAATCCATGCGAGCCAACTATGGGAAGCACGGTGTTGACAATGTACGGCAATAACGCTTTTCGCGTCACAGATCTGTTCTCACTGCCTAGAATCACATACAGTATTACAAGCAGGTTCGGAATTGGGACGAGGAAATCGCGTTCATAAACCATACTCATTCTTACGCTCAAGGTTGGCGCGTCCTATCGTAATCCGCACTTCCCCGGCGTCCGCGCATGCATGTTTACCTGGATGGAAAGGTCAGTGAAGAACGTACACTATGCAGATGTAAATAATGGCCGTTGACTTTAGGTGGTGGGCTCATGAGAACGGGTCTATTGGCTCCAGATCACCCCTCATCTTTGACATGGCTTGCGGTGCGCCTCCATCGTACCTCTTGGGTGTTCGGACTCAAAATCTGGGATTTCATCCCAACCAGGCAGGTAACGATTTCTCTTCTCTTCACCATCAGTGCCACTCAAGGCACGTCCAATCATGAATGAAGTGGGGAAGTAACCTCAGCAGCCTATGAATGGTGGAAACGCGGAATCTCAGGAACGCAACCAAGAAAGAAAGCAGTAACATCCCAGGGTTTATCAGCCAAAACCAACGGGCTTGAAGGGGATTCCTCGACCCCTACGATAAGACAGGTACCAGATGACCTGTTGATTGCAGCTGCAGACCCTGTGAGTGCATGCCAGTGCTAGCTGAAGAATCCGAGACGGAAATCACTCACAGAAAAATCCAGTACACCCAGGCGGCTTACGCCGAACGCACCACATTGCCTTGCGCGCCGCTTACTTTTCGAGAAATCTCAGAAGGGTTGCTTCCCCCCATAGTATCGACCGCAACCTCGGTTGGAATTAGCCATGCAAGTAATGTGGACGCGCCTATCGATAGGATCGACATGGTTGTCTGTTCCTTCGCGCTGCATCTCGTCGAGTCCTCGTCGGAACTGTTTGCTCTTCTCCGTGAGCTAAGTACAAAGGCTGTTTGGCTCGTGGTGCTGGCACCACACAAAAAACCAGAGGTGCATACCTCCTCGTACCTTGTCCGCGTTTGAATTCAGCCCTTTGTCGTAGATCAAAGAAGGGTGGGGTTGGGTGAAGTGGGACAGTGAAAGTTGGAACGAGTGTGGCATGAACGATCGCAGAGAATTCATACTTGAAAGGTGAGTTCACGACCAACTGAGATACGTCTCAAATAGCGAACGTCTTTTTCAGAGTTCACTGTCGAATCTATCGCAGCATAAATGTGCCTGACCCGGGGAACGAAGTTGCGGAAAGGGGTGAATAGTCATTGTAAAATGATGCACACATATATCTACGGGTCTACGAAGAGATGCATCGTTCAGAGCATTGATGATATGTATATCAGTTTGTAAATAAGCTACGCGTGAAAAGCGTTATGACTCCACCAGCCGCGGCACTTCCAGCCACAAGTATAAGTTCGCGACCCCCGATAACGCCAAAGGGTGGGTAAGAGAAATGTACCCGAGACCACCATAATGGAGTCGGAGCTGGAACCACAGGTGTCTCATCTGTAGATGCCTCCCTGGGAGCTGCCGTAGCGAGGGGCCCTTCACCACTCTCTACAGACACCTGGGTGATCAGCTCGGTTAGCACCTTTTCGTGCGCTGTCAGCCGATCTTCTAGTTGGGCTGTGCTGGCATTCATCAAGGCCTTTGTCTCGGCACCCAATTCCTCCACCTTTTTCTCGAATGTTTGTGCCAATCTCTTCCTTTTCCACGGTTCCACGACGATAATCGCCATGATAAAGACCACCAGGTTGATCCCAAGCACCGCCAAAGACCCATAAGTCGAAGCACTGCGAATCTTGTCACTCCAGACCTGTTCCTCGTGGTATCGCGCCAATATGGCCCTCATCAACTCGCTAAACTCTCGATCCACCACATCTTCCATCTCTGCTACGCGTGCTTTTGTGCGAGCTTCTTCTTGTTCAAAAGAGTGATCTGAACGAACGAGCGAAGTGAAGTTGCTGACGTCGCTGTCGGTCCAGCTAGACTTGCGCTGTAAAAGGTCGTTCACCTGTCGCTGAGAGATGGAACGCTGGAGAACGGCGTCATCATATGCTGTCTTGGCCTCCCTGGCTGCCCGTCGCGTAGCCTTGATTCGAGCCTCTTGGACGTGTAATATGTTGGTCTCCATCGGAAATAGTCGAGAGTCGAAGTACTATACCTTGTTCGACAACCTGTCTCTTCAGAGCCTCGATTTCTTCATACCCTGTCGCTCGATTGAGATGCAGGCCAAGGTGCGAGAAGGATGTCGTCGCTTTCTTCGAGAACTGGTCCGCCTGTCGTCGCACAGAAGTACTTGCGAGAACACCCCAATCTCTGAGACGGCTCCGAATGGCCACAAGGTCGATCGGAGGTGGAGAGTTTAGAGAACTCTGCCCTTGGGTCTGCCCGGGAACAGGACCGGTAGCATGTATCTCATGTTCCGAGCTTGGAGATGTGTGGTTGTCGCGAGGACTCGTCTCGGTGTTTGGAGTGACTCCGACCCCGCGAGTCGAATATGCCCAGGCCTGCAGAAGGCGACCTGAACGAGACAGAGCTTGCAGTGCAGCTGTCCCATCTGTGCCCCTTGTCCGCTTGAACATGGCGGGTACTCGAACACTGCCGCTGAGCAGCTACAGTCGTGGAATACGTCGGAGGCAACTGTAAAGCCAGAATCCGGATCGGTTAGGCATGGTTGCTCATGCATCGCACGTAGTAATTCCTTTTGGCCGGACCCATGCAAAATCCCTAGGTTGAACTACCACACGCTGGCAAAACCATACGCTACTCCTCGCCCAACATAAAGAGCAAGACATTGAGTGGAAACTTCACGAGATAATGTAAGTACGAAGTTCCACTGAGATCTATTTATTAGATCCATATCCAGGGGGTCATCAATACTTGTTGAAAGTGCGCGCAGTCCCTGCACGCTCCAGGAAAGTAAGATCGAAGTACTCATACTGCTTAACTCCAAACGTCCAACAACATCCGGGACCGTTCCTTGAGTAACTTAATCTCTGCAGCACCTTCCACCTCCGCACTCCCTCCCTTGGCCTCGCCAAGAATCCGCATGAGCACTTCCTCCACAGCTTTGCTCATCGACTTTGCGTCACCACAAATGTATATATATCCCTTGCCAACAAGGATTGCATCTGCGATGTTCTTCCGGTCTTCCCACATAAGGTCTTGTACGTATATCTTGCTCCCATCTGGTTTGTAGGGAGGCTCACGGGAGAAAGTACATTGGAGCTTGAACTTTCCCTTGAGGTCCTCTGTATACTTTGGCCATTCCTCAGAATACAAGAAGTCCTCGGTAGATTTGCGGCAGCCGTAGAAGAGTGAGATAGTACCCCAGTCGTTGAGTGCGTCCGGTCCGTTTTTCTCAATCGTGCGTCTAGCGAGGGCAACACGTTCTTGCACGAAACCGCGGAATGGAGCAACGCCCTGTCACTTAGTCAAAAAATGACCCTGATATCGCGCACTCCACAATACTCACAGTACCAGGACCGACCATGATAACAGGGCTCTTGGGGTTGGTGGGTAAACGGAATGTCGAACGGCGCACATGAATGGGGACCTTGTATAGAGTATCATCCTTGTAAGCTCCGCGGGGACCTTCGATAGCGTAGGAAGGGAGAGACGTGACAGGCTCCCCATTTACAGCATGTTTGATATTCAACAAGAAATTCGTGCCAACACCATAAACAGAACGGGCTGGAGATAGGGAGTTGGGGACAGAGTCATACTTGAGTACCACAGCAGTGACATGAATCGTAGTAGGGTGGAGCTTGGGGCTGGAAGAAATCGAGTAGTAGCGAGGCTGCAGGCGGGGGATGGAAGAAACAATGATGTCAAAGGGAATGGACCAGGCTGTGGTGTTGTCAGTGGTGGGGGGAGCCGAAATATCGTTTCCGGCGGCACGCTGAAGCACCTCTCCCAGCTTGAAGCATCCACTCGTGACAACCGCAGCGTATTCTTCCTTATCACTGCTCAACTTTTTGAGGAAAGCCTCAGCCTCGGGAGATGGTGCAAACTTCGAGAAAACTCCGAGCATCTGACGACCTGCAACGGCGCTTATATCGATGTAGTGGCAAAGCACTGCGCTGTAAGTCGTAGGAACAGGGAAAGGAACCTTGGCCAAAGCTGGATCGAGGGAATCAATATTAATCACGGTATCTCTCTTGTGTCCAAGCCCGAGCACACAAAGCAAACGCTCCACCTCGACGTCGGGATTGGATGGCCAGACGCCGACATGGTCACCATGTTGGTAAGTGATTCCGGAGCCTTCTATGTTGAATTCCATGTGCACGCAATTCCGATTCGCACCGACTTTGAAAAGTTCACGAGATATTGAAACGGGGGATGCATAAGGGTTCTTGGCGTCATGAATACCCTTGGTCTTGGTCAGAGCACGAACCGAATATTCACCTAGTGAACAGTTGAAGTATCCTGGATATGAATGGAATGTGAAACATACCGAGGTAAACCTTTTCTTGGGGATGCGAATCGAGTTCTGTAACGGTGAAGTCAGGGGAATCTCCACCCTGACCCTCCTCGACACCCATAGCCTCAGCAAATGCTTCCCACATGCCATCTTTCCAAGCAAGGTAATCTTCTTCCATGCTCTTGTCGTCGTCGCCCTCACCGCGTTCGCCGATCCGAACGGCGCCCATCTTCGTCAACTCAGCGTCAATGTTACGACCGATGGCATTATAATGCTCGTAAGTCTTGTTACCAAGGGCGAACACGACATACTTGAGACCCTCTAACTTGTGTTCGCCATTGGCGAACTCGAATGACTGGTCTGTCAAGTTCTGCATGAGTTGTACCGCGTTGTCCGTCGGCTCGCCTTCTCCGTAGGTAGCCATGACAAAGAAGACACAGCAATCCTCTGGGATTTGATCGAGGTTCTCAAAGTCATACTCCTCGGGATCGCAAACCAGGGAGGAAAGACCGAACTTGGACTTTGCCTCCTTGGCCAGACGAATGGCATATTCTTCAGCAGTACCAGTTTGCGAACCATAGAAGATGACGATGCGCTTTTTCTGAAATGCAAACTGGTCAATTGAGGGGTCAAGAAGGAAATTATGGATCATACCCCTTCCTTCAGTTTAGCGACAAAGTCCCTCGGGTTGCTGTGGCCATTGGGGGTTTTCGTTGGAGCAGCCGGGACGACCTTTTCTTTAGAGGTGAAAATTTGATCGCGGAAGAGATAAACACCAGCGAGGACTACGCCGACTGTGAGGATAGCGACGTCCGAGGAGGATGAGATGGCCATTGTTGCAAGTAGAACCAGAAGAAGATATTAACAGGAAACGGTATTGGCCACGAGTGGAGGGCCTACGGAGCGATTCCCTCCCCAGGAAGAGTCTCTAAAAAGAAAGCAGGAGACAAGAGCAGAGAGTGCGTTCCAATTCAAAACGACGTGGCGCTTTCCCACGCAATTATTTCCGGGTCTAAATTATTCGAATGCAGATAAGTATGGGTAAATAGTTTTAAGTAAGGGGGAGAGATGGTGTTTCGTTGGCGTGGCAAGGCAAGGTCGGAAGGAGAGGGAACAACTTGCCGCACTGAAATTTATAAGTGTAGTCCGCCGGGGACCTCGGGGGGGCTTACCATCTCCTGCTGACACGCCGCATGCTGGTACTATCCGATCGGCGATGACTATAATGCATACTTGGCGACGCCACGTCTGGAGCTCCGAGCAAGCACCGGAATGTTCGCTCTTCGCATCCCCAGCCAACGCTGCGACCGCAGCGAAACACGCCCGTTTTAGTTGTGGCAGTGGCGGCCCACCCGGTTTCACCCAGCCATAGATCACAGTACTGTGCGGTGGTAACAAGAACAGTAATCATTGCGATGCATGCTAGTATTTGAAGTTGGGCGTAACATTTTATTGTTATTGCGAGAATGATGACAACACAGCAACTATAGTAGATATATACTTTTGCAGAGGATACGATCAAAATTTCGCGGAGTGCATCAAGCTTAAGGCTTCTCCTGTTTCTGTCGTTGTCAATTCGAAGGAACAAATCTTCCCATTCGCAACACCACTTACGCCATGTTTCAGATAAGTAAAGCAACGGACTCACTTGTTCCGGTTAACCTAGCGTGCACGTTTTACTGTCAGTTCAGTTGCAGGACGCCACTGACTCAGTCCCATATTAATCGTGGGAACAACTCACCACGGAAAAACATTCCTTTCTTGTAACCTCGTTTTCTGAACTCAACTCACCAACAAACATGTACAAACAAGTAAAGCAAGGTTTCTGCCGACGGCAAGTCGGCTACTTGTCCTTGATCTTTCTTTCTCACCAACCCTATTGTCCACCCTTACTCACTTCAATGTGTTCTTCAAAGGACTTTTTCCTTGACCACAATCCACAAACATGACTTCGCTGCCACCCGAAGTTCCTCAGAGACTTCGACATCTCGTGCACGTTGTGAACGCCTATA
>Ga0307508_10006272_pt1 | contig 11200 bp, 5 predicted proteins | sample 9_EM_MG_FD_203089 | JGI IMG/M metagenome (GOLD analysis project Ga0307508, IMG submission 203089) | Populus trichocarpa ectomycorrhiza microbial communities from riparian zone in the Pacific Northwest, United States - 9_EM | ecosystem: Host-associated > Plants > Roots > Unclassified | place...
GAAGCCTTCTGAAGAGCCGCTCCGTTCCACATCCGGAACGCGCCGGCTCGGCCGGCGTTCCAGAAATGGAACGCCGGCCGCCGGCCCTCGCCTCTTGCAGCAACTCAAACAGCATGCTTCCAACGGTTTGGGAGAAAAGAGGGAACTGGCTCAACGCCTGCACTCCTGGCCGGGCACGGTCACTTCGGACCGCACCAGACCAGGAGCTGCCTCTATGGCGCTTCACACCAGGAAGCTGTTGGTCTGCGGTTGCCTCCCTCAGCAGCTCGAGCGCTTCATGCGCGGAGAGTCGCCGCGAGACGAGTGCCGCCTCGTTGTGCGGCACCTCCTCACCCGTTGCCCAGAGTGCATGGTCATCACCCGGCGGTGCGGTCCAGATTTGGAACAGAGCGCGGCGGATGGCGTTCCGGAAATGGCACCCGGGAGGAGACCGGCGGTCGAGAGGTCCCCCTCAAACCGTTGATTCCAGGGGTTTCGCGGAAAAACAGACGAGCTGGATCGTCCTTCGCACCCAAGGACTTCCGACAGCCGGGCAATGAGGCCTCGGCTCGCACGATCCTGCGAAGACAAGGAGAACACGATGAGGAGCGATCAACAGCTCAAACCTTCCATAATCTCGATGATGGTCCTGCTGATCCTGGCCGCGAGCCTCCTGCTTCCCAGCTCAGCCAAGGCTCAGACCCTGGCCTCCGGCCAGGTTCTCAATGGTCAAAGCCCTCGCTGCCTCGACTCGGGAACCCCCACGGACACGGCAATGTTCAATTGCTCCGGCTCGATCTACCAGACGTGGGCCTGGATCATAGGCGGCCAAATCATCGGGAATTCCCCACCCGGTTGCCTGGACGGCGGCAACGGACAGAACGGCACCCTCGTTGCCATGGTCCCCTGTACGGGCTCGCAGAGCCAGAAGTGGTACTGGGATTTCAATCACTGGCTGGGAACCATGAGGATCATCAATCAGGCCAGTGCCCGTTGCCTGGATGCCGATCTCGGCACGATCAACCACAATGGCACGAAGGTTCAGCTTATGGACTGCACCAACGGGGCCAATCAAAAATGGGTGTTCACCTCCGTCTATCAGCCGTAGTCGTCCGCCTGCAGCTCCCAGGGTGAAACAAAAACGACGCGAACGGTGGTCCAGATTCGGAACGAGAGGTGGCGGGAGGCGTTCCGAAACTGGAACCCTCGCGCCGCGCCTAGCCGGCTCTAAACGGCCCAAGTGCCTGATCTCCTGAAGCTTACGGGAATGGCGCCGCGCTGGGCCGGTCTCTGCAACACCGGCGGCAGCCAGTCAGGCAATGAAGCCTGGTGGTTGAGAGAGGCTTCAGATCTCCGGACGTTGCCGGGAGCTGTCGAGCCTCTCGATTTACTGATGGAGAAGGCTATGAGAATGCTGTACCGGAACTCTGTCCAGGCTCTTGCTGCCGCCGCCGTGCTGTTCGTTGCAAACCCTGCTGCTTACGGTTGTACGGTCACGATGAACACCATCCCGAACCAGAACGCGGCCAGCGGATATCCCTTCAGCTACACCGTCTCCACGACAAACCCGCCCGATTCAAGGCCCTGTGACTACTCATTCAGCTTCTCCCTCCTGCAGGCTCCGGCCGGCATGTCGATCGACCCCTGGTTGGGCACAATCTATTGGACACCGACGTCCAGCCAGGCCGGACAGACCTTCCCGGTCACCGTGCAAATGGAGGTGGATTATACGGAGCCCGCCGTGTACACCCGCTTTGTCCAGCATGCGTTCAATGTCTATGTCTGGGACTGCAATAGTGTAGACCTCGCTGCCCAAGGCCAGTGGGTTCTGTCAGGAAACGCGGGATACCGGCAGCTCTGGTTCTTCGCCTCCGTCAGCAATCCCAGCCCTGTTTGCCCCATCGCGAACGTCAGTGGCGAAGTGGACGAGGCAGGCTTTCCGTTCGGGCAGCCCTTTACTTTGCTCGGAACCTATAGCCTCTCTGTCTCTGCCAACCGCGTCACCACGGTCTGGTCTGCCAAGTTGCTGGACGAGCACACCGACCCGGCTACCTTTAACTACTTCATGAGCCTCAAGCCTGCCCCGAAGTGGAAAAATATCATCAAGAGCGCGTCTGCACCGGACCCGAACGCGGCCAACAACCAGTGCAGCACGACGTTCTCGTCAACCGCCGGATTCAGCGGCCCCTGTCTCTAGAAGCAACCGCGCGAGTCGTGGCCTCAATGGCGCGAGCCCTCCGGGGCTCCGCCAGTACCACGAGGGCGCGCCGGCACGACGCTGTAAAATCTTCCCATGAGCGCTCAAGCCAACAAGGTTCGGACATGAAGAGAACCATTGCCTCCCTCGCTCTCGCACTCTGTCTGGGGCTCGCTCTCGTGGCGTCACAAACTGCCACGGCAGCGGAAGGGGCAACGCCTGAAGCCGGCTTGGTGGTCGAGGGTGTAACGCCGGAATCATTGGGTGCTCGGGCCGGCTTCCAGACGGGAGACGTCCTGCTCTTCTGGTGCAGAGCGGGCTCGCCTGCCGGACCCTGTCTGGCCGAAGGAAGACTGGAATCCGCCTTCGACTTTGAAGAGCTCGACCTTGAACAAGCGCCGCGCGGTGGGGTGAGGATCCTCGGGAAACGCGATGCGGCGGGCACGACATGGGCTCTGCTGCCGGGAACGCAGTCGATCGAGGTCCGCCCCATCCTCCCGGAGCCCCTCCTGAGGTTCTATCGAGAAGGCCGCAGCCTCGCAGCCAGCCGGCCGGAGGATGCCGCCGAACGCTGGCGCTCGGCGGCGGCTCAGGCGCAAAAGGCTGGAGACGCTCGGCTCGGAGCATGGTTCCTGTCGCGTGGAGCGGCTGCCCTGTCCGAAGCCCACCAGTGGCCGCAAGGTGACGCGCTCCATGACGAGGCGGCCGCTCAGGCCCGGCTTCTGCGAGAGCAGACGATCGAAGCAAAGATCCTCAAAACGTGGGGAGAAAACCTTCAAATCCGCGGCGACCTGGAGAAGGCTGAAACCCTCTACCGGCGATCTCTGGAGCTCGACCAGGCCGCCGGACATGAGCTGGCGGTCGCCTGGTCTCTCGATCACCTGGGGACCCTGGTGGCGCAACATGCCAATCCTCAGGAAGCCGAAACCCTGCTGCGGCAAGCTCTCGAGATCCTCGAAAAGCTTGCACCGGCCAGCTCCAACCTGGCAGAGAGCCTGAGGGATCTCGGATCCGTGATGCAGCTCCGGGGAGATCTCGCCTCCGCGGAGCTGCACCTCGGACGAGCCTTATCCATCCTGGACAACCTTTCTCCTGGGAGCCTGGACACCGCTGACGTGATGATTTCCATCAGCAGGATCAGGATAGACCGCGGGAATCTCGCCGGGGCCGAGGCGGATCTCCGCCGCGCCACGGCGATCTGTGACCGGGTCCGCCCGGAAAGCATGGAAATGGCGAGGGCTCTGAACAGCCTTGGGCTCACGGCGATCGGGCGGGGAGACCGAGAGGACGCGGACTATTACTTGAAACGCGCACTGGCGATCCGAGAGAGGCTCGATCCCAACGGGGCAACGGTCGCGACCACTCTGGAAAACCTGGGCCTCCAGGCGCTGGAACGCGAGGATTTGACCAAAGCCGAGGAGTATCTCCGGCGAGCGATGAGCCTGAACGACAAGCTGGCGCCGGAGGGACCGGCGATCGCGCACAACCTGCAGAACCTCGGCGTCATCGCCATTCATCAGGGCGATTGCACCGCGGCCGAGAGTCACTTTCAGCACGCCTTGGCCATCCGGCAAAGGCTCGGTCCCGGAAGCCTCAACGTCGCCGCAAGCCTGCGGAGCCTCGGCTTTCATGGCTTGAAGTGTGGTGATCTATCAAGGGCTGAATCTTGCTATCGGCAGGCCCTGGCCCTCTACGAGAGCCTGGCCCCTGGAGGAATCCACGAGGCCCTCGTGCTGCACGACCTGGGCGACGTGTACCAACAGATGGGCCGCTCGCTGCCGGCCGCAGAGAGCCTCTGCCGTGCAGTGGACGTCTACGAAGCTCTCCAGGAAGGCCCCCGCAGAGACGTCCTCACCGAAGGGTACTTCACCTCCTGCCTCTTTGCGCGGGCAGAGATGGGCCAGGCGGCAGAGGCCTTTCGCGTTCTCGAAAGAGGACGGGCCCGCGCATTCCTCGATCAGCTCGCCACACGGGATCTCACTCTTTCCGCCGACCTTCCGGACGAGGTCGCTCTCCGGAGAAAGCAGCTCGCCCAGGAGATCGATTCGACCCAAGGAGCTCTCGCCCGGCTCAGCTCGACGCACGATGCGAAAGAATCCGAGCGCCTCCTCAATCGTCTCCGGGAGATCCGCTCCCAACAGCGAGAGCTGACCGAGCAGATCAAAAGGAGCTCTCCCCGCTTCGCGTCCCTCCACTACCCGCAGTCTCTCGACCTCGCCGGCGCCCGCGAGGCCCTCGACCCGGGCACCGTGCTCCTTTCCTATGCCGTCGGCGAAAAGAAGAGCTATCTCTTCGTGCTCCATTCGCCGGAGATCCAGGATGCCGGATTCTCGGTTTTTCCTCTGCCGATCGGCGAGAAGGCGCTCCGGGAAGCGGTCCAAGCCTTCCGAAATCTTTTGCAGAACAGAGAATCCGACAGATCGACGCTGGCCGCCCGGGCGAGCGGGCTCTACGATCTCCTGATCGGACCTGCCGAGGCGCAAGTCGCTGTGGCGAAGCGGATCCTCATCTCGGCCGACGGTCCCCTCCACACGCTGCCCTTTGCCGCCCTCGTGCGGCAGGGCCGGTATCTTATCGAGTGGAAGGCTGTCCATTCCGTCCTCTCGGCGACCGTGTATGCAGAGCTGAAAAGGACGCGCCACACCTCCGCGGACCCTGCAGACAGCGAGCTCGTCGCGTTCGGCTCTCCGACCTATTCGACTCTTCCGAAGAATCGAGAGACCGCACCGACAGCGACCCTCGAGATCCTCACGGAAGTCCGCCGCGGTCTTTCTCTCGACCCGATCCCGTCCACCCGCAAGGAGGTCGAGAGCATCGCTGCGCTCTATCCCCACTCCCGCGTCTACCTGGGTCCAGAGGCGACAGAGGAACGCGCCAAATCGGTCGGCCCACAAGCCCGCCTCCTCCACTTCGCCTGTCACGGCCTGCTCAATGAGCGTTTTCCTCTCGACTCCGCTCTGGCCCTCACCATCCCCGAGCACCCAACGGCGGGCCAGGACAACGGCCTGCTCCAAGCCTGGGAGATCCTCGAAAGCGTGCGCCTCGATGCCGACCTCGTGACCCTCTCCGCCTGCGACACCGCGCTCGGCCAGGAGATGGGAGGCGAAGGACTCATCGGCCTGACCCGGGCTTTCCAGTACGCCGGTGCGCGCTCGGTCCTCGCTTCGCTGTGGAGCGTGTCCGACATCTCCACGGCGGACCTCATGAGGCGCTTCTACAGTCATCTCCGAGCGGGCAAAGGGAAAGACGAGGCCCTGCAGGCTGCCCAGTCCGCACTGATCCGCTCGCCAGAATTCTCCCACCCTTATTACTGGGCTGCCTTCCAGCTCGTCGGCGACTGGAAATAAGGACGACGAAGAGTCCTGCCGGGAACCGATGAAATAGAATTCCCGTCTAAGCCATAAACTGTCGGAGCGAGCTTTTGCCTCCGAGACACGGCCGATGACGTTACCTCCCGCGAGATCCACTGGTGCCCAAGCAAGCCTTCTCGGTGGCCGCTACCGTCTGGACGAACGCCTGGGCGAGGGGGCTCTCGGCGTGGTGTGGCGCGCCCGCCACATGGATTTACACCGCGATTTCGCCCTGAAAAAGTTGCAGACGGGTGCGCTCGCCGACCTCGCCGCACGGGCGCGCTTCCACCGCGAGGCCGAGGCCCTCGGCCGGCTGCGGCATCCGCACATCGTGGAGGTCACCGACTTTGGCGTCGACTCCGCAAGCGGTGCCCCGTATCTGGTGATGGAGCTCTTGCCTGGCCGTACGCTGGCTGACCTGCTCCGCGAAACCGGCCCGCTGCCGGCGGCGCGCGCCCTGCCGCTGCTAGACGCCCTGGCGAGCGCCATCGACGCCGCCCATGAGCAGGGTATCCTCCACCGCGACCTCAAGCCGTCCAACATCGCGCTCACCACGGATGCGGCTGGAGAGCCGCTGCTCAAAGTTCTCGATTTCGGTCTGGCCGCGGTCTCAGAACCGCAGACCCCCGATCCTGCTCCCCAGGAGGAAGGTTCTGCCGAGGGCGAGAGCCTGACCTCGACCGGCATGCTCCTCGGCACGCCTCTCTATGCGGCGCCCGAGGTGATCCGCGGCACCGCGGCCAGCCGTGCCTCGGACATCTACTCGCTCGGTGTGATCGCCTACGAGATGCTCACCGGCCATCCACCCTTCCAGGGATCGACGAGCAAAGTGCTCTCCGCTCATCTGCATGCGGTGCCCCCGGCACCGGCGCTGCCGGATGTCGTCGCCCAGGTGCTGCACGAGCCGCTCCGCAAAGAGCCGGAGCTCCGCCCGCCCACGGCCGCCGCGTTCATACGCCGGCTGCGCCACGCCATCGAACGGACCGAGGTCGTACAGTGGCGGCGGGCCGAGCTCCCGCGCCGCGCCGCCCTCGCCGCAGGGCTCGCTGCCGCCTCCTTGGCTGCCGTCCTGCTGCTCTTTCCAGCCGGTTATCTCCCTGCCGAGCACCGCTTGGACGATCTGCGGATCGAGGCCGCGCTCGCGCGGAAACCTGATCCGCGCATCCTGCTGGTGAGCGTGGATGAATCGAGCCTGCGCGAAAGCTCCATGACGCTCGCCGCCCGCGCCGACGAGGTCGGCAAGGCGCTTTCGGCGATTTTCGCGGCCGGTGCACGCGGCGTCGCGGTGGACTTCGTCCTGCCATCGCAGTGGAAGGATTCCATCGACTTCACGGACGTCGTCCTCCGGCACCCCGAGAACCTCACCCTGGCGGCCTCCTCCAGACCGGGCGAAAGCGTCGAAGGGCTCGACTGTGTTTCCGGCCTCACCCAGGCGGCTCTCGGGCGGGAGCGGACGGCGGCGCTCTTCGGTTTCGTGAACCTCGATGAGGATGAGGACGGCGCAGTCCGGAGGGGGCGGTTGTTCTTCCGCGATGACGACGGCGGAGCACATCCGTCCTGGGCGGCACGCGCGGCGTCGGTATTCGGCGCGCCCCTGTTGCCGGCAAGAGAGGAGTTCCGGATCGACTACCGCGTCGATGGACACCTCTATGTCCGTATCCCCTGGCGGGACCTGGCCGCGACTCTCGCCCACCACCCGGAGCGTTTCCGCGACCGCCTCGTCCTCGTCGGGGGAGATTTCCTCAATTCGGGGGATGACGGCCATACGGTACCGGTGAGCCTCGGAAAGATCGGTGCGGTCTCCGGTCTTACGTTACAGGCTCTCCAGGTCGACACAATCGCCGCCGGCCTGCCGGTGCGCGGAGCGCCGCGGGTCCCCATCCTGCTTTTGGCCTCGCTGGGCGTGGCCTGCGCGGCCCTCGCCGTTCTCCTCGGGTATCACGCGGGCCGTGCCGTGAGCGTCGTTCTGGGCGTGGGAGCGCTCTATGCGGCCGTGTCCCTGCCCGTGTTTGGGCAGACAGGACTGCTGCTTCCGGTCACGGCACCCTCTCTGGTTGCCGCGCTCGGCCTCGCGGCGGCGCTGATCCTGCGCCGCCGCCTCACCCCAATCCCTTCCATTGGGAGCCCCTCGGCATGAGCCGTATCACCGTCCTCACTCTCTCCACACTCCTTCTGACGACGTCCAGATTCTCCATAGCCGCGCCCCCCGCGGCTCCGGTGGCCATCATCTACGGCCTGACCGGCGACGCCTTCCGCACCGATCCGGGACAGCCACGCCGCGCCGCCCGCCTGCTCGACCGCCTTCCTGCCGGCGCGACGCTCGAAGTCGGCCCGGGCTCCCGCCTCGACCTCGCGTTCGCCAACGGCCTTCGGTGGCGGCTCGGAAGCCGTGCGCGGGTCGTCCTCGGAACGGAGGATCTCGCGCGCCATGTGGGCGACGTGCGCCGCCATCTCAAGGTCCCCCTCCTCCCTCCTCTGGCTCCCATCAGCAACGACGAGCACGCCGGGCTGAGCGCCGGCGCCGTGATCATCCGCGGCGAACGGATCATCGGCCTGTATCCCAGGGGTGGTGCCAAGACACTCGCCGGCGCGACCGTCCTGCGCTTCGCGCCGCTCGGAGGGCCTGAAAAATACCGCGTCGAGATTCAAGACCAACAGGGCGCCGTCGTCGTCTCCCTCGGGACCACCGAGCCGCCGGTCAAGATCCCCGCCGAGACCCTGCGGCCGGGAACCGCCTACCACTGGACCGTGTGCACCGTGGACCGTCCGGGACCTGCCGCCAAGGGCGAGGCCGATTTCACGACGCTGGACGCCGAATCCGCACGGCGGCGCGAAAACTTGCGGAGCTTCCTGAAGCATCCGGAGGACATCGCCCTCCTGGCCGGCGTGGACCGGCAACTCGGGCTCCTCGCCGAAGCGCGGGACGAGCTGACACAGGCTCTCCAGGCGACACCGGGAAACGCCGCCCTGAGCGAGACGCTCGCGGACGTGGAACGGGAGTTGGCGGAGGAAGCCGCCCCGGCCGGCGCGACGCCGGTTCCGCTGGCCGTCGAAGAGGTCACACCCGGCGCCGCCGCAACCCGCGCCGGCATCGCGCCGGGGGACGTCCTCCTCGCCTGGGAACGCGCCGCCGCTCCGCCCGCCAATCCACGGCCGGCGTCGGGAACGTTCGCCTCGCCGTTCGACCTCGCGGAAGTCGAGATCGAGCAGGCGCCGCGCGGGGCTTTCCGCATCTCGGGCCTGCACCAGGGGACGGCGCACGTCTGGGAGCTCCCCGCCGGACCCTGGAAGCTCAACGTCATGCCGGACTTGCGCGGTCAGCAGCTCGGCGAGTATCAGCGCGGAGGGAAGTCGATCGCGGCCGGCGAGATCGCGGACGGCCTTGCCCGGTGGCGACGCCTGGCGGAAGCGCTGGCCGAGGGCGAGCCCGAGCGGGCGGCTTGGCTCTTCCAGCGGATCGCCAAGGAGCAGAGGAAGAGCGAGACCTGGACCGACGCGCGAACGACTTACGAGACGGCGATCTCGACCGTCGCCCCCCGCTGCGGACCGGCGGCTCGGTCTCAGTTGCGCGCCGAGCTGGCCGATCTCCTGCGGGAGAAGGGCGAGCTCCAGCGTTCCGCCGATCTGCTCCTCGAAGCTCTCCACGACCGGCGAGCCGCCGGCTCCGAGAGCCTCGACGAGGCGCTGCTGCTCAACAGCCTCGGCCGGGTCTCCTTCGAGAAGGGAGACCTGAAGTCCGCGCAGAAGCAACTCCAGGAATCTCTCGGCCTGCGCGAGCGGCTCGCTCCCGGCAGCCTGGCGGTGAGCGCCGGACTGAGCAATCTCGGTCTCATCGAGCACTACCTCGGAAACCTCGCGGTCGCGGTGGACCTCGAACGCCGAGCCCTGGAGATCGACCAGGCTCTTCTGCCCGACAGCCCCGGCGTCGCCCGGGACCTGACCAACCTGGGCAACATCGAGATGCACCGCAGCGATTTCGCGGATGCCGCGGACGATTTCCGGCGAGCTCTCGCGGTGCGCGAGAAAGCTGCTCCCGAGAGCCTCGATGTCGCGGACGCCTTGCAAAACCTCGCCGTGGCGATGGACCTGCAGAACGATCTGGCCGGTGCGATCGCGGTATTGCAACGCAGACTGGCCCTCCAGAGACGGCTTCAGGCCGACGAGCTCGACGTCGTTCCGACTCTCATCGGCCTGGGGACGGAAACCTGCAAGCAGCATGAGTACGCCGCGGCGGAGAGCTGGCTCAAGCAAGCCCAGGCGATCCAGGAGAAAGCAGACCCGGGCGCCTTCAACCACGCGATCATCCTCAACGACCTGGCGGACGTGTTGCTCGAGGAAGGACGGCTGACCGAAGCCGAGGGGCTGGGCCGCCAAGCTCTCGCGCTGTGCCACCGAGTCGCGCCCGCGAGTGAGACGGAGGCGACGATCAGCCGCGATCTCGCCGTCATCCTCCGGCGCGCCGGCCGCGCCGCCGAGGCACGGACGCTCTACGAACAGGCGCTTCGCTCTCTCGAATCAGAAGGACAGCGTCTCTTCGGCGCGGGACAGGCGCGGTCGACGTACCTCGCCCCCTTCATCTCCTACTATCGCGAGATGGTCGATCTCCTGGTCGAGTTGGGCCGGCCGGAAGACGCCTTCAACGTCCTCGAACGGTATCGGGCGCGCGGCCTGCTGGAGCTGCTCGCCGAGCACCGGCTGACGTTCGATCAGGACGTCCCGGCGGAGCTCGAGAAGCAGCGCCGCGACGCCAACGCCGAATATGAGCGCCTCCTCGCCGAGAGCGCCGCGCTCTCGGCGGCGAGCGCCAGGAAAGACTGGGAGGAGCTCCAGACGCGAATGGCGGAGGCCCGGCGTCTCCAGGAGTCCGTGCGGGAGAAGATCCGCGCCGCTTCGCCCCGCCTCGCCGCCCTGCGCGACCCGGCGCCGCTCGACCTCAAGGCGACCGCGCAGGCGCTCGATCCCGGGACCGTCCTGCTCTCCTACATGGTCGGCGAGGAACGGATCTACCTCTTTGTGATCGGCCCGGGAGCCGGCCACTTCGCGGTCTATCCCGTCAAGGCCGGGCAGAAAGCGCTCGGCGAAGAAGTACACAGGCTGCGAAACCTGATCGATCAGGGCGGTGAGGCGGCCCGGCCGCAGGCGCTCCTCACCGCGGCCGGCCCGTTGACCTCGCTGCTCCTGACCCCCGCCGCGCGCGAAATCGCCGCCGCTCAACGCGTCCTGGTGGTGCCGGACGGACCGCTCCACGTTCTCCCATTCGCCATCCTGGCCGATCCGGCCGGTCCCCGTTTCCTCATCGAGACGAAACCGGTCCATACGGCTGCTTCGGCTACGGTGTTCGCCGAGCTCAAGAATCATCGAGAGAGGCGGCCCATCCTCCTCTCCGCCTTCGGCGATCCTGCCTACCCAGCTTCCGGAGGCAGCCTGTCCAGCGATCTGACCCTGCGCGCGGCCCAGCGGGACGGACTGCGCTTCGACGCCCTCCCCGGCTCACGGGCCGAGGTCGAATCTCTCGGCGCCCTCTTTCCCTCGGCGGCTCAGCTCTTTCTGGGGACCGCCGCGACCGAAGAGCACGCCAAGGCACTGGGCCGCGAGACCACGATCGTCCACTTCGCTTGCCACGCCCTCCTCAACGAACGCTTTCCCCTCGACTCGGCGCTCGTGCTCTCCATCC
>Ga0307508_10006273_pt1 | contig 11197 bp, 3 predicted proteins | sample 9_EM_MG_FD_203089 | JGI IMG/M metagenome (GOLD analysis project Ga0307508, IMG submission 203089) | Populus trichocarpa ectomycorrhiza microbial communities from riparian zone in the Pacific Northwest, United States - 9_EM | ecosystem: Host-associated > Plants > Roots > Unclassified | place...
GGATAAAATTTAATTGAGTCCATAAACATTTGATTTTGGACTTTTCTTCCTCAAATTGAATTTTCCTTATCAACAGGGTTCTTACTGTCAAATTTCAATTCTTGTATTTCTGAACCTCCTCAACCAACTCCTAGCCATTTTATGGTAGTTCCAGCATCCTTTTCTCACTCTTATTTTTTTTTTCTTCTGAATATATTTTTTTATGTGTATTTTTTTTGTATTTTTTTTCATTTTTTTGCGGGGAACCCAAAAATGGGTAACAACATCGGTAATAAATATACCGATGGATTTATAGACGGACAAAGTATGCCAAAAAAAATTTATCCGTTTTATTCCATCGATAAATATAACATATCATCGACATAATACCATTTGTAATTTTGTTAGTGCGTTAATAGTAAAAGTAGCATTTGCAGTAATTCTTTGCCAACTCTCAGGAATATACCGACGGTCTAGTTTTGTCGGTAATCCCATTAGTAATAGTGGCATTTGCAGTAATTCTTTTTCAACTCTCTAAAATATACCAATAAAGTTGTGTTATCGGTAATCCCGTCAGTAATATTTTAAAAATATATATTTTTAAAAATATATTGAATAGAAGTAGAAAATAAAATAAAATAAATAAATATAAAAATCAAATATTTATTACAAATTTAATAATTTGTATGTTAAAATACAATAAATCTAAAATAGAGATGACGCTAGAGGAGGAGAAGGAGGAGGCTGGTCATGATCGGGACTGTGGGGCCAATTGGGGAGTGCACATGAACCACCCATCTGTGATCTCATCTCTATTACCAATTGGCAAAATTCTACATAATCAGTAGTGAGTCACTCATATTTATCATTAAGATGAGTCATTTGATCATGTATCCGTTGGTTTAACATCGCCATGAACTTCAAAGTTTGAATGCTTAGGATCGATTGCGAGCATTCAATAGTCAAAGCACTACGGGTCGTCTGTAAGTTCTCGACCGTAGTGTTTGAGAGTTCGTACACCGATTTCTAACAGGTCCATCGGACGATCTTGCCTCCAACCACAAATCTGGATCGATATCCTGATGGGTTGAATGATTGTCCCCATATCCTCCTTCAACCGACTATCATATGTATATTGAAAAGAAAAAATAATTCATCAAATTCAAGAAAATATAACTTAAGGAAAAAAATGATTGAAAATCAACATACCACAAAGCACTGAGCTTGACTATTAATGAGTTGTTGCACCCATTTTAGCGGTCATCACTCTGCACATGCATTTCAACTAAAAGCTCTAACGAGCTTGGCTCGCGTCCAAGAACCATAGCTTGTAATAAAAAAATATTGACAGTTAAATATATTTATAAAAAACAACTAATAAAAATAATAGATGTAATAAAAGTAAGAACAAATGACAATATGTAGAAAACAATTGAAGCTAAAAATAAATGGTAGAATAGCTTATCCAAATGTCAACTGAGGATGCATGAAAAGATAGTCGCCTAAAGAAATCAAAGAGTGTTTTAGCTTTTGTGCTCGCTTTTCTAAAAATAATTTTTATTTATGTTTTCAAATCATTTTGATGTGCTGATATCAAAAATAATTTTTAAAAAATAAAAAAAACATTATTTTGATGCATTTCTAAGCGAAAAGCACTTTGAACCGCAACCACAATCCCAAACAAGCCCTAGTGGCGTGCGACACTTAAATCTTTGGAGGTAGAAGGATTAGGGTTCGATTTCACCCGCGGTTTAAAAACAATTAAGAGGGTAGTTGAGCATGTGGTAACGTTATTTTTTAAAGTAATTTTTGTTCAGAAATATATTAAAATAATATTTTTTATTTTAAAAAAATTATTTTTGACATCAGCACATCAAAATGATCTGAAAATACAAAAAATAATAATTTGAAGCATAGAAAAAAATAAAATAAATTTAAATTTTTTTGAAAGTGCTTTTAAAACTCAATAACAAACAAGTACTAACTGTCCGAGATCCCCATTAGAAATCCACACTAGGGACGATATATTGTGTCACTTTGGTTATTTTATCTTCAATTATATTTTAGCAAATTTAAGTTTATGGGTATTTTATGTGCTTCATTTTTATATGATTTTACCACTCTCTTAATTTCAATTTTTGTACTAGTTTATCTTCAATTTCTCAATCTTATTTATTTTCAAATAAATTCATGGAATGCTTTGGAGTGAGAAATCAACATTTAATTCTTGAAATTCCAACTATGCTTTGGCTCTACTTGGATTTTGATTTATGGCATTGATGATGTCTATTTAGAAGCTAATTAAATAAAAAAATTAATCTTGAAAAGGTTTATTTGACTTATGTACACGTTTTACATGAATGAAATGAGGAAAGTGAAGTTTCCTTTCTTAAGGATTAGAAACTTATGTATCTTAGCAAAACATACATGATTTTTGTTATAGATGTCCAATCAAAACAATTTTGATGGTAAGATAAAGATGAGAGGAACTCTTCAACTTTGATGATGATCACTATCTTAAAATAAGTTGTTCTGATAGAGAAAATTAAGCTAAAGGTCAACGGTAAAAACCTACTTGTTTTGAAGAGGAATTGGAGAAAAAAGAGAGAAAAGAATCCATTAAAAGACAATTCAAGTTGAGGGCAAGGGTTTTTCAACATTGAAATTTGCAATTCAAGTTGGGTACAATAGAAATAAGAAGAAGATTGAATTTAAGTTTGTTAACAATTAAGAAATTCAATCCAGATAGAGTTTATTCCTTATACTTTTCTTCTTGGTTTTTTGCTATATTTATTATTTCACTTTCACCATGAATTATATAAAGATTTTGGTTTGTAATAATATGATTATAAGCTAAATATTATTGCTAAATCTATAATATAGCCTCTCAAAGACATTCTCAAATTTCATATTTATATTATTGAAGTATTTATCAATCCTTATTAAACATGTGCATATTAATATCAAAAGATTATACATGTTATTTGCTTCTTATTAAGTATTTTATGAATTGAGCAAAAAACAAAAATATGCTAATGTTATTTGTGCGGTTATTGTTTTGAAATATTATAGGACTTAATGCGTTTATGTGCTATTAAACTTGCACGCTATTAAACTTGCACAGAAATACCATAGGTTATTGCGTGTAGCTAATTTCAATTCTACTCGAGGGAGAGTCTTTGATAGAATATAATATTTCACCATCAATTTGGTTGATAAATATTTAATAATATATTTGCTTAATCGATATGGTTTTGTTGGGTAAATTAGAAGCTTGAGTAACTTGTCAATCATTGAATTCGTTTTACTATTGTGCTTTTGCTTGATTTCTTGTTTTTTATTTGTTAATTTTCTTATATGAATTTATATGTTTCTTGCTTTCAAATGTTTTTTAAAATGTATAAATATATTAGACTAACAAGCAAAGATGTTTAGTTTATTATAACAGGAGCATTAAAAACCTACAAATAGTTTAAAGAAAGCCTAGAATGCTTACATTTTTAAATCTATAATCATGAAAAATATAAAACTTAAGTCAAACATGCTTTCAATATAAATATAATAAAAGAATACTAGCATGCATATTAAACATCTATTCAAACTTGTAATTGATAATAAAAGAATACTAGCATGCATACTAAAAATAAAAATAAAAATAACCATACTTAAATTAAAACAAAGAATGACATTTACTTGTTAAAACACTTTAAAGTAATGAAACTTTTGTTGTTGTCAAGGATGAATCATTTGATCTTTAAACTTTATTGCTTCTCACTTATGCAATTAGGATGTTTGCATTATGCCTCCTAAGATTCCAACAACACCACCTTAATTTAGATGCACTTCTAAACAAGGTCTTTGAAACAAAAATTGTGTAACGCAAGTATCTCTTAACATGATAAACCTAAGCTCTAGATTTGGAAGAAAAACCAAAGCATAAAAAGAGAAGAAAACACTAAAATATGAGGTGAGGAAGAGTGCATAAAAATCTGAAAAAACATTGTTTTAAACTTTTCCTTCGCTCTATTTTTATAGTGAATTTTAAAAGTTAAAAGGTTAAAGAATTAATTTTCAGCATTTAACCTTTGATTAACCATCATAAATAAAGAATTAAATCTGAATATAGTGATCATAAATCTAAATTTTTTTGAGTTGAAAAAATTGTTAACATAAAATGCTTATGAAAGAGATTATTAAAATTCATTGACCAGGCCTAAGTCCAGAATTCAGTTGACAAAAAATGACCTTTTATGGCATAAAATATTATTGTACAAAAAACTCAAACCCCAGTTGGGTCAACATGCGCGTGCGGGTTTAAACCTAAAGCCCACTTTTCCTAGAATCTCCACTCTAAAAGCTTAGGTGTCCTTTGAGTTTAATTTTAACTTTTCAACTACTCATTTTATAAACACCAAGAAAGTTTTATATCTTTCTTACATGAGATATTGTTCTTTTAAAGGGTTTTAAGTTTCACTAAAACATGTCAACTAAGGGTTCTTTGAGATTAATTTTTCGTTCACCCATAACTTGTTCAAAACATGTTAGTGTTCCATGTTAAAGAACTTATATTAGAGATTAACTTCCATGTTGATAAACCAAGATTTCATCAATATATCTTTACCAAAAAAACACTGGATCAAGAAAAACTTACGGGTATAAATTTTCCGGAACACAAACACGTTCGGTGAAGGTGCGTTGGGTTTGGCACTAGTCAAACTCAGCTGCGATTGGGTTTGGCAGTGAGTCAAGCCCCGAGAATTGGGTATGGCGTTGACCAGAACTAGCCATGTTTGGGCTTGGTAGTGAGCCGAGCCTTAGGCTTTGGGTCTAGCGCTAGCTAGACCCAGCCACAGATGGGCTTCAAGCCCCCGATGTTGCTTCTGGCGCTGGCCAGACCCAACCATGATTGGGCTTGACAGTGTGTTAAGCCTTGGGTGTTGGGTCTGACATTAGCCGGACCCAACCACGCTTAGGATTGGCAATGCGTCAAGCCCCGGGCGTTGGGACTGACGCTGACCAGACCCACCCATGATTGGGATTGGCAATGCGCAAAGCCTCGGGTGTTGTGTCTGGAGCTAACTTGACCCAGTCGCGATGGGTTTGGCAGTGCACTAAGCCTAGAGAATTGGTTCTGGCGCTGGTTAAACCCAGCCACAGATGTGCTTGGTAGTGTGCCTAGCCCAGACACGTTGGGTCTGGTGCTAGTCAGATTCAAGAGATGATTGGGTCTAACACCATCAATTCTATAGATTTTTATATAAAATCATAGAGAAATTATTTCTCAACAAATAGGCATAATTATACAAGTCTTTACTCCATCAAGACCATTAAATGTATTAAAGTTCATGGCCATTCATTTCTCCATCTTTTAGCTAGATAAAATGAGTGGAATAAACTCACAATGCAACTCAAAATATCATAAAGATGAAGTTAGACTCTAGCCATTTTATCCATAAAAGGACAAAACTCATGAGTTATAAATACATCATGAGACCTTCAGAGCAAAGGTTCACAATCTTCATTTTCTAGTACATATATATTTTTAGAGCATCTCTTTCTAGAAAATTATTATATTTTCTTTCTCTAAAAAGATACTTATTTAAGCATCGGAGAGTCCTCACTTCCATCAAAGGGGATCTTTTGCAATTACTAGCTACAAGCTACCAAACATCAAGTATAAGCTATCAACCACCTTGGCTAGGAAGAATGGATGAGATTGCTAGAACCAATTGATTAACCGACTATCCAACCTGGGAGCCATATTCCTAGATTAGGAATTTTTGGGACATCATCAGTGGCGCCGTCGGTGGGAAGATTGATCAAAATGCCATCGATTGTTTTCTAAAACTTGTATTTAGCATTTTTAGGGCATTTCATGGCACACAACCAATGCCCACTTGGACTAGGACGCGGGACAAATCAATTCGTTATAGCGGACACTCCTACCCAATAAGAACTTCAACAACTCACTAGTCAGGTACAACTCCTCACCCAAGCTGTATTGGTAACCCGGTGTAAAATCAAACCTTGCCATCCTAACAAGTCTTAACACCCTTAACAACACACAATGCCTTAACGCCACGACCACCGGTTGCACAAGAAGCCCATAAATGATTACACTACCCAGAAGAGACTACTAAGAATGATATTCGTGGAAGTCTCTCAAGTAATTGTTGCCATACCCATACATAGAGTAAACACTCCGAATGTACTCCCGCTAGTTAATATGGGATGGACACCGATCAATATAACCGTCATTCTATGCCAAGCTCTCAGGGTTCCCAAGAGCCCAACAGACAACAAATTAAGAGACAATCTATATATAAGCATACCTAAAGGAATGTCTATAGCCCTTATTAGTGGAGAGTTTCTTCCTTGTCCAAACACATATTGAGCACTTGACTCCCTAAAAACTATATTTCCATTAAAACAAGTTTGGGCAACTATGATGGCTTAGCCGACCTAAGAGAGCATATACAAAATATATATAGTAACTTAAAGTTGATCATCCATGATCATGACTAAATGTCTACCCAACAAGAACTTCAACAACTCACTAGTCAGGTACAACTCCTCACCCAAGCTGTATTGGTAACCCGGGGTAAAATCAAACCTTGCCATCCTAACAAGTCTTAACACCCTTAACAACACACAATGCCTTAGCGCCACGACCACCGGTTGCACAAGAAGCCCATAAATGATTACACTACCCAGAAGAGACTACTAAGAATGATATTCGTGGAAGTCTCTCAAGTAATTGTTGCCATACCCATACATAGAGTAAACACTCAGAATGTACTCCCGCTAGTTAATATGGGATGGACACCGGTCAATATAACCGTCATTCTACGCCAAGCTCTCAGGGTTCCTAAGAGCCCAACAAACAACAAATTAAGAGACAATCTATGTATAAGCATACCTAAAGGAATGTCTATAGCCCTTATTAGTGGAGAGTTTCTTCCTTGTCCAAACACATATTGAGCACTCGACTCCCTAAAAACTATATTTCCATTAAAGCAAGTTTGGGAAACTATGATGGCTTAGCCGGCCTAAAAGAGCATATACAAAATATATGTAGTAACTTGAAGTTGATCATCCATGATCATGACTCAATGTGCAAGATACTCCTTACAACCTTTAAAGGATCTGCGCATGCTTGGTATAACAACTTGGAATCTAACTCTATTGAAGGGTTCAGTGACATATGTGCCAAGCTAGTGGCACACTTTAGCACCAACATACCCGCCAATAAAAACTATATAAGATTGTTTAGTGTTGCTCAATAAGAGGGAAAGTTTACATGTGTATATTTGAGGAGATTCAACAAGGAGATGTTTAAGGTAGAAGAATTGATTGAGCCAGTGGCCTTACAACAAGGAGATGTTCAAGGTAAAAGAATTGATTGAGCCAGTGGCCTTACAAGCCTTAATAAGAGGAGTAAGAGAACATGTCATCTGGAGAAAACTTTATGCCTTACCAGATAGAAGCTTGTCTAGAGTGAAGCAATTCATGGGAAATCACATACGAGTTGAAAAAGCCAGTTTGCTATGACATAGATCTTCTTGTTTTTACAAGGACAACCAACGTGACTGACCTTCCAAGTGAAGTAATCAGGGTATTCTAAGCAAACATCTTAGTGCCATCTACAAGACATGTTTCCTCCTAAGAACCTCCCCCATACCTATATCTCAGATCACCTCAAGATATATAATCCTTGATAAAAATATAAGTTTCTTGAATATAAATAACTTATTTAAATTGACCTTTTATTTTCTCCAGATGATGGCTGAAGGCCCCTCAACACTTATCCTAGGAATGTCCAATTCTCCTAGGAAGGGATATGTCATGACGTGGCCTAGCACTGATTGTGTCGTTTCACTATTTATAATTTTGTTAGGTACTTATTTTTGTGTACTATGAATACTTAAAATTGTGTTAATAACTTCACCTTGAAATGTACTAAATGGTATGATTATATTTCTAGCATTTGATTATTGCATCTTTATTGTTATGTGTATGTGTGTGTTTATATGTGTATATATCCATCACACGTATGTTTTAAGTAAATGGAAAATGGAAAGAATATAAGATGAATTGTGAGAAACAATGTGAAAGAATCAAATGAAGAAACAATTAAATTGGTGGGTAGCTGAAGGCTACTACGTGTATATAATAGAGTTATTTGATATTGTGTTACCTAGGAGGATAAGAAAAGAACTGAGGTAATATATAAGTTATAGGGGGAAAACACTGTTGTAAATTTGGTAAACCAAAGAATCAATAATGGGATGTATTGTTAGACAGATTGCTAAAAAACATTTACCCCATTATACTCAGACATGATGATTAGAAATATAAAAGTTACATGGAAATTTCAAGTCGTTACAGTTGGTATCAAAGCTTATGATAGTGATTCAGTAGACTTTCTAACCATAGTTTTAAGACCTAGCCCGGGTTCCGGGTTTTGACTGGGTCACCGGGTTGGCCGGGTCAATTCTTTTTTTAAGAAAAAAATCAAAACGACGTCGTTTTAGTAAAAAAAAACAAAACAAAAAAAAAACAAAAGTCAACGGGTTTGCAACCGGGTCTTGCCGGGTTAACCGGGTCGCCGGGTCAACTTGTCGGGTCAGCCAGGTCACACCGGGTTTTTTCTTCCCTCGTTTTTTCTTCAACCAGCCCGGTTCCAACCCCAGGTCGGCCGGGTCTCGAGACGACCCGCCGGGCCGGGCCGGGCTTCAAAACTATGTTTCTAACTATAATTGATATGTCAAATTTATATGGTGAATTTATTATGGTATGGACTAGAAATGGAGCATGGCCCCCACCTCTAAATGGTTAATACTCGGAGGTGTTGTGAGTATAACCGATGTTCTTTCTCGTTGAACATAAGTGAATGATTTTTTTTAGTAAATTGGTTAAATTGTATGTAAAAAGAATGGATTAGAAATGAAATTGTTAAAGTGTATAATGCTTCAAATCGTACTTATATAAAAGGGAATGGCTTGGGGCTGATATAAAAGGTTTTGAGTAGATAATGACAAAAGATGACTTGTACTTTAAGATGTAATGATTTCTGTTATGATGTAGAATGAAATGGATAATAAGTAATTGATTTCTTATGAAAAATATGTGGAGATAAATGATCATAAATGATTCAAGTATATAACCCTGAAAACTAGGAGATTAGAAAGCAAATCTATGTTTACCTTCTTAGACAAAGAATTCACTTGAAGGAATAAATGGTTAGCTTAGGAATATAAAAGCAAGGTATGACCTGAATTGTTATTGCACAATGAATTTTAGTGAGAAATAACATGGACAGTAAAGACCAAACCACCTTGAACATCATGATCAATTGATAATTGATAAGAAAATTGGTGCTTCTCATTGGACTTATTCCAATGAAGACCTGAATTTCGAATATCTCACCTCTCTAGAAGATAATAAAAGTGACATCTAAGGATTGAAAAAGAAGAATAAATTTCAACTTTAAGGTTAACACTCAAAACGAAACTAAAAGAGTTCATGATTTGAAGTGATGCAAAAAAAAGGAAAAAAAAAAACAATTGTGTATGCTTGTAGGAAAGGTGAGAAATATCCGGGTTTGGTTCTAGATAGATATATGAATTCAAATTTCGAGGAAAAAATTTTATAAGGAGGGGAGAATGTAAACCCCCAGTCAAACATAGATAAATCTAGGTTAAATATGGTAGCTATTAATTGAAAAACGATAAATTAGGGAGAAAATCTTATGAATTGAGATGAACATTTCCAGGAGGTTAATTTAAAATTTAGAGAAGCTAAAGTAATAAAATAGTATGCGAAATATTAGTTAACGATAAATTGTGAAAACTCCCTAACCAGGTAAAAATAATAATTTGAAGGAGAGAATTTTGTAAATTGGGTGATATTATGTGTAAAATTAAAGGAAATATCAAATAAATCAATGCATGATCATTTACGCGAGAAACATTGAATTTCAGTATAATCCCCACGCACAATCGCATTATTGGGACTAAAAGTGGTAAGAAACTCAGAGAAATATTTTATGATAATTATGAATAGGAATCTCCAAAGAATTAGTCTAAGACTCAAGATGATTTAAGTAAATTATATGGTATGCGAAATTTTCAACTATCCAGATTACAATATTGAACGTATCTTCCAATCTAATCGTTGGATCGGACTGAAATTTTACATGGAATATTAAAACACACTATTTTAACTTAGGTTAACATTTGAGGTCGATCAGAGTTCGGGAAGACCTTGAAAATAAAAACACAGTGTCGGGTCAATGCAATAAACCAAGATTTGGGGGGGGGGATAAGTTGGGGTATAATAGTAATTGATCCATAAAACCTAATGCAACTATGTTTGCTGCTACTGTTCATGTGGAACAGTAGCTAAAAAAAGAGGAAGAGGCTTCTCTCTTGCTTTTCTTCAAAAATCATTTAAGAAATCTTTCCAAATTATGAGATTGAAGCTTGCAAATAGGTTTGTGAGGAGAGAAACACATTTAGGATGAAATTAGAAAGCTTGGTTGGAGGAGAGGAACTTGAGGGACAAGTATGGGTCATAAAAAGGAAGAACAATTGAATAAGAAATTAGTAAGAACTCTTCAATTTGAACTCGAAATTATTGATAAAAGTGTTCTTCATTAGTTTTCCTCGTTGATTTCATAGTTAGTAAATGATAATTAAAAATCCTCTTAATGTTGTGATTCTAGGGTTCTTGAAAATGTGTAGGAAATAAGAGTTTCTTTGAACATGGAGTAATGATAATGGATGTTGTGATGCATGAAAACACTCAGTATGTTTGTCAAATTTATCTTTCATGTAATTAAAATTATGATAGTTTTACTAGTCAACTTCTAGTCAAAATTACAACTTGAAAACAATGTAATTTGGAGTTGGTGTCTTTCTAAAAACATTGTAGGTATAGATGTTATTTTTTAAATGGAACTAGTCTTGACTTATTTGGAGTTTTATAACTCCAGATATGAAAAAAAACACTAAGTAAAGGTCTAGACTGACATATTACTGGACATGTTTTGGGTGCTACTATGTTAGTATAGGTTTTGGGTGTTTTTAAGCCCAATGAAAATGCTAGAAAAGCTACAGGCTGCTACTCTCCAAAGAATCTATAATCACTTAGAAACTTCTAAGTATAGGTTCACCCTATTCAGAGTATCTTTCAGTCTAGATGCATATTTTTTCTC
>Ga0307508_10006274_pt1 | contig 11195 bp, 12 predicted proteins | sample 9_EM_MG_FD_203089 | JGI IMG/M metagenome (GOLD analysis project Ga0307508, IMG submission 203089) | Populus trichocarpa ectomycorrhiza microbial communities from riparian zone in the Pacific Northwest, United States - 9_EM | ecosystem: Host-associated > Plants > Roots > Unclassified | place...
AGCTCGGTTTCGTACGCGCCCGCAGTCCCTGTTGACTCGGTAAACGTCACTGAAAGCAGCGTAGTGGAGGAATCAAAAATAATCAACGAGACTGCCTACACTACTGATGTCCGGATTGATCAGCGCAAACAGTCCCAGTTGACTCGGAAATCATCACCGACAATGAGTCTCTTCCAACACGAAAATCACCACCAGAACTGCTTCCCCAGTTGATCCCTGGATTTGTCTCTGCGCACATTCCCTTTGACTCGGTAATCGTCACCGAAAACTGAGTCTCTGCCGCCTTGGAAATTTTCGCCGAAACTGCTTCCCCAGCTGAAGCTCGGTTTCGCACGCGCGCACAGTCCCTGTTGACTCCGAAATCATCACCGACAATGAGTCTCTTCCAACTTGAAAATCATCACCAGAACTGCTTCCCCAGCTGATGCCTGGATTTGTCTCTGCGCACATTCCCTTTGACTAGGTAATCGTCACCGAAAACGGAGTCGGTGCCGCCTTGGAAATTGTCGCCGAAACTGCTTCCCCAGCTGATGATTGGTTTTCTATGCGCGCGCAGTCCTTGTTGATTCGGTAATCGTCACTGAAAGCAGCGTAGTGGAGGAATAAAAAATAATCAACGAGACTGCCTCCACAGCTGATGTCCGGATTGATCAGCGCAAACAGTCCCATTTGACTCCGAAATCATCACCGATAATGAGTATCTTCCAACTTGAAAATCATCACCAGAACTGCTTCCCCAGCTGATGCCTGGATTTGTCTCTCGGCACATTCCCTGTTGACTCGGTAATCGTCACCGAAAAGAGAGTCGCAGCCGCCTTAGAAATTGTCGACAAAACCGATTCCCCGGCTGATGATTGGTTTTCTATGCGCGCGCAGTCCTTGTTGACTCAGTAATAAACCATGTTGACTCATTAATCCTTGTTGACTCGGTAAGCGTCACCGAAAACAGAGTCGCAGCCGCCTTGGAAATTATCGACAAAACCGATTCCCCAGCTGATGATTGGTTTTCTATGCGCGCGCAGGCCTTGTTGACTCGATAATAATCCATGTTGACTCATTAATCCCTGTTGACTCGATAATCGTCACCGAAAACTGAGTCACTGCCGCCTTGGAAATTGTCGCCGAAACTGCTTCCCCAGCTGAAGCTCGGTTTTGTACGCGCGCACAGTCCCTGTTGACTCTGTAATCGTCATTGAAAGCAGCGTAGTGGAGGAATCAAAAATAATCAACGAGACTGCCTCCACATCTGATGTCCGGATTGATCAGCGCAAACAGTCCCAGTTGACTTGGAAATCATCACCGACAATGAGTCTCTTCCAAATCGAAAATCACCACCAGAACTGCTTCCCCAGCTGATGCCTGGATTTGTCTCTACGCACATTCCCTATTGACTCGGTAAGCGTCACCGAAAACAGAGTCGCAGCCGCCTTGGAAATTGTCGACAAAACCGATTCCCCAGCTGATGATTGGTTTTCTATGCGCGCCCAGTCCTTGTTGACTCGGTAATAATCCCTATTGACTCGGTAATCGTCACCGAAAACTAAGTCGCTGCCGCCTTGGAAATTGTCGCCGAAACTGCTTCCCCAGCTGAAGCTCGGTTTCGTACGCGCCCGCAGTCCCTGTTGACTCGGTAAACGTCACTGAAAGCAGCGTAGTGGAGGAATCAAAAATAATCAACGAGACTGCCTACACTACTGGTGTCCGGATTGATCAGCGCAAACAGTCCCAGTTGACTCCGAAATCATCACCGACAATGAGCCTCTTCCAACTTGAGAATCATCACCAGAACTGCTTCCCCAGCTGATGCCTGGATTTGTCTCTGCGCACATTCCCTTTGACTAGGTAATCGTCACCGAAAAATGAGTCACTGCCGCATTGGAAATTTTCGCCGAAACTGCTTCCCCAGCTGAAGCTCGGTTTCGTACGCACGCATAGTTCCTGATGACTCGGTAATCCTCATGGAAAGCAGCGTAGTGGAGGAATCAAAAATAATCAACGAGACTGCCTCCACATCTGATGTCCGGATTGATCAGCGCAAACAGTCCCAGTTGACTCGGAAATCATCACCGACAATGAGTCTCTTCCAACTCGAAAATCACCACCAGAACTGCTTCCCCAGTTGATCCCTGGATTTGTCTCTGCGCACATTCCCTTTGACTCGGTAATCGTCACCGAAAACTGAGTCTCTGCCGCCTTGGAAATTTTCGCCGAAATTGCTTCCCCAGCTGAAGCTCGGTTTCGCACGCGCGCACAGTCCCTGTTAACTCCGAAATCATCACCGACAATGAGTCTCTTCCAACTTGAAAATCATCACCAGAACTGCTTCCCTAGCTGATGCCTGGATTTGTCTCTGCGCACATTCCCTGTTGACTCGGTAATCGTCATCGAAAACAGAGTCGCACCCGCCATGGAAATTGTCGACAAAACCGATTCCCCAGCTGATGATTGGTTTTCTATGCGCGCATAGTGCTTGTTGACTCGGTAATAATCCATGTTGACTCGTTAATCCCTGTTGACTCGATAATCGTCACCGAAAACTGAGTCGCTGCCGACTTGGAAATCATCGCCGAAACTGCTTCCCCAGCTGAAGATCGGTTTCATACGCGCGCACAGTGCCTTATGACTCGGTAATCGTCACTAAAAGCAGCGTAGTGGAGGAATAAAAAATAATCAACGAGACTGCCTCCACAGCTGATGTCCGGATTGATCAGCGCAAGCAATCCCAGTTGACTCGGAAATCATCACCGACAATGAGTATCTTCCAACTCGAAAATCATCACCAGAAGTGCTTCCCCAGCTGATGCCTGGGTTTGTCTCTCGCACAATCCCTGTTGACTCGGTAAGCGTCACCGAAAATAGAGTCGCTGCCGACTTGGAAATTTTCGACGAAACCGCTTCCCCAGCTGATGCTTCGTTCCATATAGGCACACAGTCCTTGTTGACTCTGTAATAATCCCTGTTGACTCGGTAATCCCTGTTTACTCGATAATCATCACCGAAAACATAGTCGCTGCCGACTTGGAAATCTTCAATGAAACTGCTTCCCTAGATGAAGATCGGTTTCGTACGTGCGCACAGTCCCTATTGACTCGGTAATCGTCACCGAAAGCAGCGTAGTGGACAACTCAGAAATAGTCCACGACACTCCCTCCACAGCTGACGTCGGGATTGTCGGCGCAAACAATCCTAGTTGACTCGGAAATAATCACCGACAATGAGACTCTTCCAGCTCGAAAATCATCACCAGAACTGCTTCCCCAGCTGATGCCTGGATTTGTCTCTGCGCACAATCCCTGTTGACTGGTAACCGTCACCGAAAACGGAGTCGCTGCCGCCTTGGAAATTGTCGATGAAACCGCTTCCCCAGCTGATGCTTGGTTCCGTATGCGCGCACAGTCCTTGTTGACTCGATAAGAATCCCTATTGACTCGATAATAACTATTGACTCGATAATCGTCACCGAAAACGAAGTCGCTGCCGACTTGGAAATCGTTGCCGAAACTGCTTCCCCAACTGAAGCTCGGTTTCGTACACGCGCATAGTTCCTGATGACTCGGTAATCGTCACTGAAAGCAGGGTAGTGGAGGAATAAAAAATAATCAACCAGACTGCCTCCACAGCTGATGTCCGGATTGATCAGCGCAAACAGTCCCAGTTGACTCGAAAATCATCACCGACAATGAGTCTCTTCCAACTTGAAAATCATCACCAGAACTGCTTCCCCAGCTGATGCCTGGATTTGTCTCTGCGCACATTCCCTGTTGACTCGGTAAGCGTCACCGAAAACAGAGTCGCAGCCGCCTTGGAAATTGTCGACAAAACCGATTCCCCGGCTGATGATTGGTTTTCTATGCGCGCACAGTCCTTGTTGACTCGGTAATAATCCCTGTTGACTCGGTAATCCCTGTTGACTCGGTAATCGTCACCGAAAACTGAGTCGCTGCCGCCTTGGAAATTGTCGCCGAAACTGCTTCGCTAGCTAAAGCTCGGTTTCATACGCGCGCACAGTCCCTGTTGACTCAGTAATCGTCACTGAAAGGAGCGTAGTGGAGGAATAAAAAATAATCAACGAGACTACCTCCACAGCTGATGTCCGGATTGATCAGCTCAAACAGTCCTAGTTGACTCGGAAATCATCACCGACAATGAGTCTCTTCCAACTTGAAATTCATCACCAGAACTGCTTCCCCAGCTGATGCCTGGATTTGTCTTTGCGCACATTCCCTGTTGACTCGGTAAGCGTCACCGAAAACAGAGTCGCAGCCGCCTAGGAAATTGTCGACAAAACTAATTCCCCAGCTGATGCTTGGTTACGTATGCGCGCACAGTCCTTGTTGACTCGGTAATAATCCCTATTGACTCGGTAATCACTGTTGACTCGATAATCGTCACCGAAAATGAAGTTGCTGCTGACTTGGAAATCGTAGCCGAAACTGCTTCCCCAGCTGAAGCTCGATTTAGTACGCGCGCACAGTCCCTATTGACTCGGTAATTATCACTGAAAGCAGTGTAGTGGACGACTCAGAAATAATCAACGAGACTGCCTCCACAGCTGACGTCGGGATTGGTCAGCACAAACAATCCCAGTTGACTTGGAAATCGTCACCGACAATGTCTCTACCAACTCGAAAATCGTCACCAGAACTACTTCCCCAGCTGATACCTGGTTTTGTCTGTGCACACAATCCCTCTTGACTCAGTAATTGTCACCGAAAACTGAGTCGCTGCCGACTTGGAAATTGTCGACGAAACCGCTTCCCTAGATGATGCTTGGTTCCGTATGCACGCACAGTCCTTGTTGACTCGGTAATAATCCCTGTTGACTCGGTAATCCAAGTTGACTCGATAATTGTCTCCGAAAACTGAGTCGCTGCCGACTTGGAAATCGTCGCCGAAACTACTTCCCCAGCTGAAGCTCGGTTTTGTACGCGCGCACAGTCTCTATTGACTCGGTAATCGTCATCGAAAATAGTGTAGGGAACGACTTAGAAATAATCAACGAGACTGCCTCCACAGTTGACGTCCAGATTGATCAGCGCACACAGTCCCAGTTGACTCGGAACTCGTCACCGACAATGAGTCTCTACCAACTCAAAAATCATCACCAGAACTGCTTCCCCAACTGATGCCTGGTTTTGTCTGTGCGCACAATCCCTGTTGACTCGATAATCGTCACCGAAAACTGAGTCGCTGCCGACTTGGCTATCGTCGCCGAAACTGCTTCCCCAGCTGAAGCTCGGTTTTGTACGCGCGCACAGTCTCTATTGACTCGGTAATCGTCATCGAAAATAGTGTAGGGAACGACTTAGAAATAATCAACGAGACTGCCTCCACAGTTGACGTCCAGATTGATCAGCGCACACAGTCCCAGTTGACTCGGAACTCGTCACCGACAATGAGTCTCTACCAACTCAAAAATCATCACCAGAACTGCTTCCCCAGCTGATGCCTGGTTTTGTCTGTGCGCACAATCCCTGTTGACTCGGTAATCCTCACCGAAAACGGAGTCGCTGCCGCCTTGGAAATTGTCGACGAAACCGCTTCCGCAGTTGATGCTTGGTTTTGTATGCGCGCATAGTCCTTGTTGACTCGGTAATAATCCCTGTTGACTCGGTAATCCATGTTAACTCGATAATCGTCACCGAAAACTGAGTCGTTGCCGACTTGGAAATCATCGTTGAAACTGCTTCCCAAGCTGAAGCTCGGTTTTGTACGCGCGCATAGTCCCTGTTGACTTGGTAATAATCCCTGTTGACTCAATAATCGTCACCGAAAACGTAGTCGCTGCCGACTTGGAAATCGTCGCCGAAACTGCTTCCCAAGCTGAAGCTCGGTTTAGTACGCACGCACAGTCCCTATTGACTCGGTAATCGTCACCGAAAGCAGCGTAGTGGACGACTCAGAAATAATCAACGACACTCCCTCCACAGCTGACGTCGGGATTGATAAGCGCAAACAGTCCCAGTTGACTCGGAAATCGTCACCGACAATGAGTCTTGTCGGGTTATTTATTACTTTGACACTCCTGTACTTGGGATAAGACATCAACTCTTTGATCGTGTCACTAAGCATGACATTCCATCCTCAAACAGATGGTCAATCTGAAATGACCATTCAAACTCTTGAGGATCTCTTAAGGTCCTGTGTGTTAGAGTTTGGTGGCAATTGGGAAGATCTCTTGCCATTGATGGAGTTTACTTATAATAATAGCCATCAAGCTACTATTGGTATGGCTCCATATGAAGCATTGTATGGGAGGAAATGTTGTACCCTAATTTGTTGGGATGAAGTAGGAGAAATGAAGCTTTTGGAACCTGAAACGGTACAACTAACAATTGACAAGGTGAGGGTGATTAGAAAGAGGATGGATGAAGCCTAAGATAGACAGAAAAGTTACGCAGATAGCCGAAGAAGGCCTTTGGAATTCCATGTGGGGGATAAGGTGTTTTTAAAGGTGGCGCCTTGGAAAGGCATCATTTGATTTGGAGTAAAAGGAAAATTAGCCCCGAGATATATTGGCCCTTTTGAGATTATGGAAAAAATCGGGTCAGTTGCCTATCGATTTGAGTTGCCTGCACATTTGGATAAGATTCACAATGTGTTCCATGTATCATTGTTGTGAAAGGCCAAGATAGACCCCTCACAGGTATTGCCACAAGTTCTTATGAAGATTAAATGGGATCTAACCTTGGAAACTAAGCCCATCAAGATCTTGGATCGAGATGAGAAAGTGTTGAGGAATAAGAGAGTTCCTTTGGTGAGAGTATTGTGGAGAAGCTCTCGAATAGAAGAAGAAACATGAGAAAGAGAATCTGAGATGAAGGAGAAGTTTCCGCATCTATTCTTCGATATAGGTACGTAATAGAGTTCCTTTGGTGAGAGTATTGTGGAGAGCTCTCGAATAGAAGAAGAAACATGGGAAAGAGAATCCAAGATGAAGGAAAAGTTTCCACATCTATTCTCTGATATAGGTATGTAAGAGAGTTCCTTAGGTGAGAGTATTGTGGAGAAGCTCTCGAATAGAAGAAGAAACATGGGAAAGAGAATCCAAGATGAAGGAGAAGTTTCCACATCTATTCTCTAATATAGGTATGTAAGAGTATGTAACTTGAATTTCGAGGATGAAATTTCTATTAGGAGGGGAGAATGTAAACCCGGGAAATAAATGTTGGCGTAAATTCTAAACTAAATAAATGGAAAATAAAAGTGAAGAAATTCATGTACAAGTTTTAAATAAAACAGGAATTCGAAAATTTTCAGATATAAATTTTCGGATGAAATATTTTGAGGCATTATAAATTGACCCATAAATATTGAGGGTTGAATTAAATTAAAAAAAATAAACTAAACAAAAAAAATTAGGGGTAGAATTAGAAGAAATAAAAAGAGCTATAACTTAATTATAAGAAGAACATACAGTAACACACCCAAAAGAGATGGGGCCTAAGTGCAAATAAGAGAAATTATAGAGCATAAATACTCCTCTTCTTTGCTCACCAAAAATCTGCAGCAACCATAAGAAAAAGGGAGGGAGTTTTTGTATCCATTCTTGCAAAATCAAGAGGAGATGATGAGGATCAGCCCAACACCAAGCGTAATCATGCCAACGACCCATTGGAGGTGCCAATTGGGCCAATTACAAGAGCTAGGGCAAAGAAGCTTAAATAAGCATTGAATAGGCTTGGTCAGAACATATAGTGCAAGATGAACCTAGAGAAGCTTGCGACATCTAAGGAGCATGAAGGACAACCTCTAATTAATGTAATTCAAATCCAAGAATAGCCCAATTCATGTGGAACAAGGGGCTGATGTGTCTGGCCCCATACCAGCCTTGTTAGGCTTGTTTTTCCTAATGATACAAAGGATGTGGCAGCTTGTTTTGAGAATCTCCTAGCTCTACAAGGAACTTTAATGGGCTGCAATATAGTTTCCAAGTGTGGCAAGGATTCATAAATGTTTCAGAATCCTTTTCTTACAATGATTCCTTATTCATTCTAGCTACAATAAGGAAAGAAGACTTTAGAATTAATTCTACCTTCAAATCATATTTCCTAGTCTATTTAGGACATCTTAAGGGTGACAAATCTGATCCTATCATATTTAGGATATTAAATTTGGATTTATTATTTCTATTATTATTTTCCTTTTAGTTAAGGGTTTTATTTATATTATTTGGGTTTAATTGTAAGTGAGCCTCATATAAGTCCATATAAGGGGTTCATTAGGTTTTATTTTAGTCTAGAATCAGTATAAATAAAGGTATAACCAGACATGTAAGGGTTACGTAATTTTCAAAACCCATCCAAGATTACGGGATTTGATGTGAACCTCTTGATCACGCGGTAAAGCAACACACACGCAAAGACACCAATTCTCGAAAAGCCAAGTAAATAATGTTTGATAGGAGTGTGACATAATGATAACTTGTACCTAGGCACCAGCACTATTGGAAACAAAAACCCCTACCCAACGAATATCGATTCACGAACAAGTATAAGGATGACGCCACGAAGTCAGTTGTTCTTCGATAAGTTGTTATTCAGTTCTTTAGAGAACCAAGGAAGAGAGATTATCCCACCAACACACAACAATAGCGACAAACAATAAGTTTTATTAAACTAAATTATCTAACCTTACATGTCTTGTTATGCCTTTATTGTTTCTGACTCTAGACTGAAACAAACTCTAATGGACCCCTTATGTGGACTTATATGATGCTCACTTACACTTAAACCCAAATAATGTAAATAAACCCTAAACTAAGAAGAAAATAATAATAATAATTTCGAATTTAATATCCTAAATATGATATGATCAGATTTGCTGCCCCTTTAGAAGTCTCATATAAGCTAGGAGAATCAAATATGAAGTTGCCTACTCTTTAGTTTCCTTGTTTGCAAAGTATTCTTAGCTTACTTGAAAACTTATTTAATGAGGATAGAATACTTGTTTCCATACACCATAAGGATTCCACATTAATATGGAGTCCATACCACACATGGAAACTATGTTGTTGCCCATTAAATATCCTTGCAAGACTAGGAAATTCCCAAAACCAGTTGTCACATCCTTGTAGGAAAAGATTCCTAGCCAAATAGGAAGTCCGCAAGTTAAAAGGAAGTAAACAACAAAATTCATACAGCCTTTGTTGACCAGTATTTCCATGCCTTTCCAAACTTCGATTGACCTGAAAGTTTAACCTAAGGTAGGACAACATGTCCGAAGACTCCACATAAAATTTCAGCCTAATCCAACTGTCGAATTGAGAATTATGATTGTTGCCGTAAAACTGGACAGTTGCGCATTTTACGTTAGAATCCGAATCTGATTGTTTTTTCATTACTCGAATCGTATCAGGTTTATAGGTAGAACAAACACTTGTGGGCAAGAAATTAACAAGAAGAGAGGAGAGAGGGCTGGCTGTCAATAGAAAAGGAGGGAGTCAAAAAGTTTCGACTTGTTGAAGATCGAAACCTTGATTCTCACTAAGTAAAGAGTTCCAAACATGGTCCTATATGTTATTTCAAATTCGATTGCGAATTGATGTTTTAATGTTGAATTTTAGATTAGGGTTCTTAGACTTGAATTGGGGAAAATGTATTAATTGTTAGAATTGAGTTAATTCATGTGTTATATGTGATTGGGGGCATGAAATTATGAAGATTTATCAAAGGAAATGTATGGGTTACTAAGTAATGGGTGGCAGGCTATACGAAGAGGAAAGGGGGGGATTGTGGTTTCCTTATTGAATCTATTATAATAGGTTGTTTATGAAGTGAATGTGTGTGTGTGAGTTGAATGAAATTAGCATGAAAGGAATGAGAGACTCTTGGTTCCTTAAGGTCATGCTTTCGGCCAATTATGTATCAAAAGGGGAGGATGTTTAATTCAACACATTTAGCTTGATAACGTGTGTTTAATTGTGTCGAAATAAGGAAAGATACATATTGAAATAACAAGGATTGTGTTTAAAAAAACTTTGTTCAAAAAGTTAGTAAATCGATGAAAATATTCTATTTTGACGTTAAGAGGGAAGATTGTAATAAATAGAGCAAATTGACTCCTAAAAGATATTTTGACACTCTTATATGGTATGTGATATGGTTAGGGGTTGAGATAAAAGAGGGAAAGTTGAATTGTAAATGTTGTGTGTAAATGGAAAGGTTGATGAATCTGGACAGATTCGTCTCCTAACTTTCGGAGAGAATTTGGGTAAGAGGATGAGGGAATTAGGATCAAGTTCCTTTATAGAAATTGTAGTTTTGAATGTTGACTAACTAAAGAAATTAGTCTTGCTCAATTTGGAGCTATAGAACTCCTGTTATGGGTCACTAACCAATATTAGGTCATGACAGACCCTGGAGAGCAGGAGGTCTGATTCTTTGATGAGTAAGTTTGAGTGTCTTGGGGGCAGAACTAGGTTCTCCTTCCTTCAGGGGACTGCAATGTTGTGTCTCATCTTTCTAAAGAGACCAGCCTCGCTTGAAACAGAGTTTTAGAGCTTCGGATATAGTCAAAAATCTGAGGAAAGGTCAAAATGCGACCTCTACTGACAGATTTGAAAAGTCGCTAAAGCAACTATCTAAACACGTTAAGGGTGAAAAGTGGGTTCTTTCACTTTGAGGAACGTGTGATATTACATTTTAATTTCCAAAAGAGCCATATTCAAAATAAAAATTTGAAATGATAACTATGGTCGGACAAAGAATGACGATATTAATGGATGAAATGAGAAAACGTAAAATATAAAGAAATGAATAATTGAAAGAAAGACCTGTATTGGTTATTAATATGATTATTATGAAATGTATCCTTAAATGAGGATAATTTATGAGATATGCCTATGATTATAGAAGGGACCACAGACATGGTGCAGCCGGAGAGCACGAGTAGAGCTTCTACTACAGGTAGGTGATCTGCACCTATGCTTCTTAGTTAAATTTCATGATTTATTATTTTATTGAGATGAAATGTGAATTAGCGATTGATTAGTACTTAAAAGTGCATTTTTATCAAGGTTTTATATCATCATTTTGCACTTGAAGTATCAATAACTCCTTAACTAAAACATGTTTTATAATAACATATCTAATAATATAAGATACCTTTAATTTATGATAAATGTTCATCTTAAATGCAGGCCTATCACATAAATGAAAGAATTGATTGATGAGTTGAAGTACTGAAATTGAAAG
>Ga0307508_10006275_pt1 | contig 11195 bp, 8 predicted proteins | sample 9_EM_MG_FD_203089 | JGI IMG/M metagenome (GOLD analysis project Ga0307508, IMG submission 203089) | Populus trichocarpa ectomycorrhiza microbial communities from riparian zone in the Pacific Northwest, United States - 9_EM | ecosystem: Host-associated > Plants > Roots > Unclassified | place...
ACTCACCCCATGATCGAGCTGCGGCCGGATGGAAAGACCTTTCGAATTTATGGAGCAAAGTGGATCACTTACGCCGCTACCCACGAGCCTCCCGCTCCGCTCCCGGCGCGAGGGGCTGAACGGTTACGGGCTCAGGGCCATGAGGCAAGTTGCGCAATCTGCGTTCGTGGCGGCGCCCGCCTGCACGCAAGCGCCAAGGTCGCCGGCAATGGCGGTCTTGGCGCCGGTGATACTGCCGGCGGCGTCCGCCTCGCTCTTGCAGGTCGTAGGATCGTAGCCAGCGGCTCCGAAAGGACCGCATTTGGCGCCAAAAATGGCCGAAATGAGCGCTTATGTCAACTTCTGACGTTGCCACAACGCTGGCTGCAACAGCGGCCACGCCCGATCGCATTTAGATGCCCTATTCTCCGGCGATCTCCCGGCACCAAGTTCTTTCTTCCGTCGCGGGTTGGTCGACACCGAACCCGAACGACTTCGAAGATTGGCTTAGACTCGCCGCATGGGACTCTTGACCTTCAGCATCAACGTCACCCTGGACGGCTGCGTCGACCACCAGGAGGGAATCGCTGACGACGAGACACACGCCTTCTTCGCCCGCCTCATGGACGAGGGCGGGGCGATGCTGTGGGGCCGCGTCACCTACGAGATGATGGAGAGCTACTGGCCGGCGGTCGCCCGCGGCGACGTGGAGGCGCCGCCGGCGATGCGCGAGTGGGCGGTCAAGCTGGAGGCCAAACCGAAGTACGTGGCGTCGTGGTGCCCCAGATCTTGTTGAATGGGGGTGCGCAGTGGCGGAGGGGGCGGCGGGAGCATCGGACTTTGCCTGGACATCAATGACCACGCCGCTGGCTTGCAGCAACGCAGCCTTCAAGGCCGCCTGATCGGAGCCGACCTTTCCGCCATCCACCGCGACGCCCGCTGCAGACACCTCGCCGCGCACCCGCCGACCGCTCGCCGCGTCATCGGACAGAGGCGATGCGACGGGTCCGGGGACATCCGGCGCCACCTCGCGCGTCGGGGTCGCCGCCGGAGGGACCGCGAGGCAGCTCTCAAGGCTCAACACGCTCCCAACAACGCCCGCCACTCGACGTCCACGCCACATGAAGCGGCTTGTAGCATATGGGCCCGCTTCTGGGCGTGGACCGAAAGCGCCTGCTTGCCCGCTGTGGGGGGGCGCAGAATTTGGTCCGCGCGCTCGCGAACCTCGGGGAGGATGAGCGGCGTGCAGTTGTCGCGGCCGCCTATGGCCAGCTGCACGAGCCACAGCACATGAAACTTGTCGGCGACGAGCTGCACGTTCGGGAAATCCCGAGCGAAGCTGCGGTAGCCGTCCGACAAGTCGAGCGCGACCCATCCTTCTAAGTCAATAGGCGTAAAGAGTGGAACCGGCGGGCACGTAGAGGTGATTGTTGGCGGCGGCCATGCCAGTAAGTGGCCCCACGACGTTCATTTCGTCGGGCGCGGGCGCGGGCGCGTCGAGCATGTCGCGCGACAGCTCTTGACCGCTTTCAGCCGAGAAGACCACGAGCTCACCCCTGCTCCCGCCGACGACGACCTGGTCACCGACAACCAACGGCGCGTTCGTAGCCTCGACGCCCGTGGCGGTCCACAGCACGGCGGGCTGCGCGCTGTTCGTGGCGATCAACTTGCCGGCATTGACGATGAACACCTTCGATTTGGCTCCAGCCGGGATTGGCGACGCCGAGAAGGTGCCAAGAAGCTTGCCGCTCGTAGCGTCGAGGATGAGGTTGCCCTCGGCCCAGTCCCGCGCGTAGAGCACGGAGCCGAAGCGCGCGACCGTACGACCTCCACCGCCTTCGCACGAACCCGAGTAGTGCCAGAGCAAGCTACCAGTCGTCGGCGCGAACGAGTAAGCCTGTGTGCAGGCGTAGGAAACGATGACGCCCGAATCACTCACCGCCGGAGAGCTATTGTCGCCGTTTTCGACTTGGCCCGTCCATAGGACACGGCCCGAGTTGCCGGCGACCGCGTAGACGGTGCCGCCGCTGCCCGCGCCGCCGACGAAGATACGTCGGCCAAATGCCGTGGGTGGAGACGAGAACGAATATTGCCCGGGCAGCTGTTGTGTCCAGAGCAACATACCACTTTGGGCGTCGAAGGCCTGCATCTGCCCGTCGTAGTTGATCGTGAACACCCGACCGAGCGAATACGTTGCGCCTGACCAGTAGTGAGTACCGCCGAGCGAGGTGGGCCCCCAAGCTATGCTGCCGGTTTCTTCGTCGAGCGCGTACAGGTCGGAGCCGTACGCCTTCAGTGACCCGACCGTGACGAAGATGCGTCCGCCGGCGACCAGCGGATAGGAGATCTCGGGGCTTTGAAACGTGTGCACCCAACGCCGCTTGAGCGGCAGGCTAAGCTTGTCGCCAGGCTGCGAGCCGTCGTGCAGCGAGTCAATTTGGTAGGCCACAGCTTCGGAGCCCTTGGCTGCTGGTGGGTCGGGCCAGTCGTTCTCGAGATCGGCGTCTTCGTCATGGCCGCCCGTCCCGCCAGACCCGCCGCCGGCGAGGCTAGCGGAGCCGGAGCTGCCCATCTCAACGCCGACAGACCCGCTCCGAGCACTGCCCGGGTCAGCCGGCGACGCGCCACCTCGCGCAGCCCTCGAACCGCCGGCACCAAGACCGCCGTTGCTGTAGGTGCTCAGCAAATCGTTCCCGATGGTGCGCCCGCCACAACCGCTGAGGCTGCATATCGCCAAGAGCGCCCCCGAACGAACTACCGCCCACCTTTGACTGAATCGCATGACCTAACGACTATACCGTTTCCAGGCTGACCGGCGGAGCCTTAGATGACCCCCAGCTCGATGGCGCGCAGGACCGCTCGGGTCCGGTCACGTACGCCCAGCTTGCTAAAGATGCTCGACGCTTGATTCTTCACCGTCGCTTCGGCCGTGCCGAGGGCGACGGAGATCTCTCGGTTGCTGTGGCCTGCGGCGATGAGTCGCAGGATGTCGAGCTCGCGCTTGGTGAGCGCGACGGGGATGGGCGAGGCGGGGACGCTGGTCGCGAGGCGGGCGAGGCCGCGAACGACACGCTCAGTGACGGCAGGGTTGATGAGTGTTCCTCCCGCCGCGACGGTGCGCACGGCCTCGGCGAGTTGCTCGAGCGAGACGTCTTTGAGGAGGAAGCCGCGAGCGCCGAGCTTTATCGCTTCGATCGCGACCGCGTCGTCGTCGAACGTCGTAAGGAGGATACAGGGCGGCCGTGACTTCATTGCTGCTAGCGCGGCCAGAAGCTCGACACCGGTCTTACATGGCATATGGACGTCCAGGAGCGCGACATCGACGGCGATCGTCGTCAGGATGCGGAGCCCCTCGTCTCCGTCAGACGCCTCCGCGACGACGCGGATGTCCGGGGTGAGCTCGAGCAGGCCCTTGATGCCCTGCCGCACCAGTGTCTGGTCATCTGCGAGCGCGACGCGGATCACGGAGTGCCCGCCCGTGCGGGCAGGAGCGCGCGTAGAGTGAGACCTACGCCCGGCTGCGCCTCGACCTCAATCTTGCCGCCCAACCCTTCGATCCTCTCCCTCAGTCCCGAGAGGCCGTGCCCCGCCCTAAGCTCCGCTGTGCCTCGCCCGTCGTCCCTCACGGTCACGGCGACGGTGTCGTCCCTCGTCTCTATCGGCCTCCTCGCTGGCAGGCAAGTTCCAGTGCGCGAGGGCCACGACGTGGTGTCGCCAAGAGGAGTGCGGAGCGAAGACGCCGTGGAAGCGCACGAGCGGATGACGCGGGGGTGGGATCAGGGCGCAGAGTCGGGCCAAAAACTGAACCGGGCTCAGCAACCGCCACGAGCGGGCGTTTCGCGGGGTTTGGGAGGGGGCGGCGCTGGTCGCTTCGCGGAGTTTGGAATCGCAAGCCGCAGGTTCTTGCTTCCGTCGCCACCGCGGCGCGGACGCGAGCCTACCTCTTCTGGTTGTTCAGCGCTGCGAGCGCCTTCTCGGCTTCGGCGTGGGCGGGATGACCTTTGGGAGCTTGGTCGAGAAAGCGCTGGTAGAGGGGCAATGCGTCGGCGGGCCGTTTGAGGAAGTCGGCGTAGAGGACGGCCAGGTTGTAGGTCGCGTCGAGGTTCTTCGGCTCGCGGTCGAGCACGCCCTTGATGAGCTTTTCGGCTTCGAGGAAGGGCGCGGTTTCTTCGCGTTTGCCCTGCGCGCGACGCGCGGCTGCCAGACCCAGCGCGGCCGAGGTGTTGTCAGGCTCGATCTCGAGCACCTGGCGGAATTGTTCGGCCGCCTTGTCGTAGATGCCGGCTTCGAGCAGTACCGTGGCGACGTTCAGGCGCGCCGTCGCATCCTTCGGATCCAGCTCGCTGGCCTTGGCGAAATGTCGGAAGGCCACCGCATCGTCGCCCTGATTCAGCTTGACCAGGCCCGCGGTGCGCTCGGCAATCGCGCTCTTGGTGTCGGCCTTCAACGCCTCTTCGCTGAGCAGCTCGGCGGTGTCGAGCTCGCCCTTGTCCAGGTACGAGAGCGCCAGCTCGGAGAGCGCGCGCGGATCGTTGGCGTGACGCACCAGCACCTGCTGCGCCTGCGCGATCGCTTCATCGATCTTCTCGCTCTCGCGCAGCGCCCCGATCAGCGCTACCGGCGCATAGCTCGCGCCGGGATTCTCTTTGACGAACGGTTGGAGCGCGTCGACGGCGCCTTGCGGGTCGCCGCGGCGACGCCGCACTTCTGACAGCGCGAGCGCGACGTCTTCGGCGTTGGGCGCGAGCTGCTGCGCGGTCGCCAAATGGCGCTCAGCGGTGCCGAGATCGCCCTTGTCGGCCAGCAAAATGCCCAAGTTGTAGTGCGCTTCCCACAGGCCGGCGTCGGCCTTGACGGCTTCTTCGAGCAGGCCAATCGCGCGATCTTTGCCGGTCGAGTCCTTGGCGGCTTGCACGCCCTGCACCATTTTGCCGAGCGCCACCGGGTTGGCCGGCGCGAGCGTCGGCGCTTCGACCTTTTGCTGGGACTTGCCACAAGCGCCGAGGCAAACCGCGATCAGCAGCGCTGCCGCGAACGACGAAAGGAGGCGTTTCACTTCTTGTCCTCCTTGGCCTTGGCATCGGGTTTGTCTTTGGTTTTCGCGGCATCCTTGGCGTCGGTCGACGGCAGCAGGAACTTGTCACTGCGGCCACCCGCGCCGCGGCGCGTCGCGTCGATCAGCGGCGGCAAGGGCGAGGGCCCTTGCGAGCGGATCTCGAAGCCTTGCTCCTTGAGTGGCGGATACAGCTCGGAGTTCAGGCGCCCGAGCGCATCGCGCATCTTGGCGGTCCAAGAGTTGAAGATGCCAAGCTCGATGGCCTTGTGCCAGCCGCTCTCGTACGCCTCCAGGCTGCGCTCTTCGATCGGCACCACGAATTCGTCGATCGACTGCTGGTACAAGTCTTTCTCGTCCACGCTCAAGTTGGCGGGCGGCGGCGAGCTGAGCAGCGCCTTCGAGAACGACTCGTACGTCACGCCAATCTGGTAGAGCGCGGCCGTCGTCCACTCGGCGGCGCCGATTTCAGCCGTCGAAAGAAAGGTCTCGGCGGCTTTCTTGAGCAGCTCACTCTTGGATTTCAGCCTAGATTTCAGCTGCTTCACGTCGCCTTCGATCTTCACGTCTTGAAACTTCTTCAGGATGACTTCGCCCTGCATGTAGCGGGCTTTGGCGGCGTAGTACTTGCCGCGATCATCGACCGCGCTCTTGCGCGCCTTGTAGATCGAGATGGCCCGATCGAGCGCCGCACCGGCTGCGCGTTCATCGTCGCCTTTGACGGTCGCGAGCCGCACCAGCGCCTCGATCTGCGCTCCCACGCTGCGCGCGCTCTTCGAGTAGGCGTCGTACAGCGCGGCCGCGTCGGCTAGCTTCTTGGCCTTCTCGTGGGCCTTGCCCATCAAGAACGTGACTTCGTCGGCGCTCTCGTCGCGCGGGTAGTACTTTTTGAACTTTTGCCCGCTCTCGATGGCCTTGTCGTGCTCGCCGACGGTGGTGCGCAGCAACACGGCGTTGTACGCGGCGTCTTTGTGGTGCGGACTCTTGGGCCAACTGTCGGTCAGAACGGCGTCGTAATCGGCAGCCTCACTGAACAGACCGACTTCTTGGTAGGTGGTCGCGGCGATCCAGATGCCTTCCGCCGCTTCTTCGCGCTGGCGGTGGTTGTCGACCAGGATCTTGGCAGCCGCCGCCAGCGTCCCGAGGTCGGCCGCGCGGCGCGCCTCGACCTCGGCATTGACGGCAGCCTGAGCCGCGCGCTGTTCTTTCGGAAATTCCTTGGCGGCCCGCAAATAAGCCTCGGCCGCTTTCTCGTGCTCGCCCTTGCCCGCGAAAAATTCGCCCTGCTTGAACACCGCGCCCACGATCAAGTTGTTCAGGCGCGATTGCTGCTCGGGGGTCTGAAACGATGGTGCGCTCTTCAAGCGCCGCGCCCAGGTCTCGATGTTGGCGTAGTCCTGGCTCTTGTTGAACGAGTCCAAGATCAGCTCGCCCGCGCCCGCCGCATACTTGTCGTTCGGATACTTCTCGAGCAAAAGGCCCCACTGCCGCACCGCCGGGTCGTACACCTGGTAGTCGTAGTAAAGCTTGCCCTGACGGAACAAGAGCTCGGGGATCTGCTTATCCGTCGGATAAGTCTTGATGTAGAGCTCCATCGCCTCGGTGAGCGTGGCGTCGGTGGGCGTCTCTTCTTGCTTCTTGCCGGCTGTCTTGGCGGCCTCGAACTCGGCGGCGCGCGCCACCTCCAGCGCGGCCAGCGCGTTGTACAGCGCGGTCCTCGAGAGCGGCCCCTTCGGGTTCATGCGCACGGCAGCCAGGTAGGCGTTCGCGGAGCCCGAGGCATCGTTCAGGTGGTAAAAATCGATTTCGCCGAGGTTGTAGTTGATGTCGTAGGCGTGCGGCGATTTGCCGAAGCGCGACAGGTATACCCCGTAAAGCCCGGCGGCGGCCGCGTACTCGCCCTTGCTCGTTTTGTCCGCTTGAGCCTTGGCGTGAAGCCCAATCGCATCTTCGCGAATCTGCTTCTCAGCAGCTGTTTCGGCCGCTGCGAGCGTGGCGGGCGTCTGCACCTGGGCCCAGCCAGAGCCGGCAACCTTCTGCTTGCCGGGCTCTTGCCCGGGCCCCACGTACTCTTTCACCACCAGCTTGTAGTCGTTCTCGAGCTCTTTCCAAGATTCGAGCGTCGAGTGACCCTGCGCGATTTTGAGCGCAAAGTCGTTGCAGTCCGGATTGGTGGGCTCGAGCTTGATCAGCAGGCGATACGCTTCGATGCCGCGCTCGTAGTGCGACTGCTCGTAAAAAGCTTCGGCCAGCGCGCGCACGATGCGTCCAGCGAACTTGTCACCGCCCGCTTTGACCAAGAACTTGAACATGTCCTCGGCGCTGTTGTTCTCGTCTTCGACGAACACAGCGACCAAGTTTTTGAGCGCTTCTTGCTGCAGCTCGTCGAGCTCGGCGCGGCTCTTGCCGCGGTTGTTCGGGCCGTCCTCGGTGGCTTGAAACACCTTCAGGAACCGTTGCGCCGCTTCTTCGGTACGACCGAGGCGCCACAGCGTCCACGCGCTCTTGAACAGCGCCAAATCGTACAAATCGTTGTCCTTGTACTTCAGGACTTCTTCGTACTCTTTGTACGCCGTCTCGTAGTTTGGCGCGTCTTTGGTGAACTCGTACTCGGCGCGCACCATGTGCGCGTCGGGAATGAAGCGGCTCTTCGGGAACCACTCGATGATCTTGTTGAAACGTCCGAGCGCGTCGCCGAACTTGCCCTCTTCGTTCGCCAAAAAGCCGTCGACGTACAGCGCTAGGTCGTATTGGTCGAACGACTTGTAGTTCTTCAGGACGCGCAGAAAGCGCGCGCGCGGCTTGCTGTAGTTGGGCGAAGGCGGATCACTACGCTGATCGGGCGGCGTCTTCTCCCAACGCTTGAAGTCCTCGAGGAACTTGTCGCGACCGTCTTCCCACTCTAGCTCGCCCATGCGCAAGAGCGCTTCGGGCATCTCCGGTGTGTCGGCCGGCGACTCGTCGATGAACTTGTTCAAAAGGCCCATGGCCTCTACGCGCAGGTCTTTGCTCTGGGCGATGTTGCGCTCGATGCGCCGATCAATCTTGGCGGCCAGCGTTTTGCGCAGCCGCTCCGGGATCTGCAAACTGACCCGAGCGCCGCGCGACGCCTGCGCCTTCTGCTCCGCCTTCTTTTTGATCGTCGGCCGCTCGGCGCCCGCCAAGTTGCGCTCGGCTGCCGGTTTGATGTGCGCCGATTCGCTGGCCGCCGCCGGCTTGACCACCTCACCGTCAGCCGCCAAAGCGATACGGGGTACCCCAAGCAAGCCGAGCCCCATGGCTCCAGCAAAGACAACGCGACGCATCACAGCTGACGATAGACTCCCCGCCCCCCGCCATCAATAGCGCCGCCCGCGCCGCCACAAAGCTCAAAAACCGCCGATCGGCCGTGCGGAGACGTTACGGAATGGCTACTGCGGCTGTTGGGCGCGGATTTGGGCGGCAAAGCGGCCGCTCGGGAACTGGGCGAGGTAGCGATTGAAGTCGCGCTGGGCACCGGCTTGGTCGCCGAGCTTGAGCAGGCACGCGCCGCGTCCGAACAGCGCACGCTCTGCCCATGCAGCAGGCAAGCGCTGATCGACCAGCACCTGAAAGTCGCCCAGGGCCGAACGACAATCGTCGTCGGCGCGCAGCTCGGCGCGGATCAAGCGCAGCTCGTTTTTTCGCCCGACATTTTCGATCGGCAAGGCTGACAGCTCGCGACGTGCGTCCTGCCTGCGCCCCAGCAGCAAAAGCGCGTCCACGCGCGCCACGCGCGCCTCGAGCTCGAGTGCGCCGCGCGGAAAATCTTGCAGGTGCCGATCGAGCGCTTGCAGCGCGCGCGCGGCGTGCTCGGTTCCACCCGCTCGCAGCACCGACAGCGCCGCTTCGAGCGACGCGGCTTCGAGCCCCAAACGTGAGCTCTGCAGCGGCGCCGGGCTCGGCGCGAGCGCAGCGCTTGCGACTCGCTCTGGCGGCGCCAACTCGATGGCTGGAGCGGTCGCTTCGGGCAAAGCCTGCGCCCGCGGAGCGCGCGGAGGGTCTGCTACGACGACAGGCGAGCGAGCCGTGACCAGCTCGCGCTGCGAGCCGAACAGACGCGACGAAGCCCATTGTGCCGCCGCGGCGCCCGCCACGCCGATGATGATGCCAACCGCGACGAGCCGCAGTAGCATCAGGCGCGCCCCGCGTGCCGAGCGCGTGCGCAGACCGAGCGCGATACGCTGCCGCGTCGCATCGGGCATGGCCTGCGGCGCCGGCACTGCACCAAACAGGCGTGAAAGTTGCCGCTCCAGCGGCTCGTCGTCGTGCGTGCCCTCTGCCCAAGGCGAGAGCGGCTCAACCATGGACATGGTCTGCTCCTTCTGAGGTTTCGAAATCGCCGTAGCGGCGCTCGAACACTTTCTTGAATCTGGCGCGGGCGCGCGTGAGCCCGACCCAAACGTTTGGCTCCGAAATGCCCAAAACGGCGGCCACCTCGGCGCCAGGTAGGCGCTCGAGCTCGAACAAAATCATCAGCGTGCGATCGCGATCACTGAGCTCGTTCAGCACCGAGTAGACGAGGCGCGAGGCCTCGGCACGCTCGAAATCTTGCTGCACTGCCGGCAGCGCTCGATCGTGCTCGAGCTGCAGCTCCGGCTCCGCCCGGCGCCACAGCACGCGCCGCCAGCGCTCTTTTTTGCGCCGACCATTCACGACGAACACCGTGATTCCGTACAGCCAGGTGGTCAGCGCCGCCTCGGAACGAAAGCTACCGAGACGGCGCTGTACCACCAAGAAGACCTCTTGCAAGAGATCTTCCGCATCCACCGACCCACTAACCCCCCCCGGTCCCCACATCCGTCTGACCCACTTCGACACCGCCGCTGAATGCTCACGGTAGATCGCGTCGAGCTCGAGGACGGGGCTTCCGTCCAAGGTTGCTTGTAGCGATACCGTAGCCCCGAGCTGATCCATCTGGCGCTTTCCGAGAAATTTAGGGATAGAGCCCCGCAGGGCTCTGAATGTACGCGCTGACCAGCGCCGCGTAGCTGCGGCCGCCGGCGACGAAGCCTTGGCGTACGAGTCCTTGGCTGCTTCGAAACAACTCGTCGCGCGAAGCTTCGGGGGCGCCGTTGATGACGAGCGCGGCGCGCAAGAACGAGTCGGCAACGCCGAAGGTCGCGTCACAAGTGCCGAGCGCCTGCCTACCGAAGTCTTCGAGACCGTTGAACGGCACGCTGCCTTGACCGTTCATGGTCCTGAGCGTGCCCGAGACATCGATCGGCTCGCCGTGATCGAGCTCGCGGTAGCTGCCGTCGGCAGCAAAATGACCGAGCGCGTAGCCCGGTGGATCGACGAGCGTGTGGCACGCTCTGCAGGCGGGGTTGCTGAGCGCGACGTCTAAAGCCGCTCGGTCGGGCAAGCTCGGGTCGACCGTCGTCTTCCTGGCACCTGGTGGTGGTAGCGGCACCTGTAGCGCGAGCAGCGAGTCATCGATCGCGGCTCCGCGTGAGGAGATGTCATGGTGCAGGGCCAGCCAGCTCGGCTCCGCAACAATCCCGACTCGCCCCGGCGCGCCCAGCGGAGCTGTCAAAAGCAAGGCGGGCAACGAGCCTGTCGTGGGCACTTGCACGGCCCAGGGCAATTGCAACGGCACTCCCGGGTCGAGACCGAAGGCTTGGCGAAGGTAGCTCTCGACGCCGGGTGCGCTGCCGAGCTGAAGCATCGCGTCACTGAGCGCGGGCTCGACGAGACCCCGTGCCCAAGGGTAGTTGGTGGCCGGCGGCAATGGGGTCGCAGGCGGAACAGGCTTGCCCCACGTGAGCATGGCCACGCGACTCCACACTACGGGCGGCGCCGCGAACGGTCCTTGCGGTGGCGGCGGCAGCCCCGTCGCTGCACAAGACGAGGGCGGATCTGGCGGGACCGCGATCGTGGTGCCGCCGACGCCGACCATGGTGGGGTTGCCGGCGGTGCCGACGTTGCTGCCGTCACCTGCGGCGCCCGTGCTGGTCGCGCCCGTGCTGGTCGCGCCCGTGCCGGTCGCGCCCGTGTTCGTCGCGCCCGTGTTCGTCGCCGGCCGCCGCAGGCCGCCGCCGCCAAACACCCCGCCATTGCTACCGTTGTCGAGCGCATGCCGTTTCTGTGTCCTTACGTGCACTGAGCGCCCGAAACCTTTCAGAGCGACCACGCTTTGTGGGAC
>Ga0307508_10006276_pt1 | contig 11193 bp, 8 predicted proteins | sample 9_EM_MG_FD_203089 | JGI IMG/M metagenome (GOLD analysis project Ga0307508, IMG submission 203089) | Populus trichocarpa ectomycorrhiza microbial communities from riparian zone in the Pacific Northwest, United States - 9_EM | ecosystem: Host-associated > Plants > Roots > Unclassified | place...
CAATCTGTTCCCAACCCGACGAAAAGGGGATCTTACATCCTGTAGCATACTACTCAAGGAAACTCAAAGACCCAGAGCGCAACTACGATATCCATGACAAAGAGCTACTGGCAATCGTGGACGCACTACGAAAATGGGACACCTATTGCAAAACCACGGTCCCCAAGATCACGATTCTGACGGACCACAAAAACCTCGAATATTGGAAAACAAAGAAGGACCTTAACCTACGGCAAGCCCGGTGGGGCGAGCGACTAGCCAACTACGAGTTTACAATCAAATACCGACCCGGGAAATTGGCCGGCAAACCAGACATCCTCTCTAGAGAGTCAGGAGACTCTCGCTGGGAAGGGGATATGAAGCATCGGCAGAACCACGGCCGAATCTTGTTACCGGAGGAAGCATTCGAAGCACTATAAGCCAGCACAACCGAAACCATCAATCTTCAGATAGACGAAGAACTCCTGAGGGAAATACGGGCACTAAGCGCCGCAGACAAGGAAATCCAAGAAATCCGGAGAAAGAAGGCGAACGGGACCACCCGTGACGGAAAGATCGCGCTAGGATTATGCGTGGAGAACAGCGGGTTACTAATGTATGATGGCCTCATATGGATCCCTGACAACGATACCCTGCTTCTCGGAATATTAAAAGACCACCACGACGCGCAAGCCGCGGGACATCCGGGCCAAGCAAGAACCCTGGAACTCATTAGCCGAAGTTTCTACTGGCCCGCACAACAAAGGTACGTCCACAGATACGTGGACCACTGTGACACCTGCCATCGGATCAAGCCAATCTGACACGCGCCATTCGGACTGCTCAAACCGCTGGAACTACCATACCGCCCTTGGGACGCGATATCGATGGACTTCATCACAGCACTACCAACAAGCAACGGGAAGGACGCGCTATGGGTAATAATCGACCGGCTAACAAAGATGGGACACTTCGTCGCATGCCAGGGCACCATGAACCCCGAAGACCTAGCAGACCACTTCATCCAGCAGATAGTTAGGCCCCACGGACTGCCGAGCAGTATTGTGTCAGACAGAGGGTCCTTGTTTACCTCCGACTTCTGGAAGAAGATAACGGAAGCTCTCGGAATATCACGCAACCTCAGCACGGCATTTCACCCACAAACCGATGGACAGATGGAGCGAGCCAACGCCACACTCGAGCAATACCTTAGAGCATATTGCAACTATCAACAGGATGACTGGGAGAAACTCTTGCCAATCGCGGAATTCTGTTACAATAACACCCAAACCGGACCCACAAGAATAACCCCCTTCTGGGCCAACTACGGATATCACCCTCGATTCCTGCCGGATGTCGGGCCACAGAACGACAAAACACGGGAAGTATTAGAATATGTCGCGGCATTAAGAAAACTCCACGAAGAACTCCGAGCCGAGATCAAGGACGCACAAATGGCTCAAGTAGAGCAAGCCAACAGCACACGACATCCGGACCCGGTCATAGAACCCGGGGATAAGGTCTGGGTCCGACGAAGGAACATCCGAACAACCCAGCCATCGAATAAACTGGATCACAAGCAGATCGGCCCATACACCGTCCTGGAGAAAGTGGGCTCATGAGCATATAAACTGGACCTGCCAGCCACTGTCAAAATCCACCCAGTCTTCCACATCAGCCTCCTCGAACCCACAGCCAGTACCAAACCAATCCCCGGCCACCTGCTGCCACCTCCACCTCCGATCGTCATCCAAGAACAGCAAGAGTGGGAAGTAGAGAAAATCCTCGACTCCCGACACCATAGGAACCAGATCCAGTATCGAGTCAAGTGGACCGGCTTCCACGATCCCGATCGTACCTAGTATCCAGCCAGCAATTTTGAGAATTCACCCAACCTTATCCAACAGTTCCACAAGGAATATCCAGAGAAACCCGCCCCCGAAATTTAGGAACATGTCCACTACCGCCACGGTCGACACCAACGAAGGCTGGACCTTCCCCGACGACAACAACCCTGCACCCGAACTCCCTACCACAACTGAGCCTGACAACAATTGGGGTATTCCCCCCACCGCACCTTCCACGCCGATGTCCGCTGTAGGACAGCCCCGTATCAACGACCACGCCCCCCTCCATTGGACCGCCTGCTACAACGACTACTGCGATACGCACCGCCAGAGTAAGGACAACAACTACTACCCCCGCCAGAGTCGCCGCCAGCGCCGGACACTCACGTGCGACTGTCTGCTTCCCCACCCCGATGAACTACTCCAAGTAACCCGTGAACGGCATCTCAACCCCATCAAACCATGCGCGGACGGGCACCGAGGAAAGCGGGTCTGCCCTGAATGCTGGTTCATTGTGAACATGGAAAACCACCACCTCCGCTGCAGCGCTGCAGCCCCCCGCGTTCCACTTGCCGATATCACCCCACCACCGGAGGCCTCAGCGGAAGAAAACCCTGACGCCGAAGCAGCCGCACCCCCAGACAACCAAATCTGCCTACTGGCGGAAATCATCACCACAGTACAGAACACAGTCATATAGGAAGCCCGCCATAACTACGGGATCCAGCGCCTGCTGGCCCAGACGATGCGCGACCAACACGACACCGACCAACGACAACTCCAGAGAATGGCCCGGACCCCGGGAGCCATCATCACTGAGCAGCAGCGAATGAACGAACAACTTCAAGCCCGGCCGCTGGCTAGCCGGACCACTCGCATCCACCGCACCATCATCTGCCGCCACACGCCCGCCGCGCGACCTGACCTCGCCGGAGCTTCGGTCTGGACAGGGGACCTACTGTCACGAACCTGGCACGACAGGCTCCTAGGCGCCGCCGCGGGCGTCGCGCTCACCCTTGCCACACTATGGCTAATCCTTGTCTCCGCCGCCATGGCCACCGTCATCCTACGCGCCTAGGCGCAACATCCCCACCCCTGCCTATATCGTGCCGGTAGCGATATTCCTCAGAATCTGGTCGCGGGCCGCCCAGGGCATCCCCGCTTGTTTCCTTACTGTCTGCGTGTCTGCCTCGCTCTACTCTGTGTTATGTTTATTGCTTACCTTGTTGCTCTTGACGTTTCCTTACTGTCTGTGTGTCTGCGTCGCTCTACTCTGTGTTATGTTTATTGCTTACCTTGTTGCTCTTGACGTTTCCTTACTGTCTGCGTGTCTGCCTCGCTCTACTCTGTGTTATGTTTATTGCTTATCTTGTTGCCTCCCTACTGTCGTGTGTGTCTGCCTTGCTGGCTGCGGAAGGACGAAGGACCGAGTAGGATCGTGTGTTTCCTTGGGTGCGGTCATGACGGGAAAACTCTGTGTCAGTCTTGCGGGCGAGGCTGTGATTCCACAGTGGAGGAAACAGTATAAAGGAAGGGTGCGGTAGCTAGTCTGGAGATTCTTTCTCCACGCAATCTATTATCTCTCTCCACAGACCTACCTCTCTATCCCGGTGACCGGCGCTGCGACCACCACTCCCCGAGAACAACGAGCCCACGCAAGGCGTGTGAGAAGAGCCGCGAAGAGACCACGCCGGGCGTGACTGATACTGCGAGAATAACGAGCCCACGCAAGGCGTGTGAGAACAACGAACCCACGCAAGGCGTGTGAGAAGAGCCGCGAAGAGACCACGCCGGGCGTGACGGTTACCGCGAGAACAACGAGCCCACGCAAGGCGTGTGAGAACAACGAACCCATGCAAGGCGTGTGAGAAGAGCCGCGAAGAGACCACGCCGGGCGTGACGGATACCGCGAGAACAACGAGCCCACGCAAGGCGTCTGAGAACAACGAGTCCACAAAGAGCGTGTAAGTACGCCGGAAGTGTGAGTACGCCGGAAGCGTGAGTAGGACCGCCCGCGCCACACACCCCAGCCTACGTTGCCTGTCGAGCCCCACGGAGAAGTCGAGGCAGGATCTTGACAGTTACGGCTGCAACCGATCTTACTTGTGGTTGATCCATATCCTCGCACTTTCGTTTAGTCGTGGTTGCCACTATCTGTCCTGGGGCCCCTGGTAGAGTGGTTCCTTTTTTGGTGGTGCGCGTGTAGCATTGGTAGGTGCCATGGTTGTCCCGTCCGCATCTCCAACATGCTTGAGTGGTCTTCTTGTATTCGTCGATCTCATCCTGTGGCACGCCTTGGAAAGCTTCTCTTAGTCCTTTCCAAATCTTCCCTTTTTCTGTTTTATCGGTCTGTCCTGGCTGTCAGTCCTTTTCCTTGCCTTTTCCCTTGTCTTCTTCCCTGGGTCCTTTCCCGGGTACCCTATGGCTGCCTGTTCCGGACCCACGCTCTATTGCAGCTTTTTCTTTTGCTAGGAGGTTCCGGTTTTCCCAGTGTCTTCCCGCCTCATAGGTGGCAACCAGGAATGGCTCATCTTCCATGAAGAGGCGAGGATTCTGGGCAAAGCGCATGTCAATAATCTCTAACGGGAGTGCAAGGTTTACCTTATTCTGGAGAGCTTCCCCGGTTACTCGAGCATGGATGTTCAGGGCTCGAAACTCGGTTAAGTACGCCTTGATGTCGCCTTTGTAGCGTAGGGCTGTTATTTGGTTGAAAGCAGTGGCAGCCTCACGGGGGTCAAGATACTCATCCTGGATGGCTTCCGAATAGGCGTTCCACGTATCTTCGTCTGCTACCAGGCGTCGTCTTGCTTGGTGCCATTCCTTTGCCTCGTCAGTTAATAGAGTTCCTACCCAGGCAATCCTCTGTATCCCACTTGTTTCCGGGTAGAACCTGATGTAGTCACGGACTGAGTCCCACCAGGTCCGGAAGGGTGTCTTTGGCTTCCCGTCGAACTTTGTCGGATTATCTAGCTTCAGCCGTGCTACACAGGGTACTCGGAGGTCTGTTGGGGCGCTGGACCCGTTTGCAGTCTGGATTGTCTGTGCCGCTAGCGTACTGGCTATCGTTTGGGCTATAATCCGCGCAAGTTGCTCGTCCCTGCTTTCCTCGTTCCGTAGCAGTTCCTCCTGGGTCCTATCTGGGGCCGGGCCTCCTTCCCTGAGGTCTGTGTCTTCTGTGGGGATCGCGGGTGGCCTGATCCTACAGGTGGCTGCGGGCGCTGCTTGTAAGTAGCTCCGCACGTTCCTTCTCTCGGTTTGTCCAGTTCCTGCAACTTGGCGAATGGCTGCTTGGGCTGAGTCGACCTCGGTTTGTAGGCGTTGTTGTTCCAGCATCAGTTGGTTGGTGGTAGTTTGCTGGCGGTCGGCCCATTCGCTCAGGTTTCGATGGAAGATGGCCTGCTCGTGGTTTCATTGCAAGTCTGCAGTTTGCAGGAACGAGAGTGCGTCGTTGATATGTGTGATTTGCATTGCCTGGTAGATTGCTTGTTGGCCAGTTTCCTCGTTGCGAGTGAGGATCGCTTGCCAGACTTCCATCGTAAACTGCGGCGAGGCGTTTGCGGCCGCCATCAATTCGGTTTGCATCCATTCGTGTGAGGCCCCTGCATCTACTTTCGCTTGCTCGTATATGTATCGGATGCTCTGGAAGAGGCTGTCGTAGCTTCGTTCGATCGATCGCACGCGGCGGTCCTTCCGATCAAACTCTCCTCCATAGATTTGACGGAGTCGCTGAAGGTCGGCTTGTGCCAGCTGGTGTTGGAGGACAAGTTGGCGCAGCCAACTGGCGGGTTCGTGGATCTCGACACTCTCATTGTCCGAGTAGGTGTCGTTGTAGATGTCCTCGGCGCTGTGTGGGTGCTCGAGACGTAGTTGGTTGACAGTTGAGGATGCGGCTCCACTGGCCGACATGTTTGCTTAAAAGTGTAGGTTTTTGTCGAAAAGGTGACTTTTTGGCCTTAGACTATAGTGTGAGACTGGGGTGCTGTCGCGTCACCGGAGTCACGGTAGAATCGATATAATAGTCAGGTCTTCGATAATTCACAACAGAATAGTCTAAGGGGTGTCGTTGCTGGTTCTCTCTCTGTCCTCCCCCTCCTTTGCGAGGCACGCTGATCGGCTATAAGAGCGGAATCATCATACGCTGCTGCGGTCCTCTATCCTTTGACCTTGTCTTCAGGAATGGAGAGACGCGTAAGCACATATCGATCCCACTCTTTGTCCTCAGCGCGCCACTCCTCCCATTCCTGTACTTTTTCCTCAGCGCGCAAGCACTTACCAATCTATCTTCTTTGTCCTCAGCGCCGCGCAGCGCATACCAATCTATCTTCTTTGTCCTCAGCGCCGCGCAAGCGCATACCAACCTGTACTCTTTGTCCTCAGGAATTCACTCACGTATGCACCAGCCGAAGCCAAGGTAAACGTGGGCCTTGGCCCAGAGCGTGCTCGTCCTGGCCTGTACCAACGGCAAGATACGGTGCTGCTGCAAACCTCGTCGTTCCCATACCTTCTATGGGTCACACGGGTTCCGCTTTGCTGCCGTGGGGTAGTCCCCGGCAAACCACTTTGGCCGCCGAGGTCCTACTCCCACTCTTGCCTCCCGCCTAGACTCTCGCGCTCAGTGTGTCATTCGAGAGACAGTCGACATAGAGAGTGGCATTCGAGCGACCGTCGATGTACAGTGTACCAAATATCTCTTTCATTCTCGTTGAGCTGTTAGCCCGTCGTACTAGGGTGTAACACGAACGCAGGTCGACGGTGTTAACGGCAGACAAGCAGCGCATACGAATGTGGGACAGCAGTGCGTACCAACGAGCTTCTGCAACGCATACGAACGCAGGTCGACGATGTAGACGGCAGACGAGCAGCGCGTATGAGTGTAGGACAGCAGTGTGTACCTACGAGGTTTTGCAACGCGTACGAATGCAGGTCGACAATGTTGATGGCAGACGAGCAGTGCGTACGAATGTAGCCGGCGGCAATGGCGGCAGACGCGCAGCAGGTGCGAATGTAGGACAGCGGTGTGTACCAAAGAGGTTCTGCAACGCGTACGAACGCAGGTCAGCGGTGTTGACGGCATACGAGCAGCGCGTACGAATGTAGGACAGCAGAGGGTACCAACGAAGCTCTGCAACACGTGGGAATGCAGGTCGACGATGTTGACGGCATACGAGCAGCGCGTACGAATGTAGGACAGCAGTGGGTACCAACGATGCTCTGCAACGCGTGCGAACCCAGGTCGACGATGTTGACGGCATAGGACCAGCGCATACGAATGTAGGACAGCAGTGCGGACCAATAAGGTTATCCAACACGTAGGAACACAGGTCAACGATGTTGACGGTAGACGAGTAGAGCGTACGAATGTAGGACAGCAGTGGGTATCAACGAGGTTCTGCAACACACGAACACAGGTCAGCGATGTTGTTCGAATACGAGCAGTGTGTACGAATGTAGCCAGCGGCAATGGCGGCAGATGCGCAGCAGGTGCGAATGTAGGACAGCAGTGGGTAGGAACGAGGTTTTGCAACACGTACGAATGCAGGCCGAGGATGTAGACGGCAGACGAGCAGCGCGTACGAATCTAGGACAGCAGTGGGTAGCAACGAGGTTTTGCAACACGTACGAATGCAGGTCGACAATGTTGACGGCAGACGAGGAGCACGTACGTATGTAGCTAGCGGTAATGGCGGCAGAAGCGCAGCATGTACGAATGTAGGACAGCAGTGTGTACCAACGAGGTTCGGCAATGCATACGAACGCAGGTCGGTGGTGTTGACAGCATACGAGCAGCACGTATGAATGTAGGACAGCAGTGCATACCAACAAGGTACTCCAATGCGTAGGGATGCAGGTCAACGATGTTGTCGGCATAGGAGCAGCGCGTACGATAGTAGCCAGTGGTAATGGCGGCAGACATGCAGCATGTACGAATGTAGGACAGCCATATGTACCGACGAGGTTCTGCAACGCGTACGAACACAGGTCAGCGGTGTTGACGGCAGATGTGGAGCACGTACAAATGTAGCCAGCGGCAATGGCGGCAGACACGCAGCGTGTACGAATGTAGGATAGCGGTGTGTACCAACGAGGTTCTGCAACGCGTACGAACGCAGGTCAGCGGTGTTGACTGCATACAAGCAGCGCGTACGAATGTAGGACAGTAGTGGGTACCAACGAGCTTCTGCAACGCGTACAAACACAGGTCAGCGGTATTGACGGCATACGAGCATCGCGTACGAATGTAGGACAGCAGTGGGTACCAACGAAGCTCTGCAACACGTGCAAATGCAGGTCGACGATGTCGACGGCATACGAGCAGCGCGTACGAATGTAGGACAGCAGTGGGTACCAACGAGGTTTTGCAACGCGTACAAACGCAGGTCGACGATGTTGACGGCAGACGAGCAGCACGTACGAATGTAGCCAGCGGCCATGGCGGCAGACGCGCAGCATGTACGAATGTAGGACAGCGGTGTGTACCAAGGAAGTTCTGCAACGCGTACGAACGCAGGTCAGCGGTGTTGACTGCTTACGAGCAGCGCGTACGAATGTAGGACAGCAGTGGGTACCAACGATGCTCTGCAATGCTTGCGAACCCAGGTCAACGATGTAGATGGCAGACGAGCAGCGCGTACGAATGTAGGACAGCAGTGGGTACCAACGATGCTCTGCAATGCTTGCGAACCCAGGTCAACGATGTAGATGGCAGACGAGCAGCGCGTACGAATGTAGGACAGCAGTGGGTACCAACGAGGTTTTGCAACGCGTACAAACGCAGGTCGACGATGTTGACGGCAGACGAGCAGCACGTACGAATGTAGCCAGGGGCCATGGCGGCAGACGCGCAGCATGTACGAATGTAGGGCAGCAGTGTGTACCAACGAAGTTCTGCAAAGCGTACGAACGCAGGTCAGCGGTGTTGACTGCTTACGAGCAGCGCGTACGAATGTAGGACAGCAGTGCGTACCAACGAGGTTTTGCAACGCGTACAGACGCAGGTAGGCGATGTTGACGGCAGACGACGAATGTAGACAGCGGCAATGGCGGCATACGCGCAGCATGTACGAATGTAGGACAGCGGTGTGTACCAACGAGGTTCTGCAACGCGTACGAACGCAGGTCGACGATGTTAACGGCAGACGAGCAGCGCGTACGAATCTAGCCAGCGGTAATGGCGGCAGACGCGCAGCATGTACGAATGTAGGACAGCCATGGGTACCGACAAGGTTCTGCAAGGCGTACGAACGAAGGTCAGCAGTGTTGACTGCATACGAGCAGCGCGTACAAATGTAGCCAGCGGTAATGACGGCAGACACACAGCAGGTACGAATGTAGGACAGCTGTGAGTACCGACGAGGTTCTGCAAGGCGTACGAACGCAGTTCAGCGGTGTTGACGGCAGACGTGGAGCACGTACATATGTAGCCAGCGGCAATAGCGGCAGACGCGCAGCGTGTACGAATGTAGGACAGCGGTGTGTACCAATGAGGTTCTGCAACGTGTACGAACGCAGGTTGACGATGTTGACGGTAGACGAGCAGCGCGTACGAATGTAGCCAGCGGTAAAGGCGGCAGACGCGCAGCATGTACGAATGTATGACGGCCGTGTGTACCGATGAGGTTCCGCAACGCGTAGCAATGCAGGTCAGCGGTGTTGACTGCATACGAGCAGCGCGTACGAATGTAGGAGAGCAGTGGGTACCAACGAGCTACTAAAATGCGTACGAACGCAGGTCGACGATGTAGACAGCAGACGAGCAGCATGTACAAATGTAGGACAGCAGTGGGTAGCAACGAGGTTTTGCAACGCGTACGAACGCAGGTCGACGATGTTGATGGCAGACGAGCAGCGCGTACGAATGCACCCAGCGGTAATGGGGGCAGACATGCAGCGAGTACGAATGTACGACATCGGTGTGTACCAACGAGGTTCTGCAACGCGTACGAACGCAGGTCAACGATGTTGACGGCAGACGAGGAGCACATACGAATGTAGCCAGCGGTAATGGCGGCAGACGCGCAGCATGTACAAATGTAGTACAGCCGTGCATACCGACGAGGTTCTGCAATGCGTACGAACGCAGGTTGACGATGTAGTCGTCAGACGAGCAGCACGTACCAATGTAGGACAGCAGTGGGTAACAACGAGGTTTTGCAACGCGTACGAATGCAGGTCGATGATGTTGACGGCAGACGAGCAGTGCGTACGGATGTAGCCAGCGGTAATGGCGGCAGACGTGCAGCGTGTACGAATGTAGGACAGCGGTGTGTACCAACAAGGTTCTGCAACGCATACAAATGCAGGTCAGCGGTGTTGACTGCATACGAGCAGCGCGTATGAATGTAGGAGAGCAGTGGGTACCAACGAGCTTCCGCAACGAGTACGAACGCAGGTCGACGATGTAGATGGCAGACGAGCAGCACGTACGTAGGTAGCCAGCGGTAATGGTGGCAGACGTGCAGCATGTACGAATATACGACAGTGGTGTGTACCAACGAGGTTCTGCAACGCATACGAACACAGGTCGACGATGTTGACGGCAGACGAGGAGCACGTACGAATGTAGCCAGTGGTAATGGCGGCAGACGCGCAGCATGAACGAATGTAGGACAGCCCTGCGTACCGACGAGGTTCTGCAACGCGTACGAACGCAGGTCGACGATGTTGACGGCAGACGAGGAGCACGTACGAATGTAGCCAGCAGTAATGGCGGCAGACGCACAGCATGTACGAATGTAGGACAGCCGTGCGTACCGACGAGGTTCTGCAATGGGTACAAAAGCAGGTCGACGATGTAGTCGGCAGACGAGCAGCACGTACGAATGTAGGACAGCAGTGGGTAGCAACGAGGTTTTGCAAAGCGTACGAACGCAGGTCGACGATGTTGATGGCAGACGAGCAGCGCGTACGAATGTAGCCAGCGGTAATGGTGGCAGACGTGCAGCGTGTAAGATGTAGGACAGCGGTGTGTACCCACCAGGTTCTGCAACGCGTACGAACGCAGGTTCACGATGTTGACGGCAGACGAGGAGCACGTACGAATGTAGCCAGTGGTAATGGCGGCAGATGTGCAGCGTGTACGAATGTACGACAGAGGTGTATACCAACGAGCTTCTGCAATGCGTACGAACGCAGGTCGATGATGTTGACCGCAGATGAGGAGTACGTACGAATGTAGCCAGCGGTAATGGTGGCAGACACGCAGTATGTACGAATGTAGTACAGCCGTGCGTACCAATGAGCTTCTGCAACGCGTACGAACGCAGGTCGACGATGTAGTCGGCAGACGAGCAGCACGTACCAATGTAGGACAGCAGTGGGTAGCAACGAGGTTTTGCAATGCGTACGAACGCAGGTCGACGATGTTGAC
>Ga0307508_10006277_pt1 | contig 11193 bp, 6 predicted proteins | sample 9_EM_MG_FD_203089 | JGI IMG/M metagenome (GOLD analysis project Ga0307508, IMG submission 203089) | Populus trichocarpa ectomycorrhiza microbial communities from riparian zone in the Pacific Northwest, United States - 9_EM | ecosystem: Host-associated > Plants > Roots > Unclassified | place...
ATCTCCGTGCCCATGTACCACCCGTTGAACGGCGCCAGCGGATAATTCACCCCGCCGATGGTCAGCCGCATGTTCGAGATCGCCGGTACGGCGTGCCAGCGCAGGCCCAACTCGGCGAACCAGCCGTATTCGGGGTGGGTCAGCGGCACCTCGATGATCGCCCGCTCGGGCAGTTCGAAGAGTCGTAGGCCCTCGGCGGGGGTCTCGATCGCCAAGGGCAGCACGTCGAACGCCTCGCCTTTGCCGCGCCAGCCGAAACCGTGCATCGCGGCGGTGAAGCTCTCCTGGCGCGGATCGCCGACCGGACGGCCGTCCTCACCCCGGTACCCGGCGTAGCGGATCAGCTGCTCGTTCCAGACCCGAGCGTACGGCCGGCCGGGCTGCGCCGCCGCGAAGATGCTGATCACCGGCCGGATCGCGCCCCGGCCGGCGGCCTGCAGGTGGCGCACGAGCAGCGAGAAGATCTCGTTGGCGGTCCGGGCCCGGCGCCTGTCCAGCACCACCAGGCTGCGCCAGTAGAGCCGGCCGATGCACCGGCTGGCGTTGCGCCAGGCGAGTTTCGCGCCGTACGAAAGCTCGTCGGTGGTGTGCACGTAGCCGCCCGTCGCCGCGATCTGCGCGCGCACGATGGCCAGCCGGGGCTCGACCGGTCCCAGCCGCGGATTCTCCGCGTAGCAGAGGCGCAGGAAGTCTTCAGCCTCGGCCGGGTCCGCCTGTGCCACCGGATCCCACTGCTGCGTCGGATGGTTGCGGTAGCCGGGAACGATCATCGGACTCCTCCCGCTGTTTCCGCCGCAGATTGGTTCGGCCGAGGTGATACAGGAGGTTCGCAAATCCTATCAGCGACAAAACAGACAAGGTGTGCGATGGAAAAAAGAAAGCGGCCACCCCGTGGGGGTGGCCGCTTTCCGGACTGCCGGGTTTATTCGCCCGGCGTCGACTTCGCGATCTGCATCAGGAACTCGATGTTCGTCCGGGTCTGCTTGAGCCGGTCGAGCAGCAGGTCCAGCGCCGCCGACGACTCCAGCGAGCTCAGCACCTTGCGCAGCTTGTGGATGATCGCCAGCTCTTCCTTGCCGAGCAGGATCTCTTCCTTACGCGTGCCGGACGGGTGCGTGTCGATGGCCGGGAAGGTACGCCGGTCAGCGATCTTCCGGTCCAGCTTCAGCTCCGCGTTGCCCGTGCCCTTGAACTCCTCGAAGATGACCGTGTCCATCATCGAACCGGTCTCCACCAGCGCGGTGGCGAGAATGGTCAGCGAGCCGCCGTTCTCGATGTTGCGCGCCGCGCCGAGGAAGCGCTTGGGCGGGTACAGCGCCGTCGAGTCGATACCACCCGACATGATCCGGCCGGAGGCCGGTGCCGCCAGGTTGTACGACCGGCCGAGCCGGGTCACCGAGTCGAGCAGCACGACCACGTCGTGGCCCAGCTCAACGAGCCGCTTGGCCCGCTCGATGGCGAGCTCGGCGACCGTGGTGTGGTCCTGCGGCGGCCGGTCGAACGTGGCCGCGATGACCTCGCCCTTCACCGAACGCTGCATGTCGGTGACCTCTTCGGGCCGCTCATCCACGAGCACGACCATCAGGTGGCACTCGGGGTTGTTGTGCGTGATCGCGTTCGCGATCGCCTGCAGCACCATCGTCTTGCCGGCCTTGGGCGGCGACACGATGAGCGCACGCTGGCCCTTGCCGAGCGGCATGACGAGGTCGATGACCCGGGTCGTGAGGATGTGCGGCTCGGTCTCGAGCCGCAGCCGCTCCTGCGGATACAGCGGCGTGAGCTTGTAGAACTCGGGACGCCTGCGGGCCTCCTCGGGCTCCATCCCGTTGATGGTGTCGAGGCGGACCAGCGGGTTGTACTTGTCCCGTCGCTGATCGCTGCCGCTGTCGCGGGGAGCCGCCCGCACGGCGCCGGTGACCGCGTCGCCGCGGCGCAGGCCGTGCTTCTTCACCTGGGACATCGAGACATACACGTCGTTGGGGCCGCTCAGGTAGCCGGTTGTCCGCACGAACGCGTAATTGTCCAGCACGTCGAGGATGCCGGCCACGGGAACCAGGACGTCGTCCTCGTTCACGTGCGGCTCGCGGCTGTCCCGGCCGCTGTCCCGGCCGCTGTCGCGCGGGCCGCTGTCGCGCGGGCCGCTGTCGCGCTGACCGCCGTCGCTGCCGTCCCGGTCGCCGCGGCCCCGCCGCCGGTCCCGGAAGCGGCTGCGCCGGCTGCGCCGACCGCCGTCGCCGCCGTCGCTGTCGTCGTCGTCGTGCCCCTGGTCGTTGCGCGGGCCCTGGTCATTGCGCGGGCCCTGCTCATTGCGCGGGCCCTGGTCATTGCGCGGGCCCTGGTCGGTGCGCGGACCACGGTCGTTGCGGTCGCGCTGCTCGCCGCCATCACGCGGCTGGTTGCGCTGCCGGTCCCGGCTGCGCGGCTCGCCACGCTCGGACCGGTCAGCACGCTCGGTGCGCTCACCGCTCTCGGTGCGGGTGTCGGACTGCCCACCCCGGCGGCCGTCGCCGTCGGGCTGGATCGTCTCGGCCACCGGCTGCGCCGCCGTCTCCACCGGCTGCGGCGACGTGTTTTCGGTCACAACGGGCTCGGCAACCTTCGCTACCGGCTCGGCGACCGTCTTCGGAGCCCGCTGGACGGCCGGCTTGGTCGCTTCCGGCTCGGCCGGAGCGCTCGCGGCGCGGCTGGCGCGCGAACGCGTCGTGCCGCTGCTGACCGCGGGCGCGGTGCCGTTCTGGCGTTCCGAAATCGCGGTGATCAGCTCGCCCTTGCGCATCCGGGCGGTGCCGGAGATGCCGAGGGAAGCGGCGAGACTCTGCAGCTCAGGCAGCAGCATGGCGGACAGCCCGGTGCCTGCGCGGCGGCGCTTCGTGGCGGTCGCGGTGCCGGCGCCGTCAGCGACGTCAGAAACACCCGACGTCACGTCGGTGGTGTCGCTCAATGGATTCCTTCCGTCGAAAAAGCCAAGATCACCCGGGTCTGCAGCCTGGTGGCCGGGTGCCCTCGGAACCCGCTTCGCACCAGCGGCGCGGGAGTTTGCAGCACGGCACCTCGACGGTGTCCCTGCCCATCGGTCGTTGACGGGTAGGTCTCGGCGAGTGCAGCTATCGATCGAGATTGCTGCTCGGCGTGTGCCTTGATGAGGATTGAGACAGACCGGAGGGCCTTGAAGTCTCGGGTAGCGCGCCGAACCGCAGAGATCGCTTGCTTCGCGGCTGTGCTAGGTCTTGAGCGTAGTCAACTCGTGCGACCTGCGGCAACAGGGCCCCGCTCGGCGTGTCCCACCATACTCCCTTTGACAAGGGCTCCGGTGCTATCCACGCCCAACCTCTCGGTGCGCCATTCTGTTCCCGGGTGAAAATCGGCCGGAACCTCGGTCAACGCGAGCACGCTCGGCCCCGCCCCACTGACCACAGCAGCCACTCCAATTGACCGCAGCCCCGCGACCAACGAGGCCGTTCCGGGCATCGCCTCGGCCCGATAACCTTGGTGCAAGCGGTCCTCCGTAGCAGGAAACAGCAGGTCAGGAGCCTGCGTCAGGGCGTGCACGAGCAACGCGGAGCGCCCGGCGTTGAAGGCGGCGTCGGCATGCGGCACGCCGGTCGGCAGCGCGGCCCGCGCGGTCGAGGTCAGGCCGCGTTCGTTCGGAATAAAAACCGTCGGATGTACGCCATCTGCGGCGGCCAGCCGGACGGCCCGGGCACCGGCGGCCGCGCTCCAGGCGATGGTGAAGCCGCCGAACAGGCAGGGCGCGACGTTGTCGGGGTGGCCCTCGAGCCGCGCCGCGAGATCGAGCGCCGCCGCGTCGTCCATCAGTGGCCCCTCGACCAGCGCGCGGGCCAACTGGATGCCGCCGACGATCGCCGCGGAGCTGGAGCCGAGACCACGCGCCTGGGGAATCCGATTCACACACTCGACGACCACGCCCGGCGGCCGCCCGCCAAGCTCGTCGAAGGCGGCCAGCATCGAGCGCACGACAAGATGCGTCTCATCGGTGGGCAACTTGCCAGCGCCCTCGCCGGACACCCGCACGGTGAACCCGGCGCCGGAGACCCACGCGGTCAGATCGTCGTAGAGCGCCAGGGCGAGCCCCAGCGTGTCGAAGCCCGGCCCGAGGTTGGCACTGGTCGCCGGCGTGCTGACACGCACCGGCTCGGAGACGAAGGTCAGGCCCATCACCTCATGCTAGGGGTTGATCACTCTCGCCACGCCACCCGTCCTCGATCATCGACTGCGGGAAATGTCGCACCGACCCGATACGGTCCAGAGCATGTTCGCGGGTTACTACTTCATCTATGGCGTCGTCGCCCATCTGCCATTGCTGGCAGTGCTGGTCACGGGCCTCGTCCTGGTCGCCCGGCAGCGCGCCCGGATCGGCGCCCGCAGCGTGACGCTCGCCCAGTTGGGCCTGGGCCTGCTGACCCTCGAGCTGGTCGCCGAGGCGGCCTGGACGATGGCGCTCCCGCAGCTCTACCAAGTCCTCGACTCCGCCGCGACATCGTTCGGCGTGGTCAGCTCGGCGATCGGCCTGATCCTGTCGGTATTGCTGGCGGCGGGCATCGGCCTGCTGATCGCGGCGGTGGTCGCCCGCACCTCCCCGGGCAGCGACTTCGCCGGGGCGCCGGGCCCGGTCTACGGCGGGCCGCCGGGATATCCGCCCGCGTCCTACTCGCCGGGGCAGCCGGCTGACTCGTACGTCCGACCCGACAACCCGGCCACGGGTCCCACGGACCCGGGCTTCAACCAACCAACCTGAGAAGAAGGGCTCGCTGCGCCGCCGGCGGGCCAGGCGCAATTCAGCTGGGCGGGCCGTGGTCGGCTGGGGTTGCTTCGGGCTCCTCGGTGGGTGGGGGTGCTTCGGTCAGGGACAGGTGGCGGGTGGCGATGCGCCAGCCGATCGCGTAGGTCAGGGTGATCAGGCCGCATGCCGACAGGACGATGCGTTCGTCGACGTGGTCCACGATTGCTGCCGCGCCGAGTTGGCTCACCGCGATTGACAGGGTCGCCAGCATCATGTCGGTGGCGAAGACGCGGCCACGGAGCCGGTCGGGCACCTCGCCTTGCAGTGCGAAGTTCGACAGCACCCAGTTTGTGCCGCCGGCGAAGTGGGCCACGAAGACCAGCACCAGCACGAGCCAGAACCATGGGCTCAGCGCGACGCCGAGGTAGCTGAGACCGTACAGGCTCATGGACAGGGCCAGGCCCGGCAGTAGCCAGGAGCGGTGGCCCAGCACCGGGCGCATCACCAGCGGGCCGACGAGGGCTCCGGCGCCGCGCAGGGCGAAGAGCAGGCCCATGCCCAGCGCGCCGACGCCGTAGAGGCCGGCCAGCAACGGGAAGACGGTGAGCACGCCGTTGCCCAGGCCGACCGCCGACTTGACCGTGACCAGGGCTCGGATGCGAGGCCGGGCCGCGATGTAGCGCAGCGCCTCGATCAGCGCCGGCCAGGCCCGCGGCGGCAGCGCGTCGGCCGAGCGGGGCGCCTGCATCGGCCGCCGGATCGACGCGGTCAGCAGGACGGCGAGCGCCAGGCAGCACACCGTGACGCCGAAGCTCACATACGGGCCGAAGGCGCTGCTGACCACGCCGCCGAGGGACGCGCCGACGATCGTCATCGTGCCCCAGACCGAGCCCGAGATCGCGTTCGCCGCCGCCAGGTCTGCCGGGTCGACCACATTTGGCAGCGCGGCCTGGGCCGCCGGCGAGTAGAACGCCTTTGCCACCGCCACGGCACCGACCGCCACCACGGCCAGTGGCGCCGTCGCCGCCGAGCGGACCATGAACAGCAGCAGCGCCGAGACCAGCGCCGCCAGGTTGGCGGCCACCAGAATCTTGCGCCGGTCGACCCGGTCGGCGATGGTCCCCGTGTATGGCAGCAGCAGCGCCGTGATGCCCGTGTCGGCGGCGAGGACCAGGGCGCCCCAAACGCCGCTGCCGGTCAGCTCGGGGAGCAGCACCAGCAGCGGCACCATGACGAACCAGTCGGAGCCGAACACGACCAACTCGGCCGCGAACAGCCGGCGAAAGTCGCGGTTGCGGGTAAGGACCGAAAGGGAGGCAGCCACGTACCCGGACGTTACCGGCAGCCTCCGACAAGATTCCGCCGTGCTGCTGCCGGAAGCCCGAAACCGTTCAGGACGACGGTGTGGAGGGGCGACGCGGCAACTTCAACACCTCGAACTGGTCGGTGTATCCGCGCAGCGCGCCGCTCGGCGGCTCGGCCCGCGACTTGGCCGGCTCAGGCGCCTCATGCGCGCCGCCGCTCGAGTCGGGCACCACGTCGTCGGCGGGCCCGGCGCTATCGGGCTCGGCGGCATGCTTCGCCACCTCGGCCCCACCGGAAGCGCCACCAGAAGCGCGACCAGAAGCGCCACCGGAAGCTCGGCCAAAAGCCCCGCTCAACCGCCCGCCCGAAGCCCGGCCGAGAAGCCCGGCCGAAGCCCCGCCGGAGACCCCAGAACCCGCGGCCGGAGCCCCGCCAAAAGCCCCAGAATCCCCCGCTGAAGCCCCGCCAGACGCCCCAGAAGCGCCGCCGGAACTGCCGATCGAAGCCCCGACCAGTACCGGCGCCTCGCCGACCCCGGCCCGCTCCGCCGCGCGCCGCGCCCGCCGTGCCATCCGCTTGGCCCGCGACCTCTCCTTGCGGTTCTCCACCATCGTGTAGAGCGTCGGCACCAGCACCAACGTCAGCAGCGTCGAGCTGACCAGGCCGCCGATGACGACAATGGCCAGTGGCTGGGAGATGAAGCCGCCCTCGCCGGTGAGCCCGAGCGCCATCGGCAGCAGCGCGAAGATCGTCGCGATGGCCGTCATCAGGATCGGCCGCAGCCGGTGCCGGCCACCCTCGATCACCGCCTCCTGCACGCCCATGCCCTCTTGGCGATAGTGGTTGATCAGGTCCATCAGCACGATCGCGTTGGTCACCACGATGCCGACCAGCATCAGCACGCCGATCAGCGCCGGCACGCCGAGCGGGGTGCCGGTGGCGAGCAGCAGCGCGATCGCGCCGGTCGCCGCGAACGGGATCGAGACGAGCAGCAGCAGCGGCTGGAGCAGGCTGCGGAACGTCGCGACCATGATGATGAACACGATCGCGATGGCCGCGAGCACCGCGAGGCCGAGCTGGCCGAACGCGTCGCTCTGCTGCTGGCTGACCCCGCCGATCTGGTACGTGGCCGTGCCCAGATCGAGCCCCTTGAGCCGGGCCGTCAGATCCTTGGTGGCCGCGCCGACGTTCGAGCCGGTGGCCGTGCCGTTGACCGTGGCGCTGCGGTTGCCGTCGATCCGGGTGACCTCTTCCGGCCCGGACACCTCGTTGACGTCGGCCACCCGGTACAGCGGCACGACGCCCTTTGCACTGGTAAGCGGCAGGTTGCGCAGCGCGTCGGCGTCGGTGGGCGGGGTGCCCAGCGCGACGACCACGTCCTCGGTCTGGTTGTTGAACGTGACCTGCCCGGCCGGCGCCGACCGGAACGCACCCGCCACGGCCTGGCCGATCTGCGCCTCGGTGAGGCCGGCCTTCGCCGCCTCCGCGCGGTCGACAGTGACCTGCAGCCGGGGCACGTTCGCCGCCAGCGTGGTGCCGACATCCGTGACGTCCTTGGTGGCGGCCATCGTCTGGCGCACCTTCTCGGTCGCCTCGGTCAGCGTGGCCTGATCGGCGGCCTGCACGATCACGGAGAGCTGGTCGGAGTTGAAACCGGTGCCGTTGTCCCCGCCGACGGTCACCTCGCCGACGTCCGCCGCGGGCAGCTTGGCGAATTCCGTACGCAGCTCGTCGGAGATCTTGACCGAGTCGGCGTTCTCCTTCAGCGCCACGTTGAAGCTGGCGCCGCTCGCGCCGCCGGTGCCGATGAACGGGTTGAATTCGCCGTTGCCAACCGTCACCTGATAGTTGTCCACGTCCGCGCGGCCGGCCAGCACAGCCTCGACCTTCTTGGCCGCCTCGTTGGTGGCGGCCAGGCTGGTGCCGACCGGCATCTGCTGGCTGATCATGATGCTGTCCTGGCCGGACTGGTCCAGGAAGTTGGTCTCGAGCTTGGTGGACAGGCCGAACGTGCCGAGCAGGATGAGCACGCCGACCAGCAGCGTGGTCCAGCGCCGCTTGGTGGCGAAGCGGATCACCGGCAGGTAGCCGCGCTGCAGCGGGCTGCGCCGCTCCTTCTCCTCGGCCGCCAGGCGAACCGCGTCGGTCTCGGCGCCGTCCGCGGCGGGCCGCAGGAACCAGTACGCCAGCACCGGCACGACGGTCAGCGCCACGAACAGCGAGGCGATCAGCGCGACCGTGACCGTGATGGCGAACGGCGCGAACAGCTGGCCGACGAAGCCGCCGACGAGGGCTATCGGCGTGAACACGGCGACCGTGGTCAGGGTGGAGGCGGTGACCGCGCCGGCGACCTCACGGACGCCGGCCAGGATCGCGTGCACCTTCTCTTCGCCGTACCCGAGATGTCTCTTGATGTTTTCCAGCACGACAATCGAGTCATCGACCACCCGCCCGACCGCGATGGTGAGCGCCCCGAGGGTGAGCAGGTTGAGCGAATAGTCGCCGACCCACAGCCCGATCAGCGCGATCAGCACCGACAGCGGGATGGACACCGCGGTGACCAGGGTGGACCTGATCGAGAGCAGGAAGACCAGGATCACGATGACCGCCATGATCAGGCCGAGCAGGCCCTCGGTGGTCAAGCTGTTGATCGACCGCTCGACGAACGGCGCTTGGTCGGTGATGACGGTCAGCTTGGCGCCCGAGCTCTTCTGCAAGTCGTCGAGCTTGGCGCGGACCTCGTGCGAGATCTGCACCGGGTTGCCGTCGGGGGCCGCGGTGACCGCGATGCCGAGGCTGTCGACCCCGTCCGTGCGGGTGTACGAAGTTGCCGTCGCGAGCGTCTCCTCGATCGACGACGTGACGGCGCTGAGCTGAACGGGCCCCTTGCTGCCGGTCAGGTAGAGGCCCTTGAGGGTGTCGAGCGAGTCGATCGGGGTGCCGACCTGGACGCTGAGCGAGCGGGTGCCGTCGGTGACCGCGCCGGCCGGGATCGAGACGCCGTTGGCCTGCAAAACCGTGGTGATCGTACGCGGGTCGACGCCGGCCGCGGCGAGCTTGGCCCGGTCCGGGGTGATCACCACCTGCCGGGTCCGGGTGCCGGTGAGCGAGACGTCCCGGACCCCGGCGATCGCCTGCAGCTCGGGGAGGACCTGCTGGTTCAGCCGGTTGGCCAGGTCGCTCTGGTCGGCGCCGCCCGAGCCGGCCAGCACGATCGCCGGGATGTCGTCGGTGCTGCCGGCGAAGATGGTCGGCTCGACGTTGTCCGGCAGCGTCGGCTGGATCCGGTTGACCGAGGTGGTCAGCTGGTTGATCGCGTTGTCCAGATCGGTGCCGAACTCGAAGGTGACCTGGATCGTGGCCGAGCCCTCGCGGGTGGTCGACTGGATCGTGTCCAGGCCGTCGGCGCCCTTCACGGCGTCCTCGATCGGCTTGGTGATCTGCTGCTCGATGATCTCCGGGCTGGCGCCGGGCAGGCTGGCGCCGATGAACGCGCCGGGGAACTCGAGGGACGGCAGAAGTTGCTGCTTCAGCGACGGTATGGCGTACACACCGAAGCCGGCGATCACGATCGCGATGAGGGCGACGAGCCCTCGATTGGCGAGACTGAGCCGGGTCAGGAATGACATGTACGCTCCCCCGCGGAAGGTTCGGTCAGCACAGACAGTTTGCCCGGCGGCCCCGAAACCGGGCGCACCGGCAGCATCATTACCGCCGACGCCGCTTCGCCGCGCCGGCTTCTCAGGAGGCTCTCAGGTCAGGCGAGGTCGAGCGCCCGGGCCGCGGCCAGCACGTCGTTGGAGATCGTGGTCGGGCTCGGCGCGGTGCTGATTGCCCACTCGGGGTCCTTCAGGCCGTGCCCGGTGACGGTGCAGACCACCCGCGAGCCGGCCGGCACCAGCCCGGCCTCGGCCTGCTGCAGCAGCCCCGCCACGCTGGCCGCGCTGGCCAGTTCGACGAAGACGCCGACCTCGCGGGCCAGCAGCCGGTATGCCGTCAGGATCTCGCGGTCGGTCACCGCCGCGATCAGGCCGCCCGAGGCGTCCCGGGCGTCCATCGCCTTGGTCCAGCTCGCCGGGTTGCCGATCCGGATCGCCGTGGCGATGGTGGACGGCTCGGGCACGACCTGGCCGTGCACGATCGGGGCGGCACCGGACGCCTGGAAGCCGTACATCTTGGGCAGTTGCCGGGAATTGCCCGCCTCAAGATCCTCGAGATAACCCATCCAGTACGCCGAGATGTTGCCGGCGTTGCCCACGGGCAGGCAGTGGATGTCGGGGGCGTCACCGAGCGCCTCGACGATCTCGAAGGCGGCCGTCTTCTGACCGTGCAGCCGGAAGATGTTCACCGAGTTGACCAGGGCGACCGGGTAGTCCTGGGACAGCTTCGAGGCGAGCGCGAGGCAGTCGTCGAAGTTGCCGTTCACCTGCAACAGCTTTGCCCCGTGCACAAGCGCCTGGGCCAGCTTGCCGAGCGCGATCTTGCCCTGCGGCACGAGCACCGCGCAGGTCAGCCCGGCGCGGGCGGCGTACGCGGCGGCGGACGCGCTGGTGTTGCCGGTCGAGGCGCAGATGATCGCCTTCGACCCGTCCTCGACGGCCTTGGAGACCGCCATCGTCATGCCCCGGTCCTTGAACGAGCCGGTCGGATTGGCGCCCTCGACCTTGAGATAGACGTCGGCGCCCGTGCGCTGGGAGAGGATGGGCGCGGGCACGAGCGGCGTGTTGCCCTCGTGCAGGGTGACGACCGGGGTGGCGTCAGAGACCGGCAGCCGGTCCGCGTACGCGTCGATAAGTCCCCGCCACATGGCTATCCCTCACCTTTGCCGCAGACGGCCTCGACGTTGTTGCCGTCGGGGTCCCGTACGAAAGCACCGTAGTAGTTCTCGTGGTATTCGGGGTGCAGCGCGGGCTCGTGCAGCACCTCGGCGCCGGCCGCGACGGCCGCGGTGAAGAACGCGTCCACGGTGGCCCGGTCGGTGGCCCGGAACGCGATGTGCGACTCGCGGAAGCCCTCGCCGGTGCTGTGCCCGCCGATCCAGAAGTCGGGATACTTGTCGCCGTAGCCGATCACGACTTGGAAATCCTTCACCCGGCGCAGGCCCAGCGGGGCCAGCACGGCGTCGTAGAAGGCGGCGCTGGCGGCGA
>Ga0307508_10006278_pt1 | contig 11192 bp, 10 predicted proteins | sample 9_EM_MG_FD_203089 | JGI IMG/M metagenome (GOLD analysis project Ga0307508, IMG submission 203089) | Populus trichocarpa ectomycorrhiza microbial communities from riparian zone in the Pacific Northwest, United States - 9_EM | ecosystem: Host-associated > Plants > Roots > Unclassified | place...
TGAACATCGGCCTGATGCAGGGCTTCGCCGGGCTCAGCCTGTTCGCGGTGCTGCTGCTGATGGGGCTGGGCCTGGCGATCATCTTCGGCCAGATGGGCGTCATCAACATGGCGCACGGCGAGTTCATGACGATAGGCGCGTACACGATCTATCTCGGCTCGCACCTGACGAGCCAGTACGCGCCGGCGTGGGTGCCGTACTACTTTCCGCTCGCGGTGCTGCTGGCCTTCGGCTTCGCGTTCGTCGGCGGCTGGCTGGTCGAGTGGGCGCTGATCCGGCATCTGTACAAGCGGCCGCTCGACACCTTGCTCGCGACCTGGGGCATCAGCCTGGCGATGCAGCAGTGCTTCCGCACCTTCATCGGCCCGAAGGAAGTGAGCCCGACCTTGCCCGAATGGCTGCTCGGCTCGTGGGCGCCGGCACCGGGGCTCGACATCCCGATCAACGGCCTGTTCGTGCTGGCGCTGACCACCGTCGTCACGCTCGGCGTGCTGCTGGCGCTGAACAAGAGCCGCTGGGGTCTGCGCGTGCGCGCCACGGTCAGCAACCGCGTGATGGCCAACGCGATCGGCATCGACACGATGAAGACCGACCGGCTCACCTTCGCGATCGGCTGCGGCATCGCCGGCATGGCGGGCGCCGCCTTCACGACGATCGGCTCGACCGGGCCGACCTCCGGGCAGCTCTACATCGTCGACTCGTTTCTCGTCGTGACCTTCGGCGGCGCCGCCAGCCTGCTCGGCACCGTGGTCTCGGCCTTCGGCATCGCACAGACGCAATCGATCACCGAGTTCTTCATGGCCGGCTCGATGGCCAAGGTGCTGACGTTGTCGCTGATCGTGCTGATCCTGATGATCCGGCCGCAGGGCTTGTTCGCGTCCAAGGTCCGTCGCTGACATCCGAACGATTTGCCACGGAGCCGCCTCCCCCCATGAATGCCGCCCAAGCCCTGATCAAGCGCTACCAGCTCGCCAGCGTGCTGGTCCTCGCGCTGCTGCTCGCCGTCGTGCTGCCGCTGGCGCTCGACATCTTCCGCCTCAACCTCGTCGGCAAGTACCTGACCTACGCCTTCGTCGCGGTCGGCCTCGTGATGGTCTGGGGCTACGGCGGCGTGCTGAGCCTGGGGCAGGGCGTGTTCTTCGGCCTCGGCGGCTACGCGATGGCGATGTTCCTGAAGCTCGAGGCCTCCGATCCCGTCACGACCAAGATCCAGTCGACGCCGGGCATCCCCGACTTCATGGACTGGAACCAGCTGACCGCGCTGCCGGCGCTGTGGGTGCCGTTCAGGCACCTGCCGTTCGCGCTCGTCGCGGTGGTCGCGATGCCGACGCTGCTGGCCTGGATCGTCAGCTTCGCGATGTTCAAGCGCCGCGTCGGCGGGGTGTACTTCGCGATCATCACGCAGGCGGTCGCGCTGATCGTCACGGTGCTGATCATCGGCCAGCAGGGCTATACCGGCGGCGTCAACGGCATGACCGACCTGAAGACCGTGCTCGGCTGGGACACGCGCACCGACCACGCGAAGTACATCCTGTACTACCTGTGCGTCGCGCTGCTGATCGCGAGCATTTTGCTGTGCCGCTGGATCCAGACCGGCAAGGCCGGCACCTTGCTGCTGGCGATGCGCGACAAGGAAGACCGGGTGCGCTTCTCGGGCTATGACGTCGCGAACTTCCGCATCTTCACGTTCTGCCTCGCGGCCGCGCTGGCCGGCATCGGCGGGGCGCTGTTCTCGCTGCAGGTCGGCTTCATGTCGCCGAGTTTCGTCGGCATCGTGCCCTCGGTCGAGATGGTGATCTTCGCGGCGGTCGGCGGGCGCATGAGCCTGGTCGGTGCGGTTTACGGCACCTTGCTGGTGAACGCCGGCAAGACCTTCTTCTCGGAGAGCTTCCCGGACCTGTGGCTGTTCCTGATGGCCGCGCTGTTCATCGGCGTGACGATGGCGTTTCCGATGGGGCTGGCCGGTTTGTGGGAGAGCCATGTCGTGCCGTGGTGGGCAAGGCGGCGGGGCCGAGGCAGCCAGACCGGCGCTGCAGTGGCCGTCGCTGCGCCCGAGACGGCGGTGAAACCGATGACGCGCACGGTGGCCGCTGCCGAGTCCGCGCTACCCGACGGCATCAGCGGCCAGCGCGCCTGAGCCGGGAGCACTCGATGAGCAACACGGATTTCGCGCTCGCGATCGAAGACCTGACCGTCTCGTTTGACGGCTTCAAGGCCATTGATGCATTGACGCTCTACATCGACCGCAACGAGCTGCGCGTGATCATCGGTCCCAACGGCGCCGGCAAGACCACGCTGCTCGACCTGATCTGCGGCAAGACCAAGGCTGGCGCCGGCAGCATCAAGTTCAAGAACACCGAGCTGACGAAGATGGCCGAGTTCAGGCGCGTGCGCTTAGGCATCGGCCGCAAGTTCCAGACGCCGTCGATCTACGAGAACCTGAGCGTGTTCCAGAACCTCGAGGTCTCGTTCCCGAAGGGCCGCTCGGTGCTGGGCGCGCTCGCGTTCAAGTGCAGCGACGAGGTCAAGGCGCGCGTGCAGGTCGTGGCCGAAGACATCTTCCTGTCGGACAAGCTCGATCTCGAGGCCGGCCTGTTGAGCCACGGCCAGAAGCAGTGGCTGGAGATCGGCATGCTGCTGATGCAGGAGCCCGAGCTGCTGCTGCTCGACGAGCCGATCGCCGGGATGAGCGCGCGCGAGCGCGAGCTCACCGCCGAGCTGCTGCAGCGCATCTGCAAGAACCGCTCGGTGATCGTGATCGAGCACGACATGGATTTCGTCAAGCGCATCGCACACAAGGTGACCGTAATGCACCAGGGAAAGATCCTCGCCGAAGGGCCGATGGAGCAGGTGCAGGCCGACCCGAAGGTGATCGACGTCTACCTCGGACATTGAACAGGAGTCCAACGACATGTTGAAAGTCACCGACCTGTTCGTCGCCTACGGCCAGAGCGAGGCGCTGCATGGCATCTCGTTCGAAGGCCACAAGAACGAGACCGTTGCGATCATGGGCCGCAACGGCATGGGCAAGACAACGCTGTTCAAGAGCCTGATGGGTATTCTGCCGCTGAAGAGCGGTCGCATCGACGTGGCGGGCAGCGAGGTCTCGAAGGACGAGAGCTTTCGCCGCGTCGCGAAGGGGATTGCCTATGTGCCGCAGGGCCGGATGATCTTCCCGACGCTGACCGTCGAAGAGAACATCCAGACTGGCCTCGAGAACTCGGCCACGCGCCGCATCCCGGACGAGATCTACGCGCTGTTCCCGGTGCTGTGGGACATGAAGCGGCGCAAGGGCGGCAACCTGTCGGGCGGCCAGCAGCAGCAACTCGCGATCGCGCGCGCGCTCGTCACCGAGCCCAAGGTGCTGCTGCTGGACGAGCCGACCGAAGGCATCCAGCCCTCGATCATCAAGGACATCGCGAAAGCGCTGAACGAGATCCGCAAGCTGCGCGAGATCACGATCGTCGTCTCCGAGCAGGTGCTGAGCTTCGCGATGGACGTGGCCGACCGGCTGTTCGTGATCGAGGGCGGCCGGTTGGTACACGAGACCTCGCGTGCCGACACCGATGTGGCCCGCATCAAGCAGTACCTCTCCGTCTGAACACTCTCTTCACCCACCTGAAACGCCAGGAGACGCCCATGACCGACACCCTGATCAAGGTCGACTTGACGAAGTCGCCCGTCGAGAACGAGAACATTCACAACCGCTGGCACCCGCACATCCCGATGGCCTGCTGGGTCAACCCCGGCGACGACTTCATCCTCGAGACCTTCGACTGGACCGGCGGCTTCATCAAAAACAACGACAGCGCCGACGACGTGCGCGACATCGACCTGTCGACCGTGCACTACTTGTCGGGCCCGGTCGGTGTGAAGGGCGCCGAGCCCGGCGACCTGCTCGTCGTCGACTTGCTCGACATCGGCGCCAAGCCCGACAGCCTGTGGGGCTTCAATGGCTTCTTCTCGAAGAAGAACGGCGGCGGCTTCCTGACCGAGCACTTCCCGCAGGCGCAGAAGTCGATCTGGGACATCCACGGCCTGTTCACCAGCTCGCGCCATGTGCCCGGCGTGCAGTACGCCGGGCTGATCCACCCCGGGCTGATCGGCTGCCTGCCCGACAAACCGATGCTCGAGATGTGGAATGCGCGCGAGGCCGCGCTGATCGCGACCGACCCGACGCGGGTGCCGGGCTTGGCGAACCCGCCATCCGCAGGTACTGCGCACATGGGCAAGATGAGCGGCGACGCCCGGGCCAAGGCAGCCGCCGAGGGCGCACGCACGGTGCCGCCGCGTGAACATGGCGGCAACTGCGACATCAAGGATTTGTCGCGCGGCTCCAAGGTGTTCTTCCCGGTGTATGTGGACGGCGCCGGCCTGAGCGTCGGCGACCTGCACTTCAGCCAGGGCGACGGCGAGATCACGTTCTGCGGTGCGATCGAGATGGCCGGCTGGGTGCACATGAAGGTCACGCTGATCAAGGACGGCATGGCCAAGTACGGCATCAAGAACCCGATCTTCAAGCCCAGCCCGATCACGCCGCACTACAACGACTACCTGATCTTCGAAGGCATCTCGGTCGACGAGGCCGGCAAGCAGCACTACCTCGACGTGCACATCGCCTATCGGCAGGCCTGCCTGAACGCGATCGAGTATCTGAAGAAGTTCGGCTACTCGGGGGCGCAGGCGTATTCGATCCTGGGCACCGCGCCGGTGCAGGGGCACATCAGCGGTGTGGTCGACGTGCCGAACGCCTGCGCGACGCTGTGGCTGCCGACGCAGATCTTCGACTTCGACATCAACCCGAGCGCGGCCGGGCCGACGAAGTTCATCGACGGTTCGGTCGTGATGCCCTTGTCGCCGGATCTCGTCTGAGGCCAGCGCGATGCCGACCTACGACTACGCCTGCGCCGGCTGCGGGGGTTTCGACGCGTTCCGTGCGCTGGCGCAACGCGACGAGCCGGCCGTGTGCCCGGATTGCGGCAGCGCCGCGCCACGCGTCTTCGTCACCGCGCCGCGCCTGGCCTTGATGGAAAGCGGCACGCGCAGCGCGATGGCGACCAACGAGCGCGCGCGCCACGAACCCAGGAGTTCGCGCGACTATGCGCGGCTAAAACATCCGTCCGGCTGCGGCTGCTGCTCGACCGGCTCACGGGGCGCGACCGTGACCGGCGCGAACGGCAACAAGGCCTTCCCGGCCATGCGGCCGTGGATGATCAGCCACTGAGCATTGCTGCGTCCTCAAGCGGCGTCGCCGACCGGGACGGCGCTGCGACGGCCGCCCAGCGTCAGCCGCGTCAGCAGCAGCGCGACGATCGCAGCGACCGCGATGCCGGCGACCATGGGCCGAGCGGTGCCGTCGACGAAGGCGCTCATCACCGCGATCACGACGGCGCCCATCACCAGCTGCAGTGTGCCCATCAGCGCCGAAGCCGCGCCGGCGATCTCGCCGTGGTCGTCCAGCGCCATCACCGAGGTGGCCGGCACGACCAGGCCGAGAAAGCCGTAGCCCAGCATCAGCATCGCGATCATCACGTCGAGGCGTTCGATGCCCGCCAGGTTGAGCGCCAGCAGCGCGCTCATCGCGAGCGCAAAGCCCGCCACCGCGACCGACACGACGCGCGGCAGCCCATAGCGCGCGGCCAGCCGGCCGGCGAATTGCGACACGCCGATGAAGGACGCGGCGTTCACCGCGAACGCGAAGCTGTATTGCCGCGGCGTCAGCCCGTAGTGGCCGATCAGCACGAAGGACGAGTTCGCGAGGTAGATGAAGAAGCTCGCCATGCCGAACGCACCGACGGCCGTGAGGCCCATGAAGCGCGCGTCGCGCAGCAGCAGCGCGAACGCGCGCAGCGTGCTCGCGACGTCGCTTCGCGCGCGCTGCTCGGCCGGGCGTGTTTCCTCGAGCGCCAGCGTCGTGAGCAGCAGGCCGAGCGCACCGATGCCGGTGACGACCCAGAAGATCGCGCGCCAGCCGGCCGCGTCGATCACCAGACTGCCAATCAGCGGCGCGAGGATGGGCGAGACGCTGAACACCAGCATCAGCAGCGCCATCAGCTTGGTGGCCTCGGCGCCGGTGTGCAGGTCGCGCACGATTGCGCGCGGCACGACGATGGGCGCGCCGCCGCCCAGGCCCTGCAGAAAGCGAAAGCCGATCAGCCAGCCGATGTCGGGCGCGAGCGCGCAGCCGATGCTGCCGACGATGAAGAGGGCGATGCCGACGTACAGCGGCGGCTTGCGGCCGAAGATGTCGGAGGCCGGGCCGTAGACGATCTGGCTGATCGCGAACGAGATGAAGAAGGCCATCAGGCTCATCTGCACCGCGTGCACGTCGGCGTGCAGCGCGACGCCGATCGCGGGCAGCGCCGGCAGGTACATGTCGATCGCAAACGGGCCGATCGCCGACAGCAGGCCCAGCACCAGGGCCATGCGCAGGAATTGATGTTTCATCGAAAAGGGGATTCAGAGGGAGGCGACCTGGGACGAACACCCAAGGGAATACCCGAAGCTTACCCTGGCGCTCAACGCACTACGGCGTACTCGCTGCCACCACCCGCTGATTGAGCGACAGCGCCACAAAGTCGACGAATGCGCGCACCCGAGCGGCAAGCTGGTGTCGCTGCGGGTAGACCGCATGGATGTCGGCATCGGGCGTGTGGTACTGCGGCAGCACGTGCACCAGGCGGCCGTTCTTCAGGTAGCGATCGATGTCCCATTCGGCCCGCATCAGGATGCCGTGCCCGTCGAGCGCCCAGCTGACGGCGATCTCGCCGTCGTTGGTGGTCAGGTTGCCCCGGGTCTTGACGGCCTCGGTCGTCGCACTCTTTCCACGGCCACTGGTCAGCCGCCACACGCCGTAGGCTTCTTCTCCCTGCCGGATGCCGATGCAGTTGTGCTTCGTCAGGTCATTCGGCACCTTTGGCATGCCGTGCCTGGCCAGGTAGGCCGGTGCGGCGCACAGCAGGCGGCGGTTCGGCGCGATGTGCTTCGCGATGACGCGCGCGTCCGGTGGCGCGCCGAAGCGGATGCAGACGTCGAACGAGTCGTCCGTCAGCGGCGGCGGGTTGACCGACAGTTGCAACTGCACTTCCACCTGCCGGTACTTGCGGACGAAGCGCGAGATCAGCGGCGCCACATGGCTGCGCCCGAAACCCAGCGTCGCGTTCACCCGCAGCAGGCCCTTCGGCGTGGCCTTGGAGACGCCGAGCAACTGCTCCATGTCGTCGATCTCGCCGAGGATGCGCCGTGCATGCTCCAGGTAGAGCTCACCCTCGGGTGTCAGGCTCATGCGCCGCGTCGTCCGGTTCACGAGCGACAGGCCCACGCGCGACTCCATCAGCGCCAGGTGCTTGCTGACCGCGGGCGTCGTGATGCCCAGTTCCCGCGCGGCGGAGCTCAGGCTGCCCGCACTCGCAAGCGCCGAAAAGAAGCCGAGATCGGACGGTTGGATGCCACTGGTCATGGATGCTCGGTGCGGCCTGCTCGGCGCGATCAATTGTTAGATTCAGGTAAACAATGGATTCACTTTAGCGGTGAGCGCGAATGCTGTCCATTTCCTACAGTCTCTTCACCGCCCACCCATCGCTACGGAGACAAGCCATGAAGACCTACTCGATCGCCACCATCCCCGGTGACGGCATCGGCAAGGAAGTCGTTCCTGCAGGCCAGGAAGTGCTGGAAGCGCTCGCCAAATCGAGCAGCGCATTCCGCTTCGAGTTCGAGAACTTCGACTGGGGCGGCGACTACTACCGTGAGCACGGCGTGATGATGCCGGCCGATGGCCTGGACGAGATCCGCCACAAGGACGCGATCCTGTTCGGCTCGGCTGGCGACCCGGACATTCCCGACCACATCACGCTGTGGGGTCTGCGCCTGAAGATCTGCCAGGGTTTCGACCAGTACGCCAATGTGCGTCCGACCCGCATCCTGCCCGGCATCGACGGGCCGCTGAAGCGCTGCGGCCCGATTGATCTGAACTGGGTCATCGTGCGCGAGAACTCCGAAGGCGAGTACGCCGGCGTCGGCGGCCGCGTTCACCAGGGCCACCCGATCGAAGCCGCCACCGACGTGTCGATCATGACGCGCGCCGGCGTCGAACGCATCATGCGCTTCGCGTTCAAGCTGGCGCAGTCGCGTCCCCGCAAGCTCCTGACCGTGATCACCAAGAGCAATGCGCAGCGGCACGCGATGGTGATGTGGGACGAGATCGCGCTGCAGATCTCGAAGGAGTTCCCGGACGTCACCTGGGACAAGGAGCTGGTCGACGCGTCGACCGCCCGCATGATCAACCGCCCGGCATCGCTGGACACCATCGTCGCGACCAATCTGCATGCCGACATCCTGAGCGACCTGGCGGCCGCACTCGCCGGTAGCCTGGGTATCGCGCCGACCGGCAACATCGATCCGGAACACCGCTACCCATCCATGTTCGAGCCGATCCACGGCTCGGCGTTCGACATCATGGGCAAGGGGCTGGCCAACCCGGTCGGCACGTTCTGGTCGGTCGCGATGATGCTGGAGCACTTGGGTGAAGCGGACGCTGCCCAGCAGGTGATGAAGGCCATCGAACAGGTCACCGCCAACCCGACGCTGCACACCCGTGACCTGGGCGGCAAGGCGAGCACCGTCGACGTCACGCAGGCGGTGTGTGAACTGCTGACCGACAGCACGCAGCGCAAGGCCGCGTAGAACGCGCGACCCGGCAGCAAGCACCCCTTCCCGAAGCAGCCGCAAAGCGCTGCCGGGTGGGCTCGACACGCCCGTACCTCCCCAGGAGACAAGCATGAAAGACAGCTACACCCTCAACCGCGGCCACGTGGTCCTGGCCGTCGCGCTCGCCGTGGCGATGGCTGGCGGCAGCGCCATGGCACAGGCCTGGCCGAGCAAGCCGATCAGCCTGATCGTGCCTTTCCCGGCCGGTGGCACCACCGACGTGCTGGCCCGCGCGCTCGCGGAGAAGCTGACGCTCAGCCTCGGCCAGACCGTCATCGTCGAAAGCAAACCCGGCGCAGGCGCGACGCTCGGCGCGGACTACGTGGCCAAGGCCAGGCCCGATGGCTACACGCTGCTGGTCGGCGCGGTGCACCACACGATCGCTTCGAGCGTCTACAAGAAGCTCCCCTACGACTTCCAGAAGGACCTGGCACCGATCACGATGATCGCACTGGTGCCGAACGTGCTGGTGGTGAACGCCAGCACCCCTGCGAACAACGTGACCGAATTGATCGCGCTGCTCAAGGCCAAGCCTGGCGCACACAACTACGGCTCCAACGGCAACGGCACGGCTCAGCACCTGATCGGGACGCAGTTCGAGAACCTCACCGGCACCGACCTGGTCCACATTCCGTACAAGGGGAGCGGCCCGCTGGCGACCGATCTGCTGGGGGGTCAGGTCACGATGTCGTTCGACACCGTGACGCCTGTGCTGCAGCACATCAAGGCCGGCAAGCTGCGGGCGCTGGCCGTGACCACCGCGAAGCGCTCGACCGCCTTGCCGGATGTGCCGACCCTCGATGAAGCCGGCCTGAAGGGTTTCAACATCGGCACATGGTTCGGCGTGCTCGCGCCGGCTGCCACGCCGAAGGACATTCTGGTTCGGCTCAACACCGAGATGGTGAAAGTCATCCAGACGCCCGAATTCCGCAAGCGGATGGACGAGATCGGCGCTGAGCCGATTGGCAACAGCGCCGAGCAGATGGCCCAGCAGATCAAGGGCGAGACCGAGAAGTTCGCCAAGTTGGTCAAGGACGCGAAGGTGACGATCGAGTAGCGATCGCCCCGGGCTGCTGGTTCAGGGCCTGCCCGGCGGCGGCGCTGTCTACGTCAATCAACGTATTCGCCGCCGCAGCGCGCGTTCGCAGAATGAATCCGTCATTCCGCTGAACCACGAAGGCCCACCATGCACCACGGCGACATCTCGAGCAGCAAGGACACCGTCGGTGTCGCGGTCGTCAACTACAAAATGCCGCGCCTGCACTCGCAGGCCGAGGTCATCGCGAATGCGAAGGTCATCGCGGCGATGGTCGTCGGCATGAAGCAGGGCCTGCCGGGCATGGACCTGGTGATCTTCCCCGAGTACAGCACCCACGGCATCATGTACGACGCCAAGGAGATGTACGAGAACGCCGCCACCGTGCCCGGCGCCGAGACCGAGATCTTTGCCGCGGCGTGTCGCCAGGCCAAGGTCTGGGGTGTGTTTTCGCTGACCGGCGAGCGCCACGAGCAGCACCCGAACAAGGCGCCGTACAACACGCTGATCCTGATGAACGACCGGGGCGAGATCGTCCAGAAGTACCGCAAGATCATGCCGTGGGTGCCGATCGAAGGCTGGTACCCGGGCAACTGCACCTATGTGAGCGACGGTCCGAAGGGCTTGAAGGTCAGCCTGATCATCTGCGACGACGGCAACTACCCCGAGATCTGGCGCGACTGCGCGATGAAGGGCGCCGAGCTGATCATCCGCTGCCAGGGCTACATGTACCCGGCCAAGGAGCAGCAGATCATGATCTCGAAGGCGATGGCCTTCGCGAACAACACCTATGTGGCGGTGGCCAACGCGGCCGGCTTCGACGGCGTGTACTCGTACTTCGGCCACTCGGCGATCATCGGCTTCGACGGCCGCACGCTCGGCGAATGCGGCGAAGAAGAAATGGGCATTCAGTACGCGGCGCTGTCCAAGAGCTTGATCCGCGATTTCCGCAAGAACGGCCAGAGCGAGAACCATTTGTTCAAGCTGCTGCACCGCGGCTACACCGGCCTGATCAACTCGCGCGAAGGCGACCAGGGCGTGGCCGCGTGCCCATACGAGTTCTATGGCCAGTGGATCAACGATCCCGAGGGCACGCGCCAACGCGTCGAGGCCTTCACGCGCGACACGGTCGGCACCGACGAGGCGCCGATCGAAGGCATCCCGAACCCGCAAACGCTGGCGCACCGCTGAGGATGGATCCTCGTTGCCAAGCCGTCTGAACCCGGCGCGGACGCCACGACGATGAGCCTAGTGGCCTCGACGGCCGATCCCGTTCGACGACCTCGTGCATCGGTCAGAGAATTCTGGCCTGACGCGGCCGCGGCTCACGACGCATCTTCCGGTGGGCCACCAGCGCCAGCATCCCCAGGGCACCAGCCGTCAACACAAAGGTCGAGGGCTCAGGAACCGGCGCGATAGGGTTCTTGCTGACCAACCAGGTCGCCCA
>Ga0307508_10006280_pt1 | contig 11188 bp, 9 predicted proteins | sample 9_EM_MG_FD_203089 | JGI IMG/M metagenome (GOLD analysis project Ga0307508, IMG submission 203089) | Populus trichocarpa ectomycorrhiza microbial communities from riparian zone in the Pacific Northwest, United States - 9_EM | ecosystem: Host-associated > Plants > Roots > Unclassified | place...
CGTCGGCGCACCAACAGCAGTGCACGGAACTGCTCCGGGAAACAGGGCAATGGATCCGGAGGATCTTGAAGGCATAAGTTGAGCGCATGACGCAGGGGGAACAGCCCGCGACGCTGACCACGTCGTCGGGCGAACGGGCAACGGGGCGGCATGCCGCTCGGCGGGCGGGAGCGGCCAAGGGGGGACCGGCACGGGCGTCCGTGCTGATGGCGCTGGCCACCGTCGTGTCACGCGCCACGGGGCTGATACGGCAGGTCCTGCAGGCCGCGGCACTGGGCACGGGCCTGCTGGCCACTACGTACAACACGGCGAACACCGTGCCGACCAGCCTGTACACGCTGCTGGTCGGCGGTGCGCTCAACGCCGTACTGGTGCCCCAGCTGGTAAGGGCGAGGACCACACATCCGGACGGCGGCCGGGCCTACGAGCAGCGCCTGGTGACCCTCGTGGTGTGTGTGCTGGGCGCAGGCACCGTGCTGGCGGTGTGGGCCACGCCGCAGATCGTCGGGCTGTACGCCCAGGACACCCCGCGCACGCACGAGGCCTTTCAACTCACGGTGGTGTTCGGGCGGTTCCTGCTGCCGCAGATCTTCTTCTACGGGCTGTTCGGCATCTACGGCCAAGTGCTCAACGCCCGGGAGAAGTTCGGCGCGATGATGTGGACCCCGGTCCTCAACAACGTCGTCCTGGTGGGTATGTTCGGCGCCTACCTGGGCCTGATGACCGTCCCGCACGGGGTCGAGGACATCACCGCGTCCCAGGTGCGGCTCCTGGGGATCGGGACCACCGCCGGCATCGCCGTACAGGCTCTGGCCCTGATCCCGTTCGCCCGGGCCGCCGGTTTCCGCTTCCGCCCCCGGTTCGACTGGCGCGGCACCGGTCTGGGCAGCGGTGTCCACGCGGCGAAGTGGACCCTGCTGTTCGTCCTGGCCAACCAGGTCGCCCTGGCGGTGATCACCAACTACGCCAACTCCGCCGACCGGCAACTGCCGAAGGCCGGTGTGGGCTACTCCGCCTACACCTACGCGCAGGTCATCTGGATGCTGCCCCAGTCGATCGTCACGGTGTCCCTGGTGACCGCGCTGCTGCCGCGCATGAGCAGGGCCGCAGCCGACGGCCGGGTCGCGGACCTGCGCGCCGACCTCTCCCGTGCCCTGCGCGTCAGCGGTGTCGTCATCGTGCCCGCGGCCTTCCTCTTCCTCGCGCTGGGCCCGCAGATCGCCACGCTGGTGTTCGCCCACGGCGCGGCCGACGCCACCTCCGTGCAGCCACTCGGGCACATGCTGCAGGCGTTCGGGCCGGGCCTGATCCCGTTCTCCGCGCAGTACCTGCTGCTGCGCGGCTTCTACGCCTTCGAGGACACCCGCACCCCGTTCTTCATGGCCGTCTGGATCGCCGCGGTGAACATCGCCCTGGCCACCGCCTGCCATGTGCTGCTGCCCGCCCGCTGGTCCGTGACGGGCATGGCCGGCGCCTACACCCTCTCCTACCTCGCCGGCCTCGCGCTCACGGCACGGCTGCTGCGCCGCAGGACCGGCGGCCGCCTCGACGACGGAGCGCTGCGCCGCACCTACCTCAAACTGCTGTGTGCGGCCGGCTTCTCCGCGGCCCTGGGCTGGGCCGCCGCACATGGCTGTGCCGCCTTCCTGGGCGGCGGCACCTGGGCCGCAGCGGGCGCCCTCGCCGCAGGGACACTCACGCTCGCCCTGGCCTATGCCGCCCTCGCCCGGCTGCTGAGGATCGGTGAACTTGGACGTCTCCCCGGCCTGGGGTGAGACTTGGTTCACCGGCACCGGTGCGGGCCACGCGTCGATGCCCCGCCGGGCCGATCCAGGATCCGGGAGGTACCCATGACCCGGAAGATACGAGACGTGATGTCGCCCGGCGCGGCCGCCGTCGAGCCCATGACCACGGTGGCGCGCGCGGCCCGTGTGATGCGCGAGCAGGACGTCGGCGACGTGCTGGTGGCCTACGACTGCGATCTGTTCGGCGTGCTCACCGACCGTGACATCGTGGTCCGGGCCCTCGCCGAGGGCCGCGATCCCGCCGTGACGTCCGTCGGATCCGTGTGCACACCGCCGCCCGTGGCGACCCTGACGCCGGACGACACGACCGACCGCGCCATCGAGCTGATGCGCCGCCACGCCGTGCGCCGCCTCCCGGTCGTCGAGCGCGGCGGCTGCCCGGTCGGCGTCATCAGCCTCGGCGACCTCGCCGGCACGGAGGACCCGCACGCCGCGCTGACGGACATCAGCAATGCGGCACCGAACCATTGAAAGGAACACCGGGGGGCCGTCTCCGCGCGAAGGAGTGGCGACCGTGATGCAGTTCCATGACCGTGGGCAGGCCGGGCGGGAACTGGCCGAGCGGCTGCGGATCCAGCAGGAGAAGGGCGCCCTGCCCGACCCCGTCGTCCTCGCCCTGCCGCGCGGCGGCGTCGCCGTGGCCCACGAGGTGGCGCGGGCGCTCGACGCCCCGCTCGACGTGCTCGTCGTACGGAAGATCGGCGTCCCGTACCAGGAGGAGTTCGGCGTCGGCGCGATCGTCGGCGACGACGATCCGCTCTTCGACGGGCGTGCCCTCGAACAGCTCGGCCTCAGCGAGTCCGCGCTCGCCCCGGTGGTCGAGCGGGAACGCGAGGAACTCCACCGCCGAGAACGCCTCTACCGGCAGGGCCGCCCCGCCCCCGACCTGAGGGGCCGCACCGTGATCGTCGTGGACGACGGGCTCGCGACCGGGTCGACGGCCCGCGCCGCCCTCCGTTCCGTACGCCGTCAGGCCCCCGGCCGGGTCGTGCTGGCGGTGCCGGTCGGCTCACCGGAGGCCGCGGACCTCATGCGGGCCGAGGCCGACGAGGTGCTCTGCCCGCACCGGCCGCCCACCTTCATGGCCGTAGGCCTCTGCTACGAGGAGTTCGACCAGCTGACGGACGAGGACGTGCTCAAGGCGCTGCACACGACGGCCGAACAGTAGGTCCTTGGGGGGCTCCACCGGCCCCCGGCAAAGGAAGCGGCCGGTCCGACGCCGCGTCGGCGTCGAACCGGCCTCATCCGGTGGTGCATCCCCTTCGGGGGTCAGTCCGTGCCGAACTCCATCGCCGCGCGGTCCAGGAGCTCGTCCTCGTCCGAGACCTCGCCGCGGGAGGCGATGGCCTCTGCGCCGCCCTCCGGCATCTCCGGCATGGTGCCGATCAGGCCGGTCGCGGCCGCCTGGGATGCTCCGATGACGGGGCTGCCGGTGCCGATGAGCCCGAGGCCGACGTACTGCTCCAGCTTGGCGCGCGAGTCGGCGATGTCCAGGTTGCGCATGGTGAGCTGGCCGATCCGGTCCACCGGGCCGAACGCGGAGTCCTCGGTGCGCTCCATCGACAGCTTGTCCGGGTGGTAGCTGAAGGCCGGGCCGGTGGTGTCGAGGATCGAGTAGTCCTCACCGCGCCGCAGCCGCAGCGTGACCTCGCCGGTGATCGCCGCGCCGACCCAGCGCTGCAGCGACTCGCGGATCATCAGCGCCTGCGGGTCCAGCCAGCGGCCCTCGTACATCAGCCGGCCCAGACGCCGTCCCTCGCTGTGGTACTGGGCGACGGTGTCCTCGTTGTGGATCGCGTTGACGAGGCGCTCGTAGGCCGCGTGCAGGAGGGCCATGCCGGGCGCCTCGTAGATGCCGCGGCTCTTGGCCTCGATGATGCGGTTCTCGATCTGGTCGGACATGCCCAGGCCGTGGCGGCCGCCGATGGCGTTGGCCTCCATGACGAGGTCGACGGCGGAGGCGTACTCCTTGCCGTTGATCGTCACCGGGCGGCCCTGGTCGAAGCCGATCGTCACGTCCTCGGTGACGATCTCCACCTCGGGGTCCCAGAACCGCACGCCCATGATGGGCTCGACGGTCTCCACACCGGTGTCCAGATGCTCCAGGGTCTTCGCCTCGTGGGTGGCGCCCCAGATGTTGGCGTCGGTGGAATACGCCTTCTCCGTGCTGTCGCGGTAGGGCAGGCCGTGGGCGAGAAGCCACTCCGACATTTCCTTGCGGCCGCCGAGCTCGGTCACGAAGTCCGCGTCCAGCCAGGGCTTGTAGATCCGCAGGTGCGGGTTGGCGAGCAGGCCGTAGCGGTAGAACCGCTCGATGTCGTTGCCCTTGAAGGTCGAGCCGTCGCCCCAGATCTGGACGTCGTCCTCGAGCATCGCCCGGACCAGGAGGGTGCCGGTGACGGCGCGGCCGAGCGGCGTGGTGTTGAAGTAGGCGCGCCCGCCCGAGCGGATGTGGAACGCCCCGCAGGTGAGCGCGGCCAGGCCCTCCTCGACCAGTGCCGCACGGCAGTCGACGAGGCGCGCGATCTCGGCACCGTAGGTCTTCGCGCGGCCGGGCACCGAGGCGATGTCGGGCTCGTCGTACTGACCGATGTCGGCGGTGTAGGTGCAGGGGACGGCGCCCTTGTCGCGCATCCACGCGACCGCGACCGAGGTGTCGAGGCCGCCGGAGAAGGCGATGCCGACGCGCTCGCCGGCGGGAAGGGAGGTGAGGACCTTGGACATAGGAAGAGTATGCATGATCTCGCATGATCATGCAAAGGGGGGTTCCTGCAGGATCCCGCCCACGAAACGCCCCCGCTCAGGCACCATGATCGTGTGACATACGCGGTGACTGTGGATGTGGACCTCCCCAAGGGCGCCCCTGAGCTCGACGTCCTTCAGCGGGAGGGAGTCGTCTTCCTGCTGCGCAAGGGTCTCGATTCGATCGCGGCGATCGAGGGACCCGACGGGATGGAGGTCGACCTGGTGGACGACCTCATCGCCGTCCATCCCGGTGGGGCCCTGCTGAAACTCTTCGTCGACGCTCCGGCGCTGGAATTCGCCGAGGACGCCGCCCGCGAGATCGTCGCGGAGCTGCTCGAGCGGAGCGAACCGCTCACCGACTGGGAGATCACCCGCTGCGGCGTGGACCTGCACCCCGAAGTCCTGCAGGAGAGCCTCGACGCCGCCGACGGCCCGGACGCGCCGCCGGCTGATCCCGCGGAACGCGCACGCCGCCACGCGGCGGCCGAGGCCCCCGGCGGCTCCGGCCGTCTCGACGACGCCGAAGTCGAGGACATGCGGTGCAGGCTCCGTGCCCTCGCGCCGAGTCTGCAGGCCTTCCCGCTCGAGTCCTTCGGCTACTCCGACGACGAGGAGAAGCGGGTCGTCGGCCGCGAGGCGGCGGAGGTCGCGGCCGGCGCCCTCATGTACGCCATCGATCTTCTGGTCGACGAACTGTTCACGGACCTCGCCGGTCTGGAGGAGGACGGGCCCACTGTCGCGGAGACCGACGCGCCCTTCATGATCCTCGACGAACTGCCCCCGCTGTTCGCCCTGCAGTACACGGTCCTGTTCGCGCGCAGGCTGACCGTCACGGCCGTGGCCATGACCGGCCGGCTGACCCAGCCGCACTTCGGCGGGCCGAGCTGCGTGGCCGAGGAGCTGCTGATGAAGTTCCTCCTCGCCCAGGCCGAAGCGACGGCCGACCTGTACGACCTGCTGAGCGACGAGGTCGAAGCGGCCCTGCAGGCCTTTGCCGGCGACGTGTACGAGGACATGGACCACGAGTGGCTCTACGCCCCGGCCGCGGACGGCGTCGGCGACCGCGTCGTCCAGGACTGGTTCATCCCCTTCGGCGACGAGCGGCACGTCCATCCCTACGCCACCCACGACGACAGCGACGACGAGGAGCCCATGGACTGACTCTCGTCGGCCCATGGCGGTCCTACCCTGGTGCCCGTGCACAACAGCTCCCCTTCGGCCGACGACGGCCACGGCCACGGTGACGGACCGGGCGCGGCTGCGGCCCGGATCACAGGCCGTACGGTGCGCAGCGAGCGTCGGTTGCCGGGTGGGCTCGCCGAAGTCGGCCTCGACGGCGGGCAGTCGGTGATGGTCAAGCGCGGCGACGATCCGGGCGCGGTGCGGGCCGAGGCGGCGGGGCTGCGCTGGCTGGCCGACGCGGGTACCGTCCGCGTCCCGAACGTCCATGGCCACGACCCGCGTTGGCTGGTGACCGACCTGGTCCCGCAGGGCCGGCCGACGGCTCCGGCGGCGGTGCGGTTCGGGCGTGGGCTGGCCGCCCTGCACGCCGCGGGCGCGCCCGCGTTCGGCGCACCACCGCCCGGCGGCCCGGTCGACGCGTACATCGGGCTCGCCCCGATGCGCAACGTCCCCGGCGCCGACTGGCCCCGCTGGTACGCCGAGCACCGTGTGCTGCCGTATCTGCGCGGCGCCGTCGACCGCGGCACCCTCCGCCCCGCCGAGACGGCCGTGGTCGAGCGCGTCTGTGAGCGGCTGCCCGAACTGGCCGGGCCCGCAGAGCCGCCCGCCCGGCTGCACGGCGACCTGTGGAACGGCAATGTGCTGTGGGGCGCCGACGGGGACGCCTGGCTGATCGACCCGGCAGCGCACGGCGGGCACCGGGAGACCGACCTCGCGATGCTCCGCCTCTTCGGCTGTCCGCACCTGGAGCAGGTCATCGACGGCTACCAGCGGACGGCGCCACTCGCCGAGGGCTGGGCGGACCGGATCGGGCTGCATCAGCTCTTTCCGCTGCTGGTGCACGCCGTGCTCTTCGGCCGCGGCTACGCCGAACAGGCCCTCGCGGTGGCGCGGGAGACCCTGGCGTGAAGTGAGCGGCGAGGAAGGCGAACGGACTGGTTCCGGCGCACCACGGGCCCTCGCGCTTCACGCATCGTGCGGGTTATGGCTTTTCCGTGTGGATGCCAGACGGAGATCTATCGCAGCACGCGCCTCACGTGCACAGTCAGGAGCCGCCATCAAAGCGAGTGCCGCGCGCTGGGAGGACAGCTGATGGGAGCCCACGAACACCCGCAGCCGCAGGACGTCGTCCCCGCTCCGGGCGGCATCGGGCGCCGAAGATTCCTGGGATACGTCGTGGCCGCCTCGACACTCACCGTCGCCGCCGAACTCGGCGATGCCGTCCTCGCGCCCACCCGTGCCGCAGCGGTCGTCCCCTCCGTGCCCGGACCGGCCGAGATCTACGACCTCAACGACATGCTCACGCACGCCGCCCTGCCCACGGCCAACCTGATCACCATCCGGATCGACACCGACGGCACCGCCTCCTTCGCCCTGCCGCGGGCCGAAGTCGGGCAGGGCATCACCACCTCCACCGCCATGCTCGTCGCCGAGGAGCTGGACCTGCCGCTGGACAAGGTCCGCGTCACGCTCGCCGACGCACGCCCCGAGCTGCTGTTCAACCAGCTCACCGGCGGTTCCAACACCACCGTCTCCACCTTCACCCCGATCCGGGTGGCGGCCGCCGTCGCCCGCGGCCGACTCCTGGAGGCCGCGGCCCTCGAACTGGGCGAGGCCCTGGGCACCCTGACCGCCAAGGCCGGGATCATCACCTCCTCCGCCACCGGCAAGAGCCTCACCTACGGCGAACTGGCCGAGAAGGCCGCCGGAGTGACGACCAGTCAGGTATCGGTCACCCTCAAGGAGTCGTCCGAGTTCAAGGTCATCGGGACCGCGCAGCGGCGCATCGACGCGCTGGAGGCGGTCACCGGTCGCAAGAAGTTCGCGATGGACCTGCAGGTGCCGGGCGCGCTGCCGGCCATGGTGTGCCGGCCGCCGACGATCAACGGCACGGTCCGCACGATCGAGAACCTCGACGAAGTACGGGCCATGCCCGGCATCACCGACGTCGTGCGGATCTCCACCGGTGTCGCGGTCCGCGGCCGCACCTTCGGGCAGTGCATCGACGCGGTGCGCGCCCTGAAGGTCACCTGGGGCCCCGGCACGGCGGAAGGCGCCTCCGACGGCACCATCCGGGAAGAACTCCGCAAAGCCGAACTCCCGCTGCCCGCCCTCGACTTGCTGACCAAGTCGGTCGACGCCCGCTTCACCTTCCACTTCGCGAGCAACAGCGCGCTGGAGACCAACTGCGCCGTCGCCGACGTACAGGAGGACTCGGCCGAGATCTGGGCGAGCCTGAAGTCCCCGATCACCGCCCAGGAACAGATCGCGCTCAGCCTGGGACTGCCGGCGGCCGCGGTCAAGGTCCATGTCACCGAGGGCGGCGGCTCCTTCGGGCGCAAGCTCTTCCACGACGGCGCCGCCGAGGCCGCCGAGATCTCGAAGGCGACCGGCAGGCCCGTCCGGCTGATGTGGCACCGCACCGACGACTTCCGCCACGGACGTGCGCACCCGATGTCCACCTCACGCGTACGCGCCACCCACGCCCTCGGCCAGGTGCTCACCTACGACCAGCGCCACACTTCCGTGGCAACCGACTTCGGCCACGGCGTCGGCGAGATCATCACCTCCGAGGCCGCCCAGCTCCCGGTCGGCGACCTCACCTTCTCCGAGACGATCTTCACACTCACCCAGCAGACCCCGTACGACTTCGGCCTCGTCACCCAGCTGCTCAGCGAGACCGACAAGGCCTTCCACACCGGCTCCATGCGGAACATCTACTCGCCCAACGTGCGGTGCGCGCAGGAACTGGTCGTGGACGAGCTGGCCGGACGGACGGGCAAGGATCCCTACCGGTTCCGCCGCGCGTTCCTCAAGGACGACCGCGCCCGGGCGGTCCTCGACAAGGTCGCCGAGACGGGGAACTGGGGACGCAGCATGCCCGCCGGCACGGCCCAGGGCATCGCCCTGCACCCCGAATACCACGCGTACGTCGCCGTCCTCGCCGAGATCGACTGCCGCCCGGAGACCACCGGACGCAAGATCCCCGACGCCTGGACCGGCCCCCGGGTCACCAAGGTCGTCTGCGCCGTGGACGTCGGACTCGCCGTCAACCCCGGCGGCCTCCAGGCCCAGATGATGGGCGGCATCATGGACGGCATCGCGATCACGCTCAGCTCCGGGCTGCACCTCGACAACGGGTACTTCCTGGAAGGCAGTTGGGACAACTACTTCTACACCCGCCAGTGGAACACCCCGCCGGAGCTGGAGATCGTCGTGATGCCGCCGACCACGGGCAGGCCCGGCGGCGCCGGCGAGCTGGCTGTCGCGGGCGCGATGGCGGCCGTGGCCTGCGCCTACGGACGTGCCACCGGCACGATGCCGACAACCTTCCCGATCAACCACGACGGCCCGCTCGGCTTCGAGCCGCTGCCCACCAGCCCGCCGGTCCCGGCGTCCCCCACCGACGGCCTGAGCCGCGCCTACTAGGAGCCGAGGAGGCCTTTCGTGCCCGAACACACCTTCATCCTCAACGGAAAGTCCGTCACCGTGGACATCGAGGACGACGTACGGCTGCTGTGGGTGCTGCGCGACGTCCTGGGCGTCACCGGACCGAAGTACGGGTGCGGGCTCGGCGTGTGCCAGGCCTGCACGAGCCACATCAACGGCAAGGCGTTCAACCCCTGCAGCGTCCCGGTCAAGGACCTCGCCCCCACCGACGAGGTGACGACCATCGAGGGACTGCCCGGCACGGTCGGCAGGGAGCTCCACCCGATGCAGGAGGCCTGGCTGGAGTACGACGTCGCGCAGTGCGGCTACTGCCAGCCCGGCCAGATCATGACCGCCGTCGCCAAGGTCCGCCGGGCGCGCGAGGAGGGCCGCGACATCGGTGAGGCCGACCTCGACGAGATCCGCAACGTCTGCCGCTGCGGCACGTACCACCGCATCCGCGAGGCGATCGTGGCGGGCGCGAAGAAGTACTGACGTGCCCGGCTACCAGTCGCGCGCGGCCTGCAGCAGGTGGTCGCGGACCAGGGCCACGTGCGGGTTGGTGAAGGCGCCGGGCCGCTGGACGAGGAAGGCGGTGTTGAGGGGCGGGTCGTCCGGGTCGTACAGCAGGGCCAGGGCGCCCGAGGCCAGTTCGCCGGTGCACAGGTAGCGGGGGAGCACCGTGAAGCCCGTACCGCCGACGACCGCCGCCTTGACCGCGTTCAGGTCGGGCACGGTGACGGCCGGCTGACAGACCAGACGCCTGCCGAAGACGTGGCGCCAGTAGCGGCGGACGATGGGCAGGTCCTCGGCGTACGCGACCAGGGGGACGCCGTGCAGGGCGGCGGGCCCGGCATCGGCGATCCGGGCCGGTCCGCCGATGCGCTCCGCCCAGGCGGGCGCGGAGACCAGCACGAACTCCTCGTCCGAGAGGGGCACGGAGGCCAGGGCGCGGCCACGCGGCCGGAAGGTCGCGATCACCAGGTCGTGGCGGCCCGCCCGCAGGTCGTCGAGGAGCGGCTCGGTCAGGCCCGGGGCGATGCGCAGCCGCACGCCCCTGTCCACCAGGGGCGCGAGACCGGGCAGCACGGAACGGGTCAGCAACTCGTGCGGGCCCGCCAGGTGCACCGGCTCCGGCGGGTGATCATCGGCCGGCCCGCCCGCGCCCGTGACCGTGGCGAGGGAATCCAGAGGCTGCACGATCCGGGAGGCGAGCTCGTCCGCATACGGCGCGGGGGACACACCGCGTGCCTGACGCTGGAACAACTCCCGGCTCAGCTGCCGCTCCAGGGCGCGCACCTGCGTGGTGACCGTCGGCTGGGACAGCCCGAGCAGGCGCGCCGCGGCCGTGAAGGACCCTGTGCGGTAGACCGCGAGGAATGTGCGCAGGAGATTCAGATCCAGTGCCGACGCGCCGCCGGCATGGGGTCTCTCCCTCCGGTCATTCCGATCATTCGGGTCATTCCGATCCTCTCGATCATCCTGATCGTCCTGATCTTCCTGATCATTGATTTCCCTATGTCTCATATCGATGAGCCTATTGGATTCCTATGCCAGGACGGACTTACGGTCGGGGCTCAGGAAGTTCCAGCCACCCCTCGGAGACACACACCATGTCGAAGATCCTTTTCGTGATGACCGGCGTCGACCACTGGACGCTGGCCGACGGCACCCGCCACCCCACCGGCTTCTGGGCCGAGGAGGCCGTCGCCCCCTACGAGGCGTTCAAGGCTGCCGGCCACGAGATCGTCGTCGCCACGCCGGGCGGCGTCGTGCCGACCGTGGACAAGGCCAGCCTGGCGCCCGAGTTCAACGGAGGGCAGGAGAACGCCGACCGGGTCGCAGACGTGCTCGCCGCGGCGACCGAACTGGAAAGCCCCGTCCGCCTGGAGGACGTGATCCTCGACGAATACGCCGCCGTGTACTACCCCGGCGGTCACGGCCCGATGGAGGACCTGGCCGTGGACGCGGACTCCGGCAGGCTGCTCACCCGCGCTCTGGAGTCGGGCAAGCCGCTCGGCGTCGTC
>Ga0307508_10006281_pt1 | contig 11188 bp, 12 predicted proteins | sample 9_EM_MG_FD_203089 | JGI IMG/M metagenome (GOLD analysis project Ga0307508, IMG submission 203089) | Populus trichocarpa ectomycorrhiza microbial communities from riparian zone in the Pacific Northwest, United States - 9_EM | ecosystem: Host-associated > Plants > Roots > Unclassified | place...
TCTCCTGGCCAATGCGACAGACAGTGAAGGGCCAATGATAGATGGGAAAGGTGCGGCACGAGCACTTCACAAAGCGACACAACGTCTTCGAGAGAGCACTTCAAGTTCACCTAATTATTTTCTTATATGGGTTCCATATATTCATATTGGGATTTGACTTACATACTGACTACGGAATAGGTTTATGTAGTACATGAACTTAGCATCACTTTAGTATAGCAAAAAATATTTCTTACTATTCTGGCCCCTGGGGATAGGCTAGGCACGACGGCCCAGCCCAGCCCTCGTCGTTCTTTCTATGCCCATCTTCATGACAATGTTGTGCATCTTGTCGTGATTGTTCCAGTGGTAGATGGTGAGATGAGATGGTGGTGGTCCCGCATTCACGGTGGTGAGCGATGGTGGTGGCGGTGGTGCGGTGGTGCGGACAGAGATGCACAAGCCACCAAATGTTGGCCATGTAATTGCCACTAGCAGACTAACTGTCAGTCACGCTTTATAGTCTTTTATTGATCCAATAAATATTGTGGTGAGTCCACTAACTCCAACATACACACTGGCCAGCAAAAGCCGTTTTCGTAAATTTGCAAATTATGGTATAGTTTATTATCCAGTGCCTTGATGCGCAATCCAGAAAGGCGTGTGGCGCAATAAAACCAAAGTTCTGTTGCCCTATGGCACTGACAACGGAAGACCATCATTCAACCAATCTTCACCTAACATCCAAAGGTGGAACCCACTCCGGTACAGCACCTTTGTCATCTTTCCAGGCCCAACTAAACCTTTCGCTTTTAAAAGCCTCTCCGGCCCTCGGTGGCAACATCGCCCCATAATTTGGTGGTAGCTGTGAATCGTACGGTATTGCACCTGGTCGGTACGTCGTCTGCGCAATGGCGGCAAAGTTGATCGTCGTCTTGGGTGTTGACCAAGATAGTTGTCTGGAGAAAGATTGATTGAACGTGGACATAGGTGATGGAGGATCCACCTGAAGTGGACGAGGCCGTCGAGGTGGAAGGGGTTAAACCTGAGGAAGGAAGGAGGGATGTAGAATGAAATGGTTGCCCAAATACCTGTGTTGTTGTTGATTGCGGCTGAGAAGCAGGAGAAGTCCTGTTTGGATTTCCAAATGCTGACAAGCCATGAGGGTACAGATGCAGACTGGTTCCGTCGAGGTTGTGGACCTCAGCGTCGGTTCACCAAACGAGCCGAGAACGGATCCTGTATTACTGTCATTTGTGTTGTTCGTGAGCGAGCTGAATGCGTTTCCCTGTTGTTGTTACCCAAACGTTGATGGTGCCGCAAATGCACTAGTCGTATTCGCTGGTTGACCAAAGGTAGGTTGACCAAAAACCGATCCGCCTATCACAGTGTTATTGCCAGCATTGCTGGTATTCCCTCTCGTAGCAGCAGCTAGTCCAAAAGCAGAAGGCTGTCCAGCAAAGGCATAGAACCCACTACCACCACCTGAGCCCTCTATCACATTACTCGAGGTGGCTCCAACACCAAATGCAGATGCACCTGTACCAGCAAATGCATCAAACGCTCCGGAAGCGGGGTTGGTAATAGACGATCCACCAGCCCCAAGTTGCCAAACGCCGATTGACCGAAAGCAGGACTTGTAGTAGTGGTTGCCGTCGATGGCCGACCGAAAGTCGACATGGGTTGTGCACCACCAGCAGGCTGTCCGAAGGCAGACGTTGAAGCACGAGTGGGAGTCTGCCCAAACGCAGACTGGCCAAATGGGTTGGCTGAATGATGCCTGACCAAATGACGATTGCCCAAACGCTGGTATTGCAGTACATGGCTGGTGGCGCAAGCGCAGGTGTCGTCGTCGCTGACGGCATCGAAGAGCCAGCAAAAGCAGACGGCAGCACATTTTCCCCGGGGGCTGAAGTGCTTGCTGTATTTCCTAATGCGGGATTGGTGGCTTTGTTTAACAGTTTGCTTTGTCTTGCTGCTCGTTCGAATGCCTCAGTGGAGTTGCTCCTGGCAGCCTATAAAGAGAAATGGGGAATTACTGTGCTTGTTCTGCCATACATCTTCATTTGTCTTCCCTGCCCATAAAGCCGCAAGAGCCTTAACACGCATGTCCTCTGGCGACATATCTAGCCCGCCTATCAATGTCGCCTCATGTTTGAATGGTGCATAGCACGACAATGGCCATATTGGCTTCTCGCTCTTTGGGGTTAGATCGTTTGCGATGTTCGCTGCACTGAGGATGATGGGTCAGTCATTCAAATCGTTCTTTGAGTTTGGAACTTGTATGGCAAGTCCGTCTTCAAACTACCACCCGCTGCGGGCCTGCCCCATGGACATGAAGATAGATGTATAAAATTTTCACTGCTAGTAAACGAGACACGAAAACGACGCAACTTCCGAAACCCGTTTGCCTTGCATCTGCAGGATACTCATTCCTACAACTCGTACCGAACTTGCACTGGCCTCGAAGGAAGAACTGGCACACCACCTGATAATATAAGATACCAATTTCCATGAGAAGATCTCAGTCAATGTACATGCCATATTTCAGTCTGGAGAGATTGGCAGTTGGGTGTTGGTTAACACCGACAAGACGGCAATCACTCAAAGCTGGTTCAAAACCGGCCCGCTCACTTGCCTCCTGCGTATTGTACATGTCGATTGGCCAGCCTTTTTCAGGATGAGGGCTATCATGTCGAGTCCTTGCAGAAACCCTGAAAGATGCTGGCGATGCTTCGTTGCCAGACCTGAACATTTGACTGCAATGTTAGTATTTACACTTTTCGATCCTCTCTTGCGAAGAATCAAAGACGAGGTTAATATGACGCGGTGAGTGTCCTTCACGTCTTGATTTCCTCCGATGCCGATGTCAATGATACCTAGACCAAGGGTTTATCCTCTAGGGAAGGACCCGTAACTTTGTTATCACCTGTTTCATAGATGGAACCCTCATTTCGGATATTCGGCTTTGTACATTGTAGCGTGGAATTAGAGAAAATGTTGGCCTTCCCTGACACGCACGGATCTTTTCGACGAACCTACTACGCATCAAACTCACATGGATTTGTTCTCGAAAGGGCCTGTATACGCCCCCAAACCGCCCACCTTGGGGGTTTGTGGAGTCCTGGAAGATGGCAGTTAGAACGGAAATCACGTTGCTGCATCGGATATACACAAGACAATAAATTGAATTGTCCACAGCCAGTGCATAGCATCGCGGCATTAAAGTGTAAGATTTGTTTGTACAAGGCAATGAATTGAATTGTCCACAGATGTTATCCGGCCACTGCACAGCATCGCGGCATTAAAGTGTAGGATTTGTTTGTACAGGAATTGCGCTTCTTTATTCCTCCCACTTTGTCCTCGACATGACAGACGAAACATCGCAGCAGATATCGCCCGGCATACGTAAGTCCTAAGTTCCGGGTTGGAGGAGAGACAAATGTTACATGTTTTGCAGGCCACTTGTTGGACGATCCCTCTTCATTTCGAGCTTTTCTTGGTAGCCTGGGGGAGGACGACCCACAGAAAGCTGACGGACTCGGTTTATGCGGAGATCAGTTCCTCAAAGCCTTTCACATCACAGAGGACTATGAAGACGTTTGTGGAGCCATCGAAGCTTACGAACAAGCCGCTGCTTGTCTGTCAGAGTATGATCCAAGGCAAGGAAGATTTCTAAACGCCATTGCCAAAGGGTATGAAGCACGTTATGAAAAGTTTGGCTTATTAGGTGATTCATGAAACACTCGCCATGATGAAAGTAATCTAAATAACAGCAGAGGGAGATGGGAATCTTGCAGGCCAGCTCAACCAAATCGGAACCTCGTTTTTGAGTCGCTTCAAACACACTGGAGACCTGCAGGATATTTCAGATGCGATCCAATATCAGCAACGTTCCGTCCAGTTGACCCCGAATGGAGATGCCAATTTGCCAGCCATGCTCAATAATCTCGGAATCTCGTATCGGCGTCGCTTCCAACACACTAGAGACATGCAGGATCTTTCAGAAGCAATCCGACGACTGCAACGTGCCGTCCAATTGACCCCAAATGGACATCCTGCTTTCCTCAGTAATCTCGGAAACTCACTTTCGCGTCGCTTTGAATGCACTGGAGACATGCGGGATGTTTCTGAAGCAATCCGACATCAGCAACATGCTGTCCAGTTAACCCAAAATGGAGATCCTGATTTGCCAGCCAGGCTCAACAATCTCGGAAACTCATTTTCGCGTCGCTTTGAGCAGACTGGAGACATGCAGGATATTTTGGAGGCACTTCGACATCAGCAACATGCTGTCAAGTTGACCCCAAATGGAGATCCTGATTTGCCAGACTGGCTCGTCAGTCTCGGAATCTCATTTTCATGTCGTTTCCGACGCACTGGGGACATACAGGATATTTCGGAGGCAATTCGACATCAGCAACATGCTGTGCAGTCGACCCCGAAGGGAGATCCTGATTTGCCATCCCGGCTCGTCAGTCTCGGAACCTCATTTTTGAGTCGTTTCGAACAAACTGAAGATATGCGGGATATTTCGGAGGCAATCCAATATCAACAACAAGCTGTCCAGTTGACCCCAAATGGACATGCTGATTTCCCAGCCCGACTTAACAATCTCGGAAACTCATTTTCCCGTCGCTTCCAAAGCGCTGGAGACATACAGGATGTTTCACAGGCAATCCAACATCAGCAACATGCCGTTCAGTTGACCCCAAGTGGACATGCCACTCTGCCAGGCCGGCTCAATAATCTCGGAGCCTCGTTTTTGGGTCGCTTTGTACTCATTGGAGACGTGCACGATATTTCACAGGCAATTCGTCATCAGCAACATGCTGTCCAGTTGACCCCAAACGGACGTGCTAATTTTCCAATGTTGCTCAATAATCTCGGAGTCTCGTATTTCCATCGCTTTGAATGCACCAGTGATGTGCAGGATCTTTCAGAGGCAATCAGATATCAACAACATGCCATCCAGTTGACTCCAGATGGACATCCTTCTTTGCCGGCCAGGCTTTTCTGTCTTGGAGACTCATTTTCACATCGCTTCAAACTCACTGGCATGTATGAATCTCTCTCATCAGCTGTCTTAAATTACCGCCTCTCTGCTACATCACCCACTGGTCCTTCTGCTTGTCGTTTGATAGCTGCCAAAAGATGGGCTACTTTATCACAACAATTATTGTCTCCATCATCAGAACTTCTCAAGGCCAATTCATGCATTATTCAACTTTTATCTCTCATTTCTGGCTTTGAGAATACTGTTCAACGTCGTCATGAAACTCTTGTTGATGCCTCTCAGTTATCACTTGCTGCTTGTGCAACAGCCCTTTCCCTTGACCATCCTGACCAGGCATTAGAATGGCTTGTTGAAGGTCGATGCATTGTCTGGAACCAAATTAACCAGCTCCGCACTCCTCTTGATGAGCTCCGTTCTCATGACCCAGCTCTTGCTGAAGGCCTTTCAGTTCTTTCAAAAGCATTGGAAAGTGCAGGATTACATACAAGCTCACACAAAAAACAACTGGAACTTTCAATGGATGATAGGGTTTCCTTGGAGGATGAGGCAAGAATACGTCTCAAGCTTGCAAAAGATTGGGAGATGTTGCTTGAAACAGTTAGAACTATTCCTCGATTTAGGAACTTTCTTCGACCAAGAAAGTGTGCTGATATCATGAGTAGTCTCCCTGATGAAGGTCCTGTTATCATTGTCAACATTCACAGTATCCGCTGTGATGCACTTGCTCTTATAGCTGGTGCTGATGAGCCAATACACATTTCATTGCCTAATTTTTCATATCAAGAGGCTGAGCGTCTTGCCAATGGCTCACGCAGTTATCTTGGTGCTCGATCACGGCTTGGTATACTTTTAGATGATGACAACTCTTCCCACTTCAATACCAACATTGACTTTCCAATGGTGCTCAAAGTGTTGTGGTCTGATATTGTTAACCCAATTTTACAGGCCCTTGCCTTCTCTGTACGTTTGCCTGCATTTGTTAGATCATGATTTGCACTCAATATTTTATCCAGGTACCTGATTCCAATACAAAGCTGCCCCGCATATGGTGGTGCCCAACTGGCCCTCTTGCCTTTCTCCCAATCCATGCTGCTGGCATCTATGAGCATGGCAAAGGCATTCCTGGCCAGTATTTGTCAGAATTTGCTGTCTCATCATATATTCCAACCATAAATATCCACAACACATCCAACACTGACAAGAGTTATCATGATACTTCTACAGGATTGTTAATGGTCAGCCAATCTAAAACACCAGGCATGAGTGAAATTCCATTTGCAGGAGATGAAGTTGAAAAAATCAACAAGGAACTTAGAGGGAAAAAAATTCCTTTGTGTAGATTGGATAACAAGGATGCCACAGTCAATCAAGTTTTGGAATCTATGGAGAAATTCTCTTGTATCCATTTGGCATGCCATGCATCCCAACATATGAAAACTCCACTTAAAAGTGCAATTCACCTTCATGATGGTCCACTTGAGCTCTCTGAGATTATGAAAAAGAACCTCTGCAATGCTGATTTTGCATTCTTGTCTGCCTGTCAAACTAGCAAGGGTGACACAAAGCTTCCAGAGGAGGTGGTTCATTTAGCTTCTGGGATGCTGGCAGCTGGGTATCAGAGTGTTGTAGGGACTATGTGGTCTGTCTTTGACAGACATGGTCCAGATTTAGCTGAATTTTTCTATAAGAGGCTGTTGGAAGACACAACAAATGAAGGGCCTAGAATGATAGATGGTAGCCAGGCAGCACGAGCACTTCATGATGCAATAAAGCATCTCCAAGAGAAAGTTTCTGATTCACCTTATTCCTTTCTTGCATGGGTACCATACATTCACATTGGAATTTAGTTTACATACAGGCTGCAGAATAGGTGTAGTACACACACAAAAATGACCAAGAGATTGTGAGACTCTAAAATCATAAAAAGCAAATGGAGGCATGCAGAAGGGGAAATAACACCAGAAATGTTCTGGAATAATTAGTATATGGCTATCTTATTCGCACAATGTTGTTGTTATGCCATTACATTCTTGTAGTAACACTAGAAATTCAAATTCTGACAAGCTTGCTTGAAGCCCCAAATATGGATCTGTCCTTGTTAGCTGTTTCCTTTCCATTGTCTATCTGGAACACAGAGTTGTTCAACAAAGTTGCTCATCAATATCATGTCAATGTCAATTGGAGAACAATGCCAGACTTGTTTGATCATTGAAGGCTTTTCTGTTTGCAGAAGTGCAAGGAAGTTTCACTAATAAAGTCCAAAATGTGTCAGAGTTGGAAGTTTATTCATGATCAACAGAAGACAATAGAGCTGTTAACTGTGCTGTGTATAGATTGGACTATTCTGAAAATGGTTGAAGGATGTCTATTGTTCTGTCTAGATGTCACCTTTCAATATAATTGATGATGCCATCCATATTGGTTGTGTCCTTGCCCTTGAAGCCACAGTGGATGAAATTAAAAGCCAGAACAAGACCATCCACTGGCACCACCTTCCACAGAATGTCCTTGACAGAGTCAGCCCCCCACAGGCCCAAAATGCACCACCCAAGATCTGACTGCCCTCTGCTAACAGTACTCAGTCCTTGCCTATACCTGCTTCTTCCACAGGCTGGAAGAGGAACTTCCTCAAACCTTCTGCTCCATTGGAATTTAACAGAGGCCACTCTGCTGGAAAGGCCTTCTTGACCTCCTGTTGGACCTACATCCATTTGTGCCTGGAATCTTTTGATGACAACATCACCAAAATTGTCTGGGCTATGTCCTATATGAAGTCTGGATGCACTGGTCGCTGGGCAACCCATGAATTTAATTACAAGACCAGATATGGACATCTATGCTTCATTGATTGGCCCGACTTTGAGAACAAGTTCTGAAAGGACTTTATGCCCCTCAATTCTGAAGCCACAGCCATCAACACACCTGCCTAAGTGGGCCATTAAATGGCATGTATGAGTCCAGCCCTCTGCCCTCTGCTATAGCTTAGTCTGCTACCAGTAATCACACCCAAGCAAAGCCTGTATCTTGTCTCATATCAATCAATGGTTGCCCAAATAGTACTTTGGAAACTTCCACATGGCCTTGTTTTTTTGGTGCCATTATCACAAAAGTTGGAGGGGTCATTGAGATATGCAAAAACTTGCCTGCCACATATATCAGTTCCTCATGTCAGCTAGAGAAGAACCAATGACCTTGGCTTCACTCTGGTGGAGTGTGAGACCCCCATAAAATAGGAAGGACAGATACAAAAAACATGTTCAACCACTATGCAGTCCTTATAGAAATACATGTCTCTGCCAGCCATATCACAGTAACAAATGTCATATACAACAATATATTCCTGTATAAGCATCCTTGGAGTGTGCTGAAGACAGATCAACCTGGCCAGAGCCAATGCTTCCTTCATAGATAGGGATTACCATAGGTACGAGAAACCCGCGGATTTAAGCATGGGTTTAGCTGGGGTTGGGGTATGGGTTTGATTTTTGTACCCCAGCAAAAACCCGTACCCCAACATAGATATTGTGGGTTTGATGGGGTTTCAAGCTCTGCCCGAAACGATATCAATGTGTGCCACATCACGACTTTCTTTACTCTATGCTCATCCATTGGCCACCACCACTGTCACAACATCTGAAAGGAAGAGTAAGGATGGGCCAAGGATAGGGGAAATGGGTGGTGCATCCACTTATTCCCCAACAAGGTAATGTAATTTAGTGAAATTTTCAAATTATTCATACTAATTGTTCTTTTTTACTATCACAGGCTAATTTTGGATATTGGGGAGGCGCCATCCCCTCCGCTGCTGGTTTGCCACCCCCACCACCTCTCCACCATCGAAAACAAGCACGTGTGTGCTCATTTTCAATGGTGGTTGCTTGTTTGCCACCTCCCCCACCTCCACCATGGAAAACGAGCACATGTATGCTCATTTTCGATGGTGGCTGCTGGTTTGCCACTTCCACCACCTCTCCACCATCAAAAACGAGCACGCATATGCTCGTTTTCGATGGTGGCTGCTGGTTTGCCACCTCCACCACCTCTCTGCCATTGAAAATGAGCATGCGCATGCTGGTTTTTGATGGTGGCTACTTGTTTGCCACCCCCCACCACTTCCACCATTGAAAACAAGCATATGCATGCTGGTTTTCAATGGTGGCTGATTGTTTGCCACCTCCACCACCTCTCCACCATTGAAAATGAGCATGCAGATGCTCGTTTTCAATAGTGGCTGCTTTTCTTCACCACCACTACCTCTCCACCATCAAAAACGAGCATGTGCATGCTTGTTTTCGATGGTGGTTTTTTTTTTACATAAAATAGTTTCTATATATTTAATAATACATATTATATGTTTTTCATTGCCAAACCCGTGCGCGGGTAGGAAACCCCACGAACCCCCCGGTAACCTGTACCCCCACATACGGATAACCCGTACCCATGGATGCGGGTATGGGTACGGGTTGCTCCAGAAAATACCAGGGTTACCCGTGGAGTTCCCTATTCATAGATTAGATTGTGACAGATGGTGATGCCATCATGAAACCATATCTGACCATTCTCTCTGATAATGCATGCTACAAAATGTGTATCACCAAAATAGACAATTCCTGCAAGCCAATAATTGAGATCAGTGCCTGTCAGCTGTCTCACTGAAACAATTGCATCTAACACTGTTGCTTTGTCTCTTAACTCAAATGCAATGATTTTTGGGAGGTCAATGTAATCCACAAACTAAACATAGGTATCATTGCATACTCTACATCTTCTACGTATGGGCAAGCTTGGCACATTGACCCATTGCTGAATGGAGCCATGCACTTCTGTCTCAGGCTGAAAATGTCCAGAAAATATCCTGTGAACCATCTCTGTATGATTATTTGAGCATCTATTATGAAATCTTGCAGTCTCATGTTCAGTTGCTAGCAAGTGGTGCAAAAAAGAACCCACTGCAGCAAACTCACCAAAACTGTGGCTTGTAGGATCAATAGCTTTGAGGGTGTTGGAGTAAGTATGGCCCGGCGCCGATGCACAAGATCATGTGCTAGGCTTGCTATTGTGTGGCCGGACAATAATGGTTCCTATTAGAACCAGCGCGTTGTCCGTGACAACGCGCACATCTTATTCTTCGTATTATTCTATGTTTCGTACTTATTGTATTTACTAACACTTAGACCACTTACTAGTTTAGGGAAATACTTACATATATAATGTGTAGTAGAATTACCGGAGAATTCATCTAATTACTCACAAGCTATCGATTGACTCCTCAATAGGTTATGGGCCCCGCTCGCCGTAACTAAAGTTGACGTCGAACACCTTACTGCTTAAATTCGAAACTCTGCTTAAATTATCTCCAACTGTCAACCTATCACCACTATGTCCGAAAGCTACACGTCAGGTGGTTACTGTATCGAGCTATTGAAGGCCGATAACTGGATGCCGTGGAAACGCTGGATGCTTGCCGTATTACGGGACTTGGGACTCGAGAAGTACATCGCGAAGGACGCGAAGTTACCGACAGCGGCAGATCCGGACAAACCGACGAAGGAGGAAGCTGAAGCGATAAACAAGTGGAAGGAAGGGGACGCAAGGACACGTACCCGCATTGAATTGGCAATCGGAGATTCCGAGATGGTCCATATCAGCGGTGCATCAACCGCATGTCAGATGTGGGACCAGTTGTCAACGGTAAAGGAGTCAAAGGGACATTTAGGGGTGATGGCTGTGAGAAGGGCACTGTACCAGATGATGGCCGAAGAAGGTTTCGATATGGTCACCCACATATCTCGACTTCGCCAGGCACAGGACGAACTCCATGTCATGGGCAACCTGATTAACGATGAAGACTTTACGATGATGATAGCCACCTCACTACCGGGATCGTGGGACAATTATACATCATCCTTTCTGGGATCCAGTGGAAACAAGCTGAGCATCACATCACATGAGCTAATCGCGATCCTTTTTGAAGAAGATCGTCGTCGCAAGGCCCGAAACGGAGAGTCTTCAGGAACCACGCTCCACGTCAGGGCAAAGGGCAAAGGGAAACCCAAGGCAACCAACAAGGAATGCTACAACTGTCACAAGACCGGCCACCTCGCAAGGGATTGCTATGCCAAAGGAGGGGCAAAGGAGGGGCAAGGACCGAGAGGGAGGAAGAAGGGGAATAGGGCCAACCAGGCAGAGGAA
>Ga0307508_10006283_pt1 | contig 11187 bp, 8 predicted proteins | sample 9_EM_MG_FD_203089 | JGI IMG/M metagenome (GOLD analysis project Ga0307508, IMG submission 203089) | Populus trichocarpa ectomycorrhiza microbial communities from riparian zone in the Pacific Northwest, United States - 9_EM | ecosystem: Host-associated > Plants > Roots > Unclassified | place...
GCGTATATACTATATTGCGGGCGCGGTGCGGCACGGCGGGGGGCGCGAGTAGTAACTACTATAACTGAGGGTCATTTTTTCTTTATTTTTTATTTTATTTTATTTTCCTCTTGACCACTTCTCGTGTTGTAACGCGAAGCGTTGGCTGTACGATCCGATTGGAACGGGCACCGCAATTGCGCGCGCAAGCGGTCATTATATGATAGATATTAGGAGATCGGTTCGGCTTGATGGTGTGGAATAGAGTTGTTAGCCGCAAGTAACGTTTATGGTTTGGTTCTGTGGTAAGAGCCAGTGCAAGCGCAGTGCAGGAGAGAGGAGGAGGTTGAGGAGGGAGAATTGACATATAGTGAAATGGCGCGATGATCGACGCAACTACGTAAAATTATTGCCTCTATTATTATTATTCTTATAGGTCACGTGAAGTCTCATCTATAGAATTGTTTATTCAAATACAAGTTATTATTATTTCAAATCAATATTAGTTTTGTACAAAGTTTTGTTGTTGAACCGAACGCGCGCGTAATCACGTATTTGACCAATTCGGCTCTGCCACTCTCTTTACAACCACCCACCGTGACCGCTACGCGTCTCCCTCCTTCCTCTCTTCTCACCTCTCTCTCTTTCTCTCCCTCGTGGCTTTCGCGGTCGTGGTGAAGCTTAGCTAGCTAGCTTAGTCGTGAGGGAAAACCATTGAAACGGTCATGTCGTCACACTGATTTTGGTTACGTAGGTTGCTCCCGTTGCGAGTTTGGCCTTTGCTCTCTTCCTTGCCCCTCCCCCTGGAACAACGCTAACCTTCACCGTTTCCTGAACCGCGCCTTACACCTGGAACCCTTGTTGTTTTTTTTGGCATCATTCATATTTTGCTTGCCAACAAGGAAAAAAACGTGATTTGCCATTCGGTTTCCCTCCCATCATTTATGTGTTTTGGGGAATTATCTCACTCAACTCGCTATTCTCTCTACCTCTACGTTAGCAAGGATCGTAAAGACGCGGTAACAACGGCCCGCTTCACTCCCGGCCATCACACACACACCCCCTCACCTCCGAACACCTCAAACCATTCGTGTTTTGAGTTCGTCTGTGTCCTTAAACGTGGTCTAACTTTTGGCTTCGAATACGGACACGAATTATGCCATTGTTCGGGCTCATTAAGAGAAAGCAGAGTACGGTTCCTTTGAGCTCAAATAGACGACGAACCAGCGCATCTTCATCCTCTGTAGCTCACGATGCTATTAATACATCAACACCACCACCACCACGCTCATCATCGTTATCACCACCACAACTACCACAACCACCACCACCACCACCTTCACCATCCCTTACTCCCAATCATCCTTCGAGACCTAGTTCGGCGGCAAACACGACTCCACCGTCGAGACCGCGTCGAACGGGCGGCGGTCGACCTTCCCTCGAGGCGATCGAACCTTTCGGTCTCTCTCCATCATCCGGCAATAACAACTTTACTGTAAACGCTCGTATTCCGCATCAACATAACACTTCGCCAATTCCATCATCCTCTGAAGCGTATACAAGTCCAAGCCTCGTTTCTTCTAATCCCACTGGTTACCAATTCCCAAACGATATTGACGGAACAACCCTTGGTATCAGCGCGGGATCAGGAATAGGTCACTACAGTCTTTCTGACGATGACAGGTCACTTGCGAGACCGAGACCAAGGGATGGGACTAGGACTCCGGTTGGGGAGGAGGATGATATTGTTTTCACTCCGCCTTCTCGTTCGACCGTGTTTGGCATGTATGAACATACATTGAATCGTCGCTCCGGATACAGCACTCAGTCTTTACCTGATGATGCTTTCCCCTCCGGGGCCTCATCGCTGAACGGAGGGCGAGGACGCGCTGCCAGCGCCGGCCGAAGCGGGAATATACAACGACCTGCACTGGCCACGCGTCAAGCTGCTGCCACGGTCGTTGGTGCTGTCGATACGAGCGAACGGAGGCCGGGAGGTGGTATTGCCAATACCACATCCAACTCTAATCCACAAAGTTCACCCGGTGCAAAGTCCAAAATTTTCGGTTGGTTCTCGTTCCGGTCATCAAAGACTAATGGCGCAAGTTCAGGTGCTTCTTCATCTTACTCGTATGAATCATGCTAATACAAGTGAAGTAGTGGTAGTCACGCCGCCGCCGCCGCCGCTTCATTTGCCCGATGGGGACATTGCAGAGCGCGTGAAGCGATTACCGCTCAGCCCTCCGCATTCGCCGAGTTCACCCACCGCGACGTCCAAGGCCACTCAAGCACGACCGCAGAGGCCTTTGTTGTCGCCTTTGGTGGATGCTGACGCGGACGATTCGGGATCGTTCAAAGTGACTAATTTTCGCCATGTGTCACCCACCTCAACGTCCTCTTCCGGTCACCTGTTACTTGGTGGCGGTGATGGCAGCGGGAATGGAAACGCGAAACCGGCGAAGAAGCGTACCAAATCGGCGTCGTCATTTGCAAGTGCCGCATCTCGTAAAGCCAAGCCTTCCAAACAACAAGAAACACCGCAATTATCACCCCCCAAGCCAAGCATACCTACCCCTACCCTCCCATCCCCTAAATTATCCTTCTTCAACAGCACTTCTACAACCTCGCTTGCGCAACAGCAAGAACCACCATCACCCACAACGACGACGTCTCCATTCAATAGCAATAACCCGCCTTCCAGCATGCCCCCACCAGGCGCACCGAGGATCCGATCTCGCAACGATAGCGTGACCTCCGAAACTGGAAGTCAGAGAGTCACTGCGGCCGCGTTCCGCCAAGCAGCCCAAGCGAGGAAAAACTCAATGTCTTTCGGTGGTGGCTCTCCGCTTTTGGTTCCCACTCAGCTCGTCAGTGCTTCACCCTCACCGCCCTCGATACAAGCACAGTCCCATGGAAGGACGAGCGTTGATTCGTTGTTCCACCTTCCCCCGGTGGGTCCGGCCGCTTCCGGCCAGCGTTCTCAGACGCCGACTTCCATAACGAGAGGAAACGGGGGTAGCTCGTCACCCATGCCGTCACCGACTGCGACGTCCTTCAAGAGTGGTGCCGGTGGGATTCGTGATAAGGAAAGTCCTACATCGTCCTCGGTGCGAACATTTGTGCCTGGCCATGCGCGTTCGCGATCTAGCACATCTGACCTTTCACGTCCTATTACTACTGCCAACGAGGACAGCAACATCTATACTGGATCGACTTCACAGACGTCATTGTCGGACTTTGCGAATATGACAGCAAGGCTTAACGGTGCCGCAAAGGGTAACGCTACTTCTACTTCTGACTCCGCCTTAAACGAGAACACAGAAATGGGTATTGGTGGCTTAGGGAGACAGGGCACAATTACGCAACGCTCTGTTGGCGTGACTGCCCTCCCCGCGTCGAGATCAGCTCCCTCTCCTGTCAACGTGAATGCGCGTGGCGTGTCTGCTACGCGTCCAAGCCCTGGCTCAAATACTTCTGTTCCTCGGTCCACACCTTCTCCTTTACACGGAGCTTCATCGCCTACCGCAACTGCCACAGCTCGCTTACGCCAGGTTCCAGGTGCGAACAAACTCGGTCCCAGCGTCAGTGCGCGTCCATTTCAACCGCCCCGTTCACAATCCGCACTGGGCTCATACGCTCGTTCGCCCGCATCCCGTTCTACTCCCGTCGTTGGATCGGTGACGTCCCTCCATTCAAATACGGCACGGCCCACCACGATTGCTGCCCTCTCTAGACCTGATATTGACAGTGACACGTCTGAGTCGAGTTCGGAAGTTGATTCAGACGAGTCAGACGACTCCAAAGATGATGCTCCTTTGCAACGCTCTGCTCAGCCGAGACCGCCAAGACCCGGGACGAGTATGTCGACTAGGACGACCGCGACCGCAATGGCCAGGTCAAGTCTCCCGTTGGGTGCAGACAACGTGGGTAAGTCGGGCTTGCCGCGTCCTGCACAGTCGCAATCAACGGCTGCAGATACGGCAACAGCGACCGGAAGTGGCAATGGGACGACTGCCAGGATGAGCCAAGCGCGATCGAGTGTGATGCCTGTTGCGCCGCTTGTTAATCTTGCTGGGAAAACCATTTCACAGACATCACGCCCCGCCGCCTCACCTAATTCGGCGTCCTCCACCACGTCCTTCAAAAAGCCAACACATCCCAATGCCTCGCGGTCTGTTGACGCTCTCAGTTTTCCTTCAAGCCCCTCCCCACCACCGGCACAACGGCACAGTGCCAACGCACTCCAGCTTCACCACCAGCCGCAAGGACCATTCGCCTTTGCTGCCGCGGCTAATGGGAGCGTCCTCCGCATGGATGGAACCCCAAGTCCAGCCAGCAGCTCGATTGGTGATTCGTCCAGTGGTAAGCTACCCGTCACTCCACGCGATGGTAGTGAACTTGGATGGAACTCGCATGCGCACCCCAATGCCACTACGCGTCGCCGTTCTAACACCATGGCTGGATCTGTCAGCGGTGAGAGCACTCTCAGACCTCATATGGCTCGGAGCGAGCTTGGTAATCGGGTTGGTGGACCAACCAATATCAGCACGGCGAAACATGGCGGGCATGGGCATGTGAAGCGGCATAGTGTCACGTTTGATGAGTCAGGCATGAAAGACAAGGGCGTCCGTGGGATTCTCAAAGACACGAGTACCGCTGGGATTGCTGAAGATCAAAGGATGGAAAGGAGACGTAGTGAGGCGCGTGCTGCTATTGAGGTTTGTCTTCTCCTGCCTTGGAATTCCATCGGTTGCTGATCTTACCTTTCATGCTGTTACACTTTCGACAGCTTGGGAATGTCGTCAATGGTCCTCCACCCACCGTAGATGATGATCCCGACATAATCTCTCGACTTTCCAGCATTCAAATGCAGCAGCGACAACAGATAGGTCTCGGCCAGCCGATGAACTGGGATCAATGGCGAATGTCTCAATTCGGTATGAGTCCTGGGCAACCAGGTTCACCTGCGTCACCGTTTGGCATGGTGCCTCAGCCTCCTATCAATGCCGATCCCGCATTCCTTGCCGCTCATCAACAAGCAATGCTCATCGCGAAGCAAACGTACCAGATGGCGGTTGCGCAACAGGCGATGGCAGCTGCTAATGACGAATGGGAACGTGGTAGCAACGTGACGGGCTTCACGCGTGCCGGCGGTGGTGCCCCTTCCTCGATCTATGGGACCCCTTCAGTGTACGGCATGAACATGAATATGCCGATGGGTATGGGCATGGGCATGCCGATGATGGGGATGGGGATGGGAATGACGATGCCCTCCATGTTCCCCGCGCCTCCAGCTTCCATGTATGCTGGCGCAGGCGACGATGCTAGTGTGGTTGGCTCGACGGGCGGCGCCGGTTGGGGCTCGGCTTCTGTCTACGGTGCCTCGTTTACGGGGCCTGGGCGACCCCAAGGAAATCGACGATCGTTGGGCGGAAATAGCCTCCTTGATACGGGATCGACTCTAGGCAATAAGAGCACCGGAGGATTGAATCGGCCTGCTCGCCCACGCACTCGTACCACTCCCTCCGCAGGCGCTGGCGCTAACCCTATAGCAGCTCATGCTGCTCGCATGGCAGCTGCTAATTCACACAGTGTTGCGCCTACCAGCTGGAGACGACCCTCTTGATCGGCTTGCTTTTCCTATCCTTGGTCCGCTTTCGTGTATATCGTATCACGTCTCCCCCTCCATCATTACATTACTCCACACATCCACATAAACACGATCCTTAACTTACGCTCCCTTATCTTGCGTCTATCGCGCACTTTTTCCGCCATTCAAACATACCCTCAATCATCAAAACATCCACCCTCCATCCTCGTTGCATTCTTTTATTATTTTCATGCCTTTTTTTTTTTCTGGTATGCACACATGTCAAGGCACACACAAACTTCATTCAATTCTTGCATTGTTTTTTTTTCCCTCTTCGCTGCATTTTCCTATCTTGGCGCCTTCTCTTCGCTATTTACCTCATCCGCACCAACCCAAATGCCCCCTTGCTATTGCAACTCCTAGGGTCTAGCCTACTTCCTACGTGTGCACGTATACGTACTTAGATGGTTCCATGAATGTGTGTCCTCTCGAACCCGTTCATTCAAAACATCAATCATCTCAATCATGGTCCATATGGACTCAGACTTCATGAGCACAGCAAAGGGGGATTTTCGCAGTTGATTGCTTGATGATCGTCCTATCATTTTACGTGCACAGTAAGTGATTTAGATACAGGCCAGGCGGTCAGTCAAAACAAATAACCCGTAAACCATGATTATACAGTCTCGCTGTAATATTCATACTCGCTGCCTTCATCCGGTGGGCTGCCCCCAGCTCAAGCTCGTGTGCCCAACATGTGCAATATGTGCAGCACGGGCGTTCTCTGATATGACAGCCCTGTGCATGTGCCCATCCTGCAACTGCACTCCCCCGCTTTGAACTGTACGTGAAATTACATGTACACTGCAATTCCTCCTCTCGCCCTCATAGATGATTTTCCGATCATGGCTGAATCATGTGGTAGTTAGTATCACCTCCCAGTTTCGCAGCACACCGCAGTCCCGCAGCCTAGCAATGGCATTACAACACAGACAGGCCCCCCCCCGGCCCGATGGGGCCCGCCGAAGCTGCATCTTAGCTAATCAATCACAAGATCTTCAGAGTTATCAACATAAATAGTGTTCAACTGTGAACATCCTGGTACTCGGCGTAAATAACCAACCCTAATGTCCGATTTCATTCCTCCCGTCCTCCCGCTTGCTGCATCGCCGGCCGTGTAGGCTTGATGAAGGGACTTTATGATGTAGTCCTGCCTGACCATGGTATCGTCAGATGGGACTCTAGTTATCCCCCTCTCCCTTGTTGAAAATTTCGTATCGGGGCTGTGTAAAAAAAAACACTGTAAGCGCCAAACGACACAGCTCCCCCTGGTCGTTTTACAGAGGCTTGGTGGTTTCTGCCTCTCTATATTGAGACGAGATGGTTGACACCCCTCAACTACCTGCTCCTGTCCTAACACCAACCCCACTGGCAAAGCACGGGCTGCTTGAATTACCGCTATTTCAAGAAACAGCCAAGGCTCATAGACGTCGTCGGTGGCCCGCATTCTCCGTTTCCAAAGTTGGTGAGTAGTTGTCGTTCTTTACCAAGTACGCTGCTAGTACGTACTGTTTGTTAACAATGATATATCCCTTACCATGTACTACTGCAGATCCCGTTTCGCCAGACATTGTTCCGACTTCCGATGGATTCTTCCTGGGCTCCTTATCAGACAAATATTTTTGTAGATGTGTGAAACGTGCGCCATCACATGTCCAAAATGCATTTGTGCGGAGAGTTATGTGGTGGAGAGCGAGAAAGTCACCGCTTCGTCATCAATTCATCGTCCTCACCGTCTCATGTTCCTCAAAGACGGCTGACAACGGTAACCCGCCCGTGCTATACGATCTACGCGTTGAGCGTGTCGGTAAAGGATTCGGTCCTCAAGGCCTAGCCGAACATAAGATCACGTCAACGCTTGTGCAGCCTCTCGAGCACTACACCAAGACAAATGAGTTGATGTTTGGATTGCTCGCGGAAGAGGATGCATCTGTTTTAGGTGCTGTCAAACCTGGATCGATTCACACAAAAAGCGCATTCTTGGATGTGCTCGATGATAAATGGCGTGGACCCCCTCCGACGCTATGGTACATTGTGCGATATATCGAGTACATAGTGGATCTGGCACCGCGATACCGATTGGCGAGCACGAATTGCTACTACTTCGCTCGTCTGCTCATGTATACAGTTGGGCTCCGACATTACTCCTTCCCCACCCTGGCAGCAGGACGGTCAGCGGATCTCGTTATTCGAAGTCAACGGCATGATCCATCAGGAATCAGCATGCTCTTTCGATTTCTTCACCAAGAAGAGAAATCTAATGGCGTACTCCTTTATGCTACGATCGATATCCTTTTGACCCTTTTCCTCGTCTCCTTGGCGGTCGTTGGGTCGGCACTGTGGTTTTGGATGATCGTCACACATTTTAGCACTGCCCTGCTTGTCGTTGGGTCGCTGGCTTGTATTCCCGGATCTGTACTCCTGGCCCGCATATACGAGGATGCGCACGACAGGTTGGTCGAAACCTCGAGAAATACTCTGAGGCGGGAAACTGAGACTCTTGTTAAAAAACTAGGTTTGTATGTATGATACTAAGACCAGATATTTAACATGGCTGATATATGCATTGGCAGACTCCGACATCGACTTGACTGCGCCAAGAGGGAAGCGAGGAGATTATAAGCTGCCAACTTATCTCATATCGGAGACACATACAGTCCAGGTCATGGTTGGCTCGTTTCCTCAGGATATAAAAAAGACACGCATGGTTGAAAGCCACGAGCCGAGAAGACCTGTGCCACCATGGGATAATGTAGGTATATTCTGCTACCGCTCGCCGTGTGGAAAGTACTGAAGCAAAAGAGGTCGCTCAGCCCGAACAGGTTTATCACACGCGTGACGATATTTCGCCGCAGACACCACGGATGCCAGACTCAACCGAGTGATAACAATGGCTGTCCGTTCAATACTTTACAACTAGTAATTACTCTAATGTTGAAAATGTTCCGGAAACTGCGCAGTGCGGTGTTCGTGTCTTCCACACGCATGTCGTAGATTCCGGCGTCTATAATGATGTCGGCGGTAGAAAGCCCTCGGTCCTACGAAGACCTTGGGGTGTCACGATATCAAACTATACAAGTACCATGGGCGGGGCGAAACTATTAGTATCAGCACATGGGAAGGAGACGTTAACGACCGGGCACAAAACGGGTATGGGCGGGGGTTAAATAGGAGAGCACGCCGATCTAAGATAGTTTGTTAAATTTTCCTTCTTTTTCCTGTGTGGGTCAAGCCCGGGAACTATATGTTACTTCTGTGCCTCCCGCGTCGGATGTGGACGATGACTCGGTGTGCGAGGGTCAGGGGTAAGGGGGGAGCTTCGGTAGTGAAGGGGACAGGTGACTGCGGAACATCGCCCGCCCTATTCATCCGTAAGCGTCGTATCGAGGGTGCCATGCGAGGACGCCGGGGTACCTGGGACCACAATTGCACCGTCGCCTGCGTGTCGTATTACCGAAAAATCCCCTCCTTTGGTAAGTCGCATTACTCCACCCTTCCCCCCTGCTGATATAATATCCATCTGCCCCTTGACCTCATGCGTGTCAAGGAGGAACCACTCTAACATCGGATGTGCCACAAGTCCTTTACGGCTCGTTAGCTGCGTCGCAATGAATATCAACGCAGAGAAAGTCGACAGCATTTGCATCCCGAGCCATAATACTACTCTCCAAAATGCCACAATTGCAATGGTGTCTGGTACTGCGATGCGAGCCTTGGTTGTCAGGCTGCTTGTCTCGTACCCGGTCTCGCTCCAAACCGATTCATAAGAACGGCTGATTGCGTCGGTTGCGGCAGTCCACGATGCGGCATAGGACCGCATTAGCATCTCGCGCGTGTAGGTCTTGGTATTATTCCACGTGTTGGGGATGGAGACGTTCATCAGTGCCATTGTGGCAATCACTTCCGACATGAGGGAGAACGCCAGCACTGTTGCAACATCTTCATGCAATGTAAGTGCGGACACATCGCGTTCTACAACCCCTCCAGAAGCAACGCGACAATCTGTGCATAGCGCAGCACCTGCACTATATGTGACATTGGCAAAGATATAGCAATTGGCCTCATAATCCGTGCCATCAGGTATCCCCGACAATCCTGGGAAGGCCTCTAAGAACGCGACATCGCTTGGTAAATAGCCAAATGGGCCCAAAGCTTCACTTGTGCAGTATCTTCTGTCATATTCTCTCCCATAGGCAAAGAGTGCCAAAACGCCGGTGTTTCTCTTCATTATTGTTGGCTGAGGATTCGCGACGGCATCTTGCATTTGATTGAAGTATGGCTCGTTGGGGATGATCGCCAGTGTCGGGGCTGATTGCAGCAGAGGATTGTCAACGGAGGAAATGTTTAGTAGCCCTCCTTCAAAATCTATTGCCGCCCTCAAATTCGGTCGGGTAATGTGCGAGATGTCCGTGAGCCACGTAAGTGAATGAACCCGAAAATAGGGAAGTGTTATGTTGTTTAGCGTGCTGTTATCACTGAGCCTTTCTGCCGGGGCCACAATGCGCTTCATGAGGCCCCCGCCTGAGGTGGCTCCAGCACTCCATGTCGCGGTCGCTATGGCGGCAGCTCGGATACGACTCTTTTGCAAGTTCATCTGCCACCACGCGTATGAATCAATGTCCATCCTGCCGACTGAGATATTGGAGACGGCGACACTGCCGGAGACCATGCCATATGAGGGTGACCACGTAATGGACCCGGTGAGGAGGGGCGCAGCATATTGCGCAGGTAAGGAAGCGAGAAGAATGATTCCTGTGATTAAGACGATACGAGAGTTGCTGCCCTTTCGTTTAGACGTGAAGGAGGCTGGTAGACCCCAGTCAAACATCCATGCCAGGTCTTTGAGATACATGCCGTCCTTTTCCAACAAAAGGAATGCACAGCGGGAACACATCGCCGTGCACCAGCAACCCCCGCACATGCGAGTCAAAGCAAGCGCAACTGAGAGTAAAGTCGTAATATCCGTTTGCAATGGAGTAGGATGTTCTACTGTGCCCCTGGATCCATTGCTTTCCACGAAAGACGCTCTCCGTTCGCGGATACCGAAAGGGCGCCCGGACACGTAGACCACCATAAATGTTACTGTGGCAGCCGACATGGCGAAATGCGCCGCGAGGGGAAGAAGCGCCAGCGCCCATTGCCTTCCGCCGGCGTGTTTACGACGTGAATGTCGTGTCTCGAGCGTTGCTGGCGAGAGTGAATCCTGCGACATAAGTTCAGACTTGTCATCTTCGACGATGTTGCGCCTTGTGGGGGGGCATCGTCGGTATCTCGCAAGGAGAAGGCAGGGAGAAGGGGTTTCCAAATTGATTCGCCCATGGTGGACACCAGGGGTAACACCTATGTCAACTCAACCAATGCACTGTATGTGAGTTGCATGTTGTGCCAAGCCTTTGTTTGGCCTCTAGCACCTAACGGGCTGAACAACTTCCAACTGGGCCGTGCAGCATGTGTCAAAAATCCGCAGAGCGAGGACGTTTCGGCCTGAATTTTTTGCAGAAGCAGGCGCCTAGTTATCGCCCCTGGCACCGCAACGCCTAAAATTGCCGAAAACGGCA
>Ga0307508_10006284_pt1 | contig 11186 bp, 16 predicted proteins | sample 9_EM_MG_FD_203089 | JGI IMG/M metagenome (GOLD analysis project Ga0307508, IMG submission 203089) | Populus trichocarpa ectomycorrhiza microbial communities from riparian zone in the Pacific Northwest, United States - 9_EM | ecosystem: Host-associated > Plants > Roots > Unclassified | place...
TATGTCTCTGCATCAAGACCAGATGCATAGATACGAAGGGACTGGTTGCCATCCTGCGCAAAGTCCATTTCGGCGCTGAGTTCGGATTCCTCCACCCCAAGGTCTACCAGTATTACGATGTAAGGACGACCACGGTAGCCAGGAGCAATGTTCTGATGCCCTCGCTGTATGTGATGCAAAAGTGGGCGATTTCGCCGGGTGGTAGCTTTGTCCGAAATCAAGATTTGCGACATGACGGGTTTCCCGTCACCACCCTTTGAAGGTTTAAAATACATCGGAATAACCTTATCGATCAGGGGCTGGTTGTGACAGCATTGGACAGCACTCGTCCGCCCCCAGTGGCACAATGTCCAATCCTCGATGCTAGGGTATGTGAGGTCAGGTTGGATACAAAAGAGATTGTGCGTGTGACTTACAACAGTTCTTCGTAGCCAGTCCTGAGTGGGTTGATGTTAAAGCCCATCGAAACCCAGTGGGAGAAATTGATATAGGCCTCCTGAAAGGCCTCCTGAGCGTTTGGGGCATCTTTCCAGATTTTTTTCCCGAAAACAAACTGGAGGAATTCGACGACTGAGATCGGTTGACAGGCCCCGAGCATTTGGTCAAAGCCCTTCGAGCGAACCAAAAAGTCCTTCGCGAGGAGCCAAATAAAACGGCTGACTAGCTCTCCAATCTTGCCAGTGTCCACCACACCATCATTGAGCATTTTCTGTAGCCTGCCCAAACTGGCATCGAGCTCGGAAATGTTACCCGGACTGTCGTTATGCAGCAAATGGGCGGCAGCACACGATAGGATAGGCTCCGAGGGATAAGTTGTGTAGCTCCAGAGGCGATCTTCGGTGGTCTTGATACACACACGAAGATGACTTGCCACCGAAGTCTCGATGTATGCCACAGCATGGCGGTGACCGAAAGTAATGTCAAGTCTGAATCTTTGACCAAGCACTGCAATTACTTGCTGGTCACTCTCAGGACGGAACTCCTGTGCTCCACATAGCTTCTGTCTGGCAAGCTCGAAGAGCGCTTCGAAACGATAATCCTTCAGTGAGGACCACCTAAGAACCTGTTAGTGGACAGAGAGCAGGGAATAGGGAATAGGCATATACAATAGGCGACCATAACGAACAATATGCTCTGCCTTTGCAACTTCATCGGGTCGGATGTCCTTGAGCGGTGGAGCATGTTGATCCCATCCAAGCTGTGTAAATGGTGGGAAAAGTAGCTGTCCCTGAACAGCAACCCTTGCCGAGTCAACTAAGATTGATTTTTATTAGCCAGATAGGAGATTACCCTGATATCACGTACACAGAGGTTGAGGGGCTGCGAAGTCTAAGTCGTCGTCACAAGGGGCTCTCTTGGACTGATTCTAAGTCACCTCGCGCATCCGTCTTCCCGCGATACAGCGACTAAAACTCCTATTGCGATTGCATATCGTCAAACGTTCCTTGCTGTCTCCCTCCCTTCCCTTCTATGACTGTGAAAGTGACATAGAACGATGGGTTTCATACTCTCCAAGCTAGCGTCTCCCATCCAACAGCTTCTTGAGATGGCCTGCAATCGAGGTTCAAAAGAGGGGGGTAAGTGCCATATTCAGTTTCTCGCCATCAGGGGCCGGTCATTGAACACAAAACACACAATAAGAACAACACCATGAACCAGATCCCCGAACGCATTTCCTCCAGCGTCTGGCACTCTTGGAAACAGCCGAACGAGACGACCACCAAGCAGCGCTCATGTTGGAGCGTGGCGAACCGCTTCCGCCACTGACAGAGGCCCAGTTGGAGATGGCCAACGTGTCCTTTGCAGAGTTATTGTGAGCCTTTTACTCCCAGCCACGTTGTATGGACTACGGAGCTGATCGTCTGAGTTGATGCTCAGAGCGAAATTCTTGGTGGCTGATAAGGCAGCCGAGCGGCCTCAGTCTGAAGCGGGACCCTCCGAATCAAACAGTATCCCTCGTGAGCGGGGGCCAGTCAGGTGGTAAATCACATCTACGCCATGCACCGGATAACTTACCACACAATTCCTGTTAGCGTTGAGAGCGTTGAGTGCGTCGTCTGCCGTGACATTTTCGAATCCATAGTCTGTCTCAACGGGCCCTGCGGGCATTTCATTTGCCGCCAGTGCACAATCGCCATGGCTGAAGTCGCCAATAAGAACGAAGAACTTTTTCCTCTGCAATGTTGCCAAAAGCAACTCCCAGTGGACACTATTCTCAGTTTCTTGCATGGCCCACTCCTTACAGCCTTTTCTTCCAAGTGCGCCGAGGCAGCCACCCCTCCCAACTTCCGCGTTTACTGCCCCAACAAGACATGTTCGCATTTCATTGGTAGATCACCCGCGTCAACACCGAGCGTGATGTTGTGCCCAGAATGCAGTACGGAAGTTTGCTCAAGTTGCAAAAACTGTCCACACCCTGGAGAAAGCTGCGATGCGAGTCGCGAAGTTCGCTCTCTTGCCACGAGGGAAGGCTGGAAAACCTGTCCAAGGTGCAAAATGATAGTGGAACGCTCCTATGGTTGCGATTACGTGCGCTGTCGGTGTCAACAAAGGTTTTGTTATAGATGCGGCAGAGAGCGGGACCAGTCAGGCTGTGCATGCTTTAGCCCGGTATAATGAATGCCTAGAAGCATACGTAGTAGAGGCGTGTATAGACGCTGGACTTCACATACAATGTGGGTGCATGTCGAGCTCCATTGAGAGGCCAAGGAACCCGGTCAGTCAAGAGTCGACATGGCATTCTCGTAAGTAGATACTATCAGACAATTATCAGTAACTTTACATCCAATGAGATGAGAACACGACTGCACCGATCCGAGGTTCAGTAAGGCTTGAAACGGCGGGACTCCTTCAACTTCTCTATACGCGCCTTGTCTGCCTCGAAGTTCTTCCTGAGGTCCAGCAAAGCTAGAAGTGCAAAGGCATGTTAGCCGGAGCAACACGGCATGGCACACTATCGCACCTTTCCTCTGTTTTTCTGCCCTTTGGAAAGCATAGAACGTCTCCTTTTCCTTTGGCTCCTTCCTTTTCTTACTCCCTGTCCGTCCCGTCTTCTCGAATACCTTACTTGCGACCCCAACGCCACCTCCAAGCGATTGTCCATAGGCGCCCCCCCTCGTTACAAGTGTGAAACCATCTTCGTCCACGACAGCCTCTCCTTTGCGATACGCCGACTTCTGCTTCGTCTTTGCCAGATCAAACTCGAATCGTTCCATCCAAGTGTCTGCATGAGCTTTGACGACATCGAGCGGTGGTCTTTGTGAATCGTACAGCGCTGTGTAGTGCGCAAGACCCCGTGGCTCTTCAGAGGGTGGCCAAGGGCGCGATTTCGTCGGTGGGACGAGCGCTTTCTCGAGTGACGAGACGTCAAGGAAGATGACGTGGGCAATGCTGCCTGTTTTTCGGAGGGCGCGTAATGGGATGGGTGGGAGGGGTACGACGCTTGGAGAGACGCTCTCTTTTGGTTGTCGCTGTTTCTTTGATTTTGATGTCGGTTGTGGTTGTGGTTCGTCGCTTGATGGTGACGGTGACGTTTCCGTCTCTGTTTCTTCCTCTGTCCCTGCCTCTGCTTCCGTTTCGCGGGACGAGTCCCGGTTGTACACCACCCGTTCTACCGTCCCGCAGGACTTGAAAAAAAGTGAGATCTCGCGATCGGTGGCATCGACAGGGACGTTGACCAAGAAGAGGGTCCTCCCTTCTGGGTATATAACGTCTCGAGATTTGGAGAGGTGGGCGCGGGCATAGAGGATATGTGTCGAGTGCGCATAGGTGACCGGGATGACGGTGAATCCTGAAACGAGCTTCGGAAGGGTCGACATGGATCGACGTGAATTACCCGCCTGGTTGCAATGTTGAATGGGTGGACAAGCCGCGCCCGTGGTTGAAGAAACCGTACTTTTTGTTATCTCAGTAGTATCTGAGCCAGGCAGGACCTCAGCCAGTTTTTAAACCCAGCGCACCAGTACTAGCGTAGTGAAAAAGTCTGGTTCACCACGAACGCAGCGGGCCCCCCGGTACAGTGCGAAGCCCGGTAAAAGGCAAAGGTTATGTCACGGCCGTTCACTGGGTTTCGATGCATACAAATTGCCGTGACCATCGTCGCGTGTGGTCTCAGTTCTTCAGTGTGACTGCACAGTAACTTGGACATTCTGGATCATTACAGCGGTTGCTCTCGAGCTGGACTCTGATGAACGATATGGATGATTCAGGCTCGTTGGCCAGGCTCCGAACTTGCAGAGGTTGGTGATCCATGTCCCCCACTGGCATTGCACCTGTCCATAGTCTGGTCGGAAGAAGTAATCCGACAGGAACGCTAGCTCGTAACGAACCGCATTCACCCCAGACTATAGCAGTGGTATATTCATATTAAAAGGATAATGAAAACATCGATCTACCAGGGGAAGAAACAACAAGGGAAAAGAGGGAGGGCATATAATAGAGACTAAACCGACCGTGTCACACGTGGATGTAGTAACGTCCGCCGCTTTGTATCAAGGTTAATTGTGGGGAGAAGGTGTGAGACAGACAAACGAAAATTCGAGGTCCATACCACATGCGCATACATGTCTTTTTTTCACTGAGCATCATGTCAAATTTTTGACAACGAACCACTGGGGGAGTTGGTGATCAAGGAGGAAAAGGCGAAGATCAGATGAGTACGAAAAGCTCGGGGATAGAGGATAGTAAAGATGGATGGGACGGACTGGGGCATCAGGTCTCCATCGTTCGTCTTCCACACACAACAGCTCCTCTTCTCAAACCCCGCTCTTTCCCCAGATGCTTCTCTCGACACCATGACCTCAGCCCGAAACCTAAAAAAAAACCATCCACTCATCGCGACCTGCAACTTCGCAAAGAAGACCAAGACCGACGGAGAACAGTCTACAGGAAATCCTCGGCTCTCGCGCGTTTTTTCCCTCTCATTTCCTCCGGAGCAAGACCCGTAATTGCTGATGGTGATGACGCAGCATTTGTTGATTCCTTGGCAAAGTAATATCGGGTCGTATGTGCACGTTTCTCTTCCTAGTACACAAATCAGAATTAGTGTCGATCGACACCAAAAAGTGAAGAAGACGCACGGGAGAGAAATTGGGATCCGCATATTTGAGCTCTGTCTTCTTCTTAAATGGTGTATATTTTTGTTCCAGGGCTGCATTTGGAAGTGCAAGAACAGGTGGCTGATTTTGGGTAGATACTGAACCAACAGGCGGTGCTGGTCTTGCCAGTGGTACTGGTGTAGGCGTGCCACTCCCCACAACGGGAGTGGTTGGGGTCCCAGCTCCGTTTATACCAGAGGGGGCGAAAGGTGAACCAGCAGGGACAAACGCCGGAGGAGGCCCCAGTGGCGGACGAGACATGCCTGGTTGGAAGGGAGGCGTACCTTGAGGAAGCATACCAGGTGGGGGCATCACACCTGGAGGGGGCATTGGAAACCCAGGCGGCGGAGGTCTAATATGTCATCATATCATGCAAATACAAGGCAAAAGGAAATGGTCAGCATCAATTAAACGAAATTCAGACAAACCTTGCAAGCGAGGCATGGACTTACCCAGGTGGAAAACCGGGCACACCGGGGAAGGGGGGAGGGAATGGAGGTGGCGCACCTGGGAATGCCCCTGTGGGAGGTGCACCTCCTTGAGGGACGAAAGGAGCGGGGGGCGCACCTGGAACCATCCCAGGCGTCGGTGACATTCCAGTCGGAGGCGCAGGCATGACAGGCATGGGAGGAGCCGCATAAGCCTGAGGTGGTGCGCCATACACAGCTCCACCCTCGGACGTACTCGCAGCAGTAGCCAAAGCAGTTTCACCGGAGCCGGCGCCCATGAGTGCCTTATGGGCCGCAAGCTGGGCACGAAGTTCTTCCTCTGACAAAGGTTTATTCTCCACTTTGGGTCGTTTGGGCTGAGGCTGGGAAATTGAGCCCGCTGCGAGACCAAGTTCTATCTCTTTACGACGCTTATAGTCTGCCACGTCGGGTGCGGGAATGCCCTCCATGCCAAAGATTTCAACTTCGTAGCCATCACGACCGGGAAGGGCATTCTCAATTCGCGGGAGGCTATAAGAGGGATGTGGATATCAGATCGGCAACGAATCGAGAGGAAAAGCACCGCTCACTTTTCGGGTTCGAGTTTGTGGACTTGTTGAATGTGGACTGCAAGACCTCCTGCGGTGTTCAGGCGACGAGGACACATGTTGCACTTGAAATGTTTTGCCTTCTGGTGCTGCATGAGGACTTCACAGCAGCGCAAGTCAGGATGGTGCCCACATCCAACGAGGTTGAAAACGCACCTTTCTCATCCTCAAACTCTCGTTCACAATACCAGCACCATGGTCGAATGATCTAGTAGTATCCATGAGATTGAATTATCCTTGATTACTGGACAGTAAACACACCTGCTTGTTCTTTTTCTTTGCCATTGTAGCGGAGTAGCGCGGGGGTCGTGGAAGAAAGGTGCAAACTGCTCGGATGACAGGCGTCGACGTGGACCGTGAGAAATGCTGACCACGTGATTTATTGACCCCTCCGCAACCCCTCGTCTCATTACCTAATTATTTGGAGAAATTCGTTGTTTGGCGGTCGCGCTTGCTAGTCGCCCACCTCGACGCCGGGAACCCGCTCGCCATCGTCGCGCACATTCTCGAGACATATCACGAAAGCAACGAGACCTTTGCTAGAGGAAACCACAACAATGCCCATCGCAGTCAACGGTATAACTGCAACCTCTAATACAAACTCAAAGGCCATTAAATCCAAAAACCAGCTACGCCGCGCCAAAGCAAAGCAGAAGAAGGCTGCTGCCACTTCGAACCAGACGACACCGGTGGGTCTAATTCTCCCCTATTTGCGTTTTGCTCGTTGGTGGTGACTGACGCTGGGTATCCCATTCTCACAGGAACCAAATGGCGCCGCTTCAAATGGGGACGTCTCTGTGAAAAGGCAACGCTCTGTTGCTTTTGTTGGTGATAATGTCGAGTACGTCGTCGAGCAGCTGGATGCCAAAGACCCGGCCTTTGAGGCCTTTTCCGACATCTTTGCCAAGTTCCAGACGCCTGCTGACTACTCGGAGGTGCGTCTCTCCACACCCAATCTTTCGAAACTACCAGGCTGACCTCCTCCCTTCCATGTCTAGGTTCAAAGTTCCGAGCCCACCAAAGGCGAAGTCATTTACTCGGACGATGATATGGCTTCCGACGCGGGTTCGGATAACTCAGACGCTCCCAAAAAGCCTCTCTCAAAGAAGAAGCAACGCAAACTCTCCAGACTCACCATCGCCGAACTCAAACAGCTCGTCCCCAAACCCGAAGCAGTCGAGTGGACCGATCCTTCCGCCGCGGATCCAAGATTGCTTTTACATCTCAAATGTTATAGGAATTCCGTACCCATCCCTGCTCATTGGAGTGCCAAGAGGGATTACCTGCAAGGCAAGAGAGGTATCGAGAAACCACCGTTTCAGTTGCCGGCATATATCGCAGACACTGGCATTGCCACGATGAGAGATGCGATCAAAGAAAAGGAAGCAAACATGTCACTTAAAGCAAAGACGAGGGAACGGGTTCAGCCCAAGATGGGGAAGGTGGATATCGACTACCAGAAATTGCACGATGCGTTCTTCAAGTTTGCAACAAAGCCTGTGGTAACGGGCTTCGGGGAGATGTGAGTGCACTTCAGTTTCGCTTATGGTAATATGTCAACCTGGATGCTTCTTGCATAGGTATTACGAGGGCAAAGAGTTCGAGACATCGTTAAAGGAGAAGCGACCGGGTGATTTGTCACCCGAGCTCGTGGAAGCGTTGTCCATCCCACCCCTAGCACCACCCCCATGGCTCATCAGCATGCAACGATTCGGGCCCCCACCGAGCTATCCAACACTCCGCATACCAGGTCTGAACGCGCCCATACCGGAAGGCGCGCAGTGGGGTTTCCATCCAGGTGGTTGGGGCAAGCCTCCTCTAGACGAGTACAACCGACCGCTTTATGGTGACGTCTTTGGCGTGTTGCCCAAAGTCAGCGATGTCAATGTACGTACATGGACTGTTCGGAACTATCTATTGTTTGTTCACGTAATCCAAAATTTCCAGATTGGTGAACCAATCGACAAGAACACATGGGGTGAACTTGAGCCCGAAGAAGGTAAGCGCTTATTACTGATGCGGCAATCGCGGTATATACTGAACAACTTGCAGAAGAAGAGGAGGAGGAGGAAGAAGAAGAAGAATCAGAAGCCGAAGAAGCACCCGAGGCCGCTGCTCCTTCAGATGGCTTGCAAACACCATCGGGTCTCGAAACGCCCTCGGGTCTTACGTCTGTCGTATCGACCGTTGCGGGGGGCCTCGAGACGCCCGATTTCCTGGAGCTCCGGAAAACAGCGCCGTCGAGAGAGAGGGAGGAAGATACAGGCCCACGGTCGTTGTACCAAGTTGTTCCAGAGAAGCAGACGTCTGTGCGGGGACTTATGGGAAGCGAAAGAGGATACGATGTTGCTGCCATTGCTGGAGCGTCTGGAGCGCCTATACCCGTCTTGGGAGACGAGCGAGGGACAAAGGTACGCTTGGATTGGATTTCTGGTCCTCATGACTGACGAATTGGGTGACGTCGCAGCGAAGGGCGAATGGCGTGGAAGTTTCGTTGGATGCCACTGAGCTGGAGGGGCTCTCGGAAGGGGAGCTGCGCCGGAAGTACGAACAGCACTCGCGTGGATCAGCTGGTGTCGCCGGGTCAAAGGAGGACTTTTCTGATATGGTGGCAAAGGAGATGGCAAAGAAGAAACAAAAGATGGACAAGGAGCGGGAGATGAAGAAGGGCAAGGATTTCAGATTTTGATCCATCACATTACAGCCTCTCCTGTCTGGTTGCTAGTCACTGCTGTTATTTTTTTATTCTGACCTGCGGGTGTGGTTTTGTTGGTATCAGCCCCTGTTTATTTCATCTCACGAATGGTTGTCCTCGATCGGATCCGGCTCTATCCATGAGGATCATTTCCCCCTCAAGGACATACGTCTCGATTGAAGCGGTGGTGACCAGACCGTCTATGAGGCTGTGAAGCCGTCGATAGAACGATGACGATGGTGACGATAACGACTCTGGATTGTGCCTCACCGGTCTATGAGGACCTGCGAACAGAACCACGGGAACAACTTTTGTCACCTGTCCCCCAACTTCCGCTGCCAACACCACCGGTGCCCCCTCCTTTTTCCGACCCTCTGGATCACTCCTTCAAGGAACCTATCAGACACAGGAAACGGGCACCTCTTTCGAGTATTCCGACGCCTCCTCCATCGCTCGTTTTCCAAACTTCCAGTTCAGCTTGCACAAGCTCACCCCTCTGTACTCCCTCTACGCTGCCGCCAAATCAGACAGGGGATCTCGTAAAGTCAACATGCTTCTTGCTGCGCTCGAGGTTCGAGGTCCCGATACTGTCCGTGTGAAGAAAGGCCCCGACGCGGGTCAGCAAGTCTCTATCTTCGCCATTGTCATCCCCCGTGTCGTCTCCGAGGGAGAGTGGGAGCGTGGACGAGAGTCATGGGGCACACTCACCTCGCGATGATTACCATCATCAATTGATTACCATCATCGTTCGACGATGTCCAATGGCTCCGTTTGGACTCACGCAGGTTCTAAGTTTGTCGAAGATATATAATCGCATGACGTGTATGACTCTTTTTTATTTTCCTCGACCTTGTTCTCTTGTGGTTCTTTTCACTCATCTTGTACTCCAACATGAAGCGTGTAATTTTGGACACAGAGCTCTCTTTCCCTTTGTTGTGTTAGTTATTCGGGCTACCGGCGTGCCCGGTTTTGTCTGTATCCTATTGTGTGGTTGATATAACTGAAGGGGGTTTGGTTCGCTTTTCGTTCGCAACCGCTTCAATCGAGACGTACGTCCTTGAGGGGGAAATGATCCTCATGGATAGAGCCGGATCCGATCGAGGACAACCGTTCCCTAGTGAGATGCATTACATAAACAGCAACAAAACTGGCGTAGTCCCCCGCACCCGGTGGCTGTCCCAAAAAGGGTGGCTTGCTGATTAGTAAGTTGGCGACTCTTCGACCCCTCAGTCGACGTCCCTTTGGATTTGCCACCATGATCCACAGCAACAGTTCTGGTCCTTCAGCTGTTCCACCCTCGCCAGATGTTGATGTTGAAATGCCATTTGTCTCTCCACAAGATTCGATTACAGCCCAGCCCTACTCAGAAGAGGACCATCGCCGGATGGATAGGGCAGTGTCTGAGTATCTCGCTGCACTCGAATGGCGCCCGCTCCCGAACCCTTCAAAGGGGGAACTAGCAGGCGTCCTCCACGCAGTGATTCTTGGCGATGATCGGCTGGATCGGTCCCATTCCCGACTCGATCTAGCCCTCACGCTCGTCGACAAACATCCCTGGTTACGGTCCAAGCTAGCAGACGCCTGGCGATCTGGAACATATCACGATATTCGCAACCTTGGTATGCATGCTATTCATGGCTGGTCGTTCTTCACGTCTTAATCGAACTCCTTGCGTTGTGTAGATATCCTTCAGGCTCCCACCGTCAAGGCGATATCAGGTAAATCTCTCTGTGTACGCTGGCTTACCCTGGGCTTATCTGTACACGAAACACACAGGATCCATTTCGGAAACCCAGTTGGACGCCTTGATAAAGGGGCTATCTGCTGGTTATCGGGGTTCTGCTGTCGCTGCATTCTACGGCTATCTGGAAAGAAATGACAAGGCATTTCGCCAACAGAAGTATTACGGCAAGTTTTGCTCGATAGTCCAGAGCTCCGGTACAGGAAAGACGCGCTTATTGCTCGAGGTGACTGTTTATCACTATGTTTGTCGACGGAGTTGACATGCGCCCATCCATGCAGCTTGCCAAGCGGGGTGTTTGCGTAATATACATGAATATTCGACCCTCAAAGGACGACCAGGGGTATCCCGGTCGTGACAATATACCTGCGGACATTCTCACTGACCAGTGTGTCAATGAACACGAGTATCGTATCCGATGCTTCACATTCTTCGCAGCTGTCTTCAAAGTTCTTGGTGTATCCCGACTGAACGACTCCCTATGGTACAATGCCATGTGCGATATAGGAAACAGTGCGCGTACCTCGTTCTTTACGGATTTGCAGTACGAGTATAACCGTGTGAGTCGCACACTGAATTTATGATGTCTCATTGCTATATCCATGCATTTGTAGCTCA
>Ga0307508_10006285_pt1 | contig 11186 bp, 9 predicted proteins | sample 9_EM_MG_FD_203089 | JGI IMG/M metagenome (GOLD analysis project Ga0307508, IMG submission 203089) | Populus trichocarpa ectomycorrhiza microbial communities from riparian zone in the Pacific Northwest, United States - 9_EM | ecosystem: Host-associated > Plants > Roots > Unclassified | place...
TGGCGCTGCACGATGCGCTGACCGGCCTGCCGAACCGCACCATGCTCGCCGACCGCCTCGGGATGGCGATCGCGCAGGCGCGCCGCAGCGGCAAACAGGTCGCGGTGCTGATGCTCGATCTCGATCATTTCAAGCAGGTCAATGATTCGCTCGGCCACCATATTGGCGACGAACTGCTGGAGGGCGTGGCGACGCGACTGCGCAAGTGCCTGCGCGAAACCGACACTGCGGCACGGGTCGGCGGCGACGAGTTCGTCATCACGCTTGCGTCGATCACCAATGCCGAGGAAGCATCGGTCGTTGCCCGCAAGATTCACGCGGCGCTGACTGAACCCTTCCAGATCGAGCAGCACCTCCTCCATATCGGCGGCAGCATCGGCGTCAGCCTGTTCCCCACCGATGGCGAGGATGCCGGCGCGCTGCTGCGCGCCGCGGACACCGCGATGTACGATGCGAAAGAGAATGGTCGCGGCGTGCACCGCTTCTTCACGCCCGAGCTGAACGAGGCCGCGCAACGTCGGCACATGCTCGCCAATGACGTCCACCAGGCCTGTGCGCGCGGCGAATTCATGCTCCATTACCAGCCGCAATTCGCAATCGAGACCAACGCCGTCACCGCGGTCGAGGCGCTGATCCGCTGGAATCATCCACAAGAGGGCCTGATCGCGCCCTCGCTGTTCATTCCCCTGCTCGAAGAACTCGGGCTGATGGTCGAAGTCGGCGAATGGGTGCTAAAGACCGCCTGCGCCCAGAATGCGGCGTGGCAGGCGGAGGGCCTGCCGCCGATACGGATGGCCGTGAACCTTTCGGCCCAGCAATTCTACCGCGGCGATATCGTGCGGATCGTCGAGGAAGCGCTGACTGAATCCGGGCTCGGCGCTGAGTGGCTCGAGCTCGAGCTGACCGAGAGCCTGACGCTCGACGACACCGAGACCACCATCCACATCATGCGCGCCTTGAAGGCCCTTGGCGTCAGCCTGTCGCTGGACGATTTCGGCACTGGCTGGTCATCCCTGTCCTATGTGCGCCGCTTTCCGCTCGACCGGATCAAGATCGACCGGTCGTTCATGCGCGACGTGACGACGCACCCCAATGCCGCGGCGGTCGTCGAGAGCATCATGCACCTGGCGCAGAGCCTTGGCGTGGGGTGCGTTGCCGAGGGTGTCGAGACATCGGCGCAGTTCGATTACCTCCAGCAGGAGCTCTGCCAGGAAATCCAGGGCTTCCTCATGAGCGAGCCGATCCCGGCGGCCGATATGCCGCATATGCTGAACCAGGTACGCGAGCTGGGCGACCTGCGCGAGGCGGACGCGGTAGACGAACTGGCCCTGAAGCGCCGTAGCAGCTTATCCTGATTGCGGAAAAATCACTGCCGGTCGGGGTGGCGCATGGCGGCTCAGCGACCAGAAAATGAATCGAAGTCCGGCAATGCGCCCCTTTCCTGAATCTCCGCGGCGGTGCCGAGGCGCCGGACGCTTGCTTTTGCGCCGTTGAAAGCGGGCCAGGCGGGCAGGCCAGTGCCGTTCGGGTCGCCGGTCTTGGCGAAATTGGTCCAATAGCCGACGATCTCGCGCGTCAGCTGCCGGTCGTCTGGGCTCCAGGCACGCGGGTCCTGATCGAGCTGATCGAAGACATGGCGGATTTCGGCGCCATGACCGGCCTTGCAGCCATAGCCGCACGGTGTCGCCGGCTCGGCGGGCGAGTGGACGAAATAATAAACATAGGGTGTGCTCGATCGCGCCTGCGCCTGCAGGTCGGCCCAGCGCCACATCCGCCAACCCCAAAAATCAGTCGTGAAGTGAAAGATGGAGGCCTGGGCTTCGGCGTCCGTCGCGGCGGGATAGTCGGCAAGCACCTTTGCGGACGGCGCGTGCCCGAGCAGCCGGGCGAGCAGCGCGCTGTGCCCCATGGCGGTGAAATTGGAGGTGGCGAGAATCTCGGGCGCGAGGTCCTTGCCCTCGTCAGCATTCCACCCGACCATGATCGGCACGTCGTTCTGGCGGTGAGCGCGGTACGTCGTCGTCATATCCTCGCGCAGCACATGATGGTCGACGATCGTGCGCGGCGCCCAGCTCTTGTGGATCAGCGTGTCGGCGTCGATCGCGCGTAGATCGGCCAGATGCCCGGCGCCTATCCCATTCGCGAACGCCGAGCCCTCCGCCTCAGCCTGTGTGTGATCGAACATCGCGTTCTCACTCGGATCGAGCGGCAGCCCGTCATTGCCGCTCTCGGCGATGGCGCGATGGAACAGCCCTTTGGCGAGCGGCGAGGCGACCAAAGCCGCGACCGATATCGCGCCGGCTGACTCGCCCATTATCGTGACGCGCGTGGGGTCTCCGCCGAACGCTGCGATATTGTGCTGAACCCATCGCAGCGCGGCGATCTGGTCCGATATCCCCTGATTGCCGGATGCCTTGTCGGGCGATTCGGCGCTCAGCTCGGGATGGGCGAAGAAGCCGAATATGCCGAGCCGGTAGTTGAGCGTCACGACGATCACGCCCTGCCGCGTCAGCCGGGTTCCATCATAGCCCGCCTGCGAGCCGGCCCCGCCAAAAAAGCCGCCGCCATGAATCCACACCATCACAGGCAGCTTTTTCGCAGCCTTCGGCGCCCAGATGTTGAGGTAAAGGCAATCCTCGCTTTGCGGATCTGTTATCCAGGGGGCGGTTTGCCGGCAGACGGGCGAGAAGGCGCGCGCAGCCCGAATCCCGGGCCAGGTCTTGACCGGCCGAGGCGCCCGCCAGCGCAGCTCGCCGACCGGTGGTGCCGCATAAGGCACGCCGAAGAAGCGCTCGACCCCATCGCCCTGCGTGCCGGCGATCAGCCCGCCTTCGACGCGGACCGGAGCTGGCTGATCGGGCTCGCGCGCGCTGCCCGGCACCGACGAGAGGCCCATGGCGAGCACGGCAGCGGCCAGCAGCGGATGTCGCGATCGACGCATTCTTGTTCCTTGTCGAGTTGCTACGCTTGCGGAAACCGGCACCGCTACCGGAACCACGCCAGCGGAATGGTAGCCGCGATCGCCGCCGCGCCCGCTGCGCTCGGGTGGAGATGATCGCCTGAATCATAAGCGGGCAGCATGCGGCCGGGGTTCTTGGGATCGTCGAGTGCCTTGGCGGCATCGGCCACGCCGTCGAAGCGCCGCGACGAGCGGATCCAGGCGTTGACGGCCTGCCGCATCGCGTCTTTCTCCACCGAGTAATAATTGTCGGCCGTCGCGTCCTTGAACGGCGCGAGCGTCACGGCGTAGATTTTCAGGCCCTTCTCGTGAGCACGCTCGGCGAGCTGGGCCAGGCCGTTCTGGATGTCGACGGCGGTGACGAACTCGCTCGATCCCGGCTTGGCCTGGCCAATGTCGTTGATCCCGAGAAAGACGATCACCGCTTTGGCATTAGGCTGGGCGAGGACATCATTATCGAACCGCGCGAGGCCGGCAATGCCGAACGGCGCCCATTGCCCGTTGTGCAGCAGGCGGTTGCCGGTGATGCCCGCATTGACGACGCTCAGCCTTTTTCCAGCTTTCCGCAAATGCGCGCCGAGCACGCTCGGCCAGTCGCTGTTGCTGTCGGCCGGTAAGGCGAGCCCGTCGGTAATGGAATCGCCGAACGCAATCACGGCGCCGTCCACCGGTGCGCCCGAGACCTCGACCTCGCTGAGCCAAAGCCAGGAAGCCCAGGTGCCGGTGTCGGGATTGGTCTGGGTGATCGTCTCGGACGACGTCGTATCGCCGTCGGAGAAATAGATCGCGTTGCGCTGGGTCAGATGCGTGGTCGCGATCGGCGTCGGACCCGACACATAGAGGCTGATCGCGAGATCGGTTGCGGCGGCCACCTCAAAGTCCAGCGGATCGCTCAGCGCATAGGCACCCGGCGCCACTGTCACATCGGCATGGCCCGAAAAGCGGAGCTGCCTGATCGACCCGGTCTGCACCGCGCTTCCCGCCGCGCGCCGGGCAATCGACACGGTGTTGATGTGGAGCGGCGTGCTTCCAAAGGCGTTCGACAGGCGAATGCGCACCTGCTTCCCGCCAGCGCTCACATGGACGATCTGGCGGACGGTCTGGTTGTTCAGCGAGGCCTTGGCGTTGGGCGAAGGCTCCGGGCTGGCATACCATGTCGGAGTCCAGCCGGCATTGGCCCGATCGGCAAGCGCTGCCTGGCTCGTAAAGGCAAACAGCAATGCGGCTGAGGGAATCAGAAGGCGGAGGGATTTGAACACGCATTCATCCTTGATCGCCGCCGCCAACGCGGCCGTTTCCCCTGGGCAGGCCGCCGGATCGCCCGGCTATTCGAGCTGCACCTTCGCCACATAATAGGGTTTGTAGGTGATATCGGGCGCTTGCAACACGAAGCTATCGATCATTTGCCCGTCAATCTTGAGCGCGGCGAGCGGCGCTCCGATCCGGGTCCAGCTATTGGCGACCGGCTTGACCTGAAAATCGCAATCGATCGCCTTGCCGTCGCGAAAGCCGCGCAGCCACATCGTGAATCCGCCGCCATCGCCGCCATTGACCATGAAGGTCAGCTTGCTGAAATCGACCATGGACAGGGCAGAATGACGCAACGCCAGGGCAGACCATGGGCCGCCCTCGACCTTCAGCGTCATATGGCCATCGAACGATACCGGCTGCTTGATGGTCGCCCAGCCGACATTCGACCAGCCATTCTGAAAGCCCTCATCGAAGATCGCCATCGTCGTCGGCCGGGGCGGGCGGGCCGCAGCCTTTGCAGGCGGCCCCGCCACGGCAATCGTGCCGCCGGCCACAAGAAGCGCTCTTCTGGATATGTCCATTTTTTTGCTCCGATGCGGCTCAGCGCTTATTTCTTGCCCGCGGCTTCGAGCATCGCATCCAGGGAGGCCTGGTCGATGACGGTCAGAGTATCCCGCTTGATGACGCCGCCGGTATCCCACAGAAAGGGCATGACCCCGTTGGCGAGCGCCTGTTGGGTGACATATTTCATCCAGTGCGTCACCGATGCGTTGTGCACCGCCAGATCCTTCGGATCAGTGCGGCGAATGCATCCATATTCGCCCAGGATCACGGGAATGCCGATGCTGGTATAATGCTGCTTCATCGCCAGCATCTGCTGGTCGACAAAATCCTCCTCACCCCAACCGGCGTTGCGATCGGGTTCGATCGTGGAGTGATGGTCCTTGCCCCAATAATAGAACATTTTCCCCCAGGACGCATCCGATGTCATCAGCGCGAACTGGAAAGGGGTGTAATAATGCACCTCGAGCATGAGGCGGTTCGCCGCGGTATCGGTCGGCATCGTCTTCCAGAGTGAAACCGCTTTTTCCGTATCGGTGCTCGGCGCCTGGACCACGAGCACGCGATAGGCATTCTTGCCGCCGGTCGAGCGGACGGCATCAATGAAGGTCTGGTGATAGGCAAGCAGGATGGGCACCTGATCGGCTGCGTCAGCCGGCGGCTCGTTTGCGCTCGCGAACATGAGGCGCTCGTCGAAATCGCGCATTGTCGTGGCGATCTGCTCCCAGAACGCCTTTTGCTTCGCAGCGGTCGCGGCCTTGTCCGCCGCATTGATATGCGCATCCAGCCAGCCGCCATCCCAATGGATGTTGAGCAGGACATAGAGGTCCGCGTTCATGCAATATTGCACGACGTCCTTCACCCGCTTCAGCCAGGTGTCGGAGATCTTAGCGGTCGTCTTGTCCGCATATTGATCCCAGGAGCAGGGCAGGCGGACCGCGTCGAAGCCCAGCGCCTTGACCTTGTTCATCAAGGCCTGGGTGATGAGGGGATTGCCCCATGCGGTTTCGCCGCCGCTCGCTTCCAGCGTGTTGCCGGCGTTCCAGCCGAGCTTGATATGCGCGGCGAGGTCGACGGCGGTGCTGGTCATGCCCGTCGAATCCGCCGGGATCGGGCTGAGACTATAGCTCGGGTACAGGCCCGCCGGAGTCGGCGTGGGCGTAGGCGTGGGCGTCGGGGAGGGAGAGGGCGATGGGGTTGGTACAGGCGCGGCGGATGACGTGGTCGCGCCACCGCTACAGCCTGCGGTGGCGGCGAGTGCGACCGTGGATGCCACGAATTGACGCCTTCCAATTTTCATATGCGATCCCCTCCTATGTCTTACGTTGTCTTTTTTGGATGCTCGCGCGGCCGAAAAAAAGGCGTCGCGAACACGACATTTCGTGATGGATTAGCAGGCAGCTCAGTATTTCACAAGTAAAATGGAATTTGCTAATAAAAACCGGCTGGCATGGCCATATACCGGCTCACTCATCCATAGTCCGGCTCGACACAGTCTTCCGCTCTTCGCGTCCCGGAGATTCTCGTGCGTCGAGACCTTTAATAGCGTCGGCAGGACCGCACGGAGTTGTAAACTATTTCATATCCTATATGATCTCTCGAAGGCCAGAGCGCGCGCGCCGCAACCACATTGGTAGGCGTAGCGATGCACGGCTCGGCACCGCTCACGGCGGCAGGGGAGAGAGAATGCGCAGTTTTGCCGCACGGCTGGGTTATGGTGTTGTCCTGTTGGCCGGGACGGGGGCGGTCCAGGCCCAGTCGCTGAGCCCCGGCTTCATGAGCCGCGAAGAGATCGTCCATTACTCTCCGGAGTGGACCGGCGAGCGCTTCGCCGACGGTCGCCCCAAGGTACCGGATTCGATCCTCGACCGGATGCGCCACGTCACGCTTGAAGAGGCCTGGGCGACGCTCAGGTCGGCTGGGTTCAACCACCAATATGAGGATGGCTGGCTCGCCCTGTTCCCGGACAAGGTGCTGGTCGGCCGCGCGCTCACCGCGCAATGGGTCCCGGGCCGGCCCGATATCCAGAAAGTCATCGAGGCCGATGGCAGCCGGATGAAGCGCATCGGCGAGCAGAATGCCTGGCCGGTCGACATGCTCCAGCCGCGCGACGTCTATGTCGCCGATCATTTCAGTCTGAAGCAGGACGGCCCGTCGATCGGCGACAATGTCGGCAACGCCATCTATGCGCGCACCGGCAACGGCATCGTTTATGATGGCGCGGTGCGCGATATCGAGGGGCTGAAGGAGCTGCCGAACTTCACCGCCTTTGTGCGCTCCTATGATCCATCGCATCATTTCGGCAGCGTCCGTACCGGCGCGCGGCTCAATTCGACGATGGTGAGCATCAACGGCCCGACCCGGATCGGCAAGGCGACGGTGATGCCCGGCGACGTCGTGCTCGGCCGCGATGGCGGCGTGCTGTTCATCCCCGCGCAGCTGGCGGAACGTGTCGTACGGGAATCCGAGGAGATCCGACTGACCGACATCTTCGGCCACCTGCGCCTGCGTGAGAAGACATACACCGCCGGCCAGATCGACACGCGCTGGTCGCCCGAGATCGAGGCTGATTTCATGGCCTGGCTCAAGGCCAATCGGGTGAAGCTGCCGGTGCCGCCCGAGAGTGTCGACTATGTCCTCGAGACCCGCCCGCGCCGGCTTTCCGCTCCGCCGGGATCCTGATGCCGACACGTGATGGCTAATTGAAGAACAAGGGGAGCGGATAATGAGCAGTGTCGACGACAGAGATTTCCGGCCAACACGGCGCGTCGCTGCGTTGGCTGCCATCTTCCTCCTCTCGCTCGCGGCCCCCACAGTCGCCCAGGCCCAACCGGCGCCGCAGGGGCACAAGATCGTCTTCCTCGCGGGGCCAAAGGAGCATGGCGCGCCCGGGCGGCACGAATATGAAAAGGACTTGCGCGAGCTTGCCTGGCAGCTGGAACATGCCGGCAATGTGAAGGACGTGACGACGCAGGTGATCGTCGGCAAGCCGCCGCGCGACCTCAGCGTCTTCGAGGATGCGGCGGTGATCGTCATCGACGGCAATGGTGACTGGCTGAAGAAAGAGACGGGGATGCTCTTCCAGCAATATCAGGACACTGACGGCCATACTTATGATCCGGAAACAACCGCCTGGCTCCAGAAGCTCGATGCGCTGATCAAGCGGAAGAATATCGGGGTCATCGTCTATCACTATACGATGTGGATCGATAACTGGGTCGGCCGCCGCTATTTCCAGGAGTGGCTTGGCGGCCTCTGGATCCCCTATGCCTCGCACAATCCGGTCGATACCTGGAGCGTCCGCCCGATCGCGCGCGTCCGGCATCCCGTCCTGCGCGGGGTCAAGCCCTGGACCTACCGCGAGGAAATGTACTCGCGCTATTTCCTCACCGACAATCCAGGCCGCACCGAATTGCTCGAGGCAACCCCGGCCAAGCCGAGCAACGGCGCCACCGGCCCGGTCTCCTGGGCCTATGTAAGGCCGGACGGCGGCCGCTCGCTGGTCTGGGGCGGCTCGGACTTCCACGACAATATGCACCTGATCGCCGACTATCGACGCTTCCTGCTGAACGGCATCGTCTGGGCCGCGAAGATGGAAGTCCCCGCTGGCGGCGTGAACGCGCCACCCCCGCCCGGGCTGTGATATAGGGTCGAATTCGATCAGCTTTAACCGTCATGCCGGACTTGTTCCGGCATCCACCGTTCCGCAAACTTACCGACTTGTTGAAGTGCGGCGCAGTGGACCCCGGAACAAGTCCGGGGTGACGAGGTGGTTTGATCTGGCTGAAACAAGTTCAGCATGACGGAGTGGAAGAGGCACCAAAGCAAACTTCTGGTTCACCCCCGCTAATGTCGAATTCCGCCTATTATCAGCATCAGGTGCGGGGCAGGCTGCCCCGCGCGTGAGTCGGACAAGCGCGGAGGAACACATGACCAAGGCAATGTATCTGCCGTTCGGCCTTGTCGCCTATGTCATCTTCTTTGCGACCTTCCTCTACCTCATCGCCTTTGTCGCGAACCTGCCCCAGGCGCCGCTGACGGTGGATCGCGGCGGCGCGATCGGCGGCGCGGCGCTGGCGGCCCTGGTCGATGTCGGGCTGGTCGCGTTGTTCGGGCTTCAGCACAGCGTCATGGCGCGCCCCGCCTTCAAGGCGCGCTGGACCAAAATCGTGCCCGAACAGATCGAGCGCAGCATCTATGTCCTGCTGGCGAGCGTGATGCTCATCCTGCTCTTCCTGTTCTGGCGGCCGATCCCCCGGATCGTCTGGTCGATCGAGGCGCCGGCGGCGGTCATATTGCTCTACGCGCTGTTCGCGGCCGGATGGGCGATCGTTCTGCTCAGCACCTTCATGATCAGCCATTTCGAGCTGTTCGGGCTGAAACAGGTCTGGGGCCATGCCCAGGGCGCCGCGGCGACCAAGCCGGAATTTCGCACGCCCCTGTTCTACAGGCTGGTCCGCCATCCGCTCTATAGCGGCTTCATCCTCGCCTTCTGGGCGATCCCGGTGATGACCGTCGGCCATCTGCTGCTCGCCGTGTCGATGCTTGTCTATATCCTGATCGCCATCGGCCATGAGGAGCGCGACCTGATCAACCTGTTCGGCGAGCGCTATGTCGAGTATCGCGGCCGGGTAGGGAAGCTCACGCCCAGGCTGCGGCGCTGATCGAGCCTGCCCATAGGCCGGCTCACCTTTGCGCTTGCCATTCCCTCCGAAACCACCGACCCTTTCGTTTCGGGAGAGAAGATGATGAAACCAGGATTTCTTCTGGCGGCGGCGATGTTTGGCGCCACCGCTGTTCCGGCACTTGCGCAAGATGCGAATACGCTCGGGCTGGGTGAAATCGTCGTCACCGGCGGTCGCAGCAGCGCACGCTTTGCTCAGCAGGAGCGCCCCGTGGTCGGCCTTCGCAGGCAGGCCGATTCAGCGGTGCTGCAACTCTCGATCGCATCGGACTCGCGCGACGAGGCAGTCCGCAAGCGCGAGATCCACACCATATTGCTGGCGGCGCTCGATCGCGCCGCTACCGCCGGGGTCGAGCTCGTCACCGGCAGCTTCGAACTGGTCCCGGTCACCAAGGCGAACTACCAGGATCTGCCCATGATCTCCGCCGGGCGCATCGACACGAGCCAGGTCAGCCTCATGGTCAAGGTCAAGCTCGCCGGCTCGACCACCGCGGCCGAGCAGCGCCTCGACGCCTTCATCAAAGCCGTGCCGCGCACCGGCCGCGGGACGCTGGACAAGACCGGGAGTTTGACCCTCACCATCGTCAACCCCGATCAATATCGCGACGCGATCGTAACATTGGTGGCTGAAAATGCCCGCCATTATGCCGCGATGTTCGGCCCCGATTATGCCGTCCAGGTGACGGGCGTGGACGGGCAAATTGCCTGGTCGCAGGTGAGTGGGACTGATGTGTTTCTCTATGTGCCCTATCGCTACACGATCCTTCCCAAATGACGCTGATGGGGAAAACAGCAATGAAAGCGCTCGCCTTCGCAGTCCTTGGCTGCCTTGCTTTCGTCGCCAGCCCATTGCTGGCGCAGGACGATGACAGCGGCAGCAATGAAATCGTCGTCACCGCCATGCGGAACAGCCTTTCAGGAAACATCACTGCAATCGAGCTCCGGCCACCGGTCATCGGATTGAAGCGGACGGCGGATTCGGCGGTGCGGACGATAGAAATCGTCTCGGACTCGCGCGAAGAGGCAATGCGCAAACGCGAGGTCCAGGCCATGCTGCTCGACGCGATCGACCGCGCGAAACGCGACGGGTTCAGCCTCGTCACGGGTCAGTTCGAGCTGGTCGAAGTCACGCGCGCCAACTGGCAGGATCAGTTTCCCGCGCTCGCGGGCAAAGTCGATCCGACCGATGAAGACGATGACGATGACGAGGCTCAGGCGGCTTTCGAGGACAGCGGCAGCATCGCGACCGTGCATTTGAAGGTGAAGACGAAACTGGAGGGCTCGATCGGCAGCGCCCAGCTAAAGATCAACGCCTTCGTCAAATCCGTCCCCGCCACCGGCCGCTCGCAGATCCAGCAAAAGGGTGCTCTGGCCCTCACGATCATCAATCCAGAACAATATCGCGACGAAATCTACCGCCGCATCGCCGCCGGCTCCCAGCACGCCGTCACCTTTTACGGCCCGGAATATGGCCTGGACGTCACCGGCCTCGACAAGAGCATCGCCTGGAAACAGGTGAGCAACACCGAAGTGTTCCTCTACATCCCCTATGAATTCTCGGTCAGGAAATAGGGTGGCGCGCCAACGGGACGTAGTGGCCTTAATTCGGGGACACTATTGGACTGCACCCCTTGAGTGAGACACGGTAATTGGGTGACACGATAGCCGAGGAGGTAACGTGTCAAACCGAGCGCCAAGGATATTCACGACAGAGTTCAAGGAACGGGCGGT
>Ga0307508_10006286_pt1 | contig 11183 bp, 8 predicted proteins | sample 9_EM_MG_FD_203089 | JGI IMG/M metagenome (GOLD analysis project Ga0307508, IMG submission 203089) | Populus trichocarpa ectomycorrhiza microbial communities from riparian zone in the Pacific Northwest, United States - 9_EM | ecosystem: Host-associated > Plants > Roots > Unclassified | place...
TTCCCAGTTCGACGAGGACTGAATCTATCGAGAAGTCCGTTATCTCGAAATTGGCTATCCTGTATGCATTCCAAGTCGATTGGTACTGGACATATTCTGCCAAAGACGGATCTCGAATAGTCACAATCTCAAGCAGTCCAAGTTCTGTTGCATACGCTGCTTCGCCCTTCTTTCCGCTCCGAGGACGTAATATGGTTTCTCCGATGGCCACATCCCAAGTCGTCTCCACACGTAGGGGCGAAAAAATCGCCGAAGATGTTGGCAACTCATTGACAAGGCAAGGAAGAGATCGCGTTGTTGAAAGTAGGCCATAGCATCTTTTAGAAGTATGGTTCTCAGACGACGCAGGAAGATAGGGTAGATAGGATACAATCTCGAGCAGAAGTTCGTCAGGAAGGACAGCTAGACTCGAGGTGTTACTAACGCCCTTCTTTTCTGGCTCAGTGTGCTTTGAATCTGCTTTGCGCCGCTGCTTCTTAGGGCGTAAGCGACTTTTCTCGATTACTCGTTTCATTTCTCTGGATGAATCAATTTGAAGGGCATTTGTCACGGGAACTAGATTCGCCTTCGGCTTGTCGGCACCGGTATTACTACTCCTCAACTTGGGTAGAAACTCCGCCAAGAATTTGTTCAAAAACTATCACTTATCACCTTTCTCAATCCGTTATATACCGAAATTGGCGCCACTCATTGAAGAATCGGTTCGAGTACATCCCTCAATCGTCGAGTGAAGAAAACCAATTGGAGTCGATAGGAAATGGGGCTAAGCGACTTCCTGTTTCAATTTGCTTCCTCATTTGCGGGCAGGGACAGAGACCTGAAATTTGGACGCCTTCGATGATGACTTTGGCCGATCACATCGATGCGAGCTCAATCATTCTACTGCGGTTGACAATGATATCAGGAGGTATCTAGTCGTAGAGTTCTCCAGAATTCGCGAAATCACCCTCATCTGGAAATGGCACTAGTCGGAAATGCCAGTGGTCAATTCATCTTCGCTTCTAGTAGGGACGGTTTCTCAGGCATTCATTTTGTCCTGGAGCAGATGCAAATTTTGTGATGATTTTCCGTCGCGCAACAAAGATTTTCATACACAAATGGATTGAGAGTCCACGGTACAGTCAGCACAGCGAAGAGTATATCTCCGACGAAAAACTTGTGAGAATCACCCAATATTTTGAGATAAATTGCAATGAAAGAAAGCCTGATCAAGTGCTGTAGTTTCCTTCTCATCCCATAAGCATGTTAAGCCATGAACCGCTGCCTGTCACACGCCCTGACAGTCTGGAGCAACTTCACCATCTGAAATACCGGAACCCATTCGGGGTGAAAATGCTGCTGGCCAAAATCACCGACGACGGCCTCCATCTCTTTCAAATCCGGGAAAAGACAATCGATGTAGGCAGCAATCTTGAGTAGCTTCCAACTTTCAAGCTGCTGAGCTGGACCGGGGCTACTCTGATCGTTGGCAACGATAAGCGACTTCAGTCCATGCGAGAGGGGATCCATCACTGTTGTCATGGGTTGCTCTGCTAAACCCGCTAAATCAATCTTGCATCGCAGTGAGGTAAGATTCGGCCAAGCCATTGCGATTTGTCGTAATCTGGAGAGCGCAACACTGTTCTTGACTGGTAGATCAAGGGTTTCAAGCTGGGGAAAGTGCGCTTCGCCGTTGAGTTCACCGAGTACACTGTCTGTGAAGGAGATATCAAATCCATTGATCTCGAGTCGCTTCAGTTTCGGTTGGAGAAGTAAGTTTCTTAAGACGTCATTCGGTAGGGATGCAGTAACAGAGGTATTGGCAGTAACAGCGACAGATATGAGAGAGGCCCATCGTTCGATGGCACTGTTGAGGATGGAGGAAGCCGCGAACGAGTGGCAGCTGAGCACAGTGGACTCCATCTTCTTGTTCGTTCTCTTCCTAGCCTGCATTTTCCTTGTGATCGTGGTGAAAGTGATAGAAAGTTCGTAGAGATCAGGGGAGGTAACACTGCCGATGACCTTCTTAATCAAATCCGACGTCCCTACAATCCAAAGTGTCTTGAGACTAGGAAATAAGTCGGTTCGTAATCCAGAGCCACTGGAGAGTGGCTCGATTGGTGCCGAACTCGGCTGCTTGTCTGACACCAGGGAGTTAACGACGTTGAGTTTTCGCAGGCCGTCAACAGGACCACTTGGTAACATGGTGGGCGGTTCAATTGGTGACGAACGCAGCTGGCTGTCCGGAATCGTAGAACCAAAATCGTTGATTGTCCCAGATTGTCTGCTGTCAAAAAGGCCGCTTCCCCATCCAGTCCAATTTTCAGCAGGTTGTCCAATAGGTGTTCCAAATGGAGGTTCGCTGAAAGGCGAACTGCCAAAAGGCGGGGTTTCAAAGTTACTGCCAAAGTGACCCCAACTCGAATTGTGGGGCGCAGTATTCCCAGATATCGCAGGGGCGGCAGCATCTTCGGATGTAGCGGGTTTATTCACAAGTTCTTTGCGTTCTTTGCGTTCTTCCAGAACGAATTCCTTCAAGTGCTCCAACGAACCGATATCGCCCAAGATCGTGTCAAGAGTTGTCGAAAATGACACGCCTCGAAGTTCCAAACGCCGGAGTTCTCTAAACCTGCCGCATGAATCCAGCAACTTTTGTGGAAGGTCGAGTTCCAACGGACCAAGAATAAGGCTTTCAAGGTCTTGCGACACTTCTGCGGTATTATCCAAAAACCACGAGATCGACGAACTGTGGCCGATGTCGGTGGGCTCGCTGATTTCGAGCGACTTGAGAGAAGGCGAGAGAAAAAGGTCGAGGTGGTCCAGATATGGTCCGTTGGATGTAGAAATCTGCAGACGGTGCAGTGAGGGTAATAAAAAACCATTTACGCCTTGAAGCTGTGCGAGACGAACGAAAACCTGAGGTGAAATCGTCCCTTTGGCTCCGAATTTCGAACCAGGTTGTCCGAGAGTAAGTGTCCCGATGCGTTTTGCAGACTTGTAGAACCTTTCTTGATCACTTTTGGTAATCTTTCCGCGTATATAGTACTGCAAAAAAAAAGAGGTTATATGTTTCCAAGTTACTGTAGAATCCATAGAAGTCCTTACACATCGCGATGTCTTGTCGAGGTGCAATGGAAGATTCTGGACAACGTCCAAGAAATCATCGAGCTCAACCAGAGGGTCTGTAATTACAGGACATTAACCTCATCGCAAAGAAAACTATTCACTCACCGTCAGCGTCGCTGGGGCTACAGTGCGGAGCCTCATTCGTTTCGCCATCATCCTTCAAGATGGTGGGGCTTACAGGCGGCGAAGGCATTTCCAAATTGCTTTCAATCTCGAGATTGTTGAGACTGTCCGAATCTGTGGTGAAGCTGATATCCACTAGCTAGCACAGAAGTTGTGAGGCTCCTCTGATCGTGAGCAAGAAAGGGAAGCAGCGTCACTCATAAGTGTCCAGCCTCATGGACAACGTGATGTCGCATCCTAGAACCTTCTCGTGGTTTGCCTGCAATGCCGTCATGCGGGCAGAACTTCAAGCTTCAAGGTTTTCCCTTCCTACTCTTGTTCATGTGGATCGTGATGTGAATTGCGTATTTCTGGACAAAGGAATTTGAGATTCACCGCCAAGTCAAACTGGGGTTCGCTTGTGCCCTTGATCTATATGTGATTGACAAAATTGTCAGAAAGAACCAGCCACGAGGCTTGGGCGCTTAAGGGCTGTAAGGCGGACATAGATTGCCTCTGTTCCATGTACTTCAGGTCAGACCATTGGATCAAAATACTAGTAACGGACCAGGATTGCAAAACTCTCTGCTTAGAGTGAATTCGTAATAGAGCATTCTATAAAGCGGTATACTGGTAGGCGGAAGATCTTCTAGCTGGGCGATATAGTGAGATCTGAAATTTTCTGAAAGCGTCCGTCGACGAAATATTCGAAACCTGTGATCTCCGTGGGGTGTTGGATACCTGTGTGAAAAGGAGATGAAAATATCTTCTGGAAGGGAAGCCGTTTCCCCAGTGTGCGTCTTAACACTGATAGAAACAGGACCTTTCCAACGATCGATGGCAATGTTGAAGGTGAAAGCCGCCGAGTCGATCGTTTTCTGCACGTACTTCGCAGAGTTCTTCTTTTTCTTCGTCCCAGTGACCTTAATCACCCTATGTGTGCTAGTGGTGAATGTTATCGAGAGGTCGTTCAAATTGGGAGATGCACTGGCACTGGCGACTTTCTCAATCAAGTCTGATGTTCCTGTGATCTTGAGGGTCCTGAGGGTGTCCGGGCTGCCAAGGGAAATGTTGAGTCGGTTTATTCCTAGTCGGTGAGAAGGCGTCACTAGTTGGTATCTCTATAACGTCAGATAAACCATAGACGGCAGAAGTCTGTACTGGATTCTGCCCTCTTGGAAGACAAAGAGCCCACGTTATGCAAAAGTGGATCAATTGCCGGTTCCGCCACGTTTATGAGTTTATCCAAAATTTCATAATAGGTTTGTAGGGTGGTTGATGTTTGTGGACAGGGGACTGGTTTCGAGGGTTCCAAGACATGGCGAGAGGAAAATATCAAGGAGATATAGAGAATGGTAACAACTTAAGAGTCATCGGGGTCTTGAAGTTGTCCGAGGCGAAGGAACACTTGAGAAAGCGGATGAAGCTTTGACCTTTTCAATTCGTTTTGCGAAATTTTTTTCCTGTAGTACTGTTAAATGAATGAATGAATGCGAGTCATTTCACGGGAAAATAAAAATCATGAACAATTAGGCAATGTCAAAAAGATTGTCGGTAAGAATCGGGAACGCTGGTGGCTACACTGGCAGAACTTTGCAGGATTTCAACACTTGACCACCCCGAGCTGCTTCCCGGGCGTTCCAATATGCGAAATGCACGTCCGTGCTATAATGAGTCACCGGCCACAGTGGCTATTTCGAAGAGTAAGGAAACTAGCCACGCCGATGATTGCAGGTTCCTGACACATTTTTAACAGCTGCATGTTCGCGACCATTGCCAGTTCGCTTGGCAGGTCATGTAGACGCAACATTGTCGCTTTTGACGATGATACAACCGCTTGTTTGGGATGGCATCCAGGTTCCAGTACCTGTACCAGCCTCGAATATCCGAACGTCTGGACCAAGTCGGACCCGACTTCCAAAACACCGTACAAGTCCGTATCCGAGAGGAAAGGACACCAATCAAAATATAGGCTCCCATCCATCCGATGTGGGGCATACTGCTCAAAACACCACTGGCGGGTGTAGCAGAAGGTGTCCTTTCCATCACCAGGCACTGAATGTGATCAGGATTGCCGCACCTGCCGCAACAAAGCCCAAGAAAGATATTATCTTCCACGTCAAAGGCCACGGGGGCCCTGTGAGTTGAATCAATATCCCCTGCCTTCGAACTGCGTCTACGAGATGCCCGCCAGGCAGAACTGTCCAGACAACTTTTGTTCAAAGCTTTGTGGAGATGGGAAGAGAGAAATTTGATGTTGGCATCTGTATACTATACCTGAAGCTCTTCAATTACATGAATGAGGATCTCAAATGTGAAGCGGTTGGAAAACTGAGAAGAGAGGATAATCAAGAGTCGTGTTGATTTGGCCAGATCCGTTCAAAGCCAACGGCCCGTCAAGCACGAGTCCGAAAACCCGTTCATGTCATATGACAACACACCAAAATCTCGCGGGATTAGCTCGTCGAATTTAATGGCCAATCAATGGCCAAATGTGACAAGCCATGACCGCCTTAGACATTCCGGACTGTCTTTATCTTCCCATCCCACCTACGAAAAAATCTACGGCTCCCACTATGTCTTCAGAACTTGGTAAACACCCTTATTCCTCTCCAATCGATAGTATCCTCTGTCTCAGCGGAGGCCAAGTCTAGAGGCATACGTCTTTCTATCTCACAGCAGACTTGCGAAGAATTGTAGAATTGTCCTCTTAATTTATTACCATCAGGTTGTAATTTTCTTCCCAACAGTTCGACTTCACCTAGGAGGGAGACTAACTCACGATCAACGTTGAAGAGACTATTAAGAGGAGCAGTGTCTGGAGAAATCAGACTGGTAGAGGAGGTCATCCCTAGATTGCTTTCAAAGACGAGATCATCCAAGGCAGGAGACCAGCTGGTGTCAATCCTGAGGTTAATGACTGGTGGGGACAAAGTTCGGGCACAATGGTGGTTTAGGTTCGGCAAAATTACGCCAGCTGAAGGAAACACGTTATACTAGAATGTCTCCCCATCAGAAGAAGATCCAGCTGCCGAGTTGCCAAATTCTCCTCCCATTAGCTATGTCGATTCCGAAGAAAGGGGCGAAAGATAATCGGAAGGCATAAAATCCGACAGAGGAATGACGGTTTTGGGGTGCGAATGGATCGAAGGCCGTATACGGGTCGCTCCGACAGCCTCACAGCATCATGCTCCCGTTCTGACCAAAGTTTTCATGCAATAGCATTTCCCTTATTGTCAGTCAACGGTTTGTCCGTGCTGCTGTTTGACCAACCAAGGCGGTTGGCCTGGCCATAGAATCAATTTGTGAATGAACGTTGAAGGTCCTTTTCATCTTTAGTGTTTTGGAGTCAACCACGAAGGAGAGAACGGCTTCAAGGCGTCGAGTATTGGTACAACAAAATGTTCGAAAAGACCAGTAGTTGAAGGAACGCTCTAACCGCAACGCCCGTTTCTCGTCCCTCCAAGGGCGACGTCTGGACACGCTTCAGAAAAGTCCAATGAACGGCGATACCATCATTGCATAGTTCGCTTCGGGTAGTGGAGCGACGATTTCCGCAACATGTTGCTCCGGTGGGAAAGTGAAGACGAGTTCTCGACTGAATAACTTGGAATGGTTGCAGGTGGATGGGTGGATACCAAACGAGTCCTTTGGAGTATAACGACATCGGTGTGCCAGTAGGTGACCGATGTGATACAAGCTCCAGACTCCACAAGACTCGGTACTGGTGCTAAAGATGCTAGTATGCGTTAGAGTAGTAGCTCTTGAACCCAATAGTCTCAATGCCTAAAAAAAATCAGCAAAGTGGAGCAGTGGCACTGGCGGAGCACCCCACCAAATTCTTTTGCCAACTCCACCTTCACTTCTTCCTCTAATACACCTGGAATAGGCTTTTGATCTCCCTGAAAGGCTATTTCATAGTTTTGTGGGCGGTTCCAGCTGCCTCATCTTGAAGAATTTGCGTAATGACCAGGAAGTCGCTCACGGTCTCTGACCTGCGTGGTGCGGTGCAACACCCCAAGGCAATACAAGCAGCTTTTCGAGTCGTATGGAAACGTTTCTATCTTGCCTGTGATGGGCGGGAAGTCTGAAAGTCACGCCTTCTTATGTCAGGCTGGTCACGAGCCTAGCAAAGTCTGGCCCGGGGGTCCGATATCACTGCTGCAACAGTGCGATCCGTGTCATTTCTTCATCTTGCATTAGCAGCAGCACCAATGTATTCATTCCAGGAGGAATGGAACACATCCGCCTTACGGCTTTCTTACATAAACTTGCGGCACGACAGAAAAGCCGCATTACAACGTTTACGACAATTCCAGGCTCGTTAAGCGGCTTCATCCCTATTCAGATCTTGTGCGTTCTATCCGTGCAGGACGGCATCGTATGTGGCCTCAGGTTACCATACTGAACACAAGCATACCTCATGCCAGATGTAATAGATCGACAGGATGAATGGACCCCAAATTGGGTGGTTCTCGGTATCTGGGCGATATAAGGACAGGCGCGGGTTGCTCAAGCTCCAGCCAACCACCCTGGCTGTCTTACGAGCTTCAAGCCAATCACTCTCCTCCCATCTTTCTGAATCAATTCACCATCAGTGAGTTCATTCCTCCCACCATCTGCTCCGTTACTGCAACTGAATCTCCCTTAGACAACATGTCCTCCAATATTTCGTTCACCGTCACAGAAGAACACTCATCTCCGTTCTTTGGCAGACTGAAGGTCTCGAATATCCAGCCCAAAGGTTCCGATCCGGTGAAAGTCAATAAATATCTTTACATCAAGTTCAAGTCGCCCGCGCACATCGGAAACAGCGATGTCAATGGTGTGACACACCCTTGGGTGGATATCACGCCAGATATCACCAACCAGGAACTTACAGTTACTCCCAAGAAATACCTTGCCAAGGCGAAACTCAACTTTCACCAACCCTACACGTTCAACGGCACCGAGACCTTCACCTTTTTTGTCAATGGCAACCTGGACAATGACCCTCATCAATTTACCCAAACTTTCACCCTCGCCACCGATCAGATCGTTTAGGATATGAACGCGATTTGGGAGGGCGCCCAGTGGGAAGCTAGACTTGGTGAAATCGTGCTTTACTGAAAAGTTAATCACCGCAACTCAATCACATTTCCTCCGTAGCCGAGTTATCTCTTGTAAATGAATGATTTCGCACAATAACACTATCTCATGTACTGAACTGTCGGATTGAGGCTCAGCCATCTGGTAAAGTAGTCCACTATCAATGAGTTTAACCCGACCCGTCAACAAGTTCTAGCACTATTTACTGGGGAAACAAAGTGATGCGAAAATCTTGTAACTAGCGATAGGAACAGACGGGAGCTTGCGGCCATGATTCTCCTCTTGTCTTATTACAACCACCACGCAGTATGTTTCCACCAGAAATCATCATTGGACTTCCTGTAGTGGGACCGATCTACCCTCAAAGTCTGCGCTAGAGGACACCCTCCCCTTCCAAAGCTAGTTGAAAGGCATCGGCGCTCCAACGCGCACTTGGTCAGCTGAGGGTAAATTTCTCAAGGGAACGTTTCATCAAAAGAAACGAAAGTTGTCCACGGGAAGCATATCTGGGGTAACCCGCACATGCGAAGAACGTGCTGGCCAAGGAATATGTATAATGTCATTCAACCGTTTAAATTTTCTGGATTGGCTTGAAATGGTTCAGTAGACAAAGAAAGTCCAGAGGTGTATTCAAGCATAAATTTACCACACACCGAAACACTCGACCTTCTCCGCAGGATGCCAAGAGATGGGTACATTCCGTTCAACCTGAATCGATGTAATAGGCGAGGATATAAGTTGCGGCGCTGAATGCGGCTTAGTCCTATTCCTTCTTGAATTGATGGCTGACTTGAGGGAGTTAGGTCGATCCGGCCTTCCAGTGTACAGAGAAGACGAAGACTGCCACCACGCCATCTCAGTCGCATGCTCCACTGGCCATCGCACAGACTTGGGAGAACGACAACAAATGAAAGCAGGTATTCGCAAAGTTGGTGCAGCTGCCTGACAAGTCCATGTATTCTTGTCCATCGCCAATCATGATGCATAAATTGTCAGCAATTTGCTCAATAATTTCGTCCGGTATTGTCGAGTGATATTGGTAGCTGTTTTGTAGGCCAACCCTAGAAAATAACTGGCCTTGTTTTAGGTACAAAAAAAAGCTTTCAAAAGGGAATGGCCTACCAGCTGTGGAAACTCTTCGTCATCCACAGCAGCAACAATTGAGTCGTTCGCGATTGGTGTTGGGCCAAGCGCCTTGTCACAGATCATGACACTGTAGCACAAGCTGCCGATCAATTAATGGTAATAGATATACCCAGAAAACACTCACGCTTTAGTAAAGTAATATTATATACAGAGGGAAAAACCCCTCATCGTGTCAAAAACCAAAGGAAACACAACAGTCCCGATTCCCTGGCTAATGTTATGGCTGCATGATGCACGTTCACGGTCTTGATCAATCCTCCACCGACGTCTTCAATGCTCCCCCGACTAGTAGGTTTGAAGATAGAGGTACCGAGCGGCAAAGCCCGTGATTATCAATACAGAATGAACACACGCCAATATAAGTGACCTCACGTGACCGAGGTGTTCCTGGTCTAACACAACTGGGACGTGTTTCAAGTCCATCAATTCCAATTTTCTGGCATTCAAGTCGCCTATTGGACCCCTGATAGCATTTTTATGTAGAAATTTGAAGCCGGTGTCGGGTTTCTCCGCTATACATATTGTCAAGCCCTGGAAATTCATGTGGTTACTTCGGAAAAAACCCACAGCATCATACCCTTCCTGTAAAAGAGCCCTCCCCACCTCTCCTTTACGTATATGGTCGACTTTCGGCGCCATCGGGATCTAGATCGACCACGCAGGGGATTTACAGGTATATAACGCCAGTCGTTTGAGGAGAATTCGCCTTCTTTGCCTCCGTGTCGTAGAGTCACTTCGAGAAGAATCCTTTACCCTAAACCTCCGGGGCTGCAGTTTTCAGCATGTCTTCTCCTCTTCCTCTTCATAAAACGTAGGTACTTGTTTCCGATATATCATAACTAATCGTGCTGATACAAGTGGAATGCAGCATGGGTTACTTGTTTATAGGCGTCATGATAGCAAATTCGTGAGTTTGTTCTGCCTGTTATGTTCAAGGACCAGCCTGAGAGTGCTGATTTCCCCAGCTTGCACGGTAGTGCGTAGCTTCCCTCAGGTTTAAAGTTATGAACGTGGAGTTCACGTTCGTTAGTATCGATTGTCCAAACGTTTTATTACTATCGACATCAGAAAGATAATTGGCCAATGAAATTAATGGTATGGTCCCAAAAATTCGTCAAACATGTAAAGTGATTTGAATCCAGGTCGGCGCCGTAATCACTTTCGACACAATTCATCAAGGCTTGATCACGCACACAGGTGATGATCGCTGTCATTATTTCATGTCACCCTCGCTTACTCATACCTTTATCTTCGGTCCCAAGTGTATACCTACGTAATCACGCACTGGGGAAACGTGGAACAGCTCGGCTACATTGTTCAGTAAGTGTCATTGTCTCGCATAAGATGCATCGTTACTAATACTAAAGAATCTAACCCGCGATCAGGAGTCTAACAGTGCGTAACACTCTTATCGTCTGGTGTAATATACCAATCATGAACGTTGAACGTCAACTCAGATACAAAATTTCTTCAACGTATGTGAGATTTTGTGATTGAAGAATTGAACCATCTTATGTTGTCAAAAAGGCTCTTATAGCACTTATTGTTCAAAGGTAATGCATTCCCTTTCCTGCAATCTTTGGATTCTAAAGCCTGAGCGATTGCAATAGCTTTATGACCGCGCGCGTGTGGAAACGTACGAGCTTTCAACATAGGCACTTTGCCTTGATAACCACTCTTTTTTCCAGTCAGCAATGGAAACTTCTTGCTCACCGGCCTCTTGGTGTGTATTATTGCAACTG
>Ga0307508_10006287_pt1 | contig 11181 bp, 10 predicted proteins | sample 9_EM_MG_FD_203089 | JGI IMG/M metagenome (GOLD analysis project Ga0307508, IMG submission 203089) | Populus trichocarpa ectomycorrhiza microbial communities from riparian zone in the Pacific Northwest, United States - 9_EM | ecosystem: Host-associated > Plants > Roots > Unclassified | place...
GCCAAAAAAAATACACTACCAATTACCAACAAAACCCCACAAATGGTGACGGGAGATCACAGTTTATGCCAGGCACAGCCATGAGAACTCGCCGCGAGCGACGCAACAGGCCATCCATCGGGCAAGCTGCCGACAAGCGGAAGGAACGAGGAAGTAAGCCGAAGAGCGATCCATCCGGCGAGCAATCAGGCAAGCCATTGATGAGCGGAAGGAATGAGGAAGTAAGCCGACGAGCGATCCGTCCGGCAAGTCATTGATGAGCGGAAGGACGAGGAAGTAAGCCAATGAGCAATCCGTCCGCGGAGCTGTCGGGAAAGCCACTGATGAGCGGAAGGAACAAGGAAGTAAGCCGATGAGCAATCGGTCCGAGGAGCCGTTGGGAAAGCCACTGATGAGCGGAAGGAACAAGGAAGTAAGCCGATGAGCGATCTGTCCGGCGAGCCGTCGGACAAGCCACTGACAAGCGAAAGGAACGAGGAAGAAAGCCGAAGAGCGATCCACCCGGCAAGCCATCGGGCAAGCCACTGACGAGCGGAAGAAACGAGGAAGTAAGCCGATGAGCGATCCGTCCGGCGAGCGACTGACGAGTGGAAGAAAAGAGGAAGTTAGCCGACGAGCGATCCGTCCGGCAAGTCATTGATGAGCGGAAGGAAGCCGAAGAGTGATATACCCGGCAAGCCGTTGGTCAAGCCACTGACGAGCGGAAGGAACGAGGAGGTAAGCCGAAGAGCGATCTGTCCGGCAAGCGGTCGTGCAAGCCATTGATGAGCGGAAGGAACGAGGATGTAAGCCGACGTGCGATCCGTCCGGCGAGCGACTGACGAGCGGAAGGAACAAGGAAGTAAGCCGATGAGCGATCCGTCTGGCAAGCCGTCGGGGAAGCCACTGATGAGCGGAAGGAACAAGGAAGTAAGCCGATGAGCGCTCCGTCCGGCGAGCCAGGCAATCCACTGATGGGCGGAAGGAACGAGGAAGTAAGCCGATGAGCGATCCATCTCACGAGCGTGCACGCCACTGACGGGCAGAAGGAACGAGGAAGTAAGCCGATGAGCGGTCCGTCCGGCGAGCCAGGCAAGCAACTGATGAGCGGAAAGAAGGAGGAAGTAAGCCGATGACCAATCCGTCCGATGAGCCACTGACGAGCGGAAGAAAAGAGGAAGTTAGCCGACGAGCGATCCGTCCGGCAAGCCACTGATGAACGGGAGGTAAGAGGAAGTAAGCCGATGAGCGATCCGTCCGACGAGCCACTGACGAGCGGAAGAAACGAGGAAGTAAGCCGATGAGCGATCCGTCCGGCGAGCGACTGACAAGTGGAAGAAAAGAGGAAGTTAGCCGACAGGCGATCCGTCCTAGGAACCGTCGGTCAAGCTACTGACGAGCGGAAGGAACGAGGAAATAAGTCAATGAGTGATCCATCCTGCGAGCTGGACAAGCCACTGATGATCAGAAGGAACAAGGAAGTAAGTCAATGAGTGATCCGTCCGGCGAGCCAGGCAAGCCACTGACGAGCGGAAGAAATGAGGAAGTAAGCCGATGAGCGCTCCGTCCGGCGAGCCAGGCAAGCAACTGATGAGCGGAAGGAAGGAGGAAGTAAGCCGATGGCCAATCCGTCCGGCGAGCCACTGACGAGCGGAAGAAACGAGCAAGTTAGCCGATAAGCGATCCGTCCGGCGAGCCACTGACGAGCGGAAGAAACAAGGAAGTAAGCCGATGAGCGATCCATTCAAGGAACCGTTGGGCGAGCCACAGACGAGCGGAAGAAACGAGGAAGTAAGCTGACGAGGGATCTGCCCGAGGAACCGTTGGGCAAGCAACTGATGAGCGGAAGGAAGGAGAAAGTAAGCCGATGAGCGATCCGTCCGGCGAGCCACTGACGAGTGGAAGAAACGAGGAATTAAGCCGATGAGCAATCCGTCCGGCAAGCCGCTCAAGCCACTGACGAGGGGAAGGAGCGAGGAAGTAAGTGGATGAGTGTTCCGTCTGGCGAGCGGAGCAAGCCACTGACGAGCAGAAGGAACGAGGAAGTAAGCTGATGAGCGATCTGTCCGGCGAGCAGGGCAAGCCACTGATGAGCGGAAGGAACGAGGAAGTAAGCCAATGAGCGATCAGTCTGAGGAACTACGGGGCGAGCCCCCGACGAGCAGAAGAAACGAGGCAGTAAGCCGACGAGCGATCCGCCCGAGGAACCGTTGGACCAGCAACTGATGAGCGGAAGAAATGAGGAAGTAAGCAGATGAGCGATCCGTCCGGCGAGCCGGGCAAGCCACTGATGTGTGTAAGGAACGATGAAGTAAGCCGATGAGCGATCCGTCCGGCGAGCTGGGCAAGCCAGTGACGAGCGGAAGAAACGAGGAAGTAAGCTGATGAGCGCTCCGTCCAGCGAGCCGGGCAAGCCACTGATGAACGGAAGGAACGAGGAAGTAAGCTGATGAGCGATCCATCCGGTGAGCTGGGAAATCCACTGACGAGCGGAAGAAACGAGGAAGTAAGCCGATGAGCGCTCCGTCTGGCGAGCCGGGCAAGCCACTGATGAGCGGAAGGAACGAGGAAGTAAGCCGATGAGCGATCTGTCACGCGAGCCGGGCAAGCCACTGATGAGCAGAAGGAACGAGCATGTAAGCCAACTAGCGATACGTCCGGCGAGCTACTGACGAGCGGAAGCAATGAGGAAGTAAACCGCTGAGTGATCCGTCCGGTCAGCCACTGGGCAAGCCACGGACCTGCGGAAGGAACAAGGAAGTAAGCCATCGGGCAAGCCACCGACAAGCGGAAGTTGCGAGGAAGCCGGCGAGTAATCTGTAAGGCGAGTTGGAACCAAGTATCGTACGGGGCCGCTGCAGCTTGTTTAGAAGTAAACTATTGAAAATCTGACTTTCATTCGATGTTACCTTCATTCTCACATTGATCGTACGTCCTAGTCACATAATTGTTACACCTTAAAAAGAATGGAAAAGATATCTGGCGCAGAATGCTGACGGTCTCTTGAGTGACACTCTCCCAGCGTCGACGGTCTCGCGAATGCCACGCCGTATCGTCGACGGTCTCGCGAATGCCACGCCGCATCGTCGACGGTCTCGCGAATGCCACGCTGCGACGGCGTCGGTCCCACGAATGCCACGCCGCGACGGCGTCGGTCCCACGAATGCCACGCCGCATCGTCGACGGTCTCGCGGATGCCACGCCGCGACGGCGTCGGTCCCACGAATGCCACGCCGCAATGTCGACAGCGCCGACAGCGTCGACAGCGCCGACAGCGCCGGACGTCAACGGCGCCGGCAATGCCGGACTACAACGGCGTCGACAGCGTCAGACAAGTGACAGCCTGACACCTACTCTAAGGAATTGGGAAAACACAAGGAGCGCGAGAGTCTAGACGGGAGACAAGAGTGGAAGTAGGACCTCGGCGGCCAAAGTGGTTTGCCGGGGACTACTCCGCGGCAGCAAAGCGGAACCCGTGTGACCCATAGAAGCTATGGGAACGACGAGGTTTGCAGCAGCTGCCGTATCTTGTCGTTGGTACCGGTCAGGACGAGCACGCTCTGGGCCCTGGCAGGCCCACGTCCACCTCGGCTTTGGCTGGTGCGCACGTGAGTGAATTCCCGAGGACAAAGAAGTACGGATCGGTATGCGCTTGCGCGCTGAAAACAAAGGACACGGATCGGTATGCGCTTGCGCGCTGAAGACAAAAAGAAAGAATTGGTATGCGCTTGCGCGCTGAAGACAAAAAGAAAGAATTGGTATGCGCTTGCGCGCTGAAGACAAAGAGAAGGAATTGGTATGCGCTTGCGCGCCGAAGACAAAGAGAAGGGATCGGTTTACGCGCTGAGGAAAAAGAGAAGGAATTGGCATGCGCGCAGCGCTGAGGGAAAAGAGCAGGAATTGGATGTGTGGTGCGCCGAGGACAAAGAGTGGGATCGGCATGCGCTTACGCGGCTCTCCATTCCTGAAGACAAGGGCGCAAGACGATTCCACTCTTATAGACATCGGCGCGCCGCGCAGAGGAGGGGGTGGACAGATACGAACGACACCCCTTAGACTATTCTGCTGTGAATTATCGAAAACCTGACTAAAGACATCGATTCACCGTGACTCCGGTGCGCGATTGCACCCCAGTCTCACACTATAGTCTAAGGCCAAAAAGTCACCTTTTCAACAAAAACTACAGCAAACATGTCGGCCAGTGGAGCCGCATCCTCAACGGTTAACCAACTACACCTAGAGCATCCTCGCAGTGCTGAAGACATCTACAATGATACCTATCCAGACAATGACAGCGTCGAGATTCAGGAGCCCGCCTGTTGGCTACGCCAGCTTGTACACCAACATCGGCAGGCTCAAACCAACCTCCAGTGTCTTCGTCAAATCTGCGGAGGAGAACACGACCGGACCGATCGCCGTATCCGATCGATCGGAAGAAATTACGAAAGCCTCTTCCAGAGTGTTTGGTACATATACGAGCAGGCAAAAGCTCACATCGGAGCCTCACACGAATGGATGCAAACCGAATTGATGGCAGCCGCCAACGCCTCGCAGCAGTTTACTGTGGAAGTCTGGCAAGCGATTCTTACACGCAACGAGGAAGCAGGCCAACAGGCAATGTATCAAGCAATGCAAATCACCCGCATCAACGATGCGCTTGCGTTCCTACAAACGGCGGACTTGCAACGAAACCAGGAACAGACGATCTTTTGACGGAACTTGAGCGAATGGGCCGACCGCCAGCAAACTGCAACCGACCAACTGATGCTGGAACAGCAAAGACTACGAACCGAGGTCGACTCTACCCAAGCAGCCCTCCTTCAGGTTGCTGAAGCCGGACAAGCCGAGAGAAGGGCTGTACCAAGCTACTTGCAAGCAGCACCTGCAGCTACAACCCCAAGAAGAATCAGACCGCCCGCTGTTCCTATGGAGGAAGCAGAACCCTCTGCCCCTAGGACGCCGGACGATACGCGGCAAGCTGAGGAGAATCCGGACGAACGTCTTGCGCGGATTATAGCCGAAACCATCGCCAACACGCTGTCGGTGCAAGCAACCCGGACAACCAACCAGAATGCTTCGACAGGTTTGCCAGCACCCCGGGTGGCACGCTTAAAGCTAGAAAATCCTGCTAAGTTTGACGGGAAACCAAAACCTCCTTTCCGCACCTGGTGGGATTCGGTCCGGGACTACATCAGATTTTATCCGGAAACTAGTGGAATACAGCGAATTGCGTGGATAGGAACCCTTTTGACAGATGAAGCAAAGGAATGGCACCAAGCGTGACGAAGGCTAGTAGGAGATGCCGATACCTGGAACGCCTACTCCGAAGCCCTGCAGGATGAGTATCTGGATCCACGGGAAGCCGCTACAGCATCACCCAATTATCGGCCTTACGTTACAAAGGGGATATTAAGGCTTATCTGACAGCATTCCGGGCCTTGAATATCCATGCACGGGTAACTGGGGAAGTGCTCCAGAGTAAGGTAAATGTAGCTCTCCCATTGGAGATTATTGACATGCGCTTTGCCCAGAACCCCCGCCTTTTCACGGAAGATGAACCATTCTTGGTGGCCACCTACGAGGCAGGAAGGCACTGGGAAAATCGAAACCTACTCGCAAAAGAAAAAGCCGCAGGTGAACGAGGATCCGGAACAGGTAACCAGAACGCCACACAGAAGGGAACCAACAAAGGGTCCCGAGAACAAGGAAAAAGAAATGAACTCCAGCGGAACGAAAGCCAAGTAGCAAAAACCGAAAAAGCAAAACTATGGAAAGGACTAAGAGAGGCGTTCCAAGGGGTGCCACAAGACGAGATCGACGAGCACAAGAAAAACACCCAAGGATGCTGGAGATGTGGACGCGACAACCACAGCACCTACCATTGCTACGCTTGCACCACGAAGAAAGGAACCACGCTTGCGGAGGCACCGGGACAGGTATCAGCTACTACCAGTTCCAAACGAAAACGCGAGGAAACGGGACACGCAATAGCCGCAGCAACAGAGGAAGAGGACCGAAGCGAGGCGCCACTAGCCTGGGCACAGGATTCAGAAAGCGAGGAGGATTTTTAGGAGGCCGGGAATCGCCACAGCCCGAGGCCTCACTGTTAATATGTGGCATAACAGGAAAAAGGAGTGTTGAGTGGGAGACCCAGGACCAGAAAAAGAAGCAACGACCGTCAGTACCCTTTTGTGGAAAACGACCCATCATGGAGATGATGGTTCACTGGAAGAACCAAGGAAAGTATTGAGCGCGGGTACTCCTCGACACCGGCTGCTCAACTCCCCTTATTAGCAAGCAATTGGTCAAGAAACTCTCACTCCCCTGCTTACAGCACGAACAAGAAAGAGCAATCCGGAACTTCACTGGCGAACTTGTACCGGAGGCAGGAAGGGAGTATACCTGTCCAATAATATTACAGCATCATCGGCACTACACCAAAGAAGTTTTCGAAGTAACGCCACTGGAGCAGGGCATCGACATTTTCTTACCATTTTGGTGGATTGCCAAACACCCGCCACAGGGAGCGTGGGATTCAGAGGAACTGCGCTTCGAAACCCCAGGATGCGCGGAGAGCTGTACAAAACTCGCAATCTCGAAGTTTCCCCTAAGCCTCGACCAGTCTATACTAACCCATCCCGAGGCGCGAGTCATTGGATACGTTGCGGCAGGTGCAACCACGGACAATCCACTCGATCTCGTACCGGAGGAATTCGGGCAGTTCCTCGACATCATGGGAAAAGAAGCGGCAGATGCGCTCCCACAACACAGTGCATACGACCACGAAATCAGACTAAAAGAAGGAGAGAAACCCCCGTGGGGACCCATCTACCCCCTCTCCGAAACCGAGCTAGAAACGCTCCGCGAATACCTCAAGGACATGTTGAAGACAGGTAAAATAAGGCGGTCAACATCGAGTGCAGGCGCCCCTATCCTCTTTGTACTGAAACCGCATGGGCGTGGCCTCAGATTGTGCGTCGACTACCGAGGCATCAACCGAATCACTATACCCAATCGATACCCGCTGCCACTAATGCAGGAACTCCAGGACCGAATCCAAGGAGCGCAGTTCTTCACCAAAATGGATCTGAAAAACGGATATCATCTGGTTCGGATGAAGGAAGGCGAGGAATGGAAAACAGCCTTTCGCACCCGCTATGGCCTCTACGAATTCTTGGTAATGCCGTTCGGATTAACCAACGCACCAGCAACCTTTCAGGACATGATGAACCACATATTTCGGGACATGATCGACCTTGGTCTGCTCGCATACATCGACGACCTACTCATCTATGCAAAAACAGAAGAAGAACAGGATAGGATTGTCAAGGAAGTACTACAGAGACTACGAACAAACAGGCTTGCCATCTCGCCGGAAAAATGCGTATGGAAACAACCGGAAGTGGAATTTCTAGGATATGTGATTGGAAGGGAGGGAATCAAAATGTCTGAGGAAAAAGTGAAAGGAGTACTTGAGTGGAAGTCCCCCGCCTCGCTGACAGAAACGCAAGCGTTTCTGGGCTTTGCTAATTTCTATCGGTGATTCATCAAAGATTATTCCCGAGTGGCTCGTCCAATCACAGAACTCACGAAGGCGACAACAAAAAACTGGAAATGGACCCCCAAGGCCGAAAGCGCATTTACCGAGCTGAAGAACCAATTCACTTCCGCTCCGATTTTGGCGCACTTCGACCCCAAACGACCAGTAATTGTGGAAACCGACGCATCGGACTTTGCACTCGGTGCGGTGCTATCACAATGAAACAACGAAAACCGCCTTCACCCGATCGCCTTCCACTCAAGGAAATTCACGCCCGCCGAAATCAACTACGAAATACACGACAAGGAGCTACTCGTGATCGTCGACTCATTCAAACACTGGCGACGGTACCTTGAGGGCGCTACACATCAGGTGCAAGTGTTTTCGGACCACCAAAATCTGGAATACTTTACCACCACCAAGGTCCTCAACCGTCGGCAAGCGCGCTGGGCACAAGAACTCGCTGGTATCGACTTCAAGATCTTCTATCGCCCCGGTACAAAAAACGGGAAACCAGACGCGTTGTCTAGGCGTTTGGAGTACCGCCCTGAAAAAGGGGGGAATGAAAGCCAGCCGATAACGACGGTCTTACACAAAACCCACTTCGCAGAGCCAATCCAGGTAGCAGGAGCGGTCAACACCCAACGAGAAGGCACTGCATTCATCATCTCAGCGGCGCGGCTGGAGTCGCTCCCGGCCCGGAGCTGGAAGAAGGAATTCTTGGTGCTCGTACGGAGCGCAGGGGAAAAGGACCCGGAATACCGCAAAGCACTCAAGGAATTAGAAAACGAGGAAAATGGTGAAACCGAGGAAAACGAGGAAAACGGGGAAGCGGCACGGGCAGGACCTGTGCCGGATGACTGAAAGACTGAGGAAAACGAGGAAAATAAGGAAAACAAGGAAAACAAGGAAAACAAGGAAAACAAGGAAAACGGGGAAGCGGCACGGGCAGGGCCTGTGCCGAACGGCCGGATGGCCAAGGATAGGAAGACGGCGCGGAAGGGAAAAGGGATGATAGAAATGAAGGACAGGTGTGTGTACCGGAAAGGGATGCTGTGGATTCCAAACGACAGGAACCTTATTCGACAGATCCTGGAATCGGAGCACGACACAAAAGTGGCAGGCCACATGGGGCAGGACAAAACGATCGAGCTAATTCGGCGCAACTTTTGGTGGCCACGAATGAACGAGCAAATCACAGACTTCGTCCGCAGCTGTCTTCAGTGCCAGAAAAACAAGGCAGCTCGACACCAGCCCTACGGACTCCTGACCCCTATGGAACTACCCTACGCCCCGTGGCAGTCAATCGCAATGGATTTCATAACTGACCTGCCACTGTCCGAGCAGTGCGACCAGCTCTGGGTAGTCGTCGACCGATTCACTAAAATGTCCCACTTCATACCACTGCCGAAGGAAGGCAAATCGGCGAGCGATCTAGCAAGAACCTTCGCCCGGGAAGTGTGGCGCCACCACGGACTGCCCGCAGATATTATATCGGATCGGGACTCTCGTTTTACCTCTGCCGTTTGGCAGGAGTTCCTGACGCTCTCCGGTATCCGACCACGAATGTCAACAGCTTTCCACCCACAAACCGATGGCCAGACCGAACGGCTGAACCAAACCATCGAGGCATACCTCCGGGCATTTGTCAGCTACGAACAGGACGACTGGGTTAGCTTGCTACCAATGGCAGAGTTCGCCTACAACAACTCGACCACCAATGCGACGGGCATCTCTCCGTTCTACGCAAACTACGGCTTCCATCCCACAGCGACAAATCCAGCAGCCGTGCTACCACTAAACTCCGCAAGTTTCGCCTACGGCCACTGGATGCATGCAATATACGAAGAGGCCAGGAGGATGCTCGACAAGACCCGGGAACGGATGCGCCAGTACACCAACCCCCACAGAAAGGAACCACCGGTGTATCAAGTGGGCGACCTAGTGATGCTCAACGGAAGAAACATACAAACCTGCCGCCCATCACAGAAGCTCGACCACAAAAACCACGGGCCGTTCCAGGTGGAAAAGGTAATCTCCCCACTTGCAGTCAAGCTCACCCTGCCGCGAAAATGGCGAATCCACGACGAGTTCCACGTCTCCCTAGTCGAGCCCTACCGAACCGGCGATATGCAAAGGACGCCCGACCCAGTGAAGGTACTTCGGGAAGCGGACGACATCGAGAACAGTGAAGAATACGATGTGGACGAGATTATGGGTAGCACCAAGAAGGGGCGACGAGTCCTCTATCTGGTCAAATGGCTAGACTACCCCGACTGAAGGGATTGGACCAACGAGCCGTTCGACAATTTCTCAGAAGGGGGGTTGGAAAAGCTGAGGGAGTTTCACCGCCGGAATCCAGAGACGCCGAGAGACTATTAGCTTGCCAAGGAGTGAGGAAAGGAAAGGAAGGAGTGAGGAAGAAAAGGAAAGGAAGAAGGAAGGAGAGGAAAGGAAAGGAAGGAAGGAGAGGAAAGGAAAGGAAGCGAGAAAGGAAGGTCAAGGGTTACAAGGGCTTCGGGGCGAAGCCTAGGGAAGGGGGGAGTAGTGTTACACCTTAAAAAGAATGGAAAAGATATCTGGCGCAGAACGCTGACGGTCTCTCGAGTGACACTCTCCCAGCGTCGACGGTCTCGCGAATGCCACGCTGCATCGTCGACGGTCTCGGGAATGCCACGCCGCATCGTCGACGGTCTCGCGAATGCCACGCTACGACGGCGTCGGTCCCACGAATGCCACGCCGCGACGGCGTCGGTCCCACGAATGCCACGCCGCAGCGTCGACGGTCTCGCGGATGCCACGCCGCGACGGCGACGGTCCCACGAATGCCACGCCGCAATGTCGACAGCGCCGACAGCGTTGACAGCGCCGACAGCGCCGGACGTCAACGGCGCCGGCAATGCCGGACTACAACGGCGTCGACAGCGTCAGACAAGTGACAGCCTGACACCTACTCTAAGGAATTGGGAAAACACAAGGAGCGCGAGAGTCTAGACAGGAGACAAGAGTGGGAGTAGGACCTCGGCGGCCAAAGTGGTTTGCCGGGGACTACTCCGCGGCAGCAAAGCGGAACCCGTGTGACCCATAGAAGCTATGGGAACGACAAGGTTTGCAGCAGCTACCGTATCTTGTCGTTGGTACCAGTCAGGACGAGCACGCTCTGGGCCCTGGCAGGCCCACGTCCACCTCGGCTTTGGCTGGTGCGCACGTGAGTGAATTCCCGAGGACAAAGAAGTACGGATCGGTATGCGCTTGCGCGCTGCAAACAAAGGACACGGATCGGTATGCGCTTGCGCGCTGAAGACAAAAAGAAAGAATTGGTATGCGCTTGCGCGCTGAAGACAAAAAGAAAGAATTGGTATGCGCTTGCGCGCTGAAGACAAAGAGAAGGAATTGGTATGCGCTTGTGCGCCGAAGACAAAGAGAAGGGATCGGTTTGCGCGCTGAGGAAAAAGAGAAGGAATTGGCATGCGCGCAGCGCTGAGGGAAAAGAGCAGGAATTGGATGTGTGGCGCGCCGAGGACAAAGAGTGGGATCGGCATGCGCTTACGCGGCTCTCCATTCCTGAAGACAAGGGCGCAAGACGATTCCACTCTTATAGACATCGGCGCGCCGCGCAGAGGAGGGGGAGGACAGATACGAACGACACCCCTTAGACTATT
>Ga0307508_10006288_pt1 | contig 11181 bp, 9 predicted proteins | sample 9_EM_MG_FD_203089 | JGI IMG/M metagenome (GOLD analysis project Ga0307508, IMG submission 203089) | Populus trichocarpa ectomycorrhiza microbial communities from riparian zone in the Pacific Northwest, United States - 9_EM | ecosystem: Host-associated > Plants > Roots > Unclassified | place...
GACCTAGCACGGCAGCACGAAAGACTGGGAGCACGACGCCTCACCAGCACCACAGGCTGCGCCGAGGGACATCCTTAGACTTCACCTGAAACAGTGGGAAGTACTTGCCTGCGCCAGTGAGCTGAATGAACACAGCCCGAGAGCCGAAGACGAAAGACCTACCGAGTAGGCACCGCGAGAACAACGAGCCCACGCAAGGCGTGTGAGAAGACGACAACCCACGCAAGGCGTGTGAGTACGAGTGGCATGTGAGTACGCCGGAAGTGTGAGCGCGCCGGAAGTGTGAGTACGCCGGAAGTGTGAGGACGCCGGAAGTGTGAGTAGGAGCGCCAGTTTCAAATACCGAAAGCCTACGTTGCCTGTCGAGCCGAACGGAGTAGTCGAGGCAGGATCTTGACAGTTGTTGTTGTTTCGTATGAACACATGTCTGACACAATCCCGGTGTTAGATCGGTGGCCGACTCGTCGTTCTCATCCGTGACCGGCTCGACGTCCTGATCCGTGATGCGCTCGCCCGAGGATTCCAATAGTCGTCTCAAGTCCTGATGATTAAGGTGCGCGAGACGTCGATGCCACATGTTTGCCGTATGTGAATGTGGGGCTGTTCGCAGTATTCTGATTTCGGAGATTTGCGCCGATCCATCTGTTGATAGTATGTATAGGCCGTCTTCAAGGTTGGCGCCAAGAACCTTTCGTCCTTTTGCATCAACAATCGAACATATGCCTGATCGGAATGTTGATGTGTATCCGTGTGAGTCGAGTTGGCCTACTGATAGGAGAGATATTCGGAATTCCGGAACGAAGAACGCCTCAATCTCTACTCCACCCAGGTGTACAACTCCTTTCTTCTTTGCCTGTGCTTGATGATCATCCCCCAATTTAACGATCATATTCGTTTCCTTTACTGAGATCTTCCGGAAGTCTCGGAGATTGTTGCAGTAATTATGAGACGCGCCAGAGTCAATAACCCAGGTCCTGTTTGTGATTGCCGATCGATATGATGCCACCATTACCTCTGAGCTGAGGGAGGTGGAGCCCGCAAGTCACTGCTGGTTACCGGTGGTGTTGTGTGAACGTCCGTTTCCATCGCGTCCGTCGCGTCCGTTTCCTTCGCGTCCGTCGCGTCCGTTTCCGTCACGTCCGTCACGTCCGTTTCCTTCTCCGTTCGGATCACGTCCGTTCTGATCGTGTCCGTTTCCTTCTCGTCCGTTTCTTCTGCTATTTCGTAAGGCCTGTCCCTTTCTTCTGGCCGGACACTCCTCCTTCATATGACCTTCTTCTCCACAATGGTAGCAGTCATTCTGATCCCTTGGTCGTTTATTCTTACTCCGGCAGTTGGCGGTAGTGTGGGATCCTGTTTCACACAGATCACACCATAGCTTTGGAGAACGCTCATTTCCCTGGTAACGTCCCTGCCAGTCGCCTCCTCGTCCTCCTCTTCCTCCTCGTCCTCCTCTTCCTCCTCATCCTCCTCTTCCTCCTCTTCCTCCTTGTTGAGTATAGAGAGCCTCGGAAACTGCATCAGGTTTGGTTGTCATCGATCGATTTGTCTCGCATTCGTTGAGTGCATCCATAACCTCTTGAACTGTGACTTTTGCACGAGATTGAAGGATCTCGATTGTGACTGCATAGGCAGGAGGAAGAGTCGTATAGATGTGATTCTTGAGGACCATGTCGGAGACAGCTTCTTCGGAGCCGGCAAGCTCAGTGGTGATATCAAGCAGTTCGGCAAAGTAGGCATTGAGCGGCTGTCCGGGAGTGGGACGAAGAGTGCTGAATTTCCGAAAGAGCGACATTCTTCCGACCGAGGAGTTGGCAGTGTTTGTGCGGGCCTCCAGTTCTTTCCACATCTTCACGGGGTCGTCCATGCCTTTGATGTATACCTTGACCGAATTGGTGCAGGATCCGCAGATGATGGCCAAGGCCTGCGATTTCCGTTGCTTGTAGTCCTTGTACGCCTTCCGTGCCAGAACAAGGTTTCTGGAGAAGTCATTGGGTCGTCCCGGATCTTCCAGTTCCTCTTCCTCCTCCATCACAATGTCCCAGGCCATTAGTCCTTGTAGGACCATCATACAGTCTTCCTTCCAAGCCACGTAGTTGGTACGATCAAGGAGACGGATGTTCCCCAGTGGGTGCTTGAACGATTCTTCACTCATGATGAGAATCGTGTAGGTGCTTGTATTCGTTTTCGGGGATGTATGTGGGAGGGAAGCGCTCGTAGATAGTCGCAGATCTTCTGTCGCTGAGATGGTTAGCTTTTGATTTCGAGAGGAAAACTCCTAAGTAAGACGTAGAGAAAAGGGCCTCGGAATCGCCGGCCCCCGCATTTACCACTGGCTCCTGAGGAGCTATTTTTCGCGCGAGAGTATGATGGTCGGCGTGAGGTCTGTAGGTATTCGGAGCGGTTACGGCTCCGGGCTCATAACCTGTTAAAGTTTTTCCGATCGCCTTTCTGTTTTGTAGAGTCTTCACAGGTAACAAGAGAGGAAAGAAGAGTGAGAGAGATGTTTGATCGTTGAAGGTATCTTTTTCACTATCTCGAAGTATGTAAGAAGAAGGAAGAAGAAGAGAGAAAGACGCTGCTATGGAAGAATGCCAAGGGCGTCGCTCCCGATGACGTCTCGCTCCCGATGACGTCGGTCCCGATGACGTCGCTCCAGATGACGTCGCTCCCAAAGACGTCACTCCCGTCGGCATCGTCTCCCGTCGGCGCGCCACGCCGGAGCGGTCGAGAAGCATTTCCAACAAGGAGTTGTGCCCGTGCCTGGGCCTGTAGCCAGGTTTTTGTGGTGAGGGCGTATTGGCATGGGGTGGGGTCGGTTGTTCCAAGCTTGGCGAGCGTGTCTGCTTCTTCGTTTCCTGGGATGTTGCAGTGCGAGGGGCACCAGACTGTGTTGATGTCCCAGCCTAGGAGGTGGAGTTGGGCCATGGTTTCGAGGGCGGCGCGCGCGTATTCATGGTTGTGCCTGTTGAAGTGTAGTGTGTCGATGGCCGATTTGTTGTCGATGCAGATGAGGACTTTTGTGGGTGGGGCAGCGATGGTCAGGAGGGTATTGGTGGCTTCCTGGACGGCGTGGAGTTCGGCGTCGTACACTTCGGCTCTATTTCCGAGGTGACATCTTCCTTTGTTTATCAGAAAGGGTTGCTGGTTGCCGATGTTGTAGGTGATCCATCCACAGCCGGTGGCTCCGTTGATGAGTTTTGAGCCATCGGTGTAGATGACTATGGTGTGGTCGGGGAGGGAGCGGAGCCATTGTTCGTGCAGCTCCTGGGGGCGCGTTGTTTTGTCCAGGTTTGGGGAGTGTGCTTGTGGGATCCCCTTTGCGGTTGAGGTTGTTGTGCGGTTTTCTAGCTTCCCCATAATGAGGTGTTTGCTGAGGTCGTAGAGGTGGTGGAGCCCTGGGAGTCCCTTGTGTGCTGTTTGGCTGGAGCGGGGCTTTCCTAGGGCATGGTGTGGTGGTAGGAAGTGGAGGCGGATGGCGTACCGTAGGGATAGGTAATCCAGGTAGGCTTCCATTGGCGGCAGGTGGGTGAGTGTGATGAGGTTGGATAGCCTGGTGTTGTGCGGGAGCCCTGTGATCCACCGGGCCACCGCGTTGTAGGTGATCTTAAGGGTGGAGGTAACCATTGGTGTGCCAGTCCACCATGCTGGGGATGCCCAGAACATTGCTGGGAGGATGGCGGTCATTGCGAGGTGGTGTGCGATGTGCGCTGGGATGCCACGCGATCGGTGTCGGAGGAAGTTGAAGCTGCCTAGCACCCGGCTGCCCTGGCTTGCTGCCATTGACGCGTGGTGGAGGAAGCTGAGTGATTCGTCAATGTGTACCCCGAGGTATTTGATGTGGCGCTTGGGTGGTATGGTGTTGTCCAAGATTCTTAGTGGGGGGTGGGCGGAGAGGCTGATGTTCTTGCTTTTGCTGGTGAGTGGTAGGCAGTAGAGGAGTTCGGACTTGCCTGGTGCAAACGTGAGGCCCAGGTGTAGGCCACGGCTAAGGTGGTAGTCTGTTCTCTCTTCTAGGAGGGTATTTGCGCGGGCGATGCTGCGTGACATTTGGACCATGCAGACATCATCCACATAGGATGTGTCGGTAGAGTCCCCTGGGTTGTGTTGTTTTTCCAGCATTGCGTTGCTGAAGATCAGGAATAGGATGGGTGAGACGGGTGATCCCTGGGGGAGGCCACACTGGTAGGGTTGGGGGTCCTGCGATTGTTGATCGAATCCGAAGGAGATTTGCCGTCCTTTGTTGAAGGCTATGGTCCAGTTGGTGAGGTAGGTTGGCATGCGGCGTTGTTGCATTACTGCTCACAGGGTTTCGGGGTGGACTTGGTTAAAGGCGCCTTCGATGTCAAGTGTGAGCACTGCTGGACGGAGTGCTGCGTTCATCGCAGTCGTGGACGTCTTCTTTTTGCTGATGGCTTCTGAGATTGGTGTCAGGGTGCGCACTAGGGCGTCCACTGCGGAGTTCTCCGGTTGGGCTCCCATTTGGGAGGGCTGTGTGGCGCCGCATCTGAGGGCGGCTTGGGATAGTCGTTTGGCCACGATAGCTTCCAGCAGTTTGCCGAAGCAGGACTGCAGTGATATGGGCCGGTATGATTTTGGTTCAGTGTATCGTGTTTTTCCCGGTTTGGGGATCACCACGCAGTTGGCCACTTTCCATTCGGGTGGGTGAACTGCATGATCCAGGCAGGCGTTGAAGAGGGTGGGGAGGGTCCGTGGGGTTGCTTCGTGTAGGTGGCGTAGTGTGGTGTAGCTGATTCCGTCCGGTCCAACTGAGGTACCGTACTTCAGGTGGGAGATGGCGAGGTGTACTTCATGGGTTGTGATTCGGTGGTGTTGTTGTTGCATGTCGAGTTTTGAGGTGAGGAAGTTGGCGGGCAGGGCTTTCTGGGGGGAGTTGTTCACCGCTGGGAACAGAGCGTTCCGCAGCTCGGTGCACTTGCCATTAAAGTCTGTCTGCCCGTTGAGGGGTGGGATGGGGCGATGGTGCGTGTTGTGGTGGCGGAGCGTTTTCCAGACGGTTCGGGTGGTGGTTCCCTGGAGTTGTTTTACCCGATATGCCGTCATGGCGTTTCGTACCATGGTAGTCCAGTGATGTCGTTTGTTGTGGCTGTCCTTGCTGTTTGTTTCGGAGGGGTGTAGTCGGGCTCTTCGGTCAGCCTGCTTGACGGATCGTTTGGCAAGGGTGAGGTTGTGGTTCCACCATGGTGCTTCTGTCTTTTTCGGCTTTCCTTGGGGGACGGCAGCTTCGATGGCCTGGTGGAGGAGGGTGGTGATGGTGGTGACGGCGCGCAGGGTGTCGCTTTGTCCTTGTAGGTTTGAGGTGTCTAGTCCAGTAGCCCGGATATGTTCTTTGAAGATTCCCCAGTTCGCCTTGTGCCAGAGCCGTTGGAGGGGCCTGGTTTGGGCGGCTGATGGTAGGGTCAGGGTGGCTGTTACCGAGCTGTGGTCGGAGGTGGTGTTGTGGTCAACCGCCAGTGATAGGATGGAGGTGGTGATGCTGCCGCGCGATAGGCAGAGGTCGATTGTCGATGGGGTCGTTCCGTTTCTTGGGTGGTGGGTGGGTAGTGCGGGTTCGTTATGCAGGTGGAAGTTGTTTGCCTCCAACCAGTCTGCAATTGCATGGCTGGCAGGGGAAGTGCGTGCGGTCGGGGGCATGGGTCCTTGCCACCAGATGTGGTGTGCGTTAAGGTCACCCATGAGGATGCATTCTTTTGGTAGGTAGATACTGGGTAGGATAGCGGCGAGGTGTTCGGGGCGTCCTGGCGAGTAGAGGTTGTTGAGGGTGAAGGTTATCGATCTTGGGCCGAGTATAGAGGTGATGGTGGTGCCCAGGAAGGAGTCTTGGGAGGCGAAGGTTGTTGTTGCTGTTAGTCCAGGGGTGCGGCGTATGTATGTGATGCATCTGGGCTGGAGGGGGGTTGGTGAGTGTGTATCGAAGTCTGGTATTGAGGGAGGGTGTCCATGTCTATCGCACCATGGTTCTTGGAGGAGGCAGATAAGGTTTTCTGGGGTTTTGGCGAATTCTTGCAATCCTGATATGGTTGTCGCGTGGCCCCGTGCACAGTTCAGCAGCTGTACGGACCCGACGTTGGGGGGAGGCATGGTGTTTTATACGGCTACTCCCGCCTTGGGGGCGTCTCCCATGTTGTCGTCGGTGGTGTTGGCGTTGTTGGTGTTGATGTTGGTGAGGCGGAACTTGGCTCGCTCGGGACAGTTGGGGTCGCTGGCTTTGTGGGGGCTGTTGCAGTTGGCGCAGCGGATCGGGGGGTGTGTGCAGCTCGGGCCCTTCTTGCAGTTTGGGAGGCTGCATGGGTGTTCTCTGGTCTCGTGGGGGCCGGCACAGACAGCGCATCTGGCTTCGTGGCGGCATAGGGCGGCGGGGTGGCCGAAGCCCTGGCATTTGCGGCACTGGGTGCTTCGTCCGTATGAGATGTATTCGACTAGGCGGCATTCGCGATTGCAGATGATGAGATTTTGGCGTCCGATGGTGTTCATTTTGACGTCTCCGGTGAGTGTCATAACTATGGTGGATTCTGTCTTGTTTGCTCGTCGGTCCTCGGGCGTCAGCCATCGGGGCGTCTGTCCTTGGATGAGTTGGGGGTCGTTTGTTGCGATGTTCGAGGCGATTTCGGCTGGTGAGAGGTAGGTCGGTACTCCATGGAGTAGGAACTGGCTGAACTTCTTTCCGATTTCCACTTGTTCGCACGTATGGAAGTAGGATAAGGCGTCCGCGATGATCGATGCGTAGTCCTCGTAGATATTGTTGCTCTGAATGTTGTTGGTGGTGAAGATAATCGAGCCCTTCATGGTTACTCTGGCGCGGATGAAGGGGGGGGCAGTGACGTCTTTGTTGTCGACCAGGGCAGTGTTGACGCGGTGGAGGGCGACGTCGGCGATGGTCTGGCGTACTTCCGTCGTCCGTTCTGTGTTTATTTTTAGTTGTTCGGGGTTGTTGCTGCTGGTGAAGTGGCACTTCACCTCGCGCTCGGCCTGTGGGTATACGGTCGGGATCAGTATGGGCGGGATTGTCTTCTTCTTCTTGTCGTTCCCTCCCTTGGTTTCCCAGCCCCTGGTGTTGTTGGTAGGTGTTGTGGTGGTTGTGGTTGTTTCCGGGTTGTTGAATATTTGGCCAACGAGGTTGGTGTTGGTGGTGGTTTCTTCACTGGCGTTCCTCTGTTTCCTTCCTCGCTTCGTGGTGGGGGGGGCTGTGGGTTATTGTTGTTGTTGTTGTTGTTGCTGCTGTTGTTGTTGTTGTTGTTGTTGTTGCGGGGTTTGTTGTTGCTGGGGGGTTGGTTGGTTGCGCAGGGTTTGTTGTTGTATCTGGGCGACTCGGCTGTTGAGGCTGGCGACCTGGGCTGCCAGTTGGGAAATCATCCTGTGGAGCGGGGAGATGGAGTTGTCCGTCGACTTCTTGACCTCGGCGGTGATGGTGGTGAAAAGGGTTTCTACCATGCGGGTGCAGACGACCTCGAGGTCGGCCTGGAGGGCTGCGTGGGTGGAGTTCTGTGGGGTCGATAGCTGGGGGCCGTCATTGGGGGTGTTGTCATCGCCTATAGCTTGGGTCGCCGTGATGTGTTCGGTTGGTTGGAAGTCCATTGCGTCGACGTCTTCGTCCCCTTCTCCTTCGTCTTCGTTGTCGGAGTCGGTTTCGTGGCTGTCGTCTTCCCTGGGTCGCTTCGCTGGGGAGGAGGGCCGGGTCGTTGTCGCACTGGTTGGTTGGAGGTTTTGGAGAGATGGGTGGTGGTGGGAGCGGGCTCGGGATGCGTCGCGTGGGACTCTCTCGGTGGTAGCGGGGTTGGTCGGGTGGAAGAAGGGGTCGAGGGACCCTTGTCCAAGATTGGAGAAGGACATGAAGCCTTTTTAAGCGAGGTGGTGATGTTGGCGACGCGAGCCAGACCCCACAAAATTGGGCAGCGACAGGAGGGAAAATTCCCGGGAGGGTTCCGGTGGGGTGCGGCCTTTAGTTAATAAACTGTTGACCGACTCCTGAGGTGCCTTTCCGGGGTTGTTGAAAACTTAATTGGAAATGAAGATTTTTTTGGTGGCGCGAACACGGTGGTGTTTTGGGGGGTGGAGTGAGGATAATAGATTGCGTGGAGAAGAATCTCCAGACTAGCTACCGCGCCCTTCCTTTATACTTTTCCTTCCCTCTGTGGAATCACAGCTTGCCCGCAAGACTGACACAGTTCCAACATCATGACTCAATCGTCGCGCCCAAGGAAAACACATGATCGCACTCGGCCGCCGCGCGGCCACCACTCTACTCGCGGCAACAGGAGAAAGGACACGCAAGCAAGAACAGTACAGAAAGAGAAGAAGGTCGCGCAAGCATAATCAAAGGAAAACAACATACGTAAGAAGACAGGAAAAAGGACGCGCAAGTAGTAACGGCAACAGAGGAAAGACGCGCGGACATAATCAATGGAAAACAACATACGTAACGATGACAGGAGAAGGACGCGTAGGCAACATAGAAGAAACAAAGGAGAGAGGTCTAGACCGGCCAGCGGTCGGGGAATATCGCTACCGGCACGATATGTCGGAGATCAGTCGTGGCGCCTAAGCGCGGAGGATGACCGTGGCTGCGGCAGCGGTGATGAGGGCAAACCATAGGGCGGCAAGGGTGACGGCGGCCCCGGCAGCGGCGCTTACGAGCCTGCCATGCGAGATTCGTGACAGTACGTCCCCTGTCCAGACCGAAGCTCCGGCGAGGTCATGTAGGGTAGGCGCGGCACGGCGGCGGATGGTGGTGCGGTAGATGCGTACAGCCTGGCTCCCCTGCTGCCGGGCTTGGAGGTGGCGGTTGATGCGGCGTTGTTCGGTGGTGATTTCGGCCAGGGTGTGGGTGATCCGTCGCAGTTGTTGTTGTTCCGCTTCGTATCGTTCATTCATGGCCTGGGCCAAGTTTCGCTGCACCACGTGGTTGCGGCGGGCGTCCTGGGTGGTTGTTTGATGTATCATGGTGACAATTTCGCCGAGGAGGCCAAGCTGTTCATCCTGTAGTGTGGTGGTGGCGGGGCCGGGGATTCCTTCCGCTGGGCCCGCGGCCTCCTGGTCTTCTTGCGGCGGTGTGATATCGGGCCCCGGGGTGCGTTGTGCCGTAGTCTGGCAGCGTTGGTGGTGGTCTTCCATGTTCACTAGGAACCGGCAGTCGGGGCAGACCCGCTTCCCCTTCTGCCAGTCCGCACATGCTTTGCGTGGGTTCAGGTGTCGGTTGCGGATTACTTCCGCTAATTCGAAGGGATGGGCGTGGGGACGGCTGCATGGCCGGTGGGTATGCCGGCGGCGGTCATTCCCTCGTTGTGGGTAGTAGTTGTCATCTTTCATCTGGCGGTGAGCGCCACAGTAATCGTCGTAACAGGCGGTCCAGTGTAGGGAGGCATGGTCGTTGGCGCGGGGCTGTCCTGCAGCGGAACGTGGAGGGGAGGGTGCTGGCGGCGGGGCATTCCATCCGTCCGTGGTGGTGGCGTTGTCGGGGATGCCCCAGTTGTTGTCGGTCATCGTGGGAAGTTCGGGGTCGGCTTGCTCGACATTGGTGAAGGTCCAGCCTTCGTTCGTGTCGACAGTGGCGGTGTTGGACATGCTAATTGGTGGGGGCTGGTTTTTCGGGGTATTCCTCGTGGAATTTGCGTATAATCTCTGGGGAGTTTTCGAAGTTTTCGGCAGGGTACCAGGTCTTGTCCGGGTCGTGGAAACCGGTCCACTTGACTCGATATTGTACCTTGCTCCGGTGTTGTTGTGAGTCGAGGACCTGTTCCACTTCCCACTCTTGTTGTTCTTCTATGATAACGGGCGGTGGTGGTGGCTGGTGGTGTCCTGGTATGGGCTCGGTGCTGGCTGTGGGTTCTAAGAGGCTGATGTGGAAGACTGGGTGCAGTTTGGCAGAGGCGGGTAGGTCCAGCTTATATGCGTGCGAGCCGACTTTCTCTAGTATGGTGTAGGGTCCGATTTGTTTGTGGTCCAACTTATTCGATGGTCGCGTTGTTCGGATGTTCTTTCTCTTCAGCGAGACTTTGTCGCCCGGTTTCATGACGGGATCCGGGTGTCTTGCCTTGTTGGCCTGTTCCGTCTGAGCCATTTGTGCCTCCTTCATCTCTGCTCTGAGTTCCTCGTGAAGCCTCCCAAGTGCCGCGGCATATTCTGAGACTTCCGGTGTTTCCTCGTTCTGGGCCCTGAGATCCGGTAGAAATCTGGGGTGATATCCGTAGTTGGCAAAAAAGGGTGTTACCTTCGTGCTTCCCGCCTGCATATTGTTGTAGCAGAATTCGGCAATTGGTAACAGTTTTTCCCAATCGTCCTGCTGGTAATTGCAGTATGCTCTTAGGTGTTGTTCGAGGACGGCATTGACTCGTTCCGTTTGTCCGTCTGTCTGCGGATGAAATGCCGTGCTGAGGTTCCGTGATATTCCGAGTGCTTTGGTTACACGTTTCCAGAAGTCGGAGGTAAATAGCGATCCTCTGTCCGATACAATGCTCGTTGGCAGCCCGTGGCATAGGACGACCTGCTGGATGAAGTGGTCCGCCAGGTCTTCTGGTCTCATCGTGCCTTTGCACGCGATGAAGTGTCCCATTTTGGTCAGCCGATCGATGATTACCCATAGTGCATCTTGTCCGTTGCTGGTTGGTAGCGTGGTAATGAAATCCATTGTTATCGTATCCCAAGGTCGATGGGGCAGGTCTAATGGCTTGAGCAATCCGAATGGTGCGTGTCGAATTGGCTTGATGCGGCGGCAGGCGTCACAGTGGTCCACGTACCGGTGTACGTATTTGCGTTGTTGTGGCCAGTAGAAAGTTCGGCTAACAAGTTCCAGGGTCCTTGCTCTCCCCGGATGTCCCGCGGCCTGCGCGTCGTGGTGGTCTCTTAATATCCGCAGTCGCAGTTCGTCGTTGTCAGGGATCCATATTAGACCGTCGTATATTAGTACCCTTTCCTTTTCCTCGCATAATCCTAGTGCGATCTTCCCGTCGCGGGTGTTCCCACTCGCCTTTTTCCCCAGGATTTCTCGGACTTCCTTATCCTTGGCGCTTTGTTCTCGTATTTCGCTCAGGAGTTCCATATCTATCTGGAGTTTCATTGTTTCCGTCGTGTTAACCTGGAGCGCTTGTAGTGTTTCGAAATTTTCCTCTGGCAAGAGAACTCGCCCGTGATTCTGTCGATGCTTCATATCCCCTTCCCAGGGAG
>Ga0307508_10006289_pt1 | contig 11181 bp, 11 predicted proteins | sample 9_EM_MG_FD_203089 | JGI IMG/M metagenome (GOLD analysis project Ga0307508, IMG submission 203089) | Populus trichocarpa ectomycorrhiza microbial communities from riparian zone in the Pacific Northwest, United States - 9_EM | ecosystem: Host-associated > Plants > Roots > Unclassified | place...
GGTTTGTGCGCCCCCCCCCCCCCCCCCCCCCCCCCCCCCGTCCGCAAACTGACGTCGGGAAACAGCCGTGGCGTACTTCGACGCGATCGCGACGCTCTCGTTCAGCAAGCCAGCGAACCTGGACCAGCAGTTCTACCAGCCAGCGGCGGCAGCGGCGGCGCTGCCCGCGCACGCACTCTTCGGCACCGCGCACGCGCTGTTCGCCACGATCGCCGACATCTCGCGGCTGGCGCAGGCGGCGCCGCTGCGCCACGCGTCGGCGCTGAGCGAGGCCGCGTTCGGCAGCGCTGCCGCCGCACTCGAGCTGCAGCTGCAGCGGTGGACTCCCGCGCCCTGCTCGAGCCTGACGAGCGACCCGCACCTTGAGGCCAAGATCACCGCCGCGGGCGTCATGCTGCAGTGGGCTGCGCTGATGCGTCTGCACCTCGTCGTCGCCGCCGCCCCCGTCGACTGCGCCCACCCCAAGGTCCGCGTCGCCGTCGCAAACATCCTCGCCGCCCTCGACGCCATCCCCCAAGGCGACCTCGTCGAGAGCATGCTCATATTCCCCGTCTTCGCCGCCGGCGTCGGCGCCGCCACCGCCACCGAGCGCGCCCGCGTCGACCGTCGCTTCGCCGTCATGGAGAAGAGCATCGGCTTCGGTAACGTCTTTGACGCCCACGACGCCGTGCGCGCGCACTGGGCGCGCACGGACGCCGGCGCGTACGCCGGCCGCAGCGCCAGCTGGGAGGAGGTCGTGGCCAACGCTGGGGGGTCGCTGATCATGAGTTGAGCGATGTGAGGAGCAGCCATCACGGCCGGGTGGATGGATGGTGAGAGATAGTAGTTACATAGCACAAAAAAAAAATAACAGTGGTAGTCGAAATCAACACGCAAAATGCAAAACACAAACATAAATACAAACTACATAAGTACATTCCGCTGCGTAGAAAAAAAGAAGAAAAGAAAAAGCGTGAAAAATTCATAATCGTCATTTCTTCTCTATCCCGCAGACAAGAGAACAATTTACTGGCAGAGAAAAACCTCTCACGGAAGATGGAGTAACTGCGAGAGTAACCACCTAAACTAATCCCCCGCCTCGGCGAGCGCGATGATCAGTGCGCCGGCCGCGTCCAGGAACGGGAACGGACTGTTGACATCCTTCCGGTCCTCTGCCCTCCGTCCGGCGCCCTCGCCGCCGCTGCTGATGGTCCCCTCGGCGTCGCCCCCGAGCGTCTCCTCGAAGCCGACCTTCTTCTTCCCCGCGCCAGACGTCGGTGGCAGCAGCCGCTCGTAGCCCGCGCACTTGAAGTCGACCAGGTAGTTGTCGTGCTCGAGCTGGTACAGCTGGATGGTGAGGTGGACGTAGACGCAGTCCTCTTCCTTCTCAGCCGTGGCCGGAGACGAGGGGTCATCGGCGCGGCGTGTTGGCGCGAACCTCTTCCAGCGCGCTTGGATGATCCAGGGGTCCTGCGGCGCGCGGCGGGAACGGCGCTGACAGTGCCCAACTTTCTTGGATGATGATGTCGGCACACGCGTACTTTTGTGCGTGTGCTCGATGTTCGCAGCCGCGTCGGAGCCGTCGGAGTTCTCGGAGTGGTAGACGTCGTCCGGCTCCTCGTGGTCGCCGTCATCGTCGTCGTGGTCGTCGTGGTCGTGGTCGGAGTCGCCGTCGGGAGCTCCGGTGTCGACCCATTCCGCGCCGAGACGTTTGAGCGCGCGGTAGATGCAGCTGACAGCCTCGAGTGGGGCGTTGCGGCTGCGGATGCCGAATTGCCACTTGGTCTGTTTCGGCCTGCGATGAGTGGACATGCCGGGAGGGTTGGTGACCACCGGCGTGAACCGTTCGAGCGTCCGAGGCTTCATCCCGCCTGGACGGAAGGTAGTGCTAGTGGTCGCCGAGGGGCTGGCGCCGGACATGACCGCCTGGTGGTATGCGGGCATCGACGACGGCAGGATCGAGATGGACGACGCGGGCGAGTGCGCGGTCGGCAGTTGTGGGCTCGCTGTGATGTTCTCCTCCTCCGTGGTGATGCCGAGGCCAGCGGACCGCGGAGAGTTTGTCGGATTCAGAGCGAGCGGCGAGCCGGTGCGCGAAGGATTGATGTTGTTGCCCAAGTGGGGACCCGTGAACGGAGAGTTCGGAGGGCGTGCGCTCTGCGGGGAACCGGGCATGTACGAGTCCCAAGCCGGCGGTGACTGGGCCATGAATCCATCGTTCTTCGCATTCATCGATAGCCGGGCTGCGCCTTTCTTTTAGCGCCGAGACCACGCACACGACGAGGCATACATACGGATCATCATCTGGTTCTCGCGCACGATCATGTAGGCGTCCTTGATCGCTGACGGCTCGCTCTTGGTAAGCGCGTCTTGGACATCGTCTTTGGCGTATCCCATGGTGCTGCCGAGCTTCCCCACGACGGCGTCGTGAAGCTCGCCCTTCAGCCGCTCGGCCGGACCGCGTTCAAGCTCCTCCAGTTGTGGGATCTTCGTCACGTCCACACCGGTGTCGAAGAACTCTTCCTTCGGCGGCAGCAGGTATTCGGGTAGGTTCTTTTTGAACCAAGCGTGCTTCCTGATCTCGGCGATGGTGATGCGCTGGATCGGGTTGACGACGAGCATGCGGGAGATCAGATCCTTGGCGTCGGCCGTCAGGTATGATGGCATCGAATATTTCCCCTCTTTCGAAGCGTCAAAAACCAGATATCGAAAGAGGAACAGCAAGAAAAGAAAAAAAAGAGGAGCACTCACGAGAGATCTTCTTAAACAGGTTCGGGATGTAATCGTCGTCAAAGGGCAGTTTTCCACACAGCAGCACAAACAGGATGACTCCGCAGCTCCACACGTCGACCTCGGGGCCAGCGTACAGCTTGCCGCCGATGACTTCCGGCGCCGCGTAGTTTGGCGAACCGCACGACGTCTTCAGGAAATTGCCGTCCGTCATGATGTTGCTGAGCCCGAAATCGGCGATCTTGACGTTCAGGTTCTGGTCGAGCAGCAAGTTCTCGGGCTTCAGGTCGCGGTGCACGATCTTGTGGCGGTGGCAGTACTCGACCGCGCAGATGATCTGCTGGAAGAACCGGCGCGCCGAGTCCTCGGGGACCTTGCCGTTGCTGACCAGGAAGTCGAACAGCTCGCCGCCGGCGTACTCGATGACCATGATGATCTCCTGCGGGGTAGTAATGACCGTGTACCTGCACATCCACGCCAGCGATCAGCCGCACCGCTTCACCACCACAGGACGGGGAAAAAAGAATACAGCTTGATGATGTGCGGATGCCTCAGCAGCTGGAGGTAGGCGATCTCGCGCTCGACCCTTCCGGCCATGTCCCTGCTGGTGAGGTTCTTGCGCGAGATCATCTTGAGCGCGACCTTCTGGCCGGTGACCTCGTGGATGGCGAGCTTGACCTTGCCGAAGGAGCCCTCGCCGACGGTCTTGATGATGCGGTACTGGCCGAGCCGGCTCTCGGGCTTGTGGTCGATGCGCGGCGGCAGCTTGCTCGTTAACGGCGGAGCGGCAGGTGGCGGTGGTGCTGATGGTAGTAGTGGTGGCGGGTGTCGTGTGCTGCTGCGACGACTCGGAGACGCAGCTGCCGATGGTGGATCCCCATCTTTGCGCGGTCGGAACGGCGGGATCGAGAGGTCGTCGTCGGCGTACGTCGGCGGCGACATGGCCGCGAGAATCTCACTGCGGCTGGAGGCTCTTGCGTAGGTGTGGAGGCAGGGGCGCGGTGTAGTTTCTCGGTGGAGGAGGGGACGGAGGGGAAGGGATGATTGGTTAGTGGAACTGGCATGTGGGAGGTTGGCTGGTCTTGTCTCATTCTTAATTAAAGTGCCCCTCCCTCACTACGTCAGATTCGGCTATTTGCCGGCTCTACTCTACTTTGCTACATACCTTGTATGTACTAGTTACGTACCTCACTTGATATATCGTCACTTCTCTTCTCGCCAGACTTTTCCACCTCTCCCTTCTCGTTAGACTCCTCTATGTATTGTCCCTTCTCCTACCGGTGACGACAACGCCGAGCCGAGCGCGCGCGACATGGAGGCCACCCGTAGATAGTTAGACTGCTCGTGCGCCACGCACTGGGTTACCGCAGAGGAAACCCCGTCCCGAAGCAGCGCATGCAACCAACTGTGGCGGTGGTGGCGACAAATGAGCCTCTCGCCAGCCATGAACGTCATCATCCGCCGACTACATATGGCCACAACCGAGCTGGCCGACCGATGCTGTGGACATGTATCTTGCGGATAGTTTACGAGTCTGGTAGTGTCCATCCAGAGTGGCTGCTCTCGTCCGGTTCCGGGGAGGGGAACTGTATGTATGTATGTACTGCGACAGTCTACTTAACTTTGATCACCGACCAAAAAGAAAGCAAGGGCCCAAAACAAAATTGTAGCGACGCAACTGTGATCGATTCGCGCAACTGCACTCTGAAAGCAGTCATAGTATCGAGGCATGTAAAGAAATGAGTGCGACAGAACACACGCACACACAGACGCACAAAACTATTTCTTGATCCGATTACCCCTTTTCTGCGTAGAGCAAAACCAAACAAAGTGCCAAAAAAACATCTTTATCCCCCCAAAACTTGATCGAAATAAACGGCAGCAACACACATGCTCGCTGTCTTTCCGTTAGGAGAGATGCTTTGACAGTTGATGGCATTTGGCACCCTTTTACCAGCCACTTGAGACCCCGACCTCCGCACTGCCGCCCCAGGCGGGAATGGCATGCTCGTCGTCCTCCGCACTAGCACCCCAAGAGGGAATGGCAGGTTGTTCGACCTCAGCACCTGCACCCCAGGTGGGAATGGCAGGTCCTTTGGCCTTGGCCCAAGAGCTATTGATCGGTGTGGGGGCGGCGGTGTCTCCACTGGAAGCGAACGGGTCGGCCTCGGGTTCGGGTTCCGGGGCTTTCGTGCACGTGCGGGAGAAGTGACCCACTCCGATTGTCAGCCGAATGCCCAAGGAAGGGGAGCGGAGCTGACAGATACTTACTCTCGCCGCAGTTGTTACACTTGACGCGGGCCATGTCCCTCGGCTTGGGGCATTCCTTGCCGGAGTGGCCGCGCTCGTCGCAATTCCTGCACTTGATGACCCTCTCGTTGGTGCAGTCGGAGCTACGGTGACCCTCCTCTCTATCCTCCCTGTCAGCATACCCGCGCACCGCGGAGCGCGGATGGTCGTCACTCACCCGCAGTTGTAGCACTCCTGAGGTCCACGAGCGGCCTTGTCAGGGCAGTCCTTGGAAAAGTGGCCCTTGCCGCCGCAGCTACGACACTCGGTATCGGCATTCGCAACACGGGGGTTCTCGCACTCGGAGGCACGGTGGCCCCCCTCTCCGCAGTTCCTGCAAGCATCCCAGTTCTTGCGCGGCTGAGGGCAGTCGCGGAGGCGATGGTCGAGACTCTGGCAATTGAAGCACTTGAGAACAACCCTGTCCTTCATGTCGTCCTCGACGGGCTCAGCCTTGCAGTTGGCACGGATGTGGCCTTTCTCTGTTCGGCCGTCAGTCTCGATGCACCCCGTCGATGGGCCGAGTGGGAAGAATAAATACCCTTGCACTGATGGCAGAGCGGTCCGAGCTCGTCCTCGAGGGAACCAGCATGCTTGAGGCGCACCAGATTCTCCTCGGCGGTGGCGGCCATACGGTGGGCGATGGCTTTGGAGCGGCGCGGGCGAGCGCTCTTGTTTAGCGACCAGAGATACTCGGCATCCTTTTCGCCGTGGATTCCGACCAGGCACTTGTCGTAGGTGATGTCCATGGTCAAGGCGTACAGGTAGTAGTGGAAGCCAGCGCTTCGGAAAGCGGTCTCCAACTCGTCGAGACTCAAGGTCGGACTAGCCTTGATGTACTCAAGCATGTGCACCTTGAACTCGTCAAAGTCCTCCTCAGCGTCGGCGGCCTTCATCAGGTCCCAGGCGGTCTCCTGATCGAGATCCTCGGCGCTCACCAGGTAGCTGAGCTTTCTGGGGTTGGTACAATCAGTAGCGACATGGCCTTCAACAGGAACACCATCATCAGCGGCGGCATCACACAGGAGAGGGATGGGGGCACAGCATACCATCTTGCAAGCAGTTGCGACAGATCTGGGGGGGCCTCTTGGGACACTCCTTGGCGCCGTGGCCCTCCTCGCCGCAGTGACGGCAGGTGCCAGTGAACTTTTTTGGGTTGGGGCAGTCGACCTTGCTATGACCCTGCTCGCCGCAGTTGAAGCACCCGCCGTCGTTGTCCGGCTTGGTGGGACAATCACGGGTGAAGTGGCCCTCCAGCTTGCAGCTACCGCGGGGGTCAGCACGAGTTCACGGAAGCAGAGGGGCCCACTTACTAGCGACAGGTTAGCACGCTCTCACCGCCAGCAGCATCACCGCCAGCCGCGCCGGTGTCGCCGCCGCCGAATCCACTGCTGGCGTTGAAGCCGCCGTCGCCACCGCCAAAGTTGTCGGAGATCTTACCACCATTCGGAGGAATGACGGTGTTCCAGCCTGCGGAGAGTGGCAGCGGGGTCAGCGCCGGCAGCAAACAGCGATTGCTATTGCTACAGGTGGTGCCGCAGCAAGAGAAAGTAGGGGAGAAAGCTTACCAACGTTCTCGGCAACGTCGCCAATGTCGTCCCAGCCAGACATGTTCGGAGATCGATCTGTTTGTGTTGGAGAGGGGAGGTGTTTTTTTTTTTTGATATGTGGATGAGAGCGAGGGAGTGCAGGTGTTGGTTGGGGTTGAGGGTGCCGGGAGGAGGAGGTGGTGGTGGTGGTTGGGGTCCAGTTGGGGCAGGAGTATGGTAGTGAGGTAGTGAGTGATGGGCAGGGGGACGAGGAGGAGGGGTCAGAAGAAGGCGGCAGATGACGAGAGAGGGTGAGGGCCGCAGAGTAGCGAAGACACAAAAGCGAAAGGGAGGGGAGCCCAACACAGAACCACGCAGGCAGGCACAGCCCATCACTCAGCACCCAACATGTCACACGTGCAATCGACGGGTTCGCAGGACGGGCGACTGCGTGCGGCTTCCGTGCGCTGTCCCTTGCCAGAACGAACGGTGCGCCGCACAATACGTACGGAGGCAGTGCTGAAGATTTGCGCTTGCGGTTGTGCAATTACTGGGGCTGACGGGCTGCAGTCGATGGCAATGTTGGGCGTAGATACTGCGTTGCTACACTATCCTGCTATCACTCACAACAGCGGATTATCCAGTGGATTGCCCTATGTACAGCCAACCCAGCGCAACCCAACCCGATCCAACCCTTCCCCTTTGCGAATCGCCAGGGTAGACCAGTCCAGATGGGCAGATAGACGCAAAAAACAAAACAAAACAAAAACAAACCATACCGCATGCCTCTGTTCCATTCCATTCCATGAAACCATCCAGAGCAAAGATAGAAAAAACAGAAGAAAAACCATTAGGACGAAGAAAAAAGAAACACCGCATCTCCTCTATCCTCACCTGCTCTAAAAGAACGGGAAAAAAAGGTTTAATAAAAGTCGCAAAAAACTATCGTCCGTTTTTACGAAAAACAAAATAAAGAACTTTGGCGACCACCCGGTTTCATCCCTTCTTTGTACACACAACTACTACCCCCGCCACCACAGCTACCTCAACCCTTCCACAGCTACCCAAAGCGCGCTTAGAACACGCCCGGAATCAGCCTCCACCGCACCTTGTTGCAGTACTCGGCCCACGTTTTCCCGTACTTGCCGCTGCAGCGCTCCTCGTCGCGGATGCAGCGCTGGATCAGCAAGACGGTCATGAAGATGGCGTATGTCCACGGCAACAGCATGAAGCCACCCTTCTGCCAGATGTCCAGCCCGTCGACACCGGTGCCTAGCGTCGCGAGGCCAGCCGCCGCACAGACCGAGTAGCTGAGGACGAGGTCGCCGAGGTAGTTGGCGTGGCGGCAGACGCCCCACCAACCCGAGCACAGCAGGATGGTCTCGTGTTCTTTGCCGTCGGCGGTCGTATACTTAGCTTTGATGACCTCGGCCTTCCGGCCCCAGATGTTGCAGTTGCCCTTGGTGCGGCGCGCCAGGTCCTTCTGGTAGTTGACAGCGCGGAAGAGCACATAGCCCAAGATGCCGATCACTAGTAGTGCGGCAGCGGAGTAGTCGGATAGCGAATAGGGGTTGTAGGCGAGGTACTGGGCTTGCAACGTGTAGACGGTGGGCAGCCAGACCATGGATCCCCAGGCCAGGTAGAAGCCGTAGTGGTCGTGGCAGATGTCGATGGTGCGCAGGTACCTGGAAGAGAGAACAGTCAGTCAGTCACCGCCGAGACGGGACGCAGGAACGTGGAGCAAGGCGACGGACCAGTCCTCATTGATGAAAAAGTCGACGACGTAGAACGCGTGCAGGATGTTGACGACGATCATCGAGTTGCTGACGAATCCGTGGAGCTGGTACTGGTACGCGGCAAACGAGAGATCGCTGTGCCATGCCCCTGTCAGCCTAGTCCATACAAGACGACGCGATCCGCAGCGGCACGATGCAGGGTCGTATTCGCGGATAACCCCGGCAACACTAATATGCACCCAGGGGAAAACAAAAAGATGACGATAAAAATAAAACAAACAACAACAGAATAATAAAAGAATGGAAAGCCGTCAAAACTTACATCAGAGTCCACATCACGATTCCGGGACGGCCATTATGGAAGAGCTTGAAGTCGAACCAGGCGCCGATGCGGGGGTTGAACTCGATGCCCATGTAGTAGTCGTAGATCATCGAGCCCGAGAACTTGATGTCATCCTTGTGGGTCGGGCACAGGTGGGCCTTGATGTATGCGACCAGCGGCAGGATGTAGCCGTACATGTTGAACGCGACGATCAAGCCCTCCCAGTTCTTGGCTATGATGGCTGGGTCGAGCAGGCCGAAGTACGAGCCGGCGGCGTACGCGATGTGGGTGACGGCCCACGCGGCCAGGCCGTTGACGTGGTACGGCAGCAAGTGGCCGGCAGGCGTCTGCTGGCCGTAGCAGATCGTCGACGGCAGTCCCATGTAGAGGGCGCCCTGGAACAGCAGCCACGCCACGTATCCAAGCGTCGCGCTCTGCGAGTACCGCGGCGCGTAGCGGACCGTGAACTCGACGGGGCCGAGCTCGCACAGCGACAGCAATACGTTCAAGATCGAGCCGTGGAAGTGGAAGAGCGCGATCTGGAGCAGGATCACGAGCACGGGGCAGATCAGAATGATGCCGGCGCAGCCGAGTGCACCCAGCCAGGTACCGCCGTTGAACCGTCCCCACTCGGGGCCGACCTTGCCCGCTGCCGCCGACGCCACCGCCGCAGCAGTTCTGGCGTTCTCCATGCGCTCCTTGTTAAGGGTGCCCTTCTTAGAGCCAGCCTTCGCAGTCTTGCCCTTCGGGGTCTTTGCCGTTGTCTTTGGCCGATTGCCAACCGTCTCTTCGTTCAATTCGACCAGTGTGGACGCGGCGGATGGGAAAGCATCCAGGAGCGTGTCCCCGGCCTGCGGGCCGGAAACGAAGGGAGCCATTGCGGACCGCGGTGGGAGTGTGGACTGTGTTGTTTGTGCGTCTGTTCGTCCGTTCAGGGAGAGGGTGCGGCGCGCGATCCAGGACACGGAACCCGAGCGATCACCGCGTTTGCGGATCAGAGCAGGATAGGGGCAGAGTTGCAATTGAGTTCGTGGACGGGGTCGACCGGTTCAGGACCGCGAGAGGACACGCGGCAGGAATATTTCGCGATGGAGTCGTAGCAGAACGGGACAAGAAGACCACTCAAACGAGACGAGGAGAGGCTGAGGGAGGATGGTGTTGGGGGGGAGGAGAGGGATGTGGGAGAAAGGAGAAGAAGAAGAGAAGAGAAGTGGGAGGGGAGGCTGGATTGGGTTGGATCGGATTGATGGGATGAGAAGGTTGGGAAGGGAGGACAGTTTTGCCGGGGGATAGGAATTGACTCTGCTGGACTCGCGCTGCACAGTGGAGGCGGGATAGGGTTAGGGGAGAAAGGGTGGAAGGATCACGTTGGGGGTGGTGTTCGGAGGATAAGTCCGCATAGATAGAAAGAATAAAGAAACACTGAGCTAAGCTGAAGGCGGTCAAGCCACCAGCCTGCTCACCACGGAGAGCGGGGAAGCATTGTAAGAAAGAATCTAGAAGCGAAGAGAGCGAGATTTGACATCTATCTACACGAAGCCCGACCTGCCAACCAGCAGGTATCTTCGTCAGTATGTAGCTATGTATTCTGCGACATCTAGCTTAGTTACATCTTGCATACATCCTACATGGCGTCAAAGCGAGCGAGTAGCAAGCAAGCAAAGCGAAGGCAAGGACGACCGGCCGTCGGGCGTTCCCACCTATCGTATTGCGTCGCATTCGTCAACATTACACTTCTTCTTTCACGACTCTCCTAACCACACATCGCACAACACACACCCACACTCACAGCCGCACGCCACGAAATCCGGAGGCATAGCCGCAGCAGCATCAGCAGCGCAATTCCGCAGCGCAATTCGACGGCCGCGGGAGGCACGCCGTCATCTGACGGTGTGAGGCGACGGTGCGTATTGTTCTGTTCCGCGGGCTGCCAGGATAGCCTGTCACACTAGCCGTTGGGGACACGCGTTGAGTAGATGTGTCTGTCTTTCTTCGTGTGGGTGGGAAGTGCCGAAGATCCCAGTGCGAGTGAAGACGGGCGTCTTCATATGGCGCGTACGGACAACTGGACTGAAGTTAGCCGGTGCGGATTTGTGTTCCTGCTTTCCAGCATCTATGCACGATCAGATACACACCGCTGCCGGCGACGAATCCGTGCGGTACTGGAGCATTCCTTCGCGTGAATACGAGTATTCGATGCGTAGAATGGAGGCTCCCAGGTCGATCGAGTCGGCAGCACGCCAGACAGAAAAAAAACAACCAGCGGGCGCCGGAATAATTGCGGATACAATATAAAACACTCTATCGCAGAGTGGCTGGGCGTCTGTAGGTACGCACTGTCCCTGCGCCATCTTATCTCCTCATCTGCGCCTGCCGGGAGCAAGATCGATATTCGGTAAGTAAGCTCTACATATCAAGGGTGGCTGTGGCTCAGCTTTTCTTTTTCTTTTGGTTTCTTCATTGCCAATTTGAGAAAAGGTCTACAATGCCAGAACATACGCTAAAAAAGTCCACAATGCCACAAGGGTTCCTCCATGCCAGTTTTCAGTAAGGATTCCTCGGCTCGGAATATTGTGGGCAGGGTAGGTAGAATAGC
>Ga0307508_10006290_pt1 | contig 11179 bp, 8 predicted proteins | sample 9_EM_MG_FD_203089 | JGI IMG/M metagenome (GOLD analysis project Ga0307508, IMG submission 203089) | Populus trichocarpa ectomycorrhiza microbial communities from riparian zone in the Pacific Northwest, United States - 9_EM | ecosystem: Host-associated > Plants > Roots > Unclassified | place...
GTGAAGAAAAGCCCACGGCCAGCACATGGTGAGGGAAACACGACAGTTGACATAACAGCCATGATTGATATTGCATGACATATAAACTGCTGTCTTGATAATACTAAGTCGTGGGTCGCTGGAGCCACGTTTAGGCAAGAAATATACAGATGGAGCGCACTCAAAGACGCGGATTGAGTCCTCAAAAAAGTATTTAATGGAAAGGGATTTTGTAAATGTTGGTTGATAAATTTAAAATTTCTAATGTTCATGCATCTATATGTTACATGCCACGCATAAATAAAATAACAAGTTCTTAAATGGTTTCATAGAATATTAATACTTAAATTTTACTAACGTAAATTATGGGTAAATTCAAATTCATTGTTATAAGCTCTTGTAAATATCATGATAATTGTTTATTTACGAGTAAATTAAAGTTTATTGTTATAAGATATTTTAGGATGATCTAAAGGTTGATTAATTGTTCTTATGATTAATGAACATAATTGTTAGTAATTAATATGTGCTATTAATTATGTTTATATATCCAAAGATAATAAATGCATCTAATTAGAGCATATATAATTAAAAAATCAAGTTAAATTTTATTAGCATTATTATGATTATTCTTATATATATTGTTGCATCGCCCAAATGAGATCATCAATATATATTTATTGTATAAGTGAATAATTTTTCGGGATCTGTGTAATATATTTAACTTTTGGTTTAATATTTTTATAAATTTTTTCAGTGTATGTTTTTATTTCTCTTAATTCGCATGTTTCATCTATTCCAATATTCAATGGGCTTAACTTCTCTAATTGGTGTGAACAAGTCCAAATTCACCTAGGTGTTTTGGTTCTTGATTTGGCACTTCAAGTTGAGGAACTCGCTGCTATTACTAACACTAGCAGTGCTAAAGAAAAATCTTTCCATAAAGCTCTGGAAAGATTAAATAGACTAAGCCTAATGTTTATGTAAACGAGTATAGCTAATAACATCAAGTCTATTGTTCCCAAAACTGAAAGTGCTAAGGAATTTATGAAATTTATGAAAGAGCATTCATGAACTGCTGATAAGTCACTTGTTATGATATTAATGGGTACTTTAATCACCATGAAGCTTGATGTTTCTCATAGCATGCATGAGCATGTCATTGAAATGAAAAATATTGCAGCTAGACTTATGTCATTGGGAATGAATATGGATGAGAATTTTCTTGTGCAATTTATTATTAACTCGTTACCTCCTTTGTATAGTCCTTTCCAAATGAACTATAATACTATAAAAGACAAATGGAATGTGCATTAATTACATAGTATGATTATTTATGAGGAAATGAGACTTAAGAATTAAAGAACTCATTCCATTTATTTTGTAAGCAATCAAGGAGATGGAAAGAAAGCTAGTAAACAACATAGAAAGGGTAAACATAGACCAATTAAAATAAATGAATCTTATGTCCAAGTTCATAAGAAGGAACATAACAAAGATATGTGTCACTTTTGTGAAAAACCTGGATAAAGATTGCCCAAAATGTAAGGCATGGTTTGAAAAGAAAGGTAAGCCTAGTGTTTTTGTATGTTTTGAATCAAATTTAATTATGGTTCCTTATAATACTTGGTGGATTGATTTAGGATGTACCATTCATGTTTTTAATACGATGCAGGGATTTCTTTCAATCCAAACCACAAACCTAAATGAAAAGTTTGTCTACATGGGAAACAGAGTCAGGGTTCTAGTTGAAGCCATTAGAACTTATCGTTTGATTCTAGATGCAGTATATCATTTGGACTTGTTTCAAACTCTTTATGTACCCTCAGTTTCTCGAAACTTAGTTTCTTTATCCAAACTTTATAAAGCTGGATAGTTTTTTAGATCTTGGAGTATATATTTTTTAGTTTGTTTGAACATAATTATCTTATTGGTTCTAGTATTGTTTTTTAAAGTTTATACAAGTTGAACCTTGATAATCTTTTTGCAGAAACTCTTTTAACCTTACATCGTAATGTTGGTACTAAACATGGTTTAGTAAATGAACATTATGTTTACTTATGGCAAAAATGTTTGGGTCATATTTCCAAAAAAAGATTGGAAAGATTATTAAAGATTGAAATCCTTCCAAGTTCGGATTTTACTTATCTTAATATTTGTATGGATTGTATTAAAGGAAAGCAAACAAAACACATAAAAAAAAGGAGCCACAAAAAGTAAATAACATCTTGAAATTATACACACCGATATATGTGGATCTTTTGATGGTAGTTCTTTTAATAAGAAAAAATATTTTATCACATTTATCGATAATTATTCATGTTATGGATATGTTTATTTGTGACATGAAAATTTTCAAACAATAGATGTCATAAAGGTGTTTATTAATGAAGTTGAAAGACAAATAGACAGAAAGGTGAAAGTTATAATGAAATTGGACAATACCCAGGTCTTTTCACTAAATTCCTTGAGAAACATGGCATTTATGCTCAATGTATAAAGTCAGGTACAACACAACAAAATTGTGTAATAGAAATGAGTAATCGTACTTTATTAGATATGGTTAGGGTTAAGTCATTCATCTTTACCTGTTTTATTATGGATGTATGCATTAAGAACTATTGCGTATTTATTAAACATGGTTCTTAGTAACACAGTTCCTAAAACACCTTATTAATTATGGACTGGTAGGAAACCTAGTTTAAAACACCTGCATGTTTAGGGTTGCCCAGCAAAAGTAAAAATTTATAATCCATATGAAAAGAAATTGGATTCAAGAACAACCAGTGGTTTCTTCAATGGTTATCCAAAAAAATCTAAAAGGTATAGATTTTATTGTCCTAACTATAACACAAGAATTGTTAACACTAAAAATGATAAGTTTATTGAAAATGATGAAGTTAGTGAGAGTGAAACAACACATAATATGGAAATTTGAGAAGTTAGGGTACAAATTCTTTTACCTTTTACATCTTTAAAGTTGTTGTTCCTCAAATTATAAAACAATTTAACAATTATCAAGAACAACAAATTAATGATTATATACCCTATAATAAAGACATTGTTGATGAACCTATAAGAGATGAACTACAAGAAATAACATTAAAGAGGTCTCAAAGACAAAAAAAAAAAAAAAGGTCTGTTATTTCAAATGATTATGTGGTATATCTACAAGAATCAGAATTTAACTATGGAATTAATGATGATCCAGTTTCATTTTCACGTGTTAGTGATAGTGATAATTCTAAAAAATGATTGATGTCATGAAAGATGAGCTAAAATCTATGGAATAAAATAAAATTTAGGACCTTGTTAAAATTCATGAAGGTTGAAAAAGTTTTGGATGTAAATGGGTTTTCAAGACCAAGACTCAAATGGCAATGTTGAAAGATACAAGGCCAAACTTGTTGCCAAAGATTTTACTCAGAAAGATGGCATTGATTACAAAGAGACTTTTTCACCAGTCTCTAGGAAAGACTCACTTAGAATTATCATTGATTTAGTAGCTCATTATGACTTAGATTTACATCTAATGGATGTGAAAATAGCCTTTCTAAATATGTATTTAGAAGAAAAGGTCTATATGGATCCACCTGAGGGATTTTCAATTGAAGGAAAGGAGCACATGGTGTGTAAACTTAAGAAATCAATATATAAACTTAAACAACCTTCTAGACAACGGTATCTTGAGTTTAATGATATTATTACTTCATTTAGATTTAAGGAAAACATTGTTGACCGATGTATATATCTAAATGTCAGTGGGAATAAGTTTATGTTTTTTATTCTATATGTTGATGATATTTTGCTTGCAACTAATGATCTTGGTTTACTATATGAGATCAAGAAATTTCTCTCTAATAACTTTGAGATGAAAGACATGGAAGAGGAAACTTATGTGATTGAGATATAAATATTCCAGGATAGATCACAAGGATTGTTAGAGTTGTCTCAAAATGCTTATATCAATAAAGTTTTAGAGAGATTTAGAATGGATAAATAGTCAGCAAATATTGTTCTCATTTAAAAGGGAGATAAATTTAGTCCTATATAATGACCAAAGAATGAATTGTAACACAAATAAATGAAAGGAATTCCATATGCATCAATTGTTGGAAGCTTGATGTATGCTCAAACTTGTACCTGGTCAGACATCAGTTTTGTTATTAGAATGCTAGGCAGGTACCAAAGTAATCCATGTTTAGATCATTGAAAGTATTGAGATACTTATAAGGAATGAAAAAAATTACATGCTCACTTATAAAAAATATGATCATCTTAAGGTGATTTGATATTCAAATTCAAATTTTACTAGATATATAGATACAAGAAAAACCATATTTGGTTATTTGCTCTTTGTAGCTAGTGGAGGAATCTCATGGAAGAGTGAAAAGCAATCTATTATTGTTATATCCACTATGAAAGCTTAATTTGTGGCATGCTTTGAGGCTACAATGTAGGCAAATTAGTTGTAGAACTTTATTTTAGAACTTGGAGCAGTCGACAATATCGTCGAGCCGCTGAAAATTTATTGTGATAATTTATAGTTGTTTTCTTTCCCAAGATCGACATGTATTCAAAAGGTGTAAAACATATGGAATTGGAATACTTTGCTGTTAAATAAGGAGTTCATAAAACAAAGATTGTCAATTGAACACATTAGCACCAATCTTATGATTGTTGATCCATTGATGAAAGGATTGCCACCTAAAATTTTTAGCAATCATGTAGAAAGAATTGGTATCATGGCATATAATTGTTGATATTATGTCATGATTTATGATGATTATGTATTTGACACTATGAGCTCATTTATAAAAATGTTTCTAATATTTCATGTTTTATATTTGGTTACATGATTGAATTAAAATAATGATAACAAGAATTGTCTTTGGTAAAGATATTATTGTTGGACCGATTATGTGCTTCTTATTTACATATCATGTTAACTAAAGACTAATATTGTAGTACATGGAAAGAACTATGTCTCATGGATGATGTATAACCACCATGACTCTTATTAGTTCTTACTTAATTATGATATATAATGAGATAATATATGTAAAGATTTAGTATTTCTCTAGGCATATTATGTTAGTATATTTATTAAACCATGAAGAAAGATAATGTTTTGTGAGCCAAGTAAGAGAATGTAAGATGTGGCCAACATAAATAAAATAATGAGCTCTTAAATGGTTTAATAGAATATTAATGTTAAAACCCTATTAGTCAACTTTGAGAAGTAGTTTTCTAATTAATAACTGCATACTTGGTAGACGTATGAAATAAGAAGTCTTTTTAGAAAATTGGTTCTCTCTCTCTATCCATAAAAGTACATTTTATTACATAAAAAACTTACAAAAAGCACTCAAAGGGTTAGAAGAGAAACATAATTTTTTTTTCATCAATCCATATTTGAGATTTCAATCTTTACAGGGTTTACTATGGATTTGGGTACACTTTCTTTTAAAGTTTTCTTTAAATATGTATTTAAATGTGAAAATCATAAAGTTATAAGATCATAGGTATTATGAATTTATTTGATTGTTCATGTTTGCAATTAGATAACTACAAACACTATCAGCACATAAACATTGTTACCATGATTAGTTTACATGTGTTTTGGGTATTGCTGATGCGCCTCGCCTATATTCATAATGCAAACTAGGTGCAACTTGCATTGACATAGAAAGTTCGTTTATTGAGTTTTTATCATAATTACAATTATAATCTTTATTTTCATGATATTATTCAAATCAAAGATAAAATAGTTAAATTAAATTAAATTAAATTATTTTACTTTATATGTTATTGTAGTCTTTTAGTTGTTGTTGGAAGATTTTTTTTTATTAAATCTCAATTATTATTTCATTGGTAACTTCATCAAGTAAGAGGGTGTTTAATAGTGTGATTGTTGTTGAGGATCATCCCAACCATAAAAATTAATTGTTTGGTTGCTAACTAAAACAAGGGTTTAAAATGTGGATCCTATTTTAATTAAGGTCTAACCACAGTTTCATGTGAAGCATCTTGTTGTTGTTTTTCCTGATGTCAGACCTCATTTTATTCTCTTCCTACCAATAACTTTTGCAAGAAAAAAAAAGAGGTATCCATTGTAATAAAAAAAAACAGACCAAAATACCCTCATCTTCTTCCATCAGAATTGTCTGTCGTTTCTCTTCTTTTCTAGTGTGTAGACCAAAATCCTGAGGTCAGACCTCAACTTATTCTCTTTCCACAAATACCTTTGGCAAGAAAAAAGAGAAATAACCATTGTAAAAAAAAACATACCAAAATACCTTTATCTTCTTTCAAGAAACCTCATCTCCACCGTTTCTCTTCTTCTCTAATGTCTAAATCAAAATCCTGAGGTCAGACCTTAGTTTATTCTCTCCTCACCAACAATATTTGTAAAAAGAGAGAGATAAATAACCATTGTTAAAAAAAAAAAACCAAATTACCCTCATCTTCTTTCAAGAACCCTCATCTTCTTTCATCAGATATGGGTAAAAACAAACCCATCAATTCCATTATCACTTATCTCAATAGATCTTTGTAAGTAAACTTCATGAAGTAATTTTACCCTTCGATTTTGTTTATTTCAAATGTTTTATTCTTGTTTCTCATACTGAATTCACCTTTTTCATTGCAATCTCTTCACAATAAAAATCAAAGATTTGTCACCTTCTTCTATCTCTTGAAAATCAACAACAAAGATCTATTACATATTTAGGTTTATATCATATTTAATGTATGTTAGTTGCATTGTGTTTTTTCTTTGAACTTTTATTTTATATAATGGCAAGAATGAAGATTTCTCCCTATTGGTTTTTGTTGTAAAGCAAGAAGAAGAACAACTCAAATAGTGAATATAAACAGCAGAGAAGAGGTTGCCAAATGGGTAATCAATTTTTTTCTTCACAAATCCTTAACTCATAGTTATGTTTTTAATCAATTCAAATATGGGGTATTGTTGATTGCTTAATTTAGTAAAGGTTTTTAGGCTAGTTTACTTTAGATCTCATGTTCTAACAATAATGCTCCTTCTTTGTATTTGTTAAAGCTAGATGCAGCTAGTGATTGTTTCAAGCTCAAATAGTTTTCTAATGGTAATTTTGATAACATTCCCCTACTTGTTATATGCTTCTTTCAAGCTTTTTTAGGCAAATTATTTTGTTCATTACTAGTGTTTTTTTTTTTTTCCTAATGCTACAATATAGTTAGTTGTCTTTAGCTTACTATTTTTTTAATTTGTTCTACTATTTTGCGAGTACCTTTTTCTGTACTTATTAGGATTATGTCTCTTAATTTATAACAAAACTAAACTACCCCTCCTCCATTAAAAATCTCAAGTGTTTTTAATAAAAATGGAATTCTTGTATTAGCAAGAGTTTGATCATCATAAATTAGTATTATGCACAGTTGAAGCTCTCTCAATGAACTATAATAATTATATATATAAAGAACCTTGTATGGTTTCATACACACAAGTATGTGCTAGTTAAATGAAATTTTATATAGACATTAGGAAATATGTGTAAACATATTTAGGAGGGATGCAACGATATTTCAAAGTCTATTCTTTGATTTAGAAAGCCAATGAAGGTTAAAAGCTTCCAAAACGATTAGAGTTATTGAAAAGGTCGACATGTTTCTGTATACATCAACATTAGGAGCTTCAAATAGGAAAATTCAGGAAAGATTTTAACATTCAGGAGAAACTATTAGTAGATATTTAATGAAGTTCTGAGAATAGTTTCTTTACTTGCGATAGATGTTATAACACCAGAAGATCTTGAGTTTGTAAACACACCACTTGAAATTGCGATGACTCCAAGGTAGATACTTCATTTCAAGGTAACTCTAATATACTTCTTTATCATTAATGATTTGGATTAATAATTTGGATAGTTTTTTTTCCAAATTATTTAGAAACTTGATGTTTGATGCTTATTGTTTTTCATATAGAATTGTATAGAAGTTATCAATGGCACATATGTGTGTGCTTGTGTATCTATAAAAAATCAAATACCATGTATTGGTATAAAAGGTGTGCCGACTCAAAATATAATGGTAGCATGTAACTTTGACATACAATTCATGTTTGTTTGAGCTAGATAGGAAGGTAGTGCAAATGATACACGAATTTCCCTTAAGGCAATTGGCAATCCCAATATCAAATTTCCAAACTCACTAGAAGATAATAACAAACATACAATTTAATTTAATTCTATGAGGAAAAATTAATGTTATTGTAACTATTAAGGAATCAATTACAAAGTCATTATGTGTTATTGTAGTGAAGTTCTACTTATTTGATTATGGATATCCAAATGAGTATGAATTTTTAGGTCCATATAAAAGCGAGAGATATCATTTGCAAGAATTTCATTGGTGAGAACAACCACAAAGTCAGGAAGAAATATTCAAACATGTTTACTCTTCAATACGTTATGTGATAGAATATACATTTGGAGTGTGGAAAAAAAGGTAGAGAACTTAGCAGAATATGCCTACATTTCACTATTAAACACAAGTTTAGATTGTAGTGGCATCAATATCAATACATACATAACTATATTAGAAGGAAGTCACATGAAGATGTGATATTTATAAAATTTGATCACTATTTTAATTTTATTCCCGATGATTTTTTAACTGATGTGGTTCCACATTCACAAACTCATGGAAACCAGAGACCTTGTATAAATTATGTTCTTGGTGAGATTGCAGCAAGTTTAATAGGAAAATAATAATGGGATTGTAATTTGCATTGTTGTATTTTTTAATGTACTAATAATCCAATGTACATTAATGTAATTGCAAAATAAGAAATTAATACATGTCTTTTTTTTATCATTTTATTAGCAACATCAATTTCAACCATAGTTTCAACCAAACACCTTTAATATATTTTTTATTAAACAACAATTTCAACTATATTTTTAGCCAAACATATTTTTTAATCAAACTAACCACAACTAAAAATAATTTTTCTAAATCTAGTTTTTTCAAATTCCAACCATAAAAGCTACCACAATACCAAATTAACTATAAGTGTGTGTTTAGTATTGTGATAGCTTTAATGGTTGGAGTTTTAAAAAAGTAGGTTTGAGAAAAATAATTTTAGTTACGGTTTTAAAAAATATGTGTTTAACTAAAATTGCTATGAGATGGATTTTTCTAAGCAAAATAAACGAAAAATAAATATTTGTCACAGAGAGAGAGAGAGAGATGGAAAAATGACATGTTTTTTGGTGTTTTTATTGCAATATATATTGGGGTATTGTGGTCATTTTATCATATTTGAAACTAGCCTTTGATGCAAGTTGCAAACATTAATTTTACAAAACTTGATAACATTGCGAGAAACTCTAATTGAATAATTAATGCAATTAGAATTGTATAGCTAAACAATAACCTATGATAAATAGGAAACTAACCATTTTTAGAATATTGATTTTTAATGTGTTGTTATACATCAATTGTCGTAGAAACTTCTAGCATAAATTGTCACCAAAATGCAAAGCATTGACACTAAAATCTCGGTCACATTCGATGTTTGATTATTTTTTATTTATTTAAGACATACTCGATGCTTATTTTTAATAAGACTTGAGCAATAATTTCTCTTTAATATTAATAATATATGGATTATAATGCCCAAAAGGCCCAATACTTAAAAACAATACCTATTTGATGAAGTCATTGGGTTAGAGGCTCAACAACTAAGATCGAATAACAACATATTTAGTCAAATTAGTTCGGCCAGAGGCCCAACTAAAATAAAAAAGAAGACCAAATAGTTGGGCTGGTCTTCAGTCGAAAAAAAAAAAGGAAAGAAGAAGACCAAACAATAAGAGGAGAGAAAAAGACTAGCTTGTTAATTAAAAGAAGAGAAAAAAATAAAAGAAAGGAAATATAAGTCATCAAAGCGGCATTATGGCTTTGATGATGTCACGTGTTGTACTATGAGAAAGCTCTCTTCGAGATAAATCCAATAACACCAAAGAAGGTCATTGTCGGAGATAAGACAACCTCAAATGCACCACCATAACTCAATGGGGCTCGCCTATATGCTGGCGCTTGTAATACATTTGTCAAATAATTTAATAACCTTAAGCTAGCTGACTTTCACCGTCAAGATAACAAAATTCAAAACGCAAGTTAGATTAGGTAGTGTTTAGCTTACGCGATGACTGTTTAAAAAAAAATTATTTTAAATATGTAATTTTAATAGTGATTTTAATAATATAAACTTAAAAAATATATATTTAGTTAAAATTGTTGGAAGATGAACAAAATATTTTAGCTTCTATAAAATTAATATTTGAAATATAATTATATGTGGGATTAATCCAAAAGCATAAGATATTCAACTAATCAAATAATTTTCTTATGATTAGATAAAAAATAAAAATTATCACAATAATAAACGGATTAACATATCATTAATATGTTGCATATTTTCATATAAATAAACTCAAGAACACAATAAATTATAAATTAGTCTCCTATTTTTTATTTTAATAATAAATTAAATAGTTTTTCTAATTCTAAAAATTAACTAATCATATAGCATTATTTTTGTTTATATTTAAAATAAAAATAAACATTTCAAAATTCATATACCAGCCTAAAATTTAGATGATTATCAATAGAAAAAAAGAGAGAGTTTAGTTTTCATTAAAATTTAATAAACCTCTCTATAATATTATTATAAGATAAAATCCCTTATGTAAATAGAATTTAAACTGTGTAAGCTTATTAATAGGCTAAATAACCAAACTTGTTGATGATATGCATAAAAAAACATATAATTTCTTTTAAGATCAACTAGTAGTAAATACAATAATTTATTAAAAGGATAAACCTTCAAAAAGAGAGTTATATATTTTTTAATGTAAATGTTGATGGCAGCATAATAATTGTGTATAAAATGTATATTAATTTGTAAGAACACTTCAAAATAATTTTTTTATTTTTTATTAAATATATTAAAAAATTATCAATTTAATATATATTTTTTAAAATAAATACATGTTTCCTCGAAACCTAGCGGCTCTTGTTGACAGTCCATGTTATAACGTCGATCAAACACTTGCAATAAATAATAACACTAAAAAAAGAAGAAAGAAAAGGCTCGATACATTAACAAATCTGTTAAAAGCCTGTCTGAAAAGGTTCCACACCGCCCCTC
>Ga0307508_10006291_pt1 | contig 11179 bp, 16 predicted proteins | sample 9_EM_MG_FD_203089 | JGI IMG/M metagenome (GOLD analysis project Ga0307508, IMG submission 203089) | Populus trichocarpa ectomycorrhiza microbial communities from riparian zone in the Pacific Northwest, United States - 9_EM | ecosystem: Host-associated > Plants > Roots > Unclassified | place...
TGTCTACATTACTGTGGCTGCGCCCTCTGTGCAGATGACAGCGCCGACATGCAATTCACAGATTTACAAACAGGTTTCGGACCTATTCTCTGCTGCAGAAGTCCCATTGATATACGAAGTAATTCCCATGCTTGAGGACATGGAACACGAGCTCGAAGCCGTGAGGAATGATGCTACACTACCTGGTGTCATTCGGGTTGCGGCTCATGCAGTCTTACTTATGATTGGTAAATACTATGCGCTCACTGACGACTGTGAAGTTTATTGAATTTCAATGGGTATGTGCTTCATAACTAGATTGGATTGAATGACATTTCCTGATGACCATGACTCCTTCCGAAGTGATGTGCCCTGACAAGAAGCTGCAATACTTCAAGCAAAATGCTGACTGGCGCGCAGACGATGTGACAGAAGTCAAACAGCTGGTTGAAGCACGGTGGCAAGATTCATACGCGGTTGAAGATTTGATGAGCACAGATGTTTTGAGCGTCAAGCAAGTTCCTAGTCTTGTTCAAGTTCGTCCGGTGCAGGATTGCTTCTTGGGCCTCAGTTTAGATGTGTTAACCATTTTCCTCAGCGCTCAAAGTGGTCCCGAGAACGTCCCGGCATGGCAGGCCCATCATCAACATTGTCGCACGATAGCATTGAATTGTACCTAACGACCCCGTGTGTATCAGAAACAGAAATTCTCACGGCAGGTGGTGTCCTCAAATATTGGGACCACATGCATGCCACCCGACCCCGTCTTGCACAGATGGCACTTGATTATCTTTCTGCTCCAGGTATGTGTTTAGACTTACTCTTTTTACCCCACCTTCAACCACCATCATTTTCAAGCATTTCCTAGCTTCGTCAGTGGACGCTGAGCGTTCCTTCTCTTGTGGCCGACTGCAAGTCAATCATCTACAGCACGGTATCAGTTCACAATCTTTCAAGGCGAAGCTTGCAGTCGGGTCTTGGTCTCGCACCCCATTGCTACCCCCAAACCTTGCTGAAGACATTATTGGAGCGCGCATGAAGGGACTCGGAAAGAGTAAGGGTAAGGCCAAAGAAGTAGATGAAGGGGAACATGGACCTGAGGTTACGATCGTTGAGTAGCTGGGTTAGCATTGCTACGTTACCCGCAGGTTACCCGGTCAACCCGCTGTATATACCCGGGTTAACCTGTACCCAGTGCTAACTGACCCGGGTCGGGTATGGTCAATACAGAGTCGTGTCTCCAACCCGCGTGGGCAGACCCGGGTAGCACCCGGGTATACCCATCTTAGGCCCTACTCCATACATGCTTAGCGCTCCCCACCTTGCAGCCCTAAACATAACTACAGGCGACTTGACCCACACAGGAACGGAAGGCTTTTCGTTTTCGTAGATTACACACAAAGGTGGACATCGAAACCATCACTGGCGTCTTCTCCCAGACACTCTCCAACTCCAATCCCAATAGTTGGACTGCGGTCGTGGACTCTATCCAGGTGCGTTTCGAGCGTGTCCCTGACATCGAAGAGCCTCGTTGTTGACATTGGTGACAGAGGGTAGACTCGAAATGGATGGAACTTCGAGGTCACACTTGCGGTTCTATTTCTCCAGATCAGGATCCTCAAGTGGACATGAACAGCATGAACTCGAGACGAATCATGCGCGCATGCCTTCGTTGGGACTCGGAGGAGGCCAACCCTGGTCATTACATTAGCTGCTTCACTATACCCACTCAGGCTGGTGCGGTGGTGACTCCCGTGAGCGCGAGGGTGCTTACTACTGACGATGTTGAGATCCACCCGGTCGACGATGACAGTAGCTCGCTATTTGTGCGAATTCTCCTCGATGATGAATGGCGCTTCATTCCGCAACGTAGGGCCCCCGAGGACGGTTGGGTTAGACTCGAAGATGCAGAGGCCACCATGGATCCCATCAAAGCCATTCGGGCGGCCCGCGCGGTCCCAAATGTCAAGGCATTCAGGTCTGACGGGTGGTATACCACGTTAGATGTGACTCCTGATCAGGTAGACATCTATGAGTTCGGCTTTAATCTACCATACCATGGTACCTGGGTCCGCACTGGCACGACCTAGAAAGCATGTTTGTAGTACTGTCCCCACCAACCTTCCTGGGGTGATACATATGCTAGTGGGAGTTGTTTTATCGAACGCCGTTCAGTTGTCACATGTATATCTTACACGAATCATGCTGACCCCGGTTCAGATCGCTAGAAACCAATATACATTAAAGACGAACCCGTATCAGTAGAAGCTCAGGGACCGAGGTAAAGTCGAGATTCGAGATAACATTGAATCCACTGTTGTACACATAGAGGTCAAACAATACACGACAATACACCAAGCAATCGGATACACAACGTATTGGCAGTGCCATCTCTTTCTTCGAGTTGGTAAGCCAACTTCTGTTCGTGCCGCTCCCGCATCTCATCTATTGCACGACTCAGTTCGTAACAGGTTCCAGGACCCAAAGTTGATTTGGGCTGTTCTGTGTTCGTCAAGGCAGGTCAGCGCTGGTATGTACCACATAATCTAATCAATGACGCCTACGTTGCGAGGGAAAACTGAGACCTGTGTGATTGAGAACAACCATTAGATACACGAGCCCAACTTGTTGAACATCAACTTGCTTACCCCTTGACGATTCGGTGCGAGCTGAATATTCATGACGTTTACAGCATTTCCGATCCTGTCTTGATAAGTAAATGAATAATACAGACAATAAGGGGTAGGGGCTGACGCATATGCATTTCCCCTAGGGTCAAAGTTCCAAGTGGTACCCCTGCGACCCGCAACTAATGCATTGCGGATCCCGACAGTCAACGATATGTCTGAATTGCCCGTGATGCTGTAGGCACCATTGGTAGCATTGGCAAGAGAAATAGTCCACTGTCCGAATCAGCTTGTTAACCCACATTGAGCCAGTTAGAGGGAGACATGACAAACTCTTTGAGAAACATTGGATTGACTCGATGGTTGCACGACAACCGCGCTGGCTCCGTCTTGTAGGCGTGTGAGGTATAGATCGCCGACGTTGCTTTTGATGCGGTAAGTACCATCCGGAATGGGTGTAGTTTGTGTTTGAGGGCGAATGGGTTGAGTATTGGAACACCGGCACCTCGACTCATCTGATTTGGGTTGGCGGTCAGCCGAACGAAAGTTGGGTTTCCAAGGAACGCACCAATGCGTGACTGTAGGAGTGCAAGAAGTTCGTCACGGAGAGCCTGAATCTGCAGCTGAACGTCAGCCCCGCCCCCGGGGGGTTGTTGGCCAACCAGGTAATAGGCGGGGATGATGGAATCGAGATTGCGTATGGTGATTACTCCACCCGCGATGCTGGATGCGAGGTACTTGCTGTCCAAGGAAAGTGCGCTTGACCATACTTCCGAGGGGTTTGTGATGACAGAACTGATCCGCGCAGACGTGGAAGGATCCCAAAGCGAAATAGAGTTACCGACGCAAGAAGCTACGAATCTGCTGTTTCTGGCTAGGGCGATGGACGTGAAGTTAGTATTGACTGGGGCCCCGGGAATTGTCCAGTTAGAGAACGTCTGCCCTGTGTTCGCATCGAGGTGGATGAGCGTATTCGAGGATATCGCGAAGATGCTTTGGGCGGACCACAAAATGGGAGGGCTTGGCCATGAAGTAAATGGGGCCAGAATGGTTCTAAGCAACTCGCCGCTGACCGCGTTGTATATCCGCAGGGTTGTCTGGTCCCCAGTGGCGATGCGATCCCCGTTGGGAGAGAATTTCACCCCACGCACGAAGCCATTGTGCTGGAGCGGTCCAACGAGTCGCGTCCCATTTGCAACGTCCCAGATGTTCAATCCTCTGCTGTCATTTGAGCCTGTCGCGAATCTGGACGAGTCTGGTGAAACGTCAATCCCACTGACCCAGCTCGAGAACTCGTTTATCGTGAGGGTCCTTTGACGGGTGTTCATGTTCCATACAGTCGCAACCTGGTGCCCGCCGCAGACGATCCAGTTACCATCGGGAGAAACAGCCATCACCGCGACAAGCCCTCCCGTATTCGTCGCCTGTCCAACCTCCACTCCGTCATTGACACGCCACTGTCGAATTCTGCCGTCGTCGCTACCACTCAGAAGGTGCCTGCCATCTTGCAAAAAAATGAGTGCACGGACATTGCTACCCGCATTAATCGTGACCGTGCCTGAGTAAACGGTCAGCATTGACTTATCTCGCAATCTGCACTCACTCATTGTTCGACGTCAGTGGGGGGTACAGGATCGAGGGCGACGGCGTGCTGATTTATTTTAGTGCGTCCATGCTCTTATCAGTTCGCACATCTTCAGTCACCTCGTGTCCCCGAGCGCTTGATCTCGCTCCACTTTGAATAGAGAACTCCGCTGGAAGATCTATCTCGACTCAACTTTTCGCTCTCAATCCGCCGAAAATACGACTCCGCTGTTCTTATCCTATGATAGCTAGTTCTATTGACACGTTCCCAGCCGAGGCTCGGCAACATTCTCAGTTTCCATGTTCTCTGCCTATTACATGGAATGCCTCGCCTCGTGTTTCGTCACAGGACGTCCTCAAGATAAATTATGAATTACCCTTCCCTCCTAGTCCACCTGCATGATCGTGATGGTGATCCGCTAGGTCTCCGCCGACTGACCACATCGGGGCATCGAGCCACAGCAAGTGACAATTCTTTGACCCGCTTCCGCTTCGGCAGCATCCAGTTAGAGGTCCGATCGTATTTTCCTCCGACTCATGGACCTAGGAGTTTTGGGGTGGAGCCGTTCTTGGGGCCTTTCTTTCTCCCTGCTTTATTCGTCTGATTAGGGTTAGGGTGGAGGTTCCGTCAGACATACGTCACTAGGACTCTACCTCGTCCGTCTCTTACATCTTGTCCCCAATTGATAAAAAGTTGTATCAGGTTGCCTGGGACGACTGGCGATGGAGCATTCATCTCTGCAAAATCTCAATCCCACCAGTTCTGTAGATCTTCTCGTTGGACGGAGCAGGACCCGAACAGCGATGAGATTGTGGGAGGACGCTCTCGAGGGTGCGAATGAAGTATGGTGCTGTTCTTCCCCTGGATCTGATGCTGATCACAGTCCCGTAGGCAATCCAAATAGACGCATCCCACTTTTCCTACGAACGCAAACACATTGCACTGCAAGGCATGGGTCGATACGACGAAGCTGTTGAGACATTCGACAGCATGGTCTTCCTGATAGAAGTCCGAACGTTTCGGGGATCCGCAGATTCGTCGTAAGTCCCCTGCAAGATATATATTATAGAGCCACTCAACGTGGTAACGTATTTCGCAGAACTGTGCAGTAAATACATCTCGACGTCCTACAAACGGAAGGCTATCGAGGACACCGTACGAGAGATCTTCAAAGACGGTCTTCTCGTTCTTATCAACCTCACAGTCGAGTCTGCGACCGACAAGTGCCACCAGATCCATTCAAGTTGGATCCGACTTTCAAGGAGCTCGTTTCTTCCATGACAAGGGAAATTGACAAAGAGCGCATCCGGAAGACGAACTTCGCCACGGTACCACCTATCCTCGATACCGGGATGCTCGCCGCCCTCGAATTTGCAGGCAACACTGACGACCAAAAAATAGGCAGTCTAGTTGGGGTGTGCGTTATACGCACGTTTCCTACTATTGATTTCTATAGGTCAGCTCACGCAGTCGGTTGTCTTCCAAGCTCAGTCAATGGTACAATTCATTTCAATCAACGTCGACGGTACCTAGGTAATACGATGGGAGAGAAAGCTCAAGAACTGGATCACGCGGCAAAGTAACCTGTATGTGTATGGTACCTTCAGGTTCCTAACAGACCATCATGATGCACTACGTCCGGCTTCACTGCACTCTAGTCTCCCTAAACCAGACTTAATAGACCCAGCACTGGAGTACGCAAGGCTTACTTTCTAGTTGCTCAGTGAAACAAAAATGATGTCCCACTTCAGCCCAAGCACAGGAGATTGAGAGGACGGAATGGATAGGCGAGATGCCGAGGAACCCACAGAGGCCACGTTCAAAGGAAGAACGACAGACGGAGGAGATGGAGATCAGAGATGGCGGTGACATGAGCGAATGAACACGCACATAAGTGCGAATGTTCGGTTACCTCGAGCACTTTGTCGTGGGTTTGTGCGTTCCAAATGATGCATTTGCGGCTATTGCCACCAGTGACTAACCACTGTCCATCGTTGGGGACGACGGCACTCTCGACGAATCCACACGCCTTCATCCGAGTCGTCGGTCCAATCTGCTGAGCGTCTTCAATTCTCCACCGGCGAATCTCGCCCCCCTCATCGGCTCAAAAAATATGCCCATCGGTCGTAAGGGCGACTGTGGGTATGATGTTGCTTCGACTTGTACTTTCGATCACTTTTAAGCCTAAGACACGTCAACGCGAAAGCTTCAACAGTGGCTCGACGTACTACTAGGTGCCATAAGGTTGGTCCGGGACGAGGAACGGATGTTCAGAGCGTGGTTCAAGGGGGAACGAGAGGCGTGGGCAAAGGGTCAGGTACAAACTCATTCTGGAGGTGTATTGAGCGTGGTGATACGGTGTCGTCATGTGGTGCATCATAGAATGCAAACATGATGCCATTAAAAATACATTAGAAGGTTATCCAATGCGACCGATGAACCCAGCCAACGGTACATAAAGTGTCCACAATAAGTCAAGGCGGAAAAACAAAGATCAAGAAGTGTAAGCGTTCGCCAGGGACTTACTTGCCGCGCACCCTGTCGGCGCAGGTCCCTGAACAATAGGGACCTTGCCCTCAGGCGCCTGGCCCCGCCCGGCAATACTAGACGAAAATGTTGGTGTCCATTCATGTTTGTGCAACCGCACGGGCTGACACCGAGAGCGACACTGAAACCCACGCGTCTTGCACACCGTCTTGCACGATCAGCACAGGTGCGATTGAAGTACTTGGAGCATTGGTACGTTGGATTGGCACGACAAAACTGATAGAAAGGAGAAAGGGGAGGTAAGCGGAAAAAAGATTGGTGTGGCCATGCAGGAACCTCACTTCACACACAACATGCGTCGGACCGCGACTACCCGACGTGTGTATACGCGGTGCTTGACGATTTCCTCTGCCCGAGTGTCCTTGAGCTCGATGATCCCGAGTGGAAGGATTTCGAACCCGGGGTCGTTCCCTGTCAGGAGCAACAAACCATCCTTCAGTATCAAACGCCAAACGAAACGTCTCGCGAGACGCAAAGGAATGAGAATGAAAACGCACGAAGCTCGTCGCGCAAGCGCATCAGCGCCTTGCTCAGCTCGCTGTTTCCCATTCCGTCCGCGCCGACTCCCCAGAACCAGTTCCGTAGCAAATCCTTGGAGCAAATTCACCCTCCTTGAGATGAAGCGTACAGACGTGGAGTGACATGACGTGAACGTACCTCGACGAGCTCTGCGTCGCCCGTATCGAGGAGCATCTGTGTGGTCATGTTGTGTAAACTTGAATTTCAGCGCCGTTTCCATCTAACAGTGGGCCACGGAGGGCGCCAGATATGTGTGTTGGGATTCAAATAGGAGATGGTATGAGAAGTTGGAAAGGACACGCTGTGGAGACATGGACCCCGCGTCAAAGGCACTTGTTGGTTTCGGACCACAGGTTCGTATACACTCTGCGATCTGGGGATGCACGTCGAGGAACTGTCCACACCCCACCGTCGCGTCAGTAAACAAGTACTGTATTGGCACCCAAACAAACAACATTGTCGCGAAACGCACCTTGCATGCCTGAAAGAGATGTTCGCTCGTCGGATAGCGTCTTCCTTCGTACACTACCTCGTGTGGCGAGAAAATTGTGAACTGGTAACACGGGTTGTTTTTCTCGTAGAACAAAATGTTGGACGTACATGCGCGTGAGGCCAGCCTCCAGATGAGATGACTGTGTGGGTGTCGAGGAGGACCTAGTATGGGGAAACAAACGTGCTGTGCACATCCGTCGGGTCCTCGCGGAGAATCCCGGATATGCACTCACCGTGCTGACTAAACACGCCTCAACGTGCCATGTACTATCGTAGAATCGGCCCATGATGGGACACTCATCGATCGATTCGTCGTTGTATGATCACTCGCAACACCCCAAACAACCAGCATGCCTCAGAAAGGTACTTTACATCTCATTTCACTGCTTACTCACCGACGTTCTCCTAGAACGCAAATACATACTTTCTCTCGATGGAGGTGGTTTTCGGGGACTTTCTTCCCTGATCATCCTCAACCACATTATGCGAATGCTTGTGGATGACCCGGACGACGAGCCCATCCCTTCCCCTTGCCAAATCTTTGATTTGATCTGTGGGACGTCTACAGGAGGAGTCATCGCCATCCTTCTTGGTCGATTAGGCCTTGATTGCTTGACTGCGATCTCCATCTATAAGGAACTGGGACCAAGAGTGTTTGGGAGGGACGAGGGTAAGATGTGGAGTCACATTTTGGCAGGAGAAAAGTTCTCGTCAGCTGCTTTCGAGACTTTTTTGTGGGAAACAGTGGAGAGATACACAGGATCCGGGACCACTGCGATGAAGATTCGTAAACTCAATCCTGATGCTGTTGAACATCTAACCACCGATGTGAGAAACTTCCTGGATTATTGATCGTCGGGCGGGCACTGATCAACTAGCCTGCTTAGGTATTCGTCACAACCGTTTCTGCAGGAGCTGGTTCTGCTGGTACTGAGGCCTATCGCCTCAGATCATACGCAACGCCTCGTGGGGGGACAGATTCTGGACCCCCGGGTCATACCTGGACGATTCATCAAGCTGCTCGGGCTACCTCCGCCACACCCTTATATTTCGCACCTCTACAGATTGGATCGCAAGCATTTCAAGATGCCGCTGCGTCTGGATTCAATAATCCTACATTGGAAGCGTTAGAAGAAGCGAGACTCCGTTGGTCCCCCGAGACCCACGAATTCGTGGTGGTAAGCCTTGGAACGGGGCTGGCGACCCTCATTCGCGACAATGCTGGTAATGTCGAAGTGGCGACCATGTTGCGAGAGAAGTTCGGGGACCTCACTGTCATCAATAATCTGGAACAAGTTTCAGAACAACTGTTGTCGGTAGCAACTGATACGGAACGCACACACTCGGAAGCTGCAGGGCGTTTTACCCAATGGTAATATTTCGTGTCATTCGTTTGGAATTTATTTGAATGACCGCCGGTAGGGGTCGCCCCGATGATTATTTCCGATTTAACCCTCCTCGGGGCCTTGGCGACCTTGACTATGCAGACTACATGAGCGAAGGGACAATCATCGAAATCACTAATATCTGGCTGAGGTCATCGAAGGGAAAGGACTCGACCTGGGCCGCATACGAGAGGGTCAAAGTAAGTTCAACTCTAGGTTTTCACACGTTTACTCATTTAAGTGAAAAGCCTGCATACGAGGCACGAAAGAATTGACACTGATAGCACCCGTCACGGGGAATGATGTCCATGTCTTTGACGGCTGTATGTCGCTTTTTTCTCTCCCTTCTGCATATTTCTGTCTCGATTTGTTGATCCGGGTCAATTTACTCCGAGAACTTGCACAGGTAAATCGAAATTTCGGTTAGCCAACGACTTTCCGTACATATGAGTACTGCGGGGTTATAAGGTGTCTCGTAAAATTGTACAATATACAGGTCTATCATAAAATTGGAGAACTTTGGAGAGGGCCCCGAGTGTGGATGGTGCCGTGGTGATAGTGATGAAGTACCCTAGCTGACATGACCTGCTCTGAACCGACCGAGGCCAAATTTAACAAGGAACTTGCAAATGATAACTGAGGAACCCTAGATCTAGAAGAGAGACTAGGGTAGTAGTTCACGCACTGAGTCACCTCAATACACTTTTCCCTGCATTCCTATGGCTGTGCAGGTTCAAGCAGACCGCCCATGGCCATAGAAGGCAGGATCAGGGGCTTGGAGACATGAGGTGACTGGGGCTGTGAGAACTGATTTGTTTCAATAAGAATACACGTTACACGTGTAGATGCGGCACGGCTGCTGCCATGTCGTGCATTTGCCGGTTGTCCGTTGGCAAGTTCAAGCGATCACGGCGCAGACAGCACTCTGGAATCGGACACGTGGATCGTGGATGCCGAGGAGGATTCCGATGTGTCGTGTCTGTGCCAGTGTTTATGGCTGTCGGACTCATCATGAACGGCAGGTCTACTTTGTCACACAAAGTCAAGGGAGGGAGAGCAAGCGTGCAGACCAGAGGGTGGGGAAGGTGGGATGGGAGGTGAGAACGACCCACGGTGATGGGGGACGGGATCTCTATTAAGGAACTTGTGAGGCGCGCAAGGGATGAGTACTCACTGAGCGCGCGTACAATGTAACAGCTTTGCCAGGTTCATGTACATATTACTGCGCAGTAGTACGTCGCCTCGCTCAGTGCTGTCAGTGAGCGCAGGCATGGGCACCGACCGTCTGCCAGCCCTTGTATGAGCTCGGCCGCCTGATGGCGGCCCCATGGTATGGCTGTGCATCTTGAGACAAGGCCTCACCGACACTTGTGGCCGCTGGTTTACATACGTAGGCTACAACGTGTATTCGGGAACAGGTTTGCATCAAAAAATAGTTTTGATGGTAGTCTATTTTTGTTCTGCCGCCACCGGTCGGGCGGATACTATATATAGCCACTCCCGTCTCCCACCATATCATTGTTTCTGTAGTACTGGTTGTATTACTTACATTCATTGTAACTCGTTACTAGTAAAGCTGTGGCAGTTTGAAGGACGACAGCCCTCTTTTTTGCAGAATTAGTAGACCGGTAGTACTATGTATTACTAGGACAAACATAATTTAGTGATATGATAGTGAAAAAAAATAATGATGCGGCGGAGCGCTGAGGCACTGTTAACGACATGGTGCTACATGATTGACTACAAAGCTGTGGTGGTATGCCACCGTCCATCCTTTTTTGAGGAATAATCTGATGGGCCCAGCCCTCACGAGGTTGCATGTACGTACTATGGATTTAGAGCCAGTTCGACAACCCAGGAAGGGCTAAGAAAGATGTACTATATCGGCTAGAAGGGTGTATTATGTCGGCTATGAGTGCACGAACTCGGCTGGCTGAGACCCCATGGAACTCAGACTAAATCTCCGCTAACCTCAGACTGCAACTCCACCAAGCATAGCTGCACACCCAATTTGGAAGTTGTGGCCACCCCCCCACTGGCATGCC
>Ga0307508_10006292_pt1 | contig 11178 bp, 12 predicted proteins | sample 9_EM_MG_FD_203089 | JGI IMG/M metagenome (GOLD analysis project Ga0307508, IMG submission 203089) | Populus trichocarpa ectomycorrhiza microbial communities from riparian zone in the Pacific Northwest, United States - 9_EM | ecosystem: Host-associated > Plants > Roots > Unclassified | place...
TCGAACCTGTATGGTAGTCGAACCCCCACACACTAGTAGAACCAGTTTGTGATACATATGCCATAAACTATACCATAAACTGATCATACTAGCGTGCGGGGGTTCGACTACCATACAGGTTCGATTACCATACGTGCTCTCTATCGTACATAGATACATATCTGCATATGCATAACTAATGCGACCATGACGATTTCTTCGCCCCAAGCGAGCACGTCGCGTACTCGCATATGTACCTAGACGCTATGTTTACGCTTAGACTGTAATGTTGGTAATGTGGGAATGAATCACTCGAGGTAGGTATGTAAGCAGTGCTCCGTGCTACATATCCCATCGCCACTGTATATAATATCGTCATTATCCAATAGGGTCGTAAACAATCAATGAATCATCATCATCGTCGCCACAACCACAACAACCACCACAAATACAACCTGTCCGCGAGCGAGTGTAGACGGAAGGGTGAGAATATCTCTAGTTTATTCATCATGCGTGTACAGCCTTTATTAACTAAAGAGTAGGAGAACACTGGGCGACAGATGAAGACAAAGAAAGCCACTGTCAATAGAGAGGATCTTCGCGGTGCTAGTTAGGTAGTAGCGGGGTAACCTGGTTTAGCGGCTACTCAGCGCACACAAAAATTACGCGGAAAGAATTATACAGCAAGCCAGCGCCACAGCAACTCTGTGACTCCGTGACGAGACAACACAGCACGGTGACAGTATCGCGACTGAACCCAGCTATTTGGTGGATCGGTATTGAAAAGTCGGAGAGGGTACAGTTATAGAATCGCATTCAGACTACATGAACAGTGGGAGAGAAGGCATCCAATCTGAGTAAATAGAGGTTATGTTATATCCAACACCGAGTCCAAAGAATCCTCCGATGGAGATGAAATATGAACGGAATCTCTTGCCCGGATGCGTCGACAGCCTCAGAAACTGTGATCGTTCATCACAGTTTCTTGCCCTCCTGGTTGCCGAAAGAATGCTGTTTTCCTCTGATGCTTCAACAAGCACTCTGACAGAACGCTATACGAAGCCAAGAAAGAATCCTTTCTCATCCACACTATAATTATAGATGTTATGGGGCTTGATCTTCAACTTCTGAATCGTTTGCTTCAATCCTCGAAAGTACTCGCGGATGATCCTGGAATCGTTGCTTAATGCGCGGCATTGTTAAGGGGTCTATCGCCGATAACACTGGATGTCGTGGTAGAATCCGTTTGTACCAATTCGACCCTGCCAATCGCGGAGGGGGAAGCTCTAGAGGAACAGTGCTAACATATGCTTGACCTGCTACGAGTACGGCATGTGCTGTCGTTGAAAACCGAATCTTGAATACGCTAACGGTTTCTTTCACCTGATCATCGATGCTTGATCCACTGACGGTAGCTATTAGACGGGATTGGCACGGAAATCTACTTAGTCCAAATCTCGATCTTATTGGGAAGAATTATTCTCGTGAGCGCCGGACCAAGTCTTGATTTCGCCATTGGTGCAATCGCTCTTCACAGGAGTGAGATTACTTTCTTGAATCTTCGCTACACCCCAAATAGAGTAGTTTAGTATAGGTTATGGTTTTCTTTCCCTTGCCATTCTAACATGGGTAGAATCGGGGAACAGGAGTTTCTCGATTATCGTACTAAGAGGTGATAGCTATTTCGAGGCTCTATTTTCTGGGAGACTGGGACTAACACCCCATGGCCGTTGCTGCCAGCTGGCACGATTTGCTGCAGACAGGCATATTAGACAAACAACTGGAAGTTCGGAGTGGTTGTCGAGTGGGCTCTGGAACATGTGCTGAGTAGATGCATAGCCCCAACATGAGGGGCGCTCAAAATGGCTAGCCGTGAATCACACTGATCACTTGCAGGTTTGATTCACTTCCCGCGGTATCTACTACGTTATTCCTTGGCAAACGAGCAATCGCCTTCGATTCCTCAACCAGTTTAGGGCCTGTTCTTTTCAGCATAGACACCCCCCACCACACAAATCTGACATACGGTATACATATCAGACATACATACCTACGGCGACTCGGTAAGCGTTCGGCTAATCGCGTATTTTAAAAATACGAGAAGCTGGGCTTTGCCACATACTTGTCTGTAGGCTGACTCCCCCCGAGCCGCAAAAGATAGGGGGGGGGGGGGCTGTATCACGAATATTTTCTACGTTGTCCGGCAGTCAATCATCACAATGCCCGACGATTCTGGTCTGTTGCTCGCCCCGCAAACACTACCCAGCATTGCTGTACTTGTTGCCCAACACGAAGCTTCTCTTTGGCATGATAGGATTCCATCCCATTCATTAGTTTGACCGGCAGCCAATATGTTGAGGAACTTCTAGCAGTAGGTGTGGCGTCGCGATGACTCGGGCCACCCATCAATTTGGGATTTGAATATGTTGGTAAATAATCCAAACACGCACACTGTGGGAAGACGGTCCTTCCCCTCCTGCTGCAGAAATTGTGATCCACACCAAAATAGTGACTTTAGAACGCCGGGTTTGAACACGTCGGCAACGATAGGCGATCCAGTGCTGGAATGTAGTCTCTGATACGAAAGCTTCCACAAAGATTCAAGTGCCGTGGCCGAAATACTGCCAAGTAGAGTAAGAGATGACGGTCGCGGCAACGTCCTTCTTCAGTTTCAAGGGCGATGCCGTAGTCTGTCCAAGACCTCGGGGAGCAAAGCAGCGAAAGGCAGATTTTTGCGATTTCGGTATGAGAATCGACCTTGAGTTGCTGGGTTACCAAGTATTCTTCAACCGAAAGGTAGCAAACCGGAAAACTTTCAGGCGCTCGTCAAAAATGAGCAGGCTTTGGCAAGTCAGTCGCCCTTGCAGCCGTGCCTTTCCGGGAAAAATTCCGCCGTCCCGCTAATTTCGACTAAGGTTTCTGGAAGGCTGTCCCTTACGTCGTCTGAATGGACCGTGTCGCAGAGCAAGGCAATCTGAAGAGCAGCAAGTTGAAACCTTCCTCCAACCGTTAGCTGTAGCTCTTACATATCTATCAGTAGCTCGGGCGAGCTTACATTCCCTTGGATCGCTCACAAAGACCTTGGCATATTTCGTCTGAGGATATACAGCCATGAGCTGAACAAGGAGACCCTGATTCCTGACATCCTTTAAGGGTCAAGCGCGGGGATAGCTACCCTTCTTCTCTTGCTTTTTGTAAACATCGAGGGCCGGAGCCAGGAGCTTACCTTCGGATGGAGTCTGCACAAACTGCTGAATAAGCGTGCGCAGAATGCTCTCGGGACCTCAGCGACTCTTCTCGGCTCGATTGCAGTAGAAGTGCGCCAAGTTAAATTCGGCTGTCGGATTGGAAAGGAACCAGTCAATAGCCTGTGATGCAATGTTCGTTTTGCCGGCTCCAGCTAGGCGAACTGGCCAGAAGACCGCTTCTTCCGGTTGAGGATTACGGAGACTTACGGATTCCCCGCAGCAGCAATAGCATCGAGTCGTTTGGCACCCTCCGAGAGCGGTACTTCTCCTTCTTCAAGCTCCACCCTCCTATGCCTTCCAGACGGTCATCCAGGACCGCACGTCTGCACCACTCGTCGGCGAAGAGGTCGTGGACCTTAAACCGATCCTTGCTCCTACCAGTCTCCTTCCTCACTGCCACAGGGCCTTCTGCTGGCGAACTCTTTCGGAACCGCGCTAGCCCGGACTACGTATCAAAAGGTAACGGGTGTGCTGGGCAAACGAGTGAGACCTCATGATGTGCGCACCGGTCTCGTTGGCGTTTGCGGGGAGCGATTGGCCGCCATCACAACAAGAGACAGAAAATCGAACACATGCAGGAGAGCACCGGAAATGGGAGAGGAGCAAGACGATCTAAATATTCTGTTGATCAGAGAAGAGATGGTGGAGCTATAACCGAAATCATGTAGGCATTGTTTCGCGAGTGGGTTTCCGGGGGTTTTTTTTGTTTATTCATTACTCGCGTGCGACCTATGGAGATCATGGCGAGAATATGTACAGTCCGTTTCCTGTCCGCAGTCCGCGCAGTGGCGGCTCGTTGCAAGCACCCCTTTTGCCCTCCGCCCAGGCCTGTCCCAAGAAAAAGTAGACGCGCCCAAGGAAAATGACCAAGGAAAGAACCAAAGGAAAAGCGCACCCCGTCCCTCCTACTCCTCGCCTGCCGCCGCCATGAAGTCGGGCGTGGGTAGGAACAGCGGTAGTTCCCCCCCGGCATCCTGCTCCTCGGCCCCCGCCCCCTGCTCCTCCAGCCACTCCCGCACCTCCAGCTCAGACACCGCGCTCACGGCGTCGTCCTCCTCCACCCCCGGCACCCGCCTGCCCACGTCCGTGGTCGAGAGGAAGTCCAGCACCGCCTGGCTGCACCTCCCGTCGGCCAGTAGGTCCCGCACCTTCCACCGATCCTTCCCTTTTCCAGTCTCCTTCTTCACTTCCGCCCACAGGATCTTCTGCTGCGGCTTCCACTCGGGGCACTCCTTGAAGAGGTGGTCCCGGGTCTGCGTTCGGTACCGGCACCACCAGCATTGCGGGGTGGGTCGGTTCTTCGTCCTGTTGAGGTACTGCCCCGTTAGGCAGTGCCCCGTCTTCAGCTGGTAGAACCGCGAGGCGATCCTCTTGGAGCTGTTGGCCACCGCGCCATCGGGCTTTTGGCTGTTCGGCATGCGGTACTTCTTTTTGGAGGTTCGGCCCCCAGCCCACTGGCGTGCCTCCGCCCACTTCTTCTCTGAAATCTCCCGCTTGAGTTTGGCGAGGGACCGTGGCAGGGGCGCCCCCCGCACCTCCGTTCGCGCTGGGAAGTTCGGCCACTCTACCCCGCGGGTGCCCGGCTTCTCCGCCCCTATCTTTGCCCATTCATCGGCCTTCTCGTTGCCAGCGACTCCTTTGTGCGCCGGGCACCACCGCACTTCGATGACGATCCCTGGCCTGGACCGGCGCAGCGCGGCGATGTGCTTCCGTGCCTGGAGGGCATACTGTTGCCCAGGGCCTGGCTCGTCCGACGCCATCCGCCTAATGGCTGCCTGTGCATCCGAAAAGATGGTGACTCGTTCCGGGGTCGTGTTCCTTTGCGATGCCAGCTCCAGGGCGCGGGTGAGCGCAGCGCACTCAGCGTCATAGGCTTCTTGGTTGTTGCCCATGTGAACTTTGACCCCTGCCCAGGTTTGACCCGTTTTCCACACCACCGAGTACCCGGTCGCCCCGTCCGATCCCGGAGGGGGCTCCTACCACTTCCCGTGCCTGATCCCCTTCAGGCAGGCTCAGTAGCCGTAGTCCGAACCGTCGCTGTCTGTTCTCCAGCTGCGCTGTTGCTGCCCTGAGTCCCGACTCCATTGATAGGGCTCCCAGGTTGGTTGTCCGGAAGCAGCCCGTTGTCGCCCGCGCCTCCTGGTTGACCAGCAGCTGGAGTTCCTTCGCCCGGCCGATGGTGCCTTCTGCGAGGTCACCCTTCCACCACAGCTCCGCCCCAAACATGGCGACCGACTGTACGCAGGCCGTCATGACCTTTCTACAGTTGGCTGGCGAGAGCCCCATTTGTCCAGTGAGCCTGCGCAGCCGTGTCATTGCCTTTCTGCCGCTCTTCATCCAGATGGCGTGGTGGTCCTTGAGGGTGAGCTGGGAGTCCAGCCACACCCCAAGCCATCTCGTTGCTTCCTTGTTGAACCGGACCTTTCTGTCCCCTACCGCTACTGTCGCCTTGGAAGCGCTCCTCTTTTTGTGGAAGAGTGCCGCTTCGGTCTTGCCCTGGTCGAACGCGATCCCATTCCTGGCTGCCCATCCGGCCGCGGCTTTCGCTGCCTCTGACAGCTTGGCTGCGACCTCCTCATCGTTCTTTCCCTCCACCCACCAGCTGATGTCGTCGACGAAGGACAGCCCAAGGACGCCTGGGACCGCTGCCTCCACCTCGTCGAAGATCCCTGACAGGTAGGTGACGAAGAGGATCGGCGCCACCGGAGAGCCCTGTGGGATGCCTGTGTCCACCTGTCTCCCCTCCCCTGTCCTGCCGTCCAGGACCAGCTGCGTGGGTTTCCGGGGTGTGGGTAAGCGGAATCGGGTTGCGCATAGGAATCATAGCTGATACCGCTGTCTGGCATCATGGGTACGTAGCTGACTGCTTGTGGGTGGGCCGGCACGATGGGTGGGTTACTGTGCGGGGCGCCTGCCGGGCCTTTTTTTTTGAGACATCGGAAAGCCCGGTCCGGACTGAACCCCGCGGGCCGGCCGGTCTATTGAGACTCCTGGTGGACACTTGACGGTGCTCCGGCCCTCCGCAGCGGATGCCCCCTTCTTTTTTGATGGGGAGCGGCCCCGATCATTGCTCGGACGAATTCGAACCGCAGGCGAACGAACGGTTCCGCACATACAGAGCAATTTCCGGCTGATTGGAGGTGTCGTCGACTCGCTGTGGCGCGTGCGGGGATCTCCACGTTCCCAGCGCCTGTCTTTCTCGCGATGCAGTTCTGTTGGCGCCGGCGGCTACTCGGATATTGGCTCGCCTAGCTAGCACGTCGAGCGGACTGCGGAGAGACAGCTAGCTTTCGCGTTTAGCCCAGACCTGTGGGCGAGTGGGATAGGTGGCAGCGAGCGTGGTGTTCGGCCGTGCTAGTGGCTCCACGTCGGGATGCCCGTTTACCGTCCGAACACAGCCACTATCAAGCGGCTCGCCGAGACGCCAAAGTCGGACATGTCCGCCACCGGCCGCAAAATCAGCCAGTGGCCGAGCAAACGCCATTCTTCTGGAGCTACGTTCCCTCTGCCCTGAGGTAGGCCGGAGAGTCCGACGCCAACCGGTGCTTGCCACCTGTCATCGCGATTCCTGGGTAACCGTTGTCTTCGAGTCGAAGTGTTAGGACTGATCCGCACGTCGCCCAGGGTTCCTCAGCCAATGTATCCCCAATAGGGTGGTGCACGATATCGACCCAGCCGTGGACAGTGGGATGCGGGACAGTCACCCCGAGCCGGGGCTACCGCAGCCGTACCGACAGCTCGGAGTAGTCTTACTGGGGGCCGCCGATGGCCGAGAGTTCCGGTGCTCCGCCGGACGGATCGCACTGAAGGAGGAGAGCACCTCAGGGGACTCCGAGACTCCGTTCCCATGTGCTCAGCTGCTGGCGCAGTAGTCGCCGGCTCCCCCAGATGATGTCTTGCGCCACCGGTGTGCTTGCTGCTGAAACACGTTGGATGTGCAGAGGTAGCTCGGAGCCAAGAGCAGATGGTCGAGGAGATGGTACGATCCTATGCTTGAATGCACGGATGCCCGCAGCCCATTTCCGCTCGGGCATCTCCCGGTTCTCCTACAACGCAATCACTCCCTCCGGCGATTCGATCGCAGTGCCTTCGACGGAGCCGCTCCGCATCACCGCGATGTACTCGATAGCACCGCTGGAGATCTCCGGCGCGCCGGTTTCCCCATGCCTCTCATGAAACTCCGGGTGGCCACCAGAGCGCTCGGACGCGGGGCCCCCATCATACCGGAAGTAGCTACCAGGTAACAAGTAGCCCGCGGAAAGATGCCCGGTTCGTCACTAGCTTCCGCTGCGCCCAACCTGACCCCTCGCGCTTTGGAGACGCCGCGAGACGCGGCTGATGCGGGGCGTTGGTTTGGTGACATGCGAATAATGGGGGTGGGCGCGGGGGATTACTGGCGTATAGCTATGGACCACCCGCCACGTGGTCGGCGCGACTAGCTGGGGAGCGGGGCTCGACTGGCGGTCTGTCTGACATCATGGTTAAAGCATGCGGCAGATTCACCGAACTTCACGGTTGGAGGACTTCCGGGAGTGCCGGTAACGCTTGCTTGGGCGGAGACAGGAATGCGACACCGAGTTCATCTCGCAGGACAAAATCCTGGAACGAGTGCGACTGTGTGAACTGCTCTGAAGCGAAGGCTCACGACGCTTCTTATGGTGGTGGGGCCGGGTTGCATGCAGTCTGGCAATGAAACATACAAAGCAAGACTCTGGTTGCAGTGAGAAGCCTTGAAGGTATCGACTCGAACAAGCCGTGCACGAGCCAGATCTTCGGTGAAGCAGAGCAAGCTACTCCGCCCCCGGCCGGCCGCGTACCCGTGTAGCCCCACGGCTGGCGCTCGGCCTTGCGCCATAGACAGCGCTCGAGATGGGCGGGGTTGTTGCAAGTTTCGTTGCGGACGGGTTCTTGGGGGGCGCAGGCGGGGCACTTCACTTGTACGCTGGTTTTTGAACGACGGTGGTTTATCCGGCGGCCCTGCGATGGGATCGTCGAATGTCGCGCGTGGTTGGACAAGAGAATGCCCCGCATCCACATTGACCTTCACGTCGGCTGGGGGTGGAGAGGGAACTCCGCACCGTGATGCTCGTGCGGTGCGATGAATCTCCCCTTCTGCGGCGCCACTGGCTCACCACTGTGTTTGCGGTGGCGGTGGCAATGGCTCGTATTTTCACGATGTCAAGCAGGAGTTCGCAGCACAGCGCCGTGAGTATAGCGAGTATCGATTTATCCCGCATGCAGCTCGCCCAGACTATCGCAAGGGACGCACAGCTTTCCCACGCCACTGCACACTCAGACAAAACTTTTGGGAAACGGACATCATGCCTGCATTCCTAGTCCCGTCCAAAGAGAAACAACACTTCAAGGAGAGCACCGATCGAGTGATATTATACGGGCGCGAGCCGCCAACAGCGGAATAAATAGCAGCCGACGCTTGCGGGCTCCGACGGAGGCTATGCACCAAGGGATCCCATCGACGAGATATCTCCCAGCCCAGCGCCACGGACACGGGTATCGGCAATCCCATGGCGCGCGCGTGAGAGCAGCCATGCCTAACATGGTGAATCGCATCCTGCTGACCTAAGTGCCGGCACATATGTACATGTGGGCAGGCATAAACGGGGCCCTCGTTCTATGCAATCATCGTTATTTTGGGGGTTGTGATGCTGGCAGCTCCCCCCTCCCCGTGGCGCAGCCCCCGGCACCCCCACATTCTTCTCCTCCTCCGGTCGTGCGCTGAGTTTGTTGTCTTTGAGCTTGCATTGCTGTTCCTGCAGCTTGCTTCGAGAAGGTGTCTCGGAGCGAGGATCAGCTAAGAGGAAAAATGCGGCCCACGGCCCATGTACCTAGTACATGTGCTGTAGGGATGGGAAGGGAACCGCTTGGCGTATAAATGTAGCCGCCACGACTGCTAAGTCGTTGCTGTACATATGCATTGTACTGTGTACTAGGCCGCCGTTGGCGCATGAAACTCTCTTCAGCCCCCCACGTGCATTGGTGAGTTGGACTGCTGCGACGTGAATCGCTAGCGCAGGGGGATTCTGCGCAAAAGAGACACCGTTTGGGAGGTCAAAGGTGGGCAATATGTACATATGAACAGTCACAAGTGTCTAGCGCCCGCTTCGCGACCGAACAGGAAATGGTAGATAGATGAACGCACAGTCAGACTGCCGGTTGTATGTATGTATTCTATGTCTGTACGAAGCGTTTACAAAAAGGTATTGGTAATATAGGTGAATAGTGCGCCGTAGTGAGGGCGGAGGTTTTTTTTCGAGAAAAGGTACATACAAAATATGCCCGTCCTCTACGAAAGTGGTACACAATACCCTCATCGGCACAGGGGGTGCCTGTCCTTTTACTACAGTGGTACATACTTACACAATACCCTCATCGGTACAGGCCGCACCACACTAAAATAAAATAATTGTTCTGTTCCCAAGCAGGAATATTGAGAGAGGGAGGGTGCGAGCTAACATGTAACTACTTATCCGGACTCCGAAAAAGAAAAAAGCTTCATCGACATCGACTCTCCATCCGCCCAAATATCCAACTCTGGTTACTGCTATTATGTCTCGTTCTCCATCCCCATGCATGCCGCCCAACAATTTGAGGGACTTTTCGCCTTCAAGACTGCGATGCGGATGTGGGCTGTCTCCGGCCCTCAGAAATTCACCTATCGCTTCAAAAAAAGATCCGACAAAATACGCAAAAATGTTGTTTGTGTCCACGTCGAGAAGGGGTCTCCCTTCAGAGCGGATGCAGCGTTTTCCGCAGCGAAGGAATGCGTGACTGTGGTCATCGTCGACGGCGATCATACACGCGCCGGTTTGACGGAGCATTGCTTCTACTCAAGCCTGCAGTATCAGGTGGATTTGCTGCGACGCACCTGCAGCTGCGGGCAGGCTCAATATCACGATATCCCATGTGGCCATGCAAGTCGCCGTGATTCAGCGGTTGCGGCCTCCCGCCCCTTCACCGCAACCAAACCCTCGAGACTATGTACCTTACAGCCTCACCATTGCTGCGGTAGTTGCGACTCACGCCCAGGCTCTACCGCCTATCGCTGTGGACGCCTTGCAGGCACCTCCTGGGAGCCCTGCTCTGTGGGGTTGTTGGCCGCTGCTGTTCAAGAAAGCGATGGGACGGCCTCAGACTGCTCAACTTACGGCTGGTGAGCAGCGAGTCCGATGTGCTGCTTGGAGAAGGGGCTCTACCCAAGGTTCCCCAATCTGGATTCTGGTGGCCTTAATGTACTGAATTATAGGGCTCTGCCCGACGACCTGTGGGAGGTACAGGCGCGGGCGAGGTGAGGGCACAGTGGATGCAGTGAACGTGAACGGCGTGTCGGCGGCGGGTCTGTATTCATGTATAAAATTCCATCTGTCCATAGAAATTCATCTCCACGGCGAGGAGCTGTACATCATCTCCGCGACGCCAAACTCTATGCCGAACTCTATGCCGCCGGATTCCTCAGTCCATCTGCCACCAGAGTCGCCACCAGTTACTCTACATCTCTCGGTCTATTCCTTGCTTGGCAACAGAACAATTATTCTATCTTAGCGTGGTGCGGGCACCCTGTACCGATGGGGGTATTTTGTAGTACCCACGTACTTATATACCACTTTAGTAAAACGACGGGCCTTTTCTCAAGGACTCATTTGTCACAGGATTGGCGGCTCTGCTACTTGCCCTGCCGCTTGTCCAGCCGCTTGCGTGGTGACTATAGTTGGGGACACCTTGAGCCGGAGGGTTACTGACAATCGTTTCTGATGACTAATATTGATGACTAAGCCCGAGTGATCGATTGTGCTCTAGATTTTTGCGTAGCGAGCTCAGGAGACGCGCGAGTTCAGGGTCGCGAGTATCAATAACAACGACCGGAGTTCAGCTGATTCTACTCAAATTACCAGAAAAATTATATCGCCATTATCCCCTCGTCGCGCCCACCGCA
>Ga0307508_10006295_pt1 | contig 11177 bp, 13 predicted proteins | sample 9_EM_MG_FD_203089 | JGI IMG/M metagenome (GOLD analysis project Ga0307508, IMG submission 203089) | Populus trichocarpa ectomycorrhiza microbial communities from riparian zone in the Pacific Northwest, United States - 9_EM | ecosystem: Host-associated > Plants > Roots > Unclassified | place...
TTTATGCTCTAACACTGATTAAGCATAAGAAAAACTCAGTATTATACTGACGAACTTGCCACCTAATTGTTGATTCTTTCACATGGAACCTTTTTTGGAGCCATTAGAATATGCCCTCCCCTCCCCTCTTCTCGATCAATCTTCAATGGTTCCAGAAATCTCTCTCTTCTGCCAAAAAAAAAGAAAAAAAATTAAAGAAGATGCAACCAAAACAATAATTATAGCCAGGAAATCCATTCTCTTATCACTTAGCATGTGTACGCTCTCATCAGGCGTCCCCACATGCGATTTCTTTTCGTTTGACACTTGGCAAGGCCAATCTAGAAATTTCATAAATATTGCATTGACTTTGACAAAGCCAAGAGGACAGGTGGCTGTTATACTTTATATTTCTAGCAATGTGAAATGAATTATTATTTGTAATTATATATATATTATTGTATGATAATTTTAAAAGTTCTTGCATTATGGTAAAAATTCTTTCTTGTATTCTTCATCTGATCAGCTTAGTATATTTAAAAAAATTCATTGAATTAAAAAAAAATGTTGAGTGATAAAATAAAATACTTATTTGGTTTATAAAATCTTCAATAATTAAAAATATTTTTATTTTTCTTACTTGATTTATTATAGTTGGTATTTTATATTTTAACCATGTTTTAGATTGACAATAAATAAATTAATGATATTCGAGATATATATAATTTCAAGCCTTGTGTTGGTTTTTTTTTATTTAAAAAAAGTCATGTAATATATGTACTTATAATTCGTGGGATTTTTTGTTATAATTAATTTGTGGGCTTCTCTCACTTGTAATTTTTGCATGATCTTCTACCAAAAAAGAAATTGCTACATGATCAAGGGATGTATATATACTTGCTCCATAAATTATATTGGGGATAAACGTATTTGCAATTTTATAGTCATATTTATATTTTCTGTATTTCCTATATTGTCCTTTCCTTACAAAACAACTATAGACTCACAGCCCACACCACGAAATAAGACAGCCATAAATGGAAAATACCAACCACGCTCATTATATATATTAATTATATAATTTATGGAGCAAATCAAACCTCCACATCTCCATACCCAACCAAAAAAGGAAAAAGAAAATGTCACTCAACCCCCTCCTCCTCTCTCTCCTCCTCCTCTCCGCCTCCACCATCGCCTTTTCTGTAAGCTACCCTCCTAAAACCCCATAATGCCATCTATATCTCTTCAATTGTTTTTTCTTTAACCAGTCCTTTATTCCTTTTGTTTTCTTGATCTCTTGCAGGATGAAGATTGTGTATACACTCTGTACATAAGAACAGGGTTCATCATCAAAGGTGGCACGGACTCTATCATAAGCGTGAGACTATATGACATGTATGGTGACTACGTGGGCGTCTCCAATATTGAAGCATGGGGAGGGTTAATGGAGCCAGGCCACGACTACTTTGAGAGGGGCAATCTGGACATTTTCAGTGGGAGAGCACCATGTTTGAGTTCACCTGCGTGCGCCTTGAACTTGACCTCTGATGGGTCAGGCTCTGGCCATGGCTGGTACGTTAACTACGTGGAGGTGACTACCACTGGGGTCCATGCGACTTGTTCACAGATGAAGTTTACTATTGAGCAGTGGCTGGCTCTTGATACTTCACCTTACGAGTTAACTGCTGTTAGGAATTATTGTGATTATTATCGGGCTAAAAAATCTGCTGCTTTAAGTTCTTCCATGTGAAGGTGAGCTATTTTTCGGATGCTTTAACTAAGAGGCTTCTGTTACTTACTTTGCATGTGGTAGGTGTGGAGTTGGATAAAAAAATCCTTGCTATGTTGATAAGAAAAATGGTGTTTTAATGTTGGCATCGACATATAGTTGGATTTGGATTTAATAATTATTTTTTCTAGTTAATTATATTTGATTCGAATTAATATTCTTGCATTCTTCAATATTGATAAGATGATATTCTCCTAGACTGTTGGTTAATTTGAATATTTCAAACACAAATCTGATTGTATCTATGAGTTGTATATTAATCTTTATGATAGAATCTTATCTTATATTATCTCTATAACTTACTTGTATTATATAACACTTTGAATAGTAATGGAAATAATGAGTCTTTCTCCACATCTTGAAATCTACCAACATGGTATCAGAGCTCCTTTCTATCCATTGAATAAAACATCAATTTTTTTTTAATGACTACTCAAACCAATTCGACAAAAACTCTAAACTCATCACCATGCATAAACACCTCTGCTCAAGCTCCATTTAAACTCACTATCAGTAACTATGTCTTTTGGAAACTTCAATTCCAAACTCTTTTTATAGGCTACAATCTTCTTGGATATGTTGACGGATCCAAGCCCTGTCCACTTGTTATTATAATGGCAAATACTCAACCATACCAAATCCTACTTACAACATATGGGTTCATCAAGATCAGCTCATCCTTAATACTCTCATTGGCTCACTTTCTCCTACAATCATTTCATTAATTTGTTGCTAGAGCCACAACATCACAGGAAGTATGAATCATCTTAGCTAACACCTATGTTAAACCATCTCGTGGACGCATTAAACAAGTTAAGATTCTTTTAAAAAATTCCACCAAAGGTAATTTGAATATTACTGACTTTCTTCAATCAATCAAAGCTCACACAGATGAACTTGCCATACTTGGTGCACCAATAGGTGAGGAAGATCTTACTGAGAAGATTCTAGATGAGCTAAGAGATAACTATAAAGAATTGGTTCATGTTATTAAAGCTCGTGATAACTCCATCTCATTTGATGAGCTCCATGAAAAAATGATAAAGGATTGAAGTGAAAATAGTCCTCCAATCAGTTTACACTCAAGCACATCTCTTCTCGATCCTACTGAATACCGCACTATTGTGGGCAATATGCAATACTTGTCTCTGACCCATCTAGACATCACTAATACGGTAAACAAATTATCTCAATATATGCATTAATTATCAACTGAGCACTAGGCTCTTGTCAAGCGTATCTTGCACTACTTATATGGTACCTTAGATAAAGGAGTTATTGTTAATTGTGATTCTTCACTCTCGCTTCATGCCTTCTCTGATGTAAATTGGGCTAAAGATAAAGATGACTACTCATCAACTAGTGCATATATTGTGTACTTTGGTTGTAATCCTATCTCTTGGAATTCAAAGAAACAAAAAACTATTGTTTGTACTTCTACAGAAGCTGAATATCGATATGTAGTAGCTACTGCTACTGAACTAAAGTGGCTCTGTTATCTCTTAATTGATCCTGGAATTGATTTATCTCATGATCCTATAATCTATTGTGATAATATTAGAGTTACTTAGTTGTATTCTAATCCAGTGTTCCACTCATGTTGCAATAGACTTTCATTTTATTCAGGATCAAGTCCAGACAAGTTCTCTTCGTGTAGCTCATGTTTCCTCTGATAATCAACTTGTAGATGCTCTTACAAAATCGTTGCCTCTCTTCCCGTGGTCTATCTTGAGGGAGCATATTAGATGACAACTATTCTCCTAGAATGTTATTGTATATGTCGCATGTGTGCGGCGTCGTGACGAATAGCGTTCATTCTCAAGTATATATCTAGAAATCAAGAAATATAGGGAAATAAGGAATTCTTATCTTTTAGCGGGAAAGGAAGTCGCCACCTAGTATTTTGATCATTAGGAATCCTAACTGATCTTAGAGATCGGACACAGGGACTGGTTGTGTAAAAGGAAGGTATTAGAACCCCAAATACGTCCTACCTAAAGTAAGCTACATTGTTTGATTGTCTAATAAAAAAACTACGGTATTGTCGTGTTTTCTAATTGTTGGTCTGTTTAGGGTTTAAGAAAAGTCATTCTCGGTAAGGAGATCCTTATCTTATCAAGTAAAAAAAACCTAACTGTTCTATGTTAACAAAAGAAATACCTTTTTAATACCGGGAATACATTTTACGTGTAAAATTCATAATCTCAGTTATTAAAAGAAAAAAAATATTTTTTTTGGAATTTTTGACCTAGTTCTCATGGCTCCACTAAACTTGTTATTAAAGCCAAAATGCATGCTAAAACATATTTTTGAATTTTTTTTATGTTTTTTGTATGAAAAAACGATATGATTTTTTTTAATCTTTGAGAGACTTTGTCGTATGCATGAAAACAAAATATATTTTTTGTTTTATAATTTTTTGCAATGTTTTGACGAAAACTGGTATTTTAATACCAGATTTGTATCTTTACGATATAAAAATACAAACCAATATTAAGCAAAATTGATTAAAAAAAAATATGCGGGAAAGTCACAATTTTTCAAAAGGAATTTTTTTTTGGAAATTTTTGGACTGGGTCGAACTCGGCCCAACAATTTTGGTCTGGGTCTGCGCTGCCCTGCCCAGTGAACACTGGAGAACTCTCCACTGTTCACGCAGAATAGTGGAGGACGCGGCTGGAGAAGAAGAAGAAGGAAGCTAACCTGGTGGCGCGGGTGGCTCACGGTGATGCTGGTGGCTATTCTCGGTGGTGTTGTTGTGGTGGATAGGGTGGCGGATGGGCTAATAGTAGCGTGTTACGGCGGCTGGAATGGCAGAGAGAGAAAGTGTGAGGATGGTAGAAACCGGGTGTTGGATGCTGGTTTTTTAGCTGATTTTGGACCCAAATTTCTCCACTTCTGGACCATGAAAATCAAATCTATTTATAGGCGATGGAAAATGGACATTTTGTCTTTTATGGTGCCAAATCTCGGCCCTTGGATCGACCCGAAAGCATCCCAACCATTAGTTCAAAGTAGCAATGATGAACTATCAGTTTTGTGCAGGAAAATGGTTGGTCGGGTTGGCTTCTTTGGGGCGGTGTCACCACCTCTGAAGCCTCGATCAGCCCAAACGGTTTGCACTAGCATGTAGTCAGGTGTCAGGAGATCGTTTTCGTGCAAGTTTCATCTAATTTGGAGAAAAAACAAGGTGTCAAACGGCTTGGGAAGGAGGCCCCTCTGGCTGGCCCTCTGAAGAAGAAGATGAATAGTATTTTTTTGTCAATTACTCTTTACTCCTTTAATTTGTGATTTATCTCTAATTACACCCCTAATTGGCCTCAAACTTTCGATTTTGTTGAATTTCACCCCTGACGAACTTCAATTCAAACCCTAGATTTCAGCGTATGTTTCTAGTTTGGTCCTTGGTTTTGAATTTATTTAATCAAGTCCCCAATTAGCCATTAAATTTCAATATTTATGCAATTAAGCTCTTGATTTGACCAAAACAACTCTCAAAAATTCTAATTTGACCCCAGAACTTTAATTTCTTCCAATTAAAGCCCAAATTGACTTAAAAATCAAGTTTTCTTGCAATCAAACCATCCATAAATTCAATTAAACCTTCGATAAAATTTAATTGGATTCATAAACATTTGATTTTGAATATTTTTCTTCAAATTAAGTTTTCTTTGTTAACAAAGCTCTTCATCTGTCAAAAATATAGTGTCAAATTTCAATCTTTGTATTTTTGAACCTCCTCAACCAATTTCTAGCTATTTTTTGGGCGTTTCAGCATCCTCTTCTCACTGTTATTATTTTTTAAAGATTTTTTTTGTATGAATATATTTTTTGATTTTTGAAAATGAATTTGGGGAATAACTCAAAAATAGGTTATGACAGTATATATGAGTCCTATATTAATCTTTAGGATAGGATCTCATCTTCTGTTATCTCCATAACAGACTTGTGTTATATAACACTTCGAATAATAATGAAAATAATGAGCTTTCTTCATATCTCGATATCTGCCAACACCCACTATATCTCTCCCATATTACGAATCAAATAATAGCCATCATCCTAACCTAAAAATCTACCCTTCAAAACTAATTGTTTTTGCTCCTTTTTTCAAGTTTTGAGGAGGAGTGTGAGATATCTTTATTTGGATTTTTTTTTAAAATAATAATATTGATTTTTGACAAATATAATAAAAAATTAAAAATTAAAACTGGTTTTATAAATATGGTGATGGTTGAGATTTTGTTTGAGTTTGGAATTAAGCGATTAGTGGTTTTGTTTTTTAATTTAATAATAAAATTGTAAAATTTAATGTAAATTTTTTTTAGATATTAAATAAAATAGAATAATAATATAATATATAATTATATATTTTTTATTGATTTTTTTTATGATGTAAATTGTTATGAATATATTAAATTTTAGAATATTGAATATTTTTATTGATTTTTTTTATGGTTTAAGAATCTAAATTGTTATGAATATTAAACTTCAATATAAAGTGTAATTTTATAAGAGATTTTTATAATTATATTATTTTTATGCAATGCAAGATTAATTATACACAACCAAACAAGTCGCTATTACACACTCATCCCATGCTTACAAGTCCTCTTCCCTATAAATCCACTTTCAACTAAGCAGGCCTTTCACATTTCTACGGCTAAAGAAGAAAACAAAGAAAATAATGTCTGTCACCACTCTCCACCTCTCTCTCATCCCCTTCCTCTTCCTCTCCCTCGCCACCATAGCATTTTCTGTAAGTTGCCCTCTGAAACTTTCTCGAAATCCTTTCTCATCTTTTGGTCATTGTTAAAACCAATCCTTAGTTACATTCGTTTTTTTTCTTTTTTTCTTGATCTCTTGCAGGATGAAGACTGTGTATACACAGTGTACATAAGAACAGGATCCATCATCAAAGGAGGCACGGACTCCATCATAAGCGTTAGACTGTACGACTCTTATGGTAAGGGCTTGGAGGTCCCAGATCTTGAGAGATGGGGAGGGCTAATGGAGCCAGGTCACAACTACTTCGAGAGGGGCAATTTGGACATTTTTAGTGGAAGAGCACCATGTTTGAGTTCACCAGTGTGTGCATTGAACTTGACATCTGATGGGTCAGGTTCAGGCCATGGTTGGTACGTTAACTACGTGGAGGTGACTACAACTGGGGTCCATGCGGCTTGTTCACAAAAGCAGTTCACCATTGAGCAGTGGCTGGCTCTTGATACTTCGCCTTATGAGTTAACTGCTATTAGGAATTATTGTGATTATCCTGATGTTAAGAAATCTGCCGGAGCTTCATTCATGTGAGAGACCTTTTTTTTTTCATAAGGTTAATTTGTGTGTGGTGTTGGGTTGTGTCGGATCACGCTTTGACGATCTTTGACCATCATCTTTTGATGAGGAAAATAACTTGGACAGTTGTTCATGTGCTTGGTTTTTCAAGAACATGTCTTGACTTTGCTTATCGTTATAGGTTCTTAGATGATCATGGCTTCATATGTATGTATGAAAGTTGTCATTTTGATCACAGGAGGATTTATAATGCTAATAAAACTTGAATCGTTGTGATTGGTCATGAAGATGATCTTCGTGATAGATTTGGCATTGTGTTTGTTGTTGGCTATATTGCTCAAAGGGGCAGCAATTAGTAGATGCTAAGAAAGTGGAGTGTTTTATTGAGTTCCTTTGTCGGTCAGATTGGATCTAATGAGTAGTCAACTCGTGGTGGTGTTCATTAATGCTCATAGATAGGATATTAATGGGTCTTATAGGCCAGAAAAAAGTCAGTAATCGGACGGGTTTCAGGCGGTGTTTCAACAAAATTTCACACAAGTGTCCAGCTATACATAAAAACGAAGTCCTTTACAGCATATTCTGAAACATGATGCCCGGTCGGATCAATTTTCTTCCCTAAATTAAAGCATTTTCTTTCTCTAATTTCAATCTAGTGTGCCCAATCTCTTGCCTCAGCATCAACACTAGGCATAAGTAATCTCGTTTTTTGTTCTTGGCCTCATTGGCTCTGCAGGTAGCTGCTCTAGCAATTTCTTTCTACCATTTCACTACTTGTTCTCTAGCTTTATATTAAGCTGCCGCATCTGGTCCTCTCTGCTTCTTGAGCTCTGACTTGGCCTCCATCAAGACCCTGCTCACTTCGTCATCCCCCGGGGCTTCATTTTGCAACATCTCATAGTCTTTGACTGAGACTTCCCATTTTTCCAACTATTTCAGTGAAACAAACATTAGTCACTAGCAAACCAAATCCGACTATATCTAAGTTGCTATAGAAGATAAAAGCTGTTAAAATGATGACGAAACACGCTGTATAAACTAAATTATTTCTCTGTTCAATTTAGTCACCTTAGCATTGCAATCAGCTCTTCTTAATCTGGCCTTGGAGTAACCTGGTCGGACGGTAAGAGCAGCATTGCAATCCTCTACCGCTTTCTCATACTGGCCAAGCTTGGACCGGCAGGCAGCTCGATTGCATAACAACACTGAGTTGTAGGGATCATGCTCAAGTCCCTCACTATAAGTATTACAAGCCTCATAAAATCTTGCTGCCTTAAAAAGCTGATTACCCTTTGATCTAGCTGCAGCTACAGCTTTAGCCTTTCTCAACACCATATTTGCTTCCTTGTTGTTTGAATCGAGCCTAGTTGCTCGTTGCACCGCAGCCAAAGCATCATCAAATCTGTTAATCCGTTGGTTAAAAGCTTTATTAGCCCAATAAACACTAAGGACAATTAACCTGTGCGTTCTTTCAATTGTTTTGGACTGAATAAAATCGATAGCTACTTGTTATGTTATAAGATTTATTTTTTAAAAAAATAAAAAAGCTAACATTAAGTATTTCAATTAGATAGATTCAATTATACTTAAATTACAGTTTGGCTAAACATAAGAGAATAATATAAATTATATATTGAAATCTCATTTAACACTTTAAGTTTTTAGATTAAATTGATTTTTTTGATTATCAGAGCCTTAATGACCAAACAGTCACGAGTTCGAATCTCATCATCCCTATTTATTTGATAAAGATTAAGCACAAGGTAGTGTAGACCTGTAAAAATTTCAAACTCAAAGAGCTTTCACTTGAGAGAATGTATTAGAGAATAATATAAATCATATCTTGGAACCTCACCTAACAGTTTAAACTTTTGGGTTAAATTAGTTTTTTGACATGGTATCATAGCCTTGATGACTAAGCGGTTACAGGTTTGAATTTTACCATATTTATTTATTTGATAAAAATTAAGCATAAACTAGTATGGATCTGTGTAAGTTTTATCCCTATTTATTTGATAAAAATTAAATATAAACTAATATGAGTTTATATAAATTTTAAATTTAAAGAGTTTTTACTTGAAAAAATATGTTAGATATAATATAATTTATATTTTAGAATTTTAGAGTAAGATGGTTTATTTGAGAGAAATGTAAACCCAGTCAGCAATAGAAATATAAAGAAGATTCTCCGAAAAAGGAACTATAAGAAGATAAAGTATTTCATAGAAGAGCCGTTTTTACCACCTAATTATGGTGAGAAGTACCAGACACAGGATTAGGTGATAGGGTAGAGCTTAGAGACATGTCTTTTGTTTTAAAAAACGATCCTGCTTTTACCATAAAGCTTAGGTGCAAAATCAAAGTATTTAACCCAGACAGTAATCAGGGAATATTTGAGCAAGTTGGTGGCTGGTGGTGGGTAAGTAGTCGAATTTTTTCTTGACTTCGTATATCTTTGGTCCCCCTTTTTACCAGCAAAAATATGCCTTTTGAGTTGTTCCACAACACCAGGTTACAGTCATGTCTTTCTTTTATTTATGAACCTATGCAATCATGCAAATTGTGGCCTCTAACGCAATTCTAATAATGCGTGACCATGTAGTACAGAACACTAACCTGCCAAGAGCCATGTGAACCTGAGCTCGCACCACTAACAAATTTGCATTACCGAGTGGACCGAAAAATTTAGTGCAGGCATCCACATCAAAATTTGGACACTTCATCGATGCTTCCTCTGCTTCTTGGTGCCTATGAAGCTTTATCAAGGCCTCAGCTTGCAATGCAAATATCTAAATTAGACACAAAACTAGTTTAGCATAGCATGGCAATATTTAACATACAGGGGTTAAAATGTGATGAATGATAACTAGGCGGCTTACTTGCGGTGCTGAATCTGCGCCGGCAGATATGGTAGCCGCTGTCTCCTTGATCAAGGTGTTCCAATCTCGATGTTTACGAGCTTCGGTGCACTTGTTGAGATGGGCTTGAAGAGCTTTAGCTTTTGAAATGTCAACATGGTCAGCTTCTGGCCCTGCATGTTTGTAGTGATATATAGCCTTTTCTGCCTCACCTAATCTATTAACACATAAGAATTTCACCAAGGAAAAGAAGAAACACAGTATTAAATTATCATGGAACGAAATTGTACTAGAGTCTGTTGGCAATTAATGGTAATTTTTATACCTGAGATACAAGTTTGCTAAACGATGATGAGCTCTATGGTAATGGGGTTCAATTCGAATGGCTTCTCTGCACTCGAAAACTGCCTCGAGAATTTTACCAAGAGCTGTTAATGCTGCGCTTCTGTTGCTCCGATAAGAAGCCTTGTTAGGATCAATCGAGATTGCTGCATTATACAAAGCCAATGCCTCTGCGAAATTCCCATTCTTGTAATCTTCATTACCCATCATTTTAAGTTGCTCAGGGTCCATTCTAGTAGACAGAGCCCGGCATAAAGAACCTGAAGCAGGCTGCGCACCTACGTTTGGTTTCTCTTCATTCTGTTTCTTCACTACATTTCCCATTACACTATTAGGGTATTTTCCATTAGGTGAAACAACCTCTTCTCTTGCGGTCTTAGGAAGGTAATCAAGAACACTATGAGAAGTTGTATTTCCTCCACCTCCTCCTTGCCTCAAGTTACCTAAATTGCCAAAAAGCATCACATTGCTTGATGAAGCACGGACAAGCGTGCTGCTTCCTTTAGATTTTTGGTGATCAGTGATCATGCTTTCGAGCTCACCGGAAATACCAACTGCCTCCTTAGGAACCCTCCTACCTTGATTAACAAATGCATTTTGATTACTATAACCTTGATTTTGATTAGCATAGCCTTGATTAGAAGATATTTTGGTTGCTTCCTCGGGAAGTTTTTTACCGTAGTTTTGGTTCTGTGCAGGGGGGATCTTGGGATGCATAGGAGCCTTTGTGATAGATTTTTGCTGCCCTTCTGCTACACTAGGCGAATTGTCTAGAAATGCAGCCTCATCCGAGCCACTCCTTCGCCTCCTTGGCGTGCTAGGAGTTCTGGTGAAATTGGCTGCATTCACTGTAGGAATTGAACCTGTAGATGTTGATCTTCTTGGCCAAAAACTTCTTCGGCCGAAAACTA
>Ga0307508_10006296_pt1 | contig 11177 bp, 11 predicted proteins | sample 9_EM_MG_FD_203089 | JGI IMG/M metagenome (GOLD analysis project Ga0307508, IMG submission 203089) | Populus trichocarpa ectomycorrhiza microbial communities from riparian zone in the Pacific Northwest, United States - 9_EM | ecosystem: Host-associated > Plants > Roots > Unclassified | place...
ATGCTCGTCGTCGCTGGTGTCACTATCTTCGCCGGGTGCCTGCCGCAGGTGCAGAGCAGCCGCGCGATCCTCGGGCCGTATCTGTCGCAGGCGGAGGTCAGCAAGCCTCCGCCCGAGGCCGGGCTCGAGGTCGTGCGCCTGTTCGCGAACCGGGGCCAGGCGCTGGTCGCCCAGGCAGCGACCCAGAGCGGCCTGGTGATGCAGCTCAAGACCAACCCGGGCGCGGTCGACCGGCGTCACGACCGGGTCAGCTCGGTGTTCGCCGTGGTGATCAGCGAGGCGCCGGGCGGCCACTCGGTGGTCCGGATCGATGGCTCGCCGGCGATCGCCGGGACCGACGCGCGGGCGGAGGCCGAGGTGGTCCACGGCGTGTTCTCGGAGCTCGCGCTGGAAGGTCTCACGGTCCCGATGGCTCCGGACAGTCCCGCGATGCGCCAGGCCGACGCCGACGCGCTCGCCCGCTGCGTGGCGCAGCAACGCGCGGTGCTGGACGACGCGGCGGACACACAGGACCCGATCGTGCGCGAGCACATGGTCCAGTCCGCGCCGATCTGTCGGTAGTGCCGTGCCGGGCGGCTGGCGTCAGTGCTCGTGATCGCAGCCGGGACCGTGCTCGTGACCGTGCTCGTGCTCGTGCTCGTGTGCGGCGATCTCGGCCTTGACCTGGTCCATGTCGAGCGCCTTGGCCTGCTGGACGAGCTCCTCGAGCGCGGCGGGTGGCAGCGCGCCGGCCTCGCGGAACAGCAGCACGCCGTCGCGGAACAGCATCAGGGTCGGGATGGCCTGGATGTTGGCCGCGCCGGCGAGCTCCTGCTGGGCCTCCGTGTCGATCTTGCCAAACGTGACGTCGCCGTGGGTCTGCGACGCCTTCTCGAACACCGGGGCGAACGCTTTGCATGGGCCGCACCATTCGGCCCAGAAATCGAGCAGCACGATGCCTTGCTTCTCGATCGTTGCTTGAAAATTGCCCGCGGTGATCTCAACAGTTGCCATCGATACAAGATGGACTGCTCGGCGATCGGCCGCAAGCGGCGCGCCTACCCCGCAAACGGGCAGCTGCCGGTGACGACGGCCACGCACTGCGAGCGTGAGCGCCCGCGGCCACGCCATGGGCTGGGTGGCACGAGCGTTGCTGCAATCCACGACATGAGCTCGCAGGTAAGCCCCGTCGTCGTCTGTTACGACTTCAGCCACAGCGGCCGCGCGGCGCTGCACCGCGCGGTGACGCTCGCCGGGCGCGCGCCGTTCCATGTTCTCCACGTGGTCTGCGTGGTCGATCCGAAGGAAGCCATCCCGAGCCTGCCGTCGTACAACGGGGTCGACTACATGTACGCGGCGCGGGTGCAGGAGGCGCTCGCCGCCGAGATGCAGCACGAGCTCGACAAGGCCGACGTCCACGGCAGCGTCCACTTCTTCGTCCACGCCCGGATCGGCAAGCCGGCGCCGGAGATCCTGGAGCTCGCGCGCGAGGTCGGCGCCGACCTGATCATCGTGGGTAGCAAGGGGATGACCGGGGTCGAACGCTTGCTGCTCGGTTCGACCTCGGAGCACATCGTGCGCGACGCCGGCTGCACCGTCGAGGTGGCGCGGCCGAAGCAATATCCCGACGTCGAGCTGATCGCCGTGGAGCCCGTCGAGCGCGATCACACGTACGTGCCGCCGCACCGCTACACCTACGAGGATCACCGCGTGAACCTGCGTCCCGCCGAGTGGCCGCTGTATTAGTCGTTGCGATTCGCGGCGGTGGCGATCGGAATAGCGGGGGTGCTGATCGCGGTTTAGAGTTGCGTGATGGAAACACCGCGCGTGCCAGCATCGCCGCGGCGACAAGCCGCGATCGTGCTGGTTGGCAGCGTCGCGATCACGCTCGCGATGTTCCTGATTCCGAGCCCCGAGAACACGTGGTGGCTGCTCGCGCCGTTTCGCTGGCTGCACATCTACGTCCACGAGTTCGGCCACGGCGTGGCGGCGTTGCTCGCCGGCGGCATGTTCGACCGGTTCGAGATGTACACGTACTCGGGCGTGGCCTACACCGCGACGTCGGGCCACCTCGCCGCGGCGTTCGTGTGCGCGGGTGGCCTGTGCGGCCCGGCGGTCGTCGGCGGCGTGTTCCTGGCGACCGGGCGCAACGTCAGGCTGGCGCGCTACGCGCTGGGCGGTTTCGGCCTGTTCATGGCGATCTCGCTGGTGCTGTGGACCCGGACGGCGTTCGGCTGGGGGTTCGGCGCGACCGTGGCGGTGCTGTGCCTCTTGATCGCGCTCAAGGCCAGACCCGCGCTCGCGCAGATGGTGCTGGTGTTCATCGGCGTCCAGCTCGCGCTGAGCGTGTACACCGGTGGCGGCTACCTGTTCACGCAGTACGTCCAGATCCAGAACGGCCATCGCGGACCTTCGGACACCCAGGCCATGTCCGACGCGATCGGGATGCCGTACTGGTTCTGGGGCGCGATCTGCGCCGGGTTCTCGGCGATGGTGCTGCTCGGCGGGCTGTGGCTCTACGTCAAGCCCGGACGCAAGCCGAGCCCGGTGCGGCTGCCCGCCAGGGCCGCGTTTCCGGCCGTGTGAGCTCGCGCGGCCGGCGTCGACCGGCGTCGCGCACGACCGGCCCGCGAGCGCTCGCGGTCACCCGAGGTCGCGACACGTCGCACAAACTCGCCCCGGGGTGAAGCCGCGACTCCGCGTTCACCTCGTCGGCTGCCTTGCGTCCGCTCGTCGCATGGACCCGGGCTCCGTCGGCCGGGTCCACGCCGGGTCACGACATTTCGTCGTCTTCGTACTCGGCGTCCCCGTCGGTCTCGACGGGTTCGTTCACCGGCACCGGTGCCGCCACCGGCTCGGCCCAGGCCCCGGGCTCCGGCGTGCCGTTGGCCTCCTCGGTGACCTCGACCTCGACCTCGGGCGGTGCGACCGGCGCAACCTTCGGCGCCTTGGGCTTGGCCTTGGCGGGCTTGGCGGCCTTCTTGGCTGCGGCCGGGGCCGGCTTGGCCTTCGCCTTCGCCTTGGGCTTCGCCTTGGGCTTGGCCTTGGCGGGCTTCTTCGCCGACTTCTTCGCCGGCGAGGCCTTCGTGGCCTTCGTCTTCGTCTTGGTCTTCGACTTCTTTGCTTTGGCCTTGGCCATGTGGCCTCCCTAGATGAAGTAATCGGGCAGGAGCGGAGCGTTCGGATCCATCGCGTATTCGCTGAGGTCGGTCTTGCCCGCGGCGGCGAGCACGTCGTCGTCGATGCAGAACCTTCCGGTGAATTCGCGTGAGGGCTTGGAGAAGATCGCGTGGGCGGCGTCGCCCATGATCGAAGGCTTGCGTGATCCTCGCATCGCGGCCTCGCCGCCGAGCAGGTTCTGGATCGCCGCGGTCGCGATCGTGGTGCGCGGCCACAGCGCGTTGACCGCGATGCCGTCGCCGCGGAGCTCACCCGCCATCCCGAGCACGCACATGCTCATACCGAACTTCGCCATCGTGTACGCGACGTGGGGCGCGAACCAGCGCTCTTCCATGTTGAGCGGCGGAGAGATGTTGAGGATGTGCGGATTGCTCGCCTTCTTGAGGTACGGCACGCACGCCTGCGAGCAGGCAAAGGTGCCGCGGGTGTTGATCTGGTGCATCAGATCGTAGCGCTTCATCGGGGTCCGCTCGGTACCGGTCAGGCTGATCGCACTCGCATTATTGACCAGGATGTCGATGCCGCCGAAGTTCTCGACCGCGGTCTTCACCGCCGCGGTGATCTGATCCTCGAACCGGATGTCGCAGACGATGGCCAGGCCGTGGCCGCCTGCCCGGTCGATGTCCTCCGCCGCGGTGAACACGGTGCCCGGCAGCTTGGGGTTGGGCTCGGCGGTCTTGGCGGCGATCACGACGTTGGCTCCATCGCGGGCAGCGCGAAGCCCGATCGCGAGGCCGATGCCGCGGCTCGCACCGGTGATGAACAACGTCTTTCCGCGAAGCGACATGAGACTACGCTAGATCAGAACTGGTCGGGGTTCATCGCGTCGTGCAGGAGATCCGGATCGGTCGGTCGAATCTGCTTGGCGAGGAGCTGAGCCCCGGCGATCCCCGCCACGGCCCCGACTCCGAACGCCCAGAAGCTCCAGGCTACCCCGACGGCGCCCACCTCGCCCGGCTTGGTGGCCACGAACACGCACCCGGTGATGAGGCCGATCATCAGGCCGAGCAGCGCAAACGTCGTCGGAGACACCGGCAGATCCGGCCGCCGGTGGACCGCCGCGATCGCCGCGGCGACCAGGAGGCCGGCCGCCGCCACCAGCAGGGCGACGAACGTCGCCACCCCGGCGATCGGAAATACGCGGGAGACTCGCTGCTCGTCGAAGGGGGAATTTTGGGCAATTTCAAAGACTTGAAAGTTAGACATGGTCTCGCAGTGGACGCTGCACTCCTGGTACGACAGCGGCGAATAGCCGAAGTCGCCGAGGTGCCTGTTGGCCAGCCAGCGGTGCGAGAAGCACGCGGCGATCAGGCACGCGGCGGCCACGACCGAGACCAGGATGGCGATGGCGCGCGGCGGTTCCCTGGGCGTCGGATCGGTATCGCGGATCTCACGGGACAGGTCGCCGGGCTGGCTATCAGGGCGCTCACCCCGCTCGATGGCGGGGTCCTGGTAGCCGGGGTGCTGCCCGGAGCGGCCTGGCTCGCCGGGGGCCTGCCCGGAGGGGCCTGGCGTGCCGGGGGCATCGGCCCCCGCCTCGTGCGCTCCGGGGCGTGGCGTCGGGCCGTCGTCCGCGCCGTCGCTTCGGTCGTGCTCGGTCACAGGCTGCCCCGCGGTAGCTGGGGCATGACCTTGCCCATCTCGACGTACTCGTGGTGCGCACCGGTCCAGAGGTCCTCCGCGGTCAGGCCACGGCCGGCGCGAGCGGCGATCACGGCGGCTCGCACCACCGCATTCTTGATGTAACCGCCCGTCATATCGAAGCGTTCGGCGAGGGCGTGGAAGTCGACGCCGTCGCCCAGGCCGGCCTGGGGCGGCAGCAGCTGGCGCCACAGCTGCTCGCGCTCGTCGACCTCCGGCTCCGGGAACCGGATCCGGAAGTTGAGCCGGCGCTGCAGGGCGGGGTCGATCGAGCTCTCGGCGTTGGTGGTCAGCACCGAGACGCCATCGAAGCTCTCCATCCGCTGCAGGATGTAGTTGACCTCGAGGTTCGCGAACCGGTCCTGGGCGGTCTTGAGCTCGGTCCGCTTGCCGAACAAGGAGTCGGCCTCGTCGAACAGCAGCATGGCATGAGCATCCTGCGCCTCGTCGAAGATCTTGGCGAGGTTCTTCTCGGTCTCGCCCACGTACTTCGACACCACGGCGCTGAGATCGATCCGGACCAGCTCGAGGCCGAGCTCGGAGGCGACGACGCTGGCGGCCATGGTCTTGCCGGTACCGGGCTCGCCGGAGTACAGCCCGGCCACCCCGCGCGAGATCCCGAGGTGGCGCTGATAGCCCCAGCGCTCGAGGATCTGGGCGCGCTCGCGGACCATCGCGATCATGTCGCGCAGCGTGTCGATCACGTCATCGGGCAGGACCAGCTCGGTGAACCGGGCCTTGCGGTGGACGACCGTGCCGTAGGTGCCGAGCCGCAGCGACAGGCGGCGGCCTACCGAGGCCTCGAGCGCGTTGCGATCGACCGGGGTGGCGGCGGCGGCGGCGTAGCGGCCGGCCTCCGCCACGACCTCGGCGATCGCGCCGGGGCCGATGACATAGCGGGCGGCGAGCTCGATCGCGTCGCCGGCGATGCCCTGGGGCGCGAGTGGCGCGAGCGCGGCCCGCCACGCCCGCTCGCGGTCGGCGAGCTCGGTGCGCGGCAGCGCGACGCCGAGCTGGGGCCGGCGCAGCTCGAGGTGGCCGCTGCGGCCCGAGGACGCCGCGATGACCAGGCCGGGGACGTGCGCGATCGCGTCGAGGTGCTCCGGCGCGACCTCGCCGCGCTCGTCGTACAGCGCGTCGGCGTCGCCGAGCAGCGGCACGGCGGCGCGCAGCCGGGCGGCCGCGAGGGCCTGACCGAGCAGCGGGGTCCGGGTGCGGTGCTCGAGCGCGATCAGCGCCGGGATCGGGATGACGAGCAGCGGCCGGCCGAGCGCCCGGGCCAGGCGGTGAGCGGCGGCGCGGCGGCCCGAGCCGCGGGGACCGCGAACGACGACCGCCAGCGGCGCCGGCGACCCGAGGCGGGGCACCAGGGCGTCGAGCGCCCCCACCACGGCGGCCGGCAACACCACGCCGAGGTCGGCGTCGCCAGGGACCAGCTCGAGCAGGGCGGCGAGCGGCGGCTGCAGCGCGTCGTCGCCGAGCAGCCAGGCCAGGGCCGGGTTCGGCACCTCGAGCGTCGCGCCGAGCCCGTCGCCGTCGACGGCGACCGCGCGGCCGCGGCGCAACGCCGCGCCGGGCGCGATCGTGGCGATCAGCGCGGCGGGATCGGCCTCGAGGATGTCGGCGCAGGTCTCGAGGTAGAGCGCGGGGCCGCGGCGCGGCGCGAGCGCGTGGCAGAGCTCGCGGACGTCGAGGTCGAGCGCGTAGCCGACCGCGATCAGCAGCACGCCGGTGGCTGCCGGGTCGATGCCGAGCCGCCCGGCCATCGTGGCGAGCCGGCCCGGTCGCGCGGCGTCGTCGCCGAGCGACGCGGGAGCGGGGCCCCCGGCGGCGATGGCGTGGGCGAGCTCGTCGGCGGCCTTGCGATGCGAGCCCTGCGGGCGCAGCGTGCCGCCGGCGAGCCGGGCGAGCGCGGCGGCGTCGCGCAGGTAGATCTGGGACGCGACGCGCACGTCCGCGAACCCGGCGCCGGCGTTGAGCCGCCGCAGCAGCGCGGCCTCGGTGTGGAGCCGCACGCTGGCGATCGCGGCGGCGAGCCCGCGGTCAGCCAAACGGCCTCCGCCACCACGGTCGCCTGGCGTTGGCCGCGAGCTCCTCGGCGTCGCCGAGCGAGCTGGCCGGCTTGACCTCGGGCGCGAGCTCGGGGCCGGCCAGCGTGCTCGGCGCCGCCGGGACCGGCGCGAGCTCGGGACCCACGAGCGAGGTCGGCGCCGGCGGCGCCTCCGGGAGCTCGGGACCGACGAGCGAGGTCGGGGCTGCGGGCGGCTCGGGCAGCTCGGCGCCGACCAGGGTGGACGGCGGGCTGCCGAGCTCGGCGACCTCCGGGTCCGCGGCGCCGGACGGGCCGGTGAGCGTGGTGGCCGGCCGCGGCGCGTCCGGGTCGCTGGCCGCGGGCGTGGGCTTGTCGCCCGGCTCGGTGGCCGCCTTGGTGAGCGCGGCCTTCTGGTGGCTCTCGAGCAGCTCGTCCTGGGCGTCCTCGAGCTCGGACAGGCGGTGGCGCAGCTCGGCGACCCGGTGGGCGAGGTCGGCGAGCTGCGCGTGCAGCTCCTCTGCGGTCTTCTCGTCGGCGCCGGTCAGGTTGGGCTGCAGCACGCCGAGCGCCTGCTCCAGCAGGTCGCGGCGGTCGCTGGCGTACACGAAGCTGCCGAGGTGGCTGCTCCTGCCCTCGACCGCGACCTGCAGCGCCTCGAGCGCGCGGGTCTCGCGCTGCGGCAGGTCGAGCAGGGTGACCTGGAGCTGCTGGTGATCGAGGACCATCCGGACCGCGCCGAGCAGCCGGCCACGGGTCTCGAGCCCGGCGTCGTGCACGGCCTCGGTGACCGGCTCGGGCAGCTGGTGCTCGCCGCGGTCCTGCAGGTCCTCGCGGTGCTGGGACTCGGCGTGCGCCGCCTCGCGACCATCGACGAGCTTGTCCTCGAGCTGCACCCGCTGGAAACCATACACCAGGCGGTGGGCCATCGGCCGCGGTCACCGCGCGACCGCTCCCGGCTTGCCCTACCGCCCGGTCAGCCCTCGGTCTTCTCCCACCACTGGCACCACCAGTTGCCGCCGACCAGGATCCGCAGCTTGGGGTGCCAGCAGTACGACAGGTTCTCGTCGGGGTTGAGGTAGAACAGGCAGTTGTCGCAGCGCTCGTCGCCGTACGGCTGACCCTTCAGCACCGCATCCTCGGCGAGGTGCTTGAGCTGCAGGGCGAGCTTTTCATCGATCTCTTTCGGCTCCGGTTTGGGCAGCGCGTCATCGGCCATTGCCGACGACTCTAGCAAACCCAGCCGGGCGCACGCGGCCTCCGCGCGTGGCGAAATTTCCACGAACACCGGTCACTTGCGACGCAAGCGCTGCGCGAACCACGCGACGGTCTCGGCCATCCCGTCCTCGACCTGGTGGGACGGCATGTAGCCGAGCGCGGCGCTGATCTTGTCGATCGCGGCCTGCGAGTGCGCGACGTCACCGGCACGTGGTGCCTCGAACACCGGCTCGGCGCCGGCGACCTCCGGGAAGTCCTTGGCCAGGTTGTCGCGGATCATCACGAACAGCTGCTTCAGGTCGGTGCGGCCGTTGCAGCCGCAGTTGTAGACCGTGCCGGTCACCGCGGGGTCGGGAGTGGTCGCGGCGAGCAGGTTGGCCTGGACGATGTTGTCGACGTAGCAGAAGTCGCGGCTGTTCGAGCCGTCTCCGAACATCACGCACGCCTTGCCCTCGACCAGCGACGAGATCCAGCGCGGGATCACCGCGGCGTAGGGACCGTCGGGATCCTGGCGGCGGCCGAACACGTTGAAGTAGCGCAGCCCGATCAGCTGCTGGCCGTAGACGTCGTGAAACACCTGGGCGTAGATCTCGTCGGCCCGCTTGGTCGCGGCGTACGGCGACAGCGGCTTGCCGATCCGGTCCTCGTGCTTGGGCAGCCCGGGGTGATCGCCGTAGACCGACGACGACGAGGCATAGACCAGGCGGCTGACCCCGGCCTCCTTCGCCGCCCACAGCACGTTGAGGAACGCGTCGACGTTGTGGGCGTGCGACGCGAGCGGGTCCTTGATCGATCGCGGCACCGAGCCGAGCGCGGCCTCGTGCAGGACGATGTCGACGTCCCGGCAGGCGTCGCGGGCGACCGCGGGATCGCGGAGGTCGCCCTCGATGAACCGGAACTGCAGCCGCTCGTCGGGGTTGATCGCGAGCACGTCCTCGAGGTTGCGCTTGTGGCCGGTCAGGAAGTTGTCGACGCCGACCACGCTCTGGCCGAGGTCGAGCAGGCGCTCGAGCAGCGCCGAACCGATGAACCCGGCGACCCCGGTCACCAGCCAGCGCCGCGGTGAATTGACCAGCTGCTCGCAGACGTCGTCGTAGCGGGGGCGTTTCATAGACTCCAGAGCCGGATCCCACGCGGCGGCTTCGTGTTCGCCGGCAGCGCGCTCTTGACGTCGATCAGGACGCCGTTGTCGCGGACGCGGTCGTACAGCGCGTTGATGTTGGCGATGTACTCGCGGTGCGCGACCGCGAGGATCAGGGCGTCGAGGTTGGTGAGCTGGTCGAGCTTCGCGATCCGGATCTTGTACTCGTGGTACGCCTCGTCGGGGTTGCCGAGCGGATCGTGGACCATGGCGTGGACGCCGAACGTGGCGAGCTCGGCGACGATATCCGGGATCTTGGAGTTGCGCAGGTCCGGAACGTTCTCCTTGAACGTCAGGCCCAGGATGCCGACCTTGGCCTTGTTCAGCGGCACGTCCGAGTGGGTCAGCATCTTGACGCACTTCTGCGCGAGGAACGGGCCGACATTGTTGTTGATGCGGCGGCCGGCCAGGATCACCTCGGGCAGGTAGCCGAGTTCCTGCGCCTTGGTGGTCAGGTAGTACGGGTCGACGCCGATGCAGTGGCCGCCGACCAGCCCGGGCGTGAACTTGAGGAAGTTCCACTTGGTGCCCGCGGCCTCGAGCACGTCGGCGGTGCGGATCCCCATGCGGTCGAAGATCAGCGCGAGCTCGTTCATCAGTGCGATGTTGAGGTCGCGCTGGGTGTTCTCGATCACCTTGGCGGCCTCGGCGACGCGGATCGACGGCGCCTTGTGGATCCCGGCGGTCACGACCGAGCCGTAGACCCGGGCGACGCGGTCGAGGGTCTCCGCGTTCTGCCCCGACACGACCTTGAGGATCTTGTCGAACGTGTGCTCCTTGTCGCCCGGGTTGATCCGCTCGGGCGAGTAGCCGAGGAAATAGTCGACGCCGTTCTTGAGGCCGCTCTTCTCGTCGAGGATCGGGCCGCAGATCTCCTCGGTGACGCCGGGGTACACCGTGGACTCGTAGACCACGACGTCGCCGCGCTGGAGGTACGGGCCGATCGACTTGCTGGCGGCGATCATCGGGCCGAGGTCGGGGCGGTTGTTGATGTCGATCGGCGTCGGGACGGCGACGATGTAGAACGTGCAGTCCACCAGCTTGGCCGGATCGGCGGTCATCTCGAGGAGCTTGCCCGAGGCGAGCTGCTCGTCGGAGACCTCCAGCGTGTCGTCATGGCCCTTCTTGAGCTCGTCGACGCGGCGCTGCCGGATATCGAAGCCGATCGTCGGAAGCTTGCGACCGAACGCGATCGCTACCGGCAAGCCGACGTAGCCGAGGCCGATGACCGCAATCTTCTCTTGCTCCAGTGGGCGCATCGTTTGGAAGATGACCACGATCGACGACAGCAGTTCAAGCGCCCGGGCGCGAACCGCGGTGGGATCCGGCGTTTGGTCGGCGTGAGTGAGCCCCCACGCACGCTGGTGTGCACGCGCACGGTCCCTCAGCCCACGAGTAGCACGCCGAGGAAGCGGTCATGTGGCATGAGCTGCGCCAGCCCGACCAGATCCTGCTCGCGGCTGTGGTGGGCGCGGGCGACGAGCGCGACCGCATCCATGCACGCCGCCGCGGAGGCGTGCTCGCCGAGCAGCTCGAACCCGGTCAGGTCGACCAGCACGTGCGCGAACAGCTCGGCGCCGTTGAGCAGCACGCGGGCGAGCTGGGGCACGACCTCCCCGGCGCGCTCGACGTGCGGCGGCGACAGCAGCGCGAGCGAGCCGCGCAGCCAGCGGGTCGAGAACACCGACTCGTCGGAGTCGGTCGGCTTGCCCTCGTTGAGCGCGCCGAGGCCGGGGTAGCGCACGTTGGCGTCGACCACCGCGATCGTGGCCCCGGTCAGCTCGGTGAGCGCGACGCCGAGCTGGATGAGCACCGGAGGCACCGCGACCTGGTCCTCGGCCGGCACGAAGCCGACCACGCGGAGCCGCTCGCTGTGGATCCGGCGCGCGACCCGGGCGCAGGCGGCCTTGACCTCGCCGTCGTCGCACTCGAGCTCGAGCGCCGCGAGCACGGCGGCGTCGGTCGCGGCGCGCTTCGGGGCGTCCGCAC